>Ga0302313_10003266_pt1 | contig 10761 bp, 8 predicted proteins | sample III_Palsa_N2_2_FD_200454 | JGI IMG/M metagenome (GOLD analysis project Ga0302313, IMG submission 200454) | Peat permafrost microbial communities from Stordalen Mire near Abisko, Sweden - III_Palsa_N2_2 | ecosystem: Environmental > Terrestrial > Soil > Palsa > Peat permafrost | place: Sweden...
CGCCGTCGTTCTTGACGAGCAGGCGTTCCTTGTCCGCGTCGGCGCTCGCTGCGAACACGGGGCTGGCGACGGTGAAGTTGCAATCGACGATGTTCGAGTACATCAGGCTCGAGAGCACGCGTACGAAGGCAATGACGTCATCGTGATGCCGCAGCCGAACCGTTCCGGCCATCGATGCCTCGGGCTCCGGCATGAGCCAGAAGCCCATCTTGGTCACCACGCCGTAGTTCGATTGCGAGAAGATGCCATCGAGCAGGGGGCCGGGACCGTACTTGGTCTGCTGCCACAACTGGGAGTTGGGCATCGCGCCCATCCCGGTGCGGACCACATCGCCGTTGGCCAGAACGACTTCCATGCCGCAATGAGCATCGAAGTGGTCCCGATACGGCAGCGGCGTACGGCCGGCGCCGTGATCCAGCGCGTTGCCCACCGGGCTGCCCCACCCCGGGTCCGGGTTGTCGATCCAGAGCTTCAGGCCCTTTTCGCGGATGTGCCGATAGAGATCGAAATAACTGACGCCGGGTTCGACCAGCGCGTAGGCGTACTCCTCGCTGACTTCCAGCACCCGGTTCATCCGCTTCAGATCCAGGATGACGCTGCCGGAATAGGCCGGGGCGGAGCCCCCATAGGCAAGATTGCGACCCGTGGAGATGGTGTAGAGCGGAATACGCAGGCGGTTGGCGATAGCCAGTACCTTCTGCACCTGCTCGACGCTCTCGGGCGCCACCGCCGCGGACGCAATCCGCTCCTCGGCCTCGCCCACGAAGGGCGAGTACGCGTCCCGATAGGTCGCAACGTCATCCTCCTTGCTGAAGACCCATTGCGGACCCACGACCGCGGCCAACTGCTCCAGTGCGCGGGCGAAATCCGCTTCGGTGACGCCGGGCGGAGTTTTCATGACTGGCGATCCTGAGCCTGGGGCAGGCCGATCACCCAACGCACGAGGGGTGTCGTCGTGCCCACCTCCCGGGAGGTCACGCGCAGGCCGACATCCCAGGCTAATCGCTCCAGAACGAAGAGGGTCTGGGGCGTCGTGACACCAGTGATCATCGCGGGGCTCTTTCGCCAGCGCGGCGAAAGTTCACGAAACCACACCGTCGTGATGTCACCGCGGATTGCCCGGGTGATCCAGCCGCGGTGGCCCGCTTCAGCCGAAAACGCGAGTCCCGCCTCGAATCGCTCGTCGTAGAGGGCGCGATACGGGGTCAAGGACTCCTCGGTAAGCCCCCACGACACTGGCACTGTCGCGAACGCCAGCGCAATGCCTCCCGCGCCGATGAATCTTCGGCGGTTCAGACGCTCATCCTGCAGCATTCACCAGGCCCCCCAAGTTTCGCGAGCTGACTGTACATCATAAAACGCACGGTTGATTTGTCGACGCGGGTCGCTACTTCGCGCGCTCCGGGTAGCCCTGCGCAAGCATGCGGATCGCGACCAGCTCGCCGCCCTGGCCGCCCATCACGTGGTCGCTCGGCAGCCCGAGGCCGCCCTTGGCATAGGTGTGATTGAGAGCGACTGCATACAACGTCCGCTTGCCGGGACCGCCGAAGGACAGGCTGATCACATCGTCACCCTGGGGAAGCGGGATGACGCCCAGCAGGCGCCCATCGGCAGGGGAGATGACGTCGATCACCGTGCCGCTGCTCACATAGATGCGGCCCTCGGAGTCGACGGCGCTGCCGTCGCCGCCGCCGGTCAGGTGCGCGAACACCCGTTCGTTGGCCAGTGTGCCATCGGGCTGAACGTCGAATACCACCAGGTTGCCTGGTTGACCGAAGCTGCCGCTGGTCACGTACAAGCGCTTCTCGTCAGGGCTCAGGATGATGCCGTTGGTGCCGGTGACCGCACCTTGGCGAGTGATGGCGCCGCCCGGTGCAGCGTAATAAAGGTTCCCCAGGGTGAAGTACACGCCACCATTGGCCGCGGCCGTCAGATCGTTGAGGCCGCCACTGCCCAGACAATCGAGCGAGTCGCCGTCGATCGTGTCGGCGAGCAGCTTGCGATCGGGCGCGACCTCCCGGATCGCCTGGTGCAGGCCGCGCTCCACGACGAAGGTCTGCCGCTGCTTGTTGATTGACACCGCCCCACCGGTATTCGTGTCCTTGTAGACCACTTTTGCGTGGCCGGCCGCATTGACGAGGACGACATCGCTGCTGTCCTGCTGGGCCACCAGTACCCCCTCGGGCGTGGCAACGATGCCGTCGGCGTTATTGCCCGATTCGTGCCACACCGAGCGCCAGTGCTCGCCGGCTGCGACCACACCCGGGATGGTCTGTACCTGCGCGGGCGCCTCGAAGGCCGCAGGACTTGCCGGCGGGGGTTGGCCTCCTGCGGCGCCGGGTTTGCGGATCACCGGGTGGTGATTCTTGCACAGGGCGATCTCGACCTGGTAGCGCGCGTCCTCCTGTGCCTTCAATCCCGGACCCTCGGTCCTCTGGGGTGTCTGCGCCAGCGCCACCGTGGCACCCAACACAGCCACTGAGACGGCTGCTAAGCATGAAGTTCGCATGTCGATGTCCCCCTTAATAACGAAGTAACGGTCCTATCTGCCCGGCAACGCGCCCTGTCGCTCGACCCAGTTGTGCACCACCTGGTGGAGTGCTTCGAGCCCATCGCTCAGCGCAGCGGGCCCGGGCTGCAGGATGAGCGGCGACTTGATCTCGTGCAGCTCCCCGTCGCGCACCGCCGGAATATGCTCCCAGCCGGGCCGTGCGCGCACCAGTTCCGGCCGGAAGCGCTTGCCGCACCAGGAGCCGAAAATCACATCCGGTGAGCGCCGGATGATTTCCATCGGATCACTGATTATGCGGTTCTTGGCGAGTGCGCCGCCTGCCATCCGCTCGGCGAAAATGTCATCGCCGCCCGCGATTTCGACAAGCTCGCTGACCCACCGGATGCCGGTGATCGCCGGCTCGTCCCATTCCTCGAAGTAGACTCGCGGCCGACGGCTGAAGGTGGCGGACCGAAGCCTGACCCGTGCCACATTCTGTTCCAGTGATTGCGCATACCGTTCCGCGGCCCCGGCCGCGCCAACCATGGCGCCCAGTCGACGAATGTAGGCGAGGATTCCTGCGACCGAGCGGTGATTGCTGATCCACACCTCGATTCCGGCCTTGATCAGCGCCTGGGCGATGTCGGCCTGGATGTCGGAAAAGCCAACGACGAAGTCGGGCTCCAGCGCCAGGATACGATCGATCCTGGCACTCGTGAACGCGGACACCCGGGGCTTTTCCTTGCGCGCGCGCGTCGGGCGCACCGTGAAACCGGAAATGCCGACAATGCGCTCCTGCTCGCCGAGCGCGTAGAGAACCTCGGTGGGCTCTTCTGTCAGACACACAATTCGTTGTGGAAATGCGCCGGTCATCGCCTCATCACACGCCGCAGTGCCCCTTGGCACTTGGCGCCAACGGTAGCGCATTCAGAAAGCCGACGGACGTACCTTGACCACGGCAGCCGCCCCGGTCCAGTATGATTCGCTAATAATTCGTATATCGACGTAATATTCGATATCCGAAAAAAGAAGACCTTTGCCTGCCAGGAGGCGTGCGCGGTTCGAAGGATCGAAACAGAGGGGGGGTCTCATGTTCAGATCGGCAGCCCGATGGGCGGTCCTGGCAGCGGTGCCAGGCATTTCCATGCTCAGTGTGCCGGCTCAGGCACAGAGCGAACCGGCCGCGACGCAGGCCAATTCAGCGGATCAGCTGCAGGAAGTCGTGGTGACCGCGCGCAAGCGCGATGAGACGCTGCACGACGTGCCGGCGACCGTAGACGCCTTCACGGCACAGACGATCGAGGCGGCGGGCATAGAGATGGCCCGTGACTTCGTCTCCATGGTGCCGAACATGACCCTGGTCGAAGTGCAGAATGTCGGTAACTCCTTCATCACCATCCGCGGCATCTCGCAGGCGCGCAACAGCGAGCCGTCGGTTGCCGTACTGGTGGATGGGGTGCTGGAGACCAATCCGTACGAGTTCGATCAGGAACTGACCGACATCAAGCAAATCGAGGTACTCAAGGGACCGCAGGGCGCTTTGTATGGTCGTGACGCCATCGCCGGTGCGATCATCATCAACACCGCTGATCTCGCCGACCACTTCGAAGGCAGTGGCAGGCTCGGCATCGGCAACGGGCTGTCCGAGAAGGCCCAGGTGGCCGTCAGCGGCCCGATCGATGATGCCGGTACGCTGAAGTACCGCGCCTCGCTGAATTTCTACAACACCGATGGGTACCTGCAGAACACCTATCTTGACCGCAAGGCCGACCCCTATAAGGATTACTCGGCCCGGCTGCGGCTGTTGTGGAAACCCGGCGACGACTTGAGCGCGGACCTGCGCCTGTTCCGCGATCGGGTCCAGACGACTGCTTACTACTACGTGATTCCGCGTCTGGATGAGGCCAATCCTTTCAGCAGCTTCTCCTCCCCGCCGAACGCGAACGATGTGACCAGCCCGATCCAGACCAATAATCTCGGTGCCGACTACCGCGATATCACGGATGTGGCGCTGAAGCTCGATTACAAGCAGAGCTTTGGCACCTTCACGGCGACCACGGACGTGAATCGCACCAAGGAAATCGACACCGGCGACGCCTATGACTTCAGACCCGTCACCGGTTCCATTTTCTACAACTACTTCGCCCCGCTGTACTATGGGTCGTTGCCGGCCGCCGACGGCGGGCCCTTCGATGAGAGCCAGAGCCAGTTCATCGACGTGAAGACCGCCAGCGAGGAACTGCGCTTCTCTTCCAACGCGATCGGCGGATTCTCCTGGATCGCGGGCGCCTATTTCGTCCACACCGAGCGGTTCATTTCCACCGGCAATCTGGTCGATCGGGGGCAGGGCATCCCGCCGGTCTACCAGACACCGCTGGTGGATCCCACCAATCCCATCGCCACCAACACCAATGTCACCTTCCTCGCCGATTCGCAGAACAACAACGCCTGGGCGGTGTTCGGTGATGCCACGTATGAGTTCAACCCGCAGTGGGAGCTTGATGCCGCGATCCGCTATGACCAGGATCAGCGCAACAACACCACCGATACGCCGCAGGAGTTTCTGCCGACTTCTTCCGCCGTGACGGGAGAAGTGCGCAGCCATACCTGGGACGCGGCGCAACCCAAGGCCACCCTGCGCTACAAGCCGGACGACGATGTGACCCTCTATGGGGGCTGGAGCCGCGGCTTCCGTAGCGGTGGGTTCAACCAGACCGGGGTCGGCGAAATCGCCGCGGCGTCCGGGCATCTGGGTGTTCACGACATGTTCAACGCGGAGGTGGCCGATACCTGGGAAGTCGGCGCGAAGACCGAATTCCTCGACCGGCGGCTGAGCGCAAACTTGGCCCTTTACGACACCACGGATACCAACGGCTACTTCTTCTACTACGACTCGACGACCTCCACCCAGAACCTCGGCAATCTCAATGCCAAGTACAAGGGCGCCGAACTCGAGCTGGCCGCCAAGGCCACTGACCGGCTGGATCTGTACGCGAACTTCGGCTACACCGACGGCACGATCACGGCCATGCAGGACCCTACGGTCGTTGGCAACAAGCCGCCGCTGCTGACGAAGGACACGGTCAACGCCGGCGCCCAGTACCATCAGCCGTTGGGCAACGGGCTCACGGGCACGATCCGTTTCGACTATCAGCTGATCGGGCGCACCTGGTGGGATCCGTATGATCTGACTTCGCGTGATCCGGTGAACCTGATCAACCTGCGCGCGGGTGTCGAGGGAGAGAATTGGACGCTGACCGGCTGGTCCAAGAATCTCACTGACAAGATCTACAATGCCGAGTTTTCCACCGGGGGCTTCCTGTGGCGGGCGCCGCCGCGCCGCTTCGGTCTTGATTACACCTTCAAGTTTTAGGGGCTGATGCAGGCGCCGGCACGTTCATGGCTGCTCGGTCACGTGCGCCTGTGGGCTGCCGTGATCGTCGGCGTGGCGGTCTTTTTCATGCTGCCGCATCAATGGCAGATGCTGACCCGGGCGCTTACAGCCTGGAATGTCGCCGTCCTGATGTTGGTGCCGCTGATTTTCCTGCACCATGCGGGCCTGACTGCCGGTCAGCTGCGCGAGCGCTACCGCGAGGATGATGCCTCGGCGCCGGTGATCCTGCTGCTGGTCATCGTGGCGGCGATCTTAAGCGTTGCGGGAATCGTGGCTTTTCTACCGACCCTGAAGAGCGTGCCACACTCGGAGAAAGTGGCGCATGTGCTGCTCGCGTCACTGACGATATTCGACTCCTGGTTGCTGGTGCCGACGATTTTCACGGTGCACTACGCCGACATGTTCTACAGCGCAGACACCCCCCGCCAGCCGCTGCGGTTTCCCCGCACCCCCGAGCCGGTGTTCTGGGACTTCGTCTATTTTTCCTTCACGATCGCAGCGGCCTGCCAGACCGCGGATGTGACCACCGCGCAGGTCGGAATCCGGCGGATCGTCATTATCCACAGCATTATCTCGTTTCTCTTCAACGTCGCGATCCTGGGGTTTGCCATCAACGTCACCGCCGGGATGCTCTCATAAGGCTTCAGCTCTTGTGAGCGAGCGCGGCAATGGCGCTCGTCAGGCGCTCCGCCTCGATGGGCTTGATGAGATGAGTCTGAAATCCAGCCTTGATGGCATCCGCCCGATCCTGCGCCCGCGAAAAGGCGGTGAGGGCGATCGCGGGCAGTTTCTCCGCACTGAAGCCCGCCTCACGCACGGAGCGGATGAGCTGGTATCCGTCCTGCTTCGCCATGCCGATATCACTGACCAGGACTGACGGCATGGTGGTCTGAATCGCGGCGAGCGCCTCATCGCCACTGGCGGCCTGCACCACCTTGGCGCCGGCTTCGCTTAGAATCCGCGCAATGAATGCCCGCGTGTCGCGGTCATCCTCCACCACCAGAACGGTCAGGTCGGTCAATGCAGCGCCGGTCGCGGCGGGCCGAGCCCGCGGATTCTGTTGCGTCAGCGGGAAGCGCACCGTGAAGCGGGTGCCGTGCCCCTCGCCCTGGCTCTGTGCTTCGATGGTGCCGGAGTGAACCTCCACCAGATGCTTGACGATCGTCAAACCGATCCCGAGGCCAGCGAAGCTCTTGTTCAGTCCGGAATCCTGCTGACTGAAGCGATCAAAAATATGCGGCAGAAACTCGGCGCTGATGCCGCGGCCGGTGTCGGTTACCGATATCTCGTAGTGACCGTGATGCGCGCGGCCGGCCACGGTGACGCGCCCACCCGCCGGGGTGAACTTCACGGCATTGCTGACCAGGTTCCAGACGATCTGCTGCAGGCGCGCATCATCTCCCATCACCCGCGCGTCCCGATCGGCGACATTCCATTCCAGCGTGACGTTCTTTGCGGTGGCCAGCGGCGCGACGACGGCGTGCGCGGATTGGAGCGCCACGGCAGGATTGATCGCGACGATGTCCATGTTCATCTTGCCGAAGCGCATTCCGGCATAGTCCAGCAGATCGGCGATCAGATGCGTCTGCAGCCTCGAATTGCGTTCGATCACCTCGAGACCTTTCAGGATCTCAGGCGTCGCCCCCGGCGTGCGTTGTAGTACGTTGACCCAACCAAGGATGGCGCTCAAGGGATTGCGCAGCTCGTGTGACAAGGTGGCGAGAAACTCATCCTTGACCCGGTTCAGCCGCTCCGCCTCGCCGCGCGCCGCGCGCTCGCCTGCCAGCAGGTTCTCGCGATCCACCTCCGCCCGCCGCCGTTCCGTCACGTCGGTCGCAATTGCGATCCGCGTGCCATCGGAGCTTTCTGCCACGATGCGCCATTCGACATCGGCGCGGCTGCCATCGCCGCGCAGCACCGGCACCGTTCCGTCCCAGTGGCCCGCGGCGCGCAGGGCGTGGTTGATCTCATCGCAGATCGCCCGATCTTCCTTGGCGAGGAGGCTTGATACGTGGCGACCGGTGATCTCGCTTCGCGTCAGGCCGGCGAGGGCGCAGAACGCGGGATTGACATCGACACATACCATTTCGGAGTCAAGCAGCGCGATGCCGCTGGAGGCCAGCTGGAACACCGCGCGAAACCGACTGTCGGAGGTGCGCCGAACGGCATCCGACTGGCGCGCGAACAGCAGCGCACGCACCGTGGCCACGAGTACGGCGGGATCGGCCGGGTGCGTGAGATAGCTGTCGGCGCCGGCCGAGAGCCCCTGTTCCTTGTCGACGCTGGTGACGAAGGTCGCAGACAGGTGGACGATGGGCAGGTAGGCCGCATCCGAACGCGCGCGCAGCAGCCGGCACACCTCCAGACCATCAATATCCGGCAGATTGATGTCCAGCACAATGAGATCGATCTGGGGGGTCGCCAGGGCCAGCGCGTCGGTCCCATTGACGGCTTCGATGACCTCGAAATCCGCCGCGCGCAGAATGCGCGAGGTGGCGTACAGCGATGCCGCGTTGTCGTCGACCACCAGGATTTTGTGGCGCTGTTCGCCATGGCTGGCCACATTGTCCTTCATGGACTTTCCACCTTTTCGGATGTGAGGCCGTACCGAATCGGGATCCGTACCCAGAAACGCGAGCCTCTGCCGAGAGTGCTATCCGCGCCGACACTGCCGCCGAGCAGCTCCGCGAATTTCCGTGCGAGCGACAGGCCGAGACCGGTGCCCCGCAGGCGACGCTGCAGGCGGGTGTCCAGCTGGATGAAATCACTGAACAGCATCGGCAGGTGGTCGGCGGAAATGCCGATTCCCGAGTCGGTCACAGCGAACTCGACCGTGTCCGGATCGGCCAGGTCGGCGCTCACCCTGACCTCGCCCGCGGTCGTGAACTTGAGGGCATTCGAGATGAAATTACGCAGGATCTGGGAGAGCTTCTTGTCGTCCGTATAGATGCGCGGAATGGCCCGGGGTTCCTCGAAAGTCAGGGACACAGAGGAGTTCGCGACAATTGGGCGGAACATGCCCCGCAGCGCGGAGAACAGATCGACCATCTCGAACCACTCGGCGGAAATCGTGATACGTCCGGCGTCCATTTTCGCGAGGTCCAGCAGATCGTCAACCATTTCGGTCAGTTCATTGACCGATTTTCGCACCAGGGTAATCTGTGTTTCCTGTTCGGAAGTCAGCGGACCATCGAGTCGCGACAGCAGTATCCCGGTGAGGCTCTGAATTGAGGTCAGGGGCGTGCGGAACTCGTGGCTCATGTATGACAGGAAGCGGCCCTTGAGGTCGACGGCCTCGCGCAGCTGCACCGCACGGTCATCGAGTTCAGCGTAGAGGGCAACGACGCCCTGGTTGGTTTCCTCAAGCTCGGTGCGCAGTGCTTCGACTTCGGCCTCGGCACCGGCCAGCCGTTGCCGCAGCGCCCCGGCCTCGTGGTCATCCGCAGGTACTGGTGTGGCCATCAGTTCAGCACCACGACCGTAGCATCGTCCCGTGGCCGGGCGTGGTCGCGATATAGGACCGCGGCAATGATGGCCGGGTGGCGCGCGCGCAGCTGGGGGTTCTTGCGCAGATCCCAGCGCGCCGACAATCCATCGCTGTGCATGACCATCAGCGAATGCGCAGTTCGGTCGTATTCGAACTGCTGCAGCCGGGTCATGGTGAGGCCGAGCGTTCCGTTGTGCGAAACCAGTCCCTGGGACTTCTCGGCCTCGATCAGGTAGCCGGTAATATTGCCGACGCCGCAGTACGACAGGCGGTTCGGGTCCGTGACTCGCGCGACCGCTGCCGCGGCGCCTCGGGTGCCCGACAGCGCCCGGTGTGCACGCTCGATGGCGGCGCGTGGCGTCTCGGAGGGTGCTGCCGCGAAACCTTCCAGGGCACTCTCCGCCGCGAGGGCCGCAAAGCTGCCATGGCCCAAACCGTCGACTACCATCAGGCAGGTGGTCGCCGCTTCCTGTGCCAGGGCCCAACCGTCGCCGCATTCCGTTTCGCCCTTGAGCGGAATGCTGATGGCCCCGAATCGTGATGCCGGGCTCGCGCCGATGCGGGACATGACCACCGTGCCCTCACCGGGCACTGAGTAAATATCGAATTCGCACGACAGGCGTCGCACGGCGCCCAGACCGGTGCCGGCGGTGCCGCCGGTGGAATAGCCATCATTCAGGCAGCGCTCGACATCGCTCATGCCGCGACCGCGATCGATGGCCAGCAGTTCGATGACTTCTGCGCCGGCAGCGACCAGGGGCTGCATCAGCATTTCACCGCCGCGGGCGTGCCGGATCAGGTTCGTTGCGAGCTCCGTGGCCGCAATCGCGACCCGGCCGGTCAGCGTCGCATCCAGGCCATAAGCCATTGCCAGGCGTTGCGCATCCCGACGCGCTTCTCCTATCTGGCTTTCATCCTCGATCACGTGTCGTCTTTGCTCCCGGCTGCGCTGCAGAACCACTCTCAACTCCAGCGCACGATGGTGACTTTCGTGCCGCTGGCGGCGGAAGATTCAATGTCGAAGTCGTTGACCAGCCGGCGTGCACCCGAGAGGCCAAGTCCGAGGCCGCCGCCCGAGGTCCACCCGTCGGTCAGTGCCAGCTCCAGATTCGGGATGCCGGGACCCTGATCGCTGAAGACCAGCCGCAGGCCCTTTCGGGATTCATTCCTTACGGTGTGCCAGTGCATGACACCGCCTCCGCCATAGATGAGGGTATTGCGGGCCAGTTCACTCGCGGCCGTCACCATCTTGGTCTGATCCACCAGCGAGAACCCCAGTTCCTGGCTTAGGCGCCGCACCATCTGGCGTGCCATCACGATGTCATGTTGGGACCGCAAGGGCGACTCGCCTCCTGAAATCTGTTCCATCAAGACTAGGCGTCCGTGGCC
>Ga0302313_10003272_pt1 | contig 10749 bp, 11 predicted proteins | sample III_Palsa_N2_2_FD_200454 | JGI IMG/M metagenome (GOLD analysis project Ga0302313, IMG submission 200454) | Peat permafrost microbial communities from Stordalen Mire near Abisko, Sweden - III_Palsa_N2_2 | ecosystem: Environmental > Terrestrial > Soil > Palsa > Peat permafrost | place: Sweden...
CCACCGGCATCACCACGCAGAATCCGAAACTGCAGCGCGGTCTGGTCGTCGCCGACAAGAGCGAGCGCGTCTATCACTACGCCGACAACGTGATGCACGAGGTCGGCATCATCGCGCACAGCTGTGGTGTCAGCGAACCGCGCCAGCTCAACCGCAGCCACTGCCGCGTGGTGGGTAACGACGGCTTGTCCGTGCCGCTGGAAAAGCTCTATCCCTATCCGAAAGTTAACAAGCTGCCGGAAAGCGCGTGACGTAGGTTGGGATGAGCGTGTGCGAATCCCAACATGATGAGCGATGGCGTTGGGGTTCGCGTACGCTCACCCCAACCTACAAAAGCGCCTACGAAGGCATCATTGCCAGCCAGCTGCCGCTCTTGCGAATTTCCAGCGGCTGAAAGCGGCGCTTGTAGTCCATCTTCGGATGGCCGTCTATCCAGAAGCCCAGATACAGCCACGGTATGCCGCGGCGGCGAGCCAGTTCGATCTGCTGCAGGATGGCGAAGGTACCGAGGCTGCGCGCCGACTCGGTGGGATCGAAAAACGTGTAGACGGCCGAAATGCCGTTGACGCAGACGTCCGTCACGGCGATGCCAAGCAGCCGTTCGGCATCGCGAATTTCCAGAAACAGCGTTGGGCTCCACGGCGCGGTGAGGAAGCGGCGGAAGTCGCTGGCTTCGGCATCGTCCATGCCGCCACCGGAATGGCGGCTGCGTAGATACGTTTCGTACAGCGCGTGCCGCTCGCGGTTGTAGCCCGGTATGCATTCGATGACGCTGAGATCGGCGTTGCGCTTGAGGCAGCGGCGCTGCGATCGATCCGGCTGGAAATCTTCCACGTTCACGCGGCAGGGCGTGCAGGCCTGGCATTGCGGGCACTGCGGGAAGTACAGGTGCCCGCCAGCGCGGCGAAAGCCCTGCTCCAGCGCCGGGCCGTAAAGCTTGTCGAGCTGCGGCGCGGCCGGATCGACCACCAGATTCTGCGCCGTGCGCTCGGCGTAGTAGCCGCAGGCGTGGGGCAGCGTCTGAAACAGGCGGATGGTGGGTTCGGCGCGCATGCCTCGATTCTATGCCTGCGCGACCGCGCGAAACCATGTGGCATGGCGACATGCGGCATAACGCCGGCAGGTGCCGCTAGATGATGTGCATGTACCGCAATACCACCATGGCGCAAGCGGCCACCACAGCGACCATCACGATACGGCGCACGCGCACGACGGTGCCGCGGCGTCGATAGGTCGGCGATGGGTTACGTACGGCCGCCAGCTCGTCGGCGTGGCGAATCACCGGCTCGATGCCGATGCTGCGCAGCAGTTCGCGTGCGCGGGTGTAGTCGTCGGCGCGGACGATCCACACCTGCGGCCAGGCCTCGCGGTCATCCGTGCGCTCGGAGTAGCTGAAGCGCTGGTAGCTCGGTCGGTTCCAGTTGGAACGGTTGGTGACCCTGGCTTCGATGGCGTGCTCGTTCATCAGAGCAACCACGCGGTCGATGTTCTCTTGTCGCTGGGAGGTATAGATCTGGCGCATGCGTGCAGTGTATCAATCGCCGCGCAGGCGAATCAGGCCTTCCTGCGCGGTGGAGGCCACTAGCCGGCCGTCGCGGCTGAAGATTTGGCCGCGCGCAAACCCTCGCGCGCCCTGCGCGGTAGGGCTGTCGAAGGAATACAGCAGCCACTCGTCCGCCCGGAACGGGCGGTGGAACCACAGCGCGTGGTCGAGGCTGGCCATCTGCACGTTATGCGTGTAGTACGAGATGCCGTGCGGCAGCGTGGCGGTGCCGATCAGGTTGAAGTCTGACGCGTAAGCGAGCAGCGCCCGATGCAACGCCGGCGTGTCGTCGACCGGCGCGGAGACGCGGAACCAGATGTGCTGGATCGGCGGGCGTTTGACCGGATTCAACCGATCCTGCGGCCACACGTGCCGAAATTCGATCGGCGAGTCCACGCCCAGCCAGCGCTGCAGCTTGACCGGCAGCTTGGCCAGCTGATCGGCGCTCAGTGGCTGCATCGGCTCGATATCCTCCGGCGCTGGCACCTCGGGCATGGAGGACTGGTGTTCGAAACTCTTTTCCGGGATCTGAAACGAGATCGAGCCGTTGAGAATCGGCTGGCCGTGTTGGATCGCCACCACGCGGCGCGATGAGAAACTGCCGCCGTCACGGGTGCGCTCAACGCTGTAGACGATCGGCGCGTCGATATCGCCGGCGCGCAGAAAATACGCGTGTAGTGAGTGCGCTTCGCGAGTCGGGTCGACCGTGTTCTGCGCGGCGGCCAGCGCCTGACCCAGCACCTGACCACCGAACACGAACTGCGTGCCGATGTCGCGACTTTGGCCGCGAAACAGGTTGTCTTCCAGCCGTTCGAGGTGCAGCAGGTCGACCAGTTCGGCGACGTGATTTTCCAGCATGGTGGCAACTCGTGGCGGGTGAAGTACGGCAATTATAGCGGCAGCGGCCTGCTCACCTTCGACGAACGCGCGGAGCCGTGAGCTAGGGCGACCGGGTCAGGCCGCTTTCGCGGATTACCTCGAGCCACGGAAACAGTGGGCCGGGATCGAGCTTGCGTGGTACCTCTTTCGAGGCGTCGTCGCTGGCAGGTAGGCGGGCGGTATCCAGATCCTCGTGGCCGGCGATGCTGCGCAGATTCGGATGCTCAATGCGCAACTGCTGGAGCAGGGTGATCAGAGCGGCGATCTGCGCATCGGTGTACGGCTCGGTCATGATCTGGTGGCGCGAATCCCACCAGTGCGGGTACCGGCCCAGGTTCACCAGTTCGATGCCGATCGAGTGCGGGTTGTGCCCGCGAACGTGGTTGGCCACCCGGGTGGTGGGCACGTAGCGGTAAATGCCGCCGTCGCGATCAATGTAGTAATGACCGCAGTTGCCGGTGCCGTTGTCATGCAGCGGCCGTTCGCCGTATTCGCGGGCGGTCGCCAGATCGGGCAGCTCGGTGCAGTGGATGACCACCGTGTCCACCACGCTGGCGTCGCGCTCGGGCAGGCGGTCGATGTAGGGCAGCGGCTGATCGTGAATGGTCGGCGTCATGCTTCAAGTCTCGCTGGAAACGCCGCCTGTTACCATGTGCAACTCGCTTATCGCAGTTTCCATGGAGTCGCCATGCGCGGCCAGATCATTCTTTCGCACGGCCTCAACGCCGACCCGAACGCTACCAAGGTCAGCCTGTTGGCGGCCCAGGCCGAGGTCCAAGGCTGGCAGACCCAGCGTCCGGATTATCGCGACGACGACGCGCGCGGCATCGACGGCTGCGTGTCGCCGCGCATCGCCCGCCTGCGCGCCACCATCGAAGCGATGCCCACGCCGCCGCTGCTGGTCGGCTCCAGCATGGGCGCGTTCGTTTCCGGACTGGCTTCGCTCGATGTACCGGTGCTCGGGCTGCTGCTGTTGGCCACCCCCAGCACGATTCCCGGCTATGCGCGGGCGTTTGACTTGCGCGGCGGCGTGCCGACCATGTTGATTCACGGCTGGCGCGACGACGTTTGCCAGCCGGCCGGTGTGCAAATGCTGGCCGCGCAGCGCCGGCTGCCGCTGCTGATGCTGGACGACGATCACCGTCTGGGTGCCAGCACCGACGCCATCGCGCTGCAGTTTCAACGCCTGCTCGATCAGCTGGCGACCGCGGCATGAGCGCGCTTTCGTTCGACACTTTTTTTGCGACGTGCCCGAAGGGTCTGGAATATCTGCTGCGCGACGAGCTGGTCGCGATGGGCGCCGTCGACGTGCGCGAGGCGCTGGCCGGCGCGCATTTTTCTGGCACGTTGGAAACCGCGTACCGCGCCTGCCTGTGGTCGCGTTTGGCCAGTCGCATTCTGCTGCCTCTGGAAGATTTCGATGCGGCCGATGACGATGCGCTCTATCGCGGCGTGCAGTCGATCGACTGGAGCACACACCTGGCAGCGCACGGTACGCTGTCGGTCGATGCCGGCACCGCGCTGAGCAAGCTCACCCACAGCCAGTTCATCGCGCAGCGGGTCAAGGATGCCGTGGTCGATCAGTTCCGCCAGCGCGACGGCAATCGGCCGGGTGTGGATACCGATGAGCCGGATATCCGCATCAATCTGCGCCTGCGCCGCGACCGAGCCACCGTGTCACTCGATCTCGCCGGCACGCCGCTGCACCGCCGCGGCTGGCGCGAAGTGCAGGGCGAAGCGCCGCTGAAGGAAAATCTCGCGGCCGCGATGCTGCTACGCGCTCGCTGGCCGGAGGTCTATGCCGCGGGCGGCGCGCTGCTCGATCCGATGTGCGGTTCGGGCACGCTGCTGATCGAAGGCGCGCTGATGGCGGCCGACGTGGCTCCCGGTTTACGCCGCGAATACTTTGGCTTTCTCGGCTGGCATCAGCACGATATTGCCCTGTGGCGCGGACTGCTGACCGAGGCGAACGAGCGCGCCGAAAAGGGCCTGCGCGAACTGCGCAGCGCGTTCTTCGGCAGCGATGCCGACCCTCGCATGGTGCAGACGTCCAAACGCAACGCGCAGGAAGCCGGTGTGGCCGGGTTCTTTACGCTTGATCGGCAGGAGGTCTCTCACGCCGCGCCGCCAGCGGGCGTCCACTACGGCCTGGTCATCACCAATCCGCCGTACGGCGAGCGCCTGGGCGAGCGCGCCGAGATGCCGCTGCTCTATCGCGCCGTGGGCGATGCCCTGCGCGCGCGTTTCGTCGGCTGGCGCGCCGCCGTGCTCGCGGGCGACGTCGAGTTGGGTCGAGCGATGCAGCTGCACGCCGACAAGCGCTACACGCTGTACAACGGCGCACTGGAGACGGTACTGCTGACGTTCGATTTGGGCAAACGCGATGAAGCACCGCGCGAGCCCAAGCCGCTGTCGGCCGGCGCGCAGATGCTGAAAAATCGCCTCGAAAAGAACGTCAAGCATCTGCGCAAGCGGCTGACGCGCGAAGGCGTGCACGGCTGGCGCGCCTACGATCAGGACCTGCCCGAATACGCCGCGGCCATCGACGTTTACGGCGATACGCACGGCAACGATCACCTGCATATCCAGGAATACCGCGCGCCGGCCGATGTGCCGCCGGATGTCGCACGGCTGCGCATGCGCGAAATCGCCCGCGTGGCCGGTGAGGTGCTCAACGTGCCGCGCGAGCGCATTGCACTGAAAACCCGTGAACGCGGCAAGGGCGGTTCCAAGTACGGCCAGCTCGATCAGCGCAACGCGTTCATCGAGGTGGAAGAGGACAGCCTGAAATTTCTGATCAATCTCACGGATTATCTCGACACGGGTTTGTTTCTCGACCACCGGCTGGTGCGCGGCAAGGTACGTGAGCTGGCCGAGGGCAAGTGTTTCCTCAACCTGTTTGCCTATACCGCCACGGCAAGCGTGCATGCCGCTGCAGGCGGGGCGCTAGAAACCACCAGCGTGGATCTGTCGGCCACGTATCTTGAATGGGCGTCGCGCAATCTAGCGCTCAACGGATTCAGTGGCTCCAGCCATCGCCTGATGCAGTTCGATGCGCTGGAATTCTTGCAGCGCGATCGCGGGCATTACGGGCTGATTTTTGTCGATCCGCCGACTTTCTCCAACTCCAAGCGCGCGGAAGATTTCGATGTGCAGCGCGATCACGTCAAGCTGCTCGACGCCTGCAATGAGCGCTTGACCCGCGACGGCGTGATCGTATTTTCCAACAACTTTCGCCGCTTCAAACTCGATCGAGCGGAGCTGGAACAGCGCTTTGTGATCGAGGACTGGACGGTGCCCAGCATCCCGTTCGATTTCGCCCGCCGCGCCGATATTCACGGCTGCTGGCTGCTGCGTCGCCGGCCTGCTGACCCCGGAATAAATCCGTGGGATTCGGCCCGCATTAAAAAGTAAACGCTTCAGTTCACATTAAGCCCAAAAAGCCGAGCATAGACATCGTACAGAGGGCCGAGAAAGGCCCGTACATACGGAGAACTGCCATGAGCATCAAACGTTTCAGTAGTGCGAGCAAGATGTTGGCCCTCGGCCTTGCTGTAACCGCGGCGGTCGCCATGCCGCTTAGCGCATCGGCAGCTGGCTGGGGCGGATACCATGGCGGCTACGGCGGTTACCACGGCGGATACGGCCGCGGGGGCTACTGGAGCGGCGGTCGCTGGATCGGTGGCGCTATCGTTGCCGGTGTCGTGGGCGGCTTGGTTTACAGCGCGACCCGTCCTGCGCCCGTTTACTACGGTCCGCCGGTTGTGTATGCCCAGCCAACGGTTGTTTACCAGAGCGCGCCCGTCGTGACCCGTACGGTGACGACGTATAGCCAGCCAACTCAGTATGTCCGTGACGACGGTTACTACGGCAATTGATAACTGATATTTGACGACGAGCGATATTGGAGCCCGGCAATTGCCGGGCTCTTTCGTTTTCAGGACGCTGCGGTGAAGCGTGCCGCTACTGTCGGGAAGGGTGTTCACATTTGCCTGCATGGATGGCGGCTTCCGATCACAAGATTTCAACGCCGCGCCCGGCATGCTTGCCTCCATGTTTTTCAGCCATCCTCCGCGTCGGGCCGCCGCTATCGCCATCGCGTTGAGGGTCACAGCGAAGGATGGTTGCGATGGTTAGCGAAAGTTTTTTGATTTCTGCATCGATCGCGTCGCGCTTCGATCGGGTTCGGCGGACGACAATCGCCCTGGTTGCTGGCCTGAGCGCCGAGGATCTCTTGGTACAGTCGATGCCGGATGCCAGTCCCGGCAAATGGCATCTCGCGCACACGACGTGGTTCCTCGAGCATTTCGTGCTCGGCAGCGATCCCTCGTACAAACCACGTGACCCTGCCTGGCATTTCCTGTTCAACTCCTACTATCAGTCGATCGGGCCGATGCACGCGCGCCCGCATCGCGGACTGATATCCCGCCCTTCGCTGCAAGAGGTGTTTGCCTTTCGCGAGCGCGTGGACGCGGCGGTGATGGATCTGCTGTCCAATGATCCGAGCCCCGAGCTTGTTGACCTGGTCGAGCTGGGCCTGCACCACGAACAGCAGCATCAGGAACTGCTGCTCACCGATATCAAGCATGCTCTGTGGTGCAACCCTCTGATGCCGGCATACCACGAGCGCAAGAGTAGTCCGGTGGCGTCTGCGTCCGTCCCGCTGCGCTTTATGGTTGGACGCGAAGGTATCGTAGAAATCGGTCACCGCGGCGAAGGCTTCGCTTTCGACAATGAAACGCCTCGTCATCGCACATTGCTGCAACCGCATGCGTTGGCCAGTCGACTGGTGACCAACGCCGAATATCTCGCGTTTGTCAGAGAGGGTGGCTACCGCGAGCCCGGCCTTTGGTTGTCCGATGGTTGGGCCACGCTGCAGCGCGAGGGTTGGCAGCGACCGATGTACTGGCAGGACGACTTGGCCAGTGAGTTCACGCTGGCGGGTGTGCAGGCCATTCATCCCGACGATCCGGTGTCGCATCTGAGCTATTTCGAAGCCGACGCTTTTGCGCGCTGGGCGGGTGCACGACTGCCGACGGAGCCCGAGTGGGAGTCCGCCGCACACGGCCTGCGGATCGATGGCAACTTGCAGGATCAGAAACTTTTTCATCCGACTGCCGCCGCGGTCGGAGACGGCCTACTGCAAATGTATGGCGATGTGTGGGAGTGGACGGCATCGCCCTACATCAGCTATCCCGGTTTTCAGCCGTTGCCCGGCTCGCTGGGCGAGTACAACGGCAAATTCATGAGTGGACAATGGATCCTGCGCGGGGGTTCCTGTGCCACGCCGCGTGACCATGTCCGCGCTACTTATCGCAACTTTTTTCCACCCCATGCTCGCTGGCAATTTACCGGGCTACGATTGGGACAAGATCTATGAACGCGCAAGTCTCGGGTCTCAGCGACGACGATCGTCGCCCGCCTTCCAATGAATTGCTTGAAATTGCTCAGCGTGGTCTGGCGCTGAAGCCGAAGCGCCTGCCGTCGTGGCTGTTTTACGACGAAAGGGGTTCGGAATTGTTCGATGAAATCTGTGAGCAGCCGGAGTATTACCTCACGCGCAGCGAGATTGCGCTGATGGACGAACATGCCGGCAGTATCGCCGACACGTTGGGCAGCGACGTGCGTCTGGTGGAGTACGGCAGCGGCAACGCGCGCAAGACGCGCATGCTCCTGCAGCACCTGCACGAGCCGGTGGCCTACGTGCCGGTGGAAATTTCCGCCGAGCCACTGCGCGAGAGCGTGGATCGACTTGCCGCCGAATTCCCCGGGTTGCCGGTGCAGCCGTTAGGTGCCGATTTTACCAAGCCTCTGCGTTTGCCGATCCCGCCACGTGCGCCGCGTCGCACGGTGCTGTATTTCCCGGGTTCAACCATCGGCAATTTCGATAATCGTGCGGCGGCGGTTCTGCTGCGAAAGATGCGTAACGAAATGGGCGACGCTGGCGGCATCCTAATTGGCGTCGATCTGAAAAAAGATCCCGATGTCATCGAAGCGGCTTATAACGATCGCGCGGGCGTCACGGCTGCTTTCACCCTCAACATGCTGACCCGGCTCAATCGCGATGTCGGCAGCGACTTTGACCTGTCGGCGTTCCGTCACCGCGCGCACTACAACCCGATGGCGGGGCGCATCGAGACGCACATCGTCAGCACGAAATCGCAGCACGTTAAGTTGGGTCGAACCAGCGTGGCCTTTCGCGAGGATGAGGCCATCCAGGTCGAATACAGCTGCAAGTATTCGCTTGCGGACTTCGATGCACTCGCTGCGAAGGCTGGGCTAGCCGTGCTGCGAGTGTGGACCGATGCGCAGAAAATGTTTAGCGTGCAATACCTGGTGCGTGCAAGCACGGTCGCGCGCTGAACACGGTGCGCTGACTGAAGCGGGATAGTCAGCCTGCACTTGAAATCATCAAAAAAAATCCGCCTCAATGGCGGATTTTTTACATCAATTGCCGCTGTCAGCTGGCTTGGTCGTTGGTCGACCCGTTGGCCGCTGTTGTCCAGGGCTTGGGCGACTACTGCCGGCGCCCGACCCCGGGCGCTGACTGCCGCCAGCGGGATTGCCCTGGCCAGGTCGCGAAGGTCTAGTGCCGCCAGGCTTGCCCTGGCCGGGTCGAGCGGGAACGCCGCTGCCTGGTTGTGGACGCGCGGGTGGAGGACGATTGCCTGCAGGCGGACGCGTTGGGCGTGACGGAGGCCTGGGCTGCACAGGGGGCCGCGGCGGCGGGCGCTGGATGGGACGTGGCGGCGGACGGTGGGGAATCGGTCGGGCGTACCAGCGGCTGCGGTCGCGGTAAAACGGCCGGTTGCGGTAATAGCTGTCCCAGTAGCTGCCGATCACGAAGCTGACGATCGGTATCCCGATCTGTGCACCATAGGCCGGAACCAGCACGCGCTGATTCTGATAGTTGTATTGTAGGTAGTTGCCGGCGATCCAGCCGCGGTTGCCGAAGGCAATGACATCGCACCATTCCCAGCCATCCGTGCATCCTTGGATGGCCATCTGGGTGCCTACGGGAATCGTGGCGATCAGCGGATAGCTGGTGTCGGGGCCCGCGCGAAGATTGACGTTGGCCGTGGCAAACCCATCGGCAGCGTGGGCGAACAGTGGCGCGACAAGAAGTAACGCGGTCAGCCAAGCAAGAACCGGACGCTTCATGAGATCAGTCTCCGTCAGTGAGTTCGAGCGAATATTCCGCAGGCCATCTACTCGGTCGGTGTGTGGCCCGTTGGCGAGACAGTGTTCCAGTTCAGGCCGCAGCGCAAGCTTGCCCATACGGATCGTGGTTTGAAATGTTCCCTGGCAGCGGCGAAGGACTCGATCGTCCTCCGCGTTCCGGAGGCTAAAAACCTACTTGGCGCCGTAAAGGGCCTTGACGTCCTGACTCAGCGCCGACTGGCTGTCCTCGCGTGCGTAGAACATGTGGCCGCCGGCATACTCTTTTACCTGCACGCGCGTCGGGTCGCCCATCGCCGGCATCTGGTCGACGGCGAGTATCGACACCATGAACGGACAGGAGAGATCGTCCCAGCCATGGGCGATCAGCACGCGTAGCCCGGGATCGTTCGCTACCGCTTCGCGCAGTTGGGACACCGAGCCTTGATTCGCATCATCGTCCTCGTGCCACAGTTTGTTCACGTCGTAGCTCAGCGCGTTGTAGCGACCCTCATATTTCCAACCCACTGTCTGCGTGACGAAGTTGACCATGGCGGTCGTGGTGGGCGCGATGATACCGTTGAGGATCGGGTCGCCAGTTTCCTGATGCGGCGCGTACGGGAACGGGTCCCACGCGGTCACGTTGGAGTCGTAGCGGCTGCCCAGCTTCCCTTGGGCGCGATAGACCTCGCGCAGATAGGCCTGCGTTTCCAGACGGCCGCCGGAGCGCTTCACGAACAGCGGATCGAGTCCAGTCAGTTCGGTGACTTTTTGGATCATCCGCTCGGTGGCCTGGGGATCGGAGCGTCCTTTCATCAAAGTGGTGGCGTACTCACCGCGGGTGTATTCGATGATCGGCGCCATCGCCTCCGGCGTCAGCCGATGTTCGCGCTCCAGATGCGCCGCGGCGATCGGCGGCAGGGTCTGCATCCACGGCAGCGGCGACACGTTTTCGTCGTTGGATGCCGAGGCGTCCAGATACGGTGACAGCAGCACCATACCGTTCATCGCCACACCGAGCTGGGTCTGCAGATAATCGGTGATGCGCGGGCCGCGGAAGCCGCCGTAGCTTTCGCCGACCAGATATTTGCGCGAGGTCATACGGCCGTTTTTGACCAGCCAATCGTAGACGATGCGGGATAGATATTTGATGTCGTTGTCAGTGCTGT
>Ga0302313_10003273_pt1 | contig 10746 bp, 7 predicted proteins | sample III_Palsa_N2_2_FD_200454 | JGI IMG/M metagenome (GOLD analysis project Ga0302313, IMG submission 200454) | Peat permafrost microbial communities from Stordalen Mire near Abisko, Sweden - III_Palsa_N2_2 | ecosystem: Environmental > Terrestrial > Soil > Palsa > Peat permafrost | place: Sweden...
CACCGTGTGACTGCGCGCACCGCACAGCGCGCTATGGAACAATAAATTTGCTCTGGTTGTTCGGTTATTCGCAGCAAAACGCCCGCGCGGCACGGCCCGCAGGTGTGAGCTCGACCGCGGCCACAAACCCCTTATGAAGCCCCAGAGACTGATCTACTCGCCCAGCCGCAGCCGTCGTTTGAACGAGATGCTCGGCTTGATTGTGCTGGTTGCTGCCGGCTTGCTTCTGCTTGCGTTGGTCAGCTATACGCCTTCGGATCCATCGTTCAACACGGTGGGCGGAGGTGCGGGCGGGCGGCTGGCTCATAATTGGACCGGGCTGGTGGGGGCGTATGTGGCGGACCTGCTGCTACAGACGGTTGGGATCGCGATTTTCTTTGTGCCGCTGGCGATGGTGAGAATTGGCGTTTCGTGGATGCGGTCGCAACGGGTGGGGTCGACGAAGACGAAGCTGGCGGGGATTGCGCTTTGGCTGATCTTTGCGCCGGCGCTGATCTCGCTGCTGCCGGGCCAGATGCTGTGGCGGCATGCGCTGCCGATCGCTGGCATTGAGGGGACGATCCTGGCTGGTGGGCTGATCCACTTTGTGAATTATCCGGGCGCGATGATTCTTTGCGGGCTGATGGTGGCGCTGTCGCTGTACCTGACGACGTCGTTTCTGCTGGCGAATGCGGGGGCCTGGTTTACAGCTCACTTCGGATTTCTGCAGAGCTTGAGCGATCGCTATGCGGCATGGAAGAGCAGGCGGCGCGGTGCGGAAGAAGAAGAGTTTGACGAGGCGTTCGCGTCCAAGCGCGAGATCGCGGCGGCCGCGGCGCGGAGGCAGGAGGCTAGCGAAGGCGAGGATGCAGCCAAGAACGGGACGTTGCTCTCGAGCTTCTTTGGATGGTTTGGGCGCCGGAAGCGGCGGCACGAAGAGGATGAGGACGCGGGCGTTGGGCAGGCGCCGACGAGCGGGGAGCCACAGTCGGTGTGGCAGACGATGCCGCGGACGCTGGTGGACGCGGCTCCGATGACTGGGCTGCATGTCGCGGCGGCGGCGGCGGCACCGTATGCTGCGCAATTGGCGGCGGCGGCGGCTCCGCTGCGGAATGCGCCGACGGAGGTGTTGCCGTTTGCGGAGGCGGAGGGAGCGTCTGAAACCGCGGAAGATGATGGCTGGCTGGATGCGCCGGAGAGGCGGACGCCGGCGCCGATTTTGTCGATGCCGAAGGCTTCGCATGTGGCGATGCCAGAGCCTCCGCCGGCGCGGATGCCGAAGGCGGTGGAGTTGCCGCCGATGCCTTCGCCGATGCAGGACATTGCGGCTCAGAATATTGCGTTCGGGAAGCGGGCGGATGCGGATATGCAGGCTGTGGCGATCGTGCCGAAGTCGGTGCGCGGGTATAAGTTGCCGCCGAGTTCGCTTCTGTTCAAGTCGGAAGAGCATGCGCAGGTGCGGGAGAATGAGCTGCGCGAAGAGGCTCGGGTGCTGGTGGAGAAGTGCGGCGAGTTTGGCGTGGATGGCAACGTGGAGCAGATCAATCCCGGGCCCGTGGTGACGACGTTTGAGTTTCGTCCGGATGCCGGCGTGAAGTATTCGCGCGTGACGGGACTGGCAGATGACCTGTGCCTGGCGATGGCTGCGGAGTCAATCCTGATTGAGCGGATGCCGGGCAAGTCGACTGTCGGAATCCAGGTACCGAACCATGAGCGCGAGACGATCTGGCTGCGGGATGTGGTGGAGTGCGAGAGCTTTGCAGCGAGCAAGAGCAAGCTGGCGATCGCGCTGGGCAAGGACATCAGCGGACGGATTGTGATTGGCGATTTGGCCAGCATGCCGCATGTGCTGATTGCGGGCTCGACGGGTTCGGGTAAGTCGGTCGCGATCAACGCGATGATTATGAGCGTGCTGTTCAAGTCGACGCCTGAACAGGTGCGCATGATTTTGGTGGATCCGAAGCGCGTTGAGCTTGGGATGTATGAGGGCATTCCGCATTTGTTTACGCCGATCATTACCGAGGCGAAGCTGGCGGCGAATGCGCTGCGCAATGCGGTTCGCGAGATGGAGCGGCGGTTGAAGCTGCTGGCGGCGAACCACGTACGGAACATCGACCAGTTCAACAAGCTGTTTGAGAATGGCAGCGAGTATTTGTTTGAGGACGTGAACCAGGAACCGTTGCCATACATCATGATCATTATCGACGAGCTGGCCGATTTGATGATGCTCGATCGGGCCAACGTTGAAGAGGCGATTACGCGGCTGGCGCAGATGGCGCGCGCGGTTGGCATTCACTTAGTGCTGGCTACGCAGCGGCCTTCCGTCGATGTCATTACGGGGTTGATCAAGGCGAACGTGCCTACGCGGATGAGCTTCCGGCTGGCGACGAAGGTGGATTCGCGGACGATCATTGATTCGAATGGTGCCGAGAGTTTATTGGGTCGCGGCGACATGTTGTTTTTGCCTCCGGGAACTTCGCGGCTGCAGCGCGTGCATGCGCCGTTCGTTACGGAGAAAGAGATTGCCGCGGTTACGGCGTTCTGGAAGGCGCAGGGCGAGGCCGAGTATGTGCATGGCTTCCTCGAGGGGCCGAAGGACGAAAAGAGCGGCGATGCTGGCGGCGCGGAGGATAGCCAGGAAGATGACGCGCTGTTCGATGATGCTGTGCGGCTGGTGTTCGAGTTTGGCAAGGCCTCTACTTCCCTGCTGCAGCGGCGGCTGCGGATTGGTTATGGACGCGCGGCACATCTGATCGACATGATGGAGCGCGATGGGTTGGTCGGGCCGGCAGACGGATCGAAGCCTCGCGAGATTCTGAAGTCGCCTAGCTACTTTGCCGAAGTGGATGCTACGTTGCGGTAGGGTACCCCCTCCCCCCCTCCTTGAGGGGTTTTTCCGGTAAAGTTGTCTGTGCACACGGGTTAGGTGGCAAAGTATCCCCCCTGCTGTGAGGGCCTCTGCCCTGTAAAGTAGGGCAACCACAGGGGTTACGGGTAAAGTAGTCCATTCAAAGACTTTACGGGAGGGGCCTTCGACGCCATGGGGTATATGTCGGCCGTTGGCCCTTGGTCTAGAGGTTGGGAGATGCCCTTCTTTAATTGTACCTAGTTGGAGGGGGTAACTATGCCAGGTTTTGAAAAGATTTATCGCCAGTGTTGATAGGGGTTTGGGTCATATCGTGAAGGCTTGGGGGCTTGACAGGCTTTGCTTGGCGGCGGGTTTGGGGATGGTTTGACATGGGCGGGGGCGGTCGCGCGTTGGGCGATAGCCCACCTTAGGCGCAAAGTGCGCGCCGAAGATGGGGCACCCGGCTTGGGGGCGGTTACTTTGCGGCGGGGGTGGGCCGGGCGAGGAGCCAGTGGATCAGGTCGGCGCGGACGTGCTCGTAGCGGGGTTCGCCTTTGGGGTAGAGCTTGATGGTGCCGTGGGACTTGCCGGTGTAGAAGTTGAGGGCGAAGTCTTTGATGACGGGCTCGGAGCGGGGAGTGGCGCCGATGAGGACGTCGGTGTGGGGGTTGAGGGCGTTGCGGGCGGCGGTTGCCGATTCGAGCGAGACGTACTCGCGGACGCGGCCATCGGGGCCGAAGGATTCGAAGTTGTAGCGGGTGAGGGAGCGGCCGGCGGGCTCGTAGTATTCGCGGACGATCCAGTGTTGACCGTTCAGGTCGAAGGCGTCGATGACATCGCTCTCGCGGGTACTGATGCCGGGGGCGCCGCGCTGGCGGGCACTGCGGAGGACGGCGCGCTCGCGGTCAAACTCATCCCAGCGGCCGAGGGCGGCTTCGACGATGACGAGGTTTTTGTGGGCGAGCCAGAACTCTGGCTGCGCGGCGACGACGGCGCGGTACTGGAGTTCGGCGGCTTCGTATTGGTGGAGGCCTAGCTTGGCGTCGCCGATGCCTTCTTCGGCGTCGATGTTAGCGGGATGGGTTTTCAGGTATTCCGCGAAGAGATCTTCGGCTTGCTGATAGTGCTTGTCCTCGAGCGCCTTGTGCGCCGGGAGCAGCCCGGACGGAATGGGCTTCTGCGCAGCGCAGGTTGCGATGAGTGTGGAGAGGAGGATGGCTGCGGTTGTTGTGCTGTGGCGAGCGTTGAGCTTCAAGTTCTACCTGCGCCTTCCCTGCCGCATGGCGTGTCGGCTGACGAATGATCCCAGGACTGCGATCACGGCCAGCAGGGCGATCCAGAAGAGGTTGGGGTTGCGCTGGTCGTACGTGCTGGCAACGTGACGCTGGATGTAGCCGGTGTTGAGCTGCTCCGGTCCTAAGGTTGCGATGATCGGCCTGGCTGGCAAGGTGGCAAGATCCCCCAGGTCATAGACGGATGCGCGAAGGTCGTTGTCACCATAGCGGAGGGCGTAGGTGGCGTTGGGGACAGCGTCGAAGCAGAGGGTGCGCTGGCGCATTTGTAATTGGACGGCGCGGATGGGGAGCGGCGGCTGGTCTGCGTTCTTGACGGCGATGTGGACGGTGGCGGGGTCGTGAAGGTTGGACGCCATGACGGCGGGGAATGAGAGGTTGGTGAAGTTGATGGCGGGGGTTGTGGTGACGGGGTCGGCGGGGCGGGTGACGCGGGAGATCTGGCCGGCGATGACCTCTTGCGGCTGATCGGGCTGATGGGTGTTGGCGTCGGCGGTGATGGAGACGTTGCGCAGGAAGTCGGATTTGTAGGTGGGATCGAGGAGGAACTGTACGCGCTCGACGGGGAGGTGGGCGGGGATGTCGAGCTCGGCGATGGAGGATGCGTTTTGCTGGGTGACGGTGTTGTAGGCCGAGGCGACGGGGGTGTAGAGGGTTTGGGCTTCGCGGCTGGCGGGAACGGTTGCTCCCTGGATGGTGGCGGGATCTGGATGCGGAAAGGGCTTGCCGTCGAGGGTGCGGAGGTGGAGGAGGATGTGCAGATGAGGGAAGGTGGATTCCTGCAGGGCGAGCGAAGTGGAACGGGCGAGACGGCGCTGGGTGAGATCGAAGAGGGTGAAGGTGCCGAGAGATTTGTTGGGGCCGCTGTTGGAGCCGGAGACCTCGGCGGTGGCGAGGAAGTTGTGCGCGGCGAGGTCGAGGTCGACTTCCGTGTAGGGGCGCGCGGGCATGTCGAGATCGAAGGAGAGAGTGCCGTTGTGTGCGGTGAGGTTGTGGACGGTGGCGGTTTGGGCGTCGGTGGGCTGGGCTTCGCTGTAGCTGACGGCGAAGGGGATCTCCTGAGGCCTGGTGTGGGGGGCGGCGCGGAAGACGCGGAGGTCGTCGGCTGAGGAGCTGGCGGTGTGGGCGTAGACGCTGGCGTCAAGGATGGTGCAGGCGATGCCTGAGGCGTTGGGCGGGAGGGTGAGGGTGCGGACGTAGAGGAGGTGTTGCGGGTCGGCGAACGGAGCGGGCGCGGTGCTGATGGATGGCAAGGTGCCAGCCTGGAAGAGGAGAGCGGCTGCGAGGGGGAGGAAGGACTTCAAGCGGTGGCCTCGCTGTTGAGACCGATTGCGGATCGCTGTGAACTAGCGGGCTTCCCCATGGGGTAACTTTACCCTTTCAGCGCGCGGCGTGAATGGCGATGAGGGAGTGCAGAAGCAGATTCCCAGAGGGAATGACAGAAAGAAAGGCAAAGGCAACGGCCTGCATCGTGGGGGAGGGCTGGAGCATCCGTACAATCGGAGTATGGATGAAGGCATGAGCGAGCATGATGTTCTTGTGATCGGGGCGGGGCCGACGGGGTTGGCGTGCGCTATTGCTGCGCAGAGGATTGGGTTGAGCGTGGTGCTGGTGGATAAGGGCTGCCTGACGAATTCGTTGTTTCATTATCCGGCGCATATGACGTTCTTCACGACGCCGGAGCTGTTGGAGATTGGGGATATGCCGTTCTCGTCGCCGAACCAGAAGCCTACGCGATCGGAAGCGTTGGAGTATTACCGGAAGGTTGCGGAGTATTACAAGCTGGATGTGAGGCAGTACGAAAAGGTGGAGCAGGTGACGGGCTCAGATGGAGCGTTTGTCGTTCATACGGCGGACAAGTTTGGGCGCAAGCTGACGCACAGGGCGCGGAAGCTGATTGTGTCGACGGGCTATTACGACCTGCCGAATTACCTGAATATTCCGGGTGAGAGTTTGCCGAAGGTGAAGCATTACTATCATGAGCCGCACCCTTACTACGCGCAGGATGTGGTGGTGATTGGCGGCAAGAACTCGGCTGCGATTGCGGCGCTGGATCTGTGGCGGCATGGAGCCAAGGTGACGCTGGTGCATCGGGGTGCGGAGTTGCATCGGCATATTAAGTACTGGATTAAGCCGGATATTGAAAACCGGATTAAGAATGGGGAGATTGTCGCGCATTTTCGAACCGAGGTGAGCGAGGTTACCGAGGACGCGGTGACGTTGCTGACGCCGGGTGGGCCGAAGGTGATTCCTAACCAGTTTGTGTTTGCGCTGACGGGATACCATCCGGACTTTTCGTTTATCGAGGCGCTAGGGGTGAAGCTGGATGATAAGAATGCGCGCTGCCCGGTGTGCGATCCCGGGACGCATGAGTCGAATGTGGCGGGAATTTATTTGGCGGGCGTGGTGGTGGCGGGGGAACGGACGAATGAAATCTTTATTGAGAATGGGCGGTTCCATGGGGATTTGATCGCGAAGGACCTGGCGGCGAAGATGAGGCGGGGCGCGGGGAAGGCCAGGGCTAAAGCCCCTTCTTCGGCGGAGGCTGATTCAGTGGGCTGAAGCCCACTGCTAATCCTGTTGAAGCTCGTGACTTGCTAATCCTGTTGGAACTCGTGGTCAGCTGACGACGCGGTTGGCGAAGCCGCGGAGGCCTATCAGCGTAAGCAGGACTAGGAAGAAGAGCAGCATGGCGAGGATGTTGGCGTCGGGCATGTGACCGATGGTGGGAGTGAGGGCGGCGCGCAGGCCTTCGCTGATGTAGACGATGGGGTTGAGGAGGACGCCTATCTGGAGCCAACGGATGTTGGTGAGCGCAGCCCAAGGGTAATAGATGCAGCCAAGGAAGGTGATTGGCATGATGACCACGCCGAAGATGAGGCCGATCTGCTTGGGTTGGACGTAAGTGCCGATGGTGAGACCGAGCGCTCCGGCGAGCAAGCTGGCGAGGACCATGACGGCGATAAAAAACCACCAGTTGGAGACGTGCGCGAGGACCGGTGTGCTGGGGATGTAGTAGGCCAGGGGGAAGACCACGGCGGCGGCGAAGACGCTTTGGATGGCGGAGAAGACGATCTTCTCGATGGCGACGGCGCCGATGGGGAGGGGGCACATGACGCGGTCGTCGATTTCGCGGGTGACACCGAACTCCTGCGCGAGGGGAAGGGCGACGGCGGCGATGCCGGAGAACATGATGGCGACGGCCATGAGGCCGGGAAGAAGGACGGTGCCGAAACCGCCTCCGCCTGCGGCTGCCATGCCGGCAGTGGGGCTCAAGCTGGCGCCACCGCTCATGTGGGGCATAACGAAGGTGAAGACGAAGAGGAAGAGCAGCGGATTCATGGCGATGCGGATGAGGAAGGGGACGATTTCGCGTGTGAGGACGCGGAAGTCGCGCTGCATCAAGCCGAGAAAGGCGCGCGTGTAGACCACGATTTTTGTGTCGTTGCTACGCGCCGCGGCTTCAGTCATGATCGATTCCTTCTGCATGCTATTCGCGAAGATCTCTGCCGGTAAGGCGGATGAAGACGGTTTCAAGACTGGGCTCGGTGGTGGTGACGTCGCGTAAGCCGTAGGTATTGGCGTTGGTGACTACCTTGGCGAGGAGGCCGTCCTGCACGCGGGCGAGGACGCGGAGGCCGCCCTCGATGACTTCGACGCGGGTGACGCCGTCGATGGTGGCGAGCTCTCTTTCGAGATTGCCGCTATCGCGCACGCCGCGCATGCGGAGGTCGTAGATGATGTCGCCGCCAACGCTGGCTTTGAGAGCGGCGGGGGTGTCTTCGATGAGAATTTTTCCGTGGTCGATGATGGCGAGGCGGTCGCAGAGTTCGTCGGCCTCTTCCATGTAGTGGGTGGTGAGGACGACGGTGATGCCTTCTGCGCGGAGGGCCTGGACGGCATCCCACATGGCGATGCGGCTCTGGGGATCGAGGCCGGCGCTGGGCTCATCGAGGAAGAGGACCTTGGGATGGTGGGCGATGGCGCGGGCGATCTGGAGGCGCTGGGCGAGGCCGCCGCTGAGGGCCTGAGGGTATGCGGCGGCGCGGTCGCTGAGGCGAAACTGATCGAGGAGCTGGGCGGTGCGCTGCGCGGCGACTTCCTTGGTCATGCCGAAGTATCGGCAATGGAAGTAGATGTTTTCTGAGACGGTGCAGGAACGATCGAGGGTGTTGTATTGGGGGACCACGCCGATGACGCAGCGGGCGAGGGCGGGGTGAGCGACGACGTCGATGCCGGCGATTTTGACGGAGCCGGCGGTTGGAATGGCGCGGGTGGTGGCGATGGAGATGGTGGTGGTCTTGCCGGCACCGTTGGGGCCAAGCAAGCCGTAGATCAATCCAGCAGGGACGTGGAGGTCGATGCCGTCGACGGCCGTCACGGGATTCTTGCCGGCGTAGACCTTGCGCAGCCCCAAAATTTCGACGATCGATTCACTCACGCGTGGGCTCTCTTAACAGCTCGATTATAGGGACGATTGGGGACGAGTAGGGCTTGGATAACAGGATAATCGGCGGTAACTTCGCAGGGACGCGGAGGCTTTGTGGTCGGAAGCATTCACGATATAAGGCGGTGAGAGGGGAGATGGGGTCTGGGTAATTGCAACGCGTAGAATAGGTTGCCTTCTATGAACATTTGTTTGAGAGGGACACCTTTAACGAGTGATGGGGCATCCGACTTGCTGAAGCATATAAGGAATTGCCGCGCCTGCAGGGTGGCGGCGGAAGTCTAAGGAGAACGATACGATGTCAGGCACGTGGACGAAGAAGATGTCAGGAGCAGTCGCGGCGACGGCTCTGGTGTTGGGTGGATTGGGATGGGTAGCAGGCGCACAGGAGCCGAATCCGACGACGGTGGCTCCGGGCGCCAAAACCGGCGAAGTGATTGCACAGGGGCCAAACGGCGTTTACGTTTACCACGTGAAGGTGGTGGAGCGGCAGCTGGACGCGGTGAACTACTTTAATCGCAGCGGGTCGACGCATGTTGGGTTCAAAGGCACCAACCTGCTGCCGGGTGGGAAGGGCGATGCCAAGGTTAACTCGGTGACGGGCAAGACCGAGATCTCGGTACATTTCGAGGGGCTTTCTCCGGCCAACGGGTTTGGTGCGGAGTATCTGACGTATGTTCTGTGGGCGATCTCTGTGGATGGACGTCCGCAGAACCTTGGCGAGTTGGAGCTGGCGGGCGATAAGGCCAGCCTTAATGTGACGTCTTCGTTCCAGGCGTTCGGCATGATCGTTACCGCCGAGCCGTACTATGCGGTCTCGCAGCCGAGCGATGTTGTGGTGTTGGAGAATGTGTTTACCGATAGGACAAACGGCGTTCTGCAGCAGGTGAATGTGCACTTCCACCTGTTGCCAAAGGGTTTGTACGCTCCTACTTCCGGATCGAAGACGATTGAGTTCCCCATTACAGACCGGGAACACACGCCACTGGCGCTATACGAGGCGTACAACGCGCAGCGGATTGCGAAGTCTGTGGGAGCGGACCAGTATGCTGCGGACATTATGAAGGAAGTTGCGACCGACATTCAGAATGCGCAGGACATTCAATCGAGCAAGCATCGTGATGTGAAGATGGAGTTCACGTATGCGCGGTCGGCGACGGAGCGTGCGGAAGACGCGCGCATTCTGACGCTGCGCAAACAGGAACAGCAACGCCAGCAAGAAGCGCAGGATGCGAAGGTAGCGGCGCAGCAGCAGGCGCAGCAGGCGGAACTGCAGGCGAGCAAGGACAAAGCAGCGGCTGAAGCGTCGGCTGCGGCAGCTGCGCAGGCGGATGCGGCGAGGGCGCGGGCGGACGCGGCGAAGGCGAGAGCGGACTCCGAAGCTGCGATGGCGCGTGCGCAGGCGGCGGACGCGCAGGGCCAGGTGGATGCGGCCAAGGCCGAGGCAGCCGCGACTCGTGAGAAGCTGCGTGCGCAGTTGAACGCGGTGCTGGAGACGACGGAGACGGCACGTGGCCTGGTGATTAACCTGGGTGATGTGTTGTTCGACAGCGGCCGGTACACGTTGAAGACGAATGCGCAGATTGCGTTGGCGAAGGTGTCGACGATCCTGGAGCTTTATCCTGATCTGAAGGTGCAGGTTGAGGGCTATACGGACTCGGTTGGCGGCGATGCGTATAACTTGAAGCTGAGTGAGAACCGTGCGAATGCAGTACACGATTTCCTGATTCAGAATGGTGTGCCTGCGGGGAACGTAACGTCGGTTGGCTATGGGAAGGCTGATCCGGTGGCTTCCAACGCTACGGCGGATGGGCGGCGGCAGAATCGGCGGGTGAACATGGTTATTTCGGGTGCGGCGATTGGTGTGCAGACGACGCAACCAGTCATCACGCAGCCACCTGCTCAGTAGCCTGGTGTAGAAACGGAAGCAGACGAAGGCCGCGAGATGCTCGCGGTCTTCGTGCTTTTTGGCGTGCAAGAATAATTGGAGTAGTGGAGGGATGTGTGAGTACTTCAATGAAGGGCAAGATTGTTTTTGTGACGGGAGCGAGCTCGGGGATTGGGGCGGCGACGGCGATGGAGTTCGCGCGGCTGGGGGCGAAGCTGATGTTGTGTGCTCGCCGGCTGGAGAGGCTGCAGGAGATGGAGGCCGAGTTGCGGGATGCGGGCGCGGCTGACCT
>Ga0302313_10003276_pt1 | contig 10742 bp, 9 predicted proteins | sample III_Palsa_N2_2_FD_200454 | JGI IMG/M metagenome (GOLD analysis project Ga0302313, IMG submission 200454) | Peat permafrost microbial communities from Stordalen Mire near Abisko, Sweden - III_Palsa_N2_2 | ecosystem: Environmental > Terrestrial > Soil > Palsa > Peat permafrost | place: Sweden...
CTCGGAGATATCGACGCTTGCATCGAGGCGTACGTTCACCAATAAGTTCTGCGCGACGATTGACTGATGCACTTCGAGCGATTCGCCGACGTAGCTGCCTTCGAAGATCAACGCGTGGTCGATCATTGTGTTTGAATCGATGATGCAGTCGGCCCCGACGACTGCATAAGGGCCAACCCGGACGCCTCTGCTGATGCGGGTGTTGGCTCCGATGCAGACGGGCGGCACGAGGGTGGCAGAGGGATGGATGATCACATTGCGGGATACCCATTCGCCGGGTTGCCGCTCGGTTCCGCTAATGAGCAGGCCGTGGAGTTCTTTATCGAGGAGGCGGTTTTGGCTGCGCAACAAGCCTGCGGGTGTTGAGACGTCGATCCAGTTGGTGGTGCTGATGGATGTGGCTGCGTTCTGGGCGAGTAGCAGATCGAAGTGCCGGCGGAGTTCGGCGACGGTGTAGTTCGAGAGCTCCTCACTGATTTCGGATGGAGGCATAACCACTGTGCCTCCCCATGTGTCTTGAGGGGTTTCGGCATCGTGTTGCTGGTTGGCGAGCTTCTCAAAGCTGCCGCAATAGAGGGTCGGCTTTTCGAGCGAGGGCGCGCTGAACTCCATGCATGGATATTGCTCGGCGTGGATGAGGATCCAGGGCTCTGTTGCCAGATCGGAGATGACCCTGAGCGATCGATAGGGATGATCGCGCTGGGCGGCGAGATGGTAGCGGAAGGTGCAACCCCAACGGTCGCCGGTGCCGAGCAGGCTTTCTACGCGCTCTGGGCCGTGGCCGACGATGAGTTCGATGGAGGTGATGCCCTGGGTGACGAGCGATTCAATGATGTGTTGCAGGGCGGGGCGGTCGCCGAGAGGAAGGAGCGAAGGGGAGCGGTCGGCATCCAGCCCGTGCATCCCCTCGAATGGGCCCGATAGAACGATGACTCCGATCATTCAGCAATGTCCTCAGGGCGTTGCGATGGCTTTTGCCGCAGACGCTCCTGCAACACATGATAGAGGAACTCGAAATTGCCAAGGAAGTATCTTCGCCACATTCGGGCGGGCTCCTGGCAGAAGCGGTAGAACCACTCCATGCCGAGCTCACGAACCCAGGCGGGGGCGCGTGGGATACGGCCGGAGTAAAAATCAAGCAGACCGCCGACGCCGATGAGGACTTTGACTCCCATGGCCGTGCGGTGTTGGGCGATCCATTTGTCCTGCCGGGGAGAGCCGAGTGCGACGAGGAGAATCGCGGCTCCGGAGGCGGTGATCTCGTTCAGGACTCCGGGTTCTTCTTCGGGGGAGAAGTAGCCGTCCCTGACGCCCGAGATTACCAGATGCGGATAGTGATCGGTGATCCACTTGCCGGCGTCTTTGGCGACGCCGGGCTTGCCGCCAAGAAGGTAGAGGCCGAGGCCGGCTTCCTGGATGGCTGCGCAGAGATAGGGAAGCATGTCCGTGCCGTTTACGTTTTCGCGAACATTCTGGTCGAGCAGTGAGCCGGCCAGACGTACGCCGATGCCATCGGCGAGGACGAGTTTGGCGTCCGTTATGGTTTTGAGGTATTCCCTGTCGGCGAATGCGAGGTTGAAGCAGTCGGCGTTGACGAAGCAGACCTGCGACGGCTCTGCGGCCTGGGCGAGGGTTACGATTCGTGCCGAGGCTTCGGCCATGGTGAGGTTGTCAATGCGTACGCCGAGGAATTTGATCTGCGACGGCGCGTTGCCGGAGCCGCTGCTGTACATGGCTGCTGGAATGGCGCGGACGGCGATTCCAACGTCACCCCAGAAGTTGGAGGTTTCCACGTATTCAAGATCGAGGTTGGCTTCGCTGCTGTGAGCGATGTTGGCGCGCTTTCGGATCCACCAGAGGCTGAGCAGGCCGGGACGGAGGTTATAACGCTTCCAGGCGATCCGCTTCTCGGCGAAGTCCTCGCCCGGTGCGATGGGTCTTGGCCCGACGAAGGACATATCTCCCTTGAGTACGTTGAAGAGAGCGGGGAGTTGCTCGAGCCAGGAGATGCTTCTTCCGGGGAAGGTGAACCGGTAGAGGTTGAAGTGGGTGGCCCATCTTCCGAGGCGCACATGCCGGGTGATGCCTCCGCCGGATAGCCCGGCGATGAGGAGCGCGATGATCCAGACAGGGCTGAGGAGGGTGAGAAAAAATGCGGAGAGGAAGATATCGAAGAGCCGGCGCAGGGTGTTGGCGGTGCGGCTGGCGAGACCCCAAGCGAAGGAGCGACGAAGGCGCGCGCGCTTGCGGTGCCGGATGCCGTCAGCGGACAGGGCGCCGTCGAGCTCCATGAGAAGTTCCTGCCTCACCGCCAGGTTCTTCGCGCGCTGCTCCTGCTCGTAGTTGTCTACCGGCATTAGTACGCTCCGCGGCCACTCAGGATTGCGGGAATGGTCTTGAGTAGCAGAGCAATATCGAGAAAGATGCTGTGGCTGTCGATGTATTGGACGTCGAGGGTGACCTGCTTATCGAAGGCGAGTTCGCTTCGACCGCTGACCTGCCAGATGCAGGTGAGGCCGGGTTTGACGTCGAGACGGCGACGGTCGGCGAGGGTGTAGCGGGCGACCTCGGAGGGTACTGGAGGGCGCGGTCCAACGAGGGACATGTCTCCGCGGAGGACGCACCAGAACTGCGGAAGCTCATCGATACTCAGTTTGCGGATGATGGCACCGGTCTTTGTGATGCGGGGATCGCGCTTGAGCTTGAAGGTGATTCCGGCATCGCCGTGTTGATTGACCTTGAGGAGTTGTTTCTTGCGCTTCTCGGCATCCACCACCATGGAGCGGAACTTTGGAAAGCGGAATGTCTGGCCCCACTGGCCGACGCGATCCTGCCAGAAGAGCGGAGACCCTCCGTCCTCCAGCCAGATAGCGACTGCAACTACCAGAAATAGCGGCGAAAGCGCGATGAGGGCCAGCGAGGCGACGATTACGTCCATGGCCCGCTTCAGGAATGTCGTGCCACCGACGATGGCGATCCAGCTGAATCTCTTAAAGCCGATGCGCAGGGCGCGGAGCGGGCGCGGATCGGCGTAATCGCGGTACAGTTCATCGACAAGAGCCTTGCGGCGCAGGCCGCTTTCGCGTTTTCCGGTCATCCTATCCAAGCCAACAACCTCATTCTTCTAAGCTTAGCCCTCTAACATGAAGTTAGCGGCTACGCTTTGAAAGATATGGTCAAAGTGGGACTATTTAGGCAAAGGTACGACAAAATTTCAGGGATTCCGTGGTCCTTTAGTAACCCTGCGACGATTACCGTTGCCGCATGCCCTGGAACCTGGCGGTGGCCTATGAGGGCAGTAGTACTGGTTCTAAAGGGGTATCGACCCGGCAAGGTTGCTCTAGTAAACCTGTAGTTGCTTGCCGGAACAAGAGTATACTTCACTCAAACACACACGGAGAACTCGAGCAAGGATATGAATTCGTGGAGCAATGATATGAACGTTTTAAGTTCCCAGGAACACGGTGTTTCAGTCGGCCAGGTAGATTCGAAGATGTTGGACGCGAGCACTGCGGGCGCTTTTCGCGATGCCGTCAAACCTCTGCTGACTCAGGATGCCAGGGTCGTGTTGGATCTCTCGAAGGTCGAGTTTATCGATAGCAGCGGCTTGGGTGCGTTGGTCTCCTGCCTGCGTCAGGCCCATGCCATTGGTGGCGACATCAAGCTGTTTGGCCTGGGCAAGTCGGCACGCGCCTTGTTTGAGCTGGTGCGGATGCATCGCGTGTTTGAAGTGTTCAACGATGCGGACGAAGCGATTTCTTCCTATCGGCCCTAATCCAGGGTTGCGGGCCAGCAAGCGATACAACAAGAGGCTTGGACGATCCGATGACCAGCAACCAGCGATGCCGGATCGCCTATCTCGTTAGCAAATATCCAGATTTTTCCCATACTTTTATCCTGCGTGAGATTCTGGCGCTGCGGGAACGCGGTATCGAGATCGAGGTCGCCTCGATCAACGACGCGCCTGCTAAGAACCGCCTGACCCAGACAGAGCGCGACGAAGCTGCCCGCACGTTTTATGTGAAGCGTCTTGGCGTTGCAGGGGCGCTGCGAGCCAAGCTGTGGATGCTGACCCATTGGCCAAGCGGCCTGGTTCGAGGGTTGATTTTCGCGGTGAAGCTTGGCGGCGGCGATCTCTCGGGTGGGTTGCGCTGTCTTTTCTATTACATGGAGGCGTTGATTCTTGCCCGGTGGATGGGTGAGCGCGGCCTTACGCATCTACACGTCCACTTTGCTACGCCTGCGGCTACAGTTGCGCTGATCCTTACGCGTGTGGCGCCGGTGACGATCTCCATGACCGTGCATGGGCCTGATGAGTTTTACGATGTCAGCAGCTATCACCTGGCGGAGAAGGTCCGAGGGGCGAAGTTTGTCGTCTGCATCAGCTTTTTTGCGCAGAGCCAGTTGATGAAGTTGGTGCCGGGCAGCTATTGGACGAAGTTCGATGTGGCTCGTCTGGGCGTGGACACCTCGAAGTTCCTGGCAAGGCCGCTGCCGTCAACCGGCGGGGCAACGCAGATATTGTGCGTGGGGCGGCTGGTTTCTTCGAAGGGGCAGAGGATTCTGATTGAGGCGGTGGCGCGGCTCCGCAAGTCTGGGCGTGAGGTGAAGCTGCAACTCGTCGGGGATGGGCCGGATCGTGCCGATCTGGAAGAGCTTGTGCGCGAGCTCGATCTGCCGCAGGCTGTGGCTTTTGCGGGGATTGTGAATCAGGACAATATCGGCGCCTACTATCGGGATGCAGATATCTTTGCGCTGGCGAGTTTTGCGGAGGGGATTCCGGTGGTGCTGATGGAAGCCATGGCGATGGAGATTCCCTGCGTGGCGACACGGATTACCGGGATTCCGGAGTTGATCGAAGATGGCATTAGCGGGCTGCTGGTTGCGCCGTCCGATGTAGATGGGATGGCGGCGGCTATCGAGCGGCTTATCGTGTCGCCGGAGTTGTGTGAGTCGCTGGGCAAGGCAGGGCGGCTGCGGGTGCAGCAACAGTACGAGCTTGCAGCAAGCGCTGATCGGCTGAAGGAGATCTTTCTCGGCAGACTGGGGCAGACAGAGTGATCTGGCGTATTGTGGTGGATTGTTGGGGCGTTGTGACTGCGGTTGCGGTCTGTGGCACGGTGCCTGGGAGTGTCGAGCTATTTGGGCTGAGCGTTGCGGCGATCTTTCCGGTGAAGCGAACTGCGGCAAAGGAGTCGCAGGCTGCGTGGCGCGTTGCGATTGTGGTGCCGGCGCACAATGAGGAGCTCAGCATTGCTAGCTGTGTTCAGAGCCTGCTTACCGCTGAGCGTGGTGGGATGCAGGTTGCTGTCTACGTGATCGCCGATAACTGCAAGGACAATACTGCGGCGCTTGCGGAAGCTGCGGGGGCGACGGTCTTACGGCGGACGAATGATGCGGAGCGAGGCAAGGGGTATGCGCTGCACTTTGCGTTTACACAATTGGAGTTGCTTGCCGATTGCTTTCTCGTTGTTGATGCCGATACTTCAGTAGCGTCCAACTTTTTGCTGGCTGCTGCCGGCGCGCTGCGGGATGGCGCTGCGGCGGTGCAGGTTCGGTATCTGGCGCGGAATGCTGAAGACAATACCCGGACCCGGCTGATGGCGCTGGCGTTGCGGGCGTTCAATGTCGTGCGGCCGCGCGGACGGCAGAACCTCGGTCTCTCTGCGGGCATTCTCGGCAATGGCTTCGGCTTGCGGCGGGAGACTTTAGCTGCGGTGCCGTATCTGGCGTCTTCGGTGGTGGAGGACCTCGAATATCATCTGTCGCTGGTGCGGTCCGGGCGGCGGGTGACCTTTGTGGACGACACGGCGGTCTTTGGCGAGATGCCGGTGCGTGGCAAGGGCGTTGAGACGCAGCGCTCGCGGTGGGAGGGCGGCAGGTTGCGGATGCTCTTCGACAGGGGGCCTGGGTTGTTGCGCGATGTTCTGCGGGGGAGGCTTCGCTGCCTTGAACCGCTGTTGGAACTGCTGCTGCTGCCGTTGGCGTTCCATGTTGTTCTGCTCGTGGTCGCTGTGCTTTCGCCGCTGCCGCTCGTGCGTGAACTGGCGCTTGCGGGTTTTGCGGTAGTGCTGTTCCATCTGTTGGTCACGATTGTTGTCGGAAGAGGTGGCTGGCGAGATTTTGTTACGCTGGCCAGCGCTCCGTTCTATATTCTTTGGAAGCTCCTTCTTATTCCATCGCTGCTTCGCAACGCAGGGTCGAAGCATGCGTGGGTGAGAACAAGTCGCAACCAAGAGGATGATAGTGACTGAAACGGATAAGCGGCCAGATGTTTCCAGCGCAGGCGAAAAGATGATCGTCCTCTGGCGACTTCTCGCTGGCCTTGGTGCACTCTTGCTGGTGGGGTTCCTTGTTGCGCCGCACTTCTGTCAGGCGTCGGAAGACGCGATTATTCTCTTTCAGTACAGCGCGAACCTGGCTCACACCGGGGTGATCAGCTTTATTCCACATGGGCCGCGCGCGGAAGGGGCCACGGATTTTGTTTGGATGGTCTTCCTCGCGGGCGGCCGCTGGCTGGGCATTCCTTCCTATGGTCTGGCGGTTGCGAGTAGTGCTGTATGCGTTGTGCTGTTAGCGTTGGTGTTGGTATTGGTGGCGAGGCAGCGGGTTAATCTCTGGAACATCTTTGCCGTGACAGGTCTGTTGCTGCTGGCACCGCAGGCCTTCGCTGCGGAGGCGGGTTTTTCGGTCTTTGTCTTCGCGTTGTTCCTCGGGTTGATGGCCGCAGCGGCCTATCTGGAGAGCTACGGGTGGGCGGTGATCGCCGGGCTGCTGCTTTGCCTGGTGCGGCCGGATGGCGTTGTGTTTGCGATTCCGCTGCTTGGCGTCTATCTGTTTCGCAGAGAAGGTATCGGTTCGCGGGCGTGGAAGCTTGTCGCGGGATTCATTCTTCCGGGTATCGGCTACTTTTTGTGGAGATGGCACTACTTTGGGCACCTTCTTCCGCTGCCTTTTTATGTGAAGTCGGACACGCCACGCATCGCCGGGGTGATGGTTCTGAGCAGCATAAGGGGGCTGGTGCCGCCTTTGCTCGCTGCAACGGCCATTGCGGCGATTGCGCTACGTAAGGGGTTGTTGGCTCGCCGCAACGTTCTGCTCTGGGGCTCGCTCCTTGTGCCATCTTCGCTGTTTTATATGGCGATGCGTCTGGACCAGAACTATGCCAATCGTTTCTTCTTCTATCCGCTGGTTGTGATGGCTGTTCTGCTGGCGGGAAACTATGAGAGCTTCCGGTTACAGGCGTGGAAGGTGGTGTCTGCGAGCTTCTGTGTATGGCTTGTGCTGCTGGGCTATTTCTGGATGAACTGGGCTGTCATCTATACGTTGGAGTATGCGCAGCCGCGTGTTGTTGCGGTTGCCCGCGAGCTTGAGCAGTTGCCCGGACGTGGCAGCATGATTGTGACCGAGAGTGGCGCGATTCCCTTTTACTCGCAGTGGGTTGCATATGATCCCTGGGGGCTGAATACGGCTGAGTTTGCCACGCATTTGATACAGCCGGCGGACGTTGCGGGCCTCAATCCCGATCTGGTTATCGTGCATCAGGACATGGGAGCGCTGCCTTGCGCTGTGACTCCCGGTTCGACTGTGCCGTTCCGCAAGCGCAGTTGGGAGCACATGACCCAGAACGTGATTGCGGGCACTGATCCTTCGCTCTACACGCAGTGGCTACTGCCGGAGTACAACGACTACTATCGCAGCCATCCGCACCGGTGGAACGGCCAGTACCGCTGGGGGCGGTATGACTATCAGTGCTGGTTTCTCCGCAATGCTTCGCCGCAGAGCGCGGCGGTGATGGACATCCTGAGACGGCATGGCGGTGTGAGTGCGGCGGAGTACGAGAAGGAGCCGTATCGCCTGCCGGCGACGGAATGAACTAACATACCCTCGTGAGCGCTACGCTGAACGGAACTGCCCAAGAGGGTGCTATCGCGCCGCCGCTGACCGCTGCGCGGCTGTCGGCGCTGCGGCATGACCTGCGCACGCCGTTCAACCAGATCATCGGTTATACGGAGATGGTGGGCGAGGATGCGGAGGACTGCGGCGATGAGCCGCTCAACGAGCTTGCACTGGCTGTTGCGGCAGCAGCGCACGGGACGCTGACACTGCTGACAGAGGCGCTTGCGGGCGATCCGGAGCAGATTACGCCAGAGTATCTGGCTGGCATGCGGATGCAGGTGCAGGAGCCGCTGGAGGCGTTGCGGCAGCGTGTTGCGGCGTTGCGGGCTGGTGTGGAGGGTAGTTCGCTCGTGCCGGCTGAGACGGTTGGGAATCTGGAGCATGTTGAATCGGCGTTCGGGACGCTTTGCTCGCTGGTAGAGGCTACGAGTCAGTGGCATCGGCATAGCGGTGAGGCTACGTTCTCGGTGGCGTTGCCGAGGGTTGAGGCTGCTGTGCTTCCGACTGTGGTGGTGGAAGCTCCTGTGGTGCAGGTGGGTGCGCAGAAGGGTACGATCCTGATCGTCGATGACCATATCGAGAACCGGGACCTGCTGCGGCAGCGGTTGGATCGTGAGGGGTTTGGGACGGCGGTTGCGGCGAATGGGCTGGATGCGTTGCAGATGCTGGAGGAGCAGCGGATCGACCTGGTGTTGCTGGATGTGCTGATGCCGGGAATGGATGGCATTGAGGTGCTGCAGCGCATCAAGGGGAGCGAGACGCTGAAGTCGATTCCGGTGATCATGATCTCGGCGCTGGATGAGATTGAGCGCGTGGTGCAGTGCATTGAGATGGGAGCGGAAGACTATCTGTCGAAGCCGTTCAATCCGGTGCTGCTGCGGGCTCGCATTGGAGTAACGCTGGAGCGGAAGCATCTGCGCGATGAGGAAGAGCATCAGCGGGCGGAGATGAAGGTGATGCTTGCGGAGCTGGCGCAGGAGCGTAAGAACGCGCATGATCTGCTGCTGAATATCCTGCCGGAGAAGGTTGCGCAGGACCTGCAGTCAGGCCATTCCGCGCCGATGTACTTTGAGGATTGCACGATCTGTTTTACGGACTTTGTCGGGTTTACGCTTTCGACCGAGAACATGGCTGCGGAGCTGGTCGTGGAAGAGCTTCATACTTTTTTCACCGCGTTCGACATGGTGATGGAGCGGTATGGGCTGGAGAAGCTGAAGACCATCGGCGACAGCTACATGTTTGCGAGTGGGTTGCCGAAACGGCACCCGGCTAATCCGGTGAATGCTGTTCTGGCTGCGCTGGAGCTGCTGCACGAGACGCAGCGGTTGGGCGAGCGCGTGGATGCGCCGGGATGGAAGCTGCGGATTGGGCTGCATACCGGGCCGGTAATTGCCGGCGTTGTAGGGATACGGAAGTTTGCGTTCGATATCTGGGGTGATTCGGTGAACTTTGCGTCGCGGATGGAGAGCTCGGGTGCGCCGAACTGCGTCAACATCTCGGAGCGGACGTATGCGCGGGTGAAGGATTTCTTCCAGTGCGAGCATCGCGGCAAGGTGATGACCAAGGACAAGCGCGAGGTGGATATGTACTTTGTTCGCGGGGTTCAGCCGCAGTTGGTGCAGGATGGGACGTTCTCAGCCTTTGCGAAACGGTATCGGTTGTATTTTGCGGAAGAGCCGCCGTCGTTTCCGGAGTTTCTGCTGGGTGCTAAGGGGTAGGCCTACCCCTCCCCCTTGTGGGGGTGTCTTGGGAGTAAGTGCTTTAGAATGTTGGGCTCCGGGACAGGGACGTCTCGTAAGTATGTTCTTCTAAAGGGGTTAGTTCCAAGTATTTCATTCTGTTGGGGTTGTAGCAACTTTGGGATAATAACTTACTAGCTTTGATCGTCAGTTTTGAGAGGAGAAGAAATCGACTGTCCAGTGAACGATTCAACGGCCTTGATTCCAAATTCAAGGACTCGCTCTATGTGCATTATTGTCTTCTCGTATTGATCCCCTAATCGTTCTCTGACATCTTCATCCTTGAAAAGGAGATCGACATCCACAGTGGCAGCGGCAATTTGAGCAGACAACCTCTCCATGAGGGTGTCTGGAGGAACCCCTTCCTTATTAGCCTGAGCAGTAGCCTTTGCCATCTCGTAGACTTCGTCCGGAAGCATGGCCAGGATGTGCTTATTGACCATCAGGAACATATCTAGAGCAATGACCGCAGTCCGCTTATTGCCATTGATAAAACAGTGATTACACACTAGGGAATGAAACAATGCAGCGGCTTTCTGCGTTAGAAGCGGATAAAACTCTTCCCCCCATCCCGTATGAAATGGTCTTCCCAGAGCTGATTCTATGCGCCCCAAATCACGATGTTCGGCGGGGTTAATCTTCTCGTCAAACGGGAGAAAGACCCCAACCAGAACATCGTGAATATGCTCTATGAAAGATGGTGGAATTTGTTGTGTCACAGAAGTTTACTCTGCGGCGAGTTTTTCGAGAGCAGTCCAATATTTCGCTACGGACTCAGCTACACCGGGATCAGGTGTCATGCCTGCATTACGCATACGCTCTGCTACCAATTCGCTGTGCTGCTTGACGTTCTCGAAAAGGGAAAGCATATTCTGAAGAGTAGTTTCGCTCATTGCATGACCTCCAATCGCCTGTTAGGGCAGGGTTGATATATCGACTACATCCGACTTTAGCTAATGGTACTGGGAAAATGCCATCATGTCATGAAATTACATGTCATGTCATATCCCCCATTTGGGTGACGAACAACCATACATGATTAGATTCCGTAAGCCCCAAAAGGGTTCGACCCCTAGTCTGGGTCGGAAGAAGAGATGTGTGCAG
>Ga0302313_10003287_pt1 | contig 10721 bp, 9 predicted proteins | sample III_Palsa_N2_2_FD_200454 | JGI IMG/M metagenome (GOLD analysis project Ga0302313, IMG submission 200454) | Peat permafrost microbial communities from Stordalen Mire near Abisko, Sweden - III_Palsa_N2_2 | ecosystem: Environmental > Terrestrial > Soil > Palsa > Peat permafrost | place: Sweden...
CTTCGCCATCATCGGCGACGACGGCAACCCCTCCGGCAACGAAGGCTCCCTCCACCTCCTCCAATCCCTCGGCTACCCCTTCACCAACGGCATCGACGACTCCGTCACCCACCCCGAAATCTCCATCCACTTCTACCCCAACTCCAACCCCCACCAACTCTTCCCCCGCACCCAATCCGCCCTCGACGCAGCAGCAAGAAAGCAGGGATTAGGGGATAGAGAGTAGAGGATAGAGAAAGCGGTTTTGTCTTCTCTACGCTCTACACTCTATCCCCTGCTCTACAACAAGTGCCGCGTCATCGCATGCCAAGCCGCCGTGTGCCCCACCGGCACCCGCGTAACATGCACCACGATCACAAGCAGCGCACCCCGCCACGTGTACTTGCTCACCCGATGAAGATTGAACAAATCAAACACCACCAGCATCAACAACAGCGCCAGGATCACTAAATCCTGCGTCGGCGGAATCCGCTGCAAAATCGCTGGATGCTGCCACCGCCCCACCGCCGCATCCATGATCGCCATCGTCGCCATCAGGATCAGCCGCTTATGCGCCTCGGGATTCCGCCGCAGCTTATACGCAAAGAACACCAGCGTCCCAAACAGCAGCATCGCCGTAATCGGGATGACGAAGAACGTCTGCGCATCCAGACCCAACGGCCCCTCGCCCCGCCGCATCGCATCCACCGCCGCCAGCGTCCCCAACAGCACCATCGCCACTGCCAGGCCAAATCCAAACAGCCCCAGTGTCATATGCCACTTCACATGCTTGGTCGCCACCAGCGCCGTTTGCACAATCAGCAAAATCATCCACGACGTAAACACCGCGCCATGCACATGAATCAGCTTGTTCGGCAACGGAGCCGCCACCATGCCCGCAAGAAAGTAAGTCCGCGCAAACCCATACAACACCATCGCCATCATCACGAACGGCATCACCGAAAAGAAAATTCGGTCCGCAGTACGACTAGGTTTATGCGCGCTCACACGAGCAGGCGCTACAGCAAGATCGGCCATCATCAACTCCTGGGAGAAATCGTTGAGACGCAGCCCGGACCATCACCAATAGATTTTCGGTATGCCAAGCAGTCTATCTGAACCCGCCCCCACAACACACTGACTTTTATCGCCCAATCAAACATGCTCCCTCACCGCACCCCCACGCATCCAACCAACGAGGCGTTCTCAGTTGTTAGTTCTCAGTTACCGCTGTGGCCTTGCCTTTCCTAACAACTGAGAACGAACAACTGACAACTTTTACCCCTTACCCACTACCCACTGGAGTCCTAATGAACTACCGCTCTCTCGGCCGCTCCGGCCTCAAAGTCCCCGAACTCTGCTTCGGCACCGGCACCTTCGGCGGCGCCAACGACTTCTTCAAATCCTGGGGCTCCACCCAGGACAAAGAAGCCGCCCACCTCATCGACATCTGCATGGAAGCCGGCTGCAACTTCTTCGACACCGCCGACATCTACTCTGACGGCCACAGCGAAACCGTCCTCGGTAAGGCGATCGCCCACCTCAAGCGCGAAGACGTCCTCATCTCCACCAAGGCCACCTTCCGCGCCGGCAAGGGTCCCAACGACGTAGGCTCTTCCCGCTACCACCTCACCGCCGCCCTCGAGCAATCCCTCAAGCGCCTCAACACCGACTACATCGACGTCTACCACCTCCACGCCTTCGACGCCACGACCCCCGTCGAAGAAACACTTAGCACCCTCGACAAGCTCATCGCCCAAGGCAAGGTCCGCTACATCGCCTGCTCCAACTTTTCCGGCTGGCACCTGATGAAATCTCTCTCGGTCTCCGAGCGCTACGGCTGGGCCCGCTACGTCGGCCACCAGGTCTACTATTCCCTCGTCGGCCGCGACTACGAGTGGGAGCTCATGCCCCTCGCCCTCGATCAAGGCGTAGGCGCCCTCGTCTGGAGCCCGCTAGGCTGGGGCCGCCTCACCGGCAAAATCCGCCGCGGCACGCCTCTCCCCGCCGACTCCCGCCTCCAAAATCAATCCGTAATCGACGCCGGCCCCATCCCCGACTGGGACTACGTCTACAAAGTAGTTGACGCCCTCGATGCCCTCGCAGCCGAAACCGGCAAGACCGTCCCCCAACTAGCCCTCAACTGGCTCCTCCAGCGCCCCACCATCAGCACGCTCATCATAGGTGCACGCGACGAAAAACAACTCCGTGCCAACCTAGCCTCCACCGGCTGGAACCTAACCCCCGAGCAAGTAGCCAAGCTAGACGAAGCCAGCGCCCAACCACTCGCCTACCCCTACTGGCACCAGGTCCAGTTCGACGAGCGCAACCCATTCCCCACCAAACAAATCCACGGCAACTAACTCCAACGCCTCCACAAACAAACGGGCGACGCCACCAGCGTCGTCCGTTCTCTTCTGCTCTTGCCGTTGCTTTTCTTTCTGTCATTCCCTCTGGGAATCTGCTTCACCACCTTCCCTACCCCGTCATCTCGACCGAACCCTGAGCATAGTCGAAGGGGAGTGGAGAGACCCCTGTATTTGCCTTTGTTGTTGCTCTTGCTCTTGCTCTTGCTCTTGCCTTTGCACTTGCCTTTCTGGCTGTCATTCCGAGCGCAGCGAGGAACCCGCTTCTGGCGCGAAGCGCGCCCGTTCTCCTCTCCGCAACCACCGATTCATCGGCTCCGAAAACCCCACCGACACAACCCACCCCAACAACGTAGCTACCACAATCACCGCAGCAAACACCCACCACACCGCCCTCAACGGCTTCCCCCCCGCGTCAAAAAGGAAGAACGCCCCAATCACCACAAACATGTGCGTCAAATAAATCTCATAACTCCGCTGCCCCATCTGCAGCACCGGCGCCAGCACGCGTGGCGCTCTCCACCCCGACATTGCCGCCGCCGCAATCACCAGGCAAGCCCCCACCCCCACCACGGTCATCAGCAACCCGGTCTTCCCCAACCCGATCTTGTACGCCTCCAACGAAAATCCAAAACAAAACACCAGCAGCGCCGCACCGACACTCCCGCAAACCCAAACCATCCGCCGCGACACCTTCCGCCCCGCCAGCAGCATGGCCGTCAAACATCCCATCGCAATCGCGTCCATCCCGCCCAGGTAGCTATACTCCCGCCACACCGGATTCGGATTAAACGCCTTCGCCCGTGCAAACGGCCCCGCGACCATCAGCAACACCAGCAGCCCCACCAGCAACCCCTTCTTCCGCAGTACGCGCGCCACCAACGGAAAAAATAGATAGAACATCTCCTCCACCGACAGCGACCACAAAATATCCCAACTCCCCGGCAGATACCCCCGCGTAGCCTCCAAATAATTCACGTGAAACGTAAGCGCCGCCACCAGCGCACGTCCCAGCCCACCCGTCTCCCGCTCCACCACAAAATGCTTCACCCCAAAAAGATCCAACCCACTCAGCACAACCAGCAGCAGGATCATCAGCGGCGCAATCCTCGCGAACCGCAGCCAATAAAACTCCCTCACCTTCAACGCATCAGGCGAACCCCACCGCCGGATACTCGTCGACGTAATCAAGAACCCCGACACCGCAAAAAACATCTGCACGCCAAGCTGCCCGTTCCAAACCAGCGTGTATACCAACTGCAGCGGCAGCCCCACCAGGTACGGCACATCCCGGAACAGCAGCTGCATGTTCACGTGATTCATCAGCACAAAAAAGATCGCCGCACCCCGCAGCAAATCAATCCCATCCACCCGCGCCCATCCGCGCGCACCCACCCCAATCTCTCGATCCATCATTCGATGGTAACTCGCAAAAAGAGGGCAGAGCCGAAGCCCTGCCCTTCTCCCATACTGTCGACGATCTTCATCGCCGACAACAAACTTCTTCTACGCCGCCACGAGCTTCTTCGCTGTCAACGCCTCCGCAATCGCCTGCGAGAACGCCGGAATATCATCTGGCTTCCGGCTCGTAATCAAATTCCCATCCACGATCACCGGCTCATCCACCCAATGCGCTCCGGCGTTCTTCAAATCCGTGCGCACCGAAGGCCACGACGTCATCGTCTTCCCCCGCACCACGTCCGCCTCAATCAGCAGCCAAGGCGCATGACAAATCGCCGCCACCGGCTTTCCACTCTCCACAAACGTCCGCACAAACGTCACCGCGCCGCTATCCGTGCGCAGCACATCAGGATTCATCTGCCCGCCCGGCAACACCAGCGCATCAAATTGATCAGGCTTCGCCTCTTTCACCAGCCCATCCACCTTCACACTCTTGCCCCAATCCGTGTGGTCCCACCCCTTGATCTCTCCCGTCTTCAGCGACAGCACCGTCACCTTCGCGCCCGCATCTTCCAAATTCTTCTTGGGCTCCAGCAACTCGCTCTGCTCAAATCCATTCGTCGCCAGAATTGCGACCCGCTTACCCTGTAAATTCTTTTCCATTACGACTCCTCCGGCCCGACAGCCAAGCCATTCCACCGCAGGTTGCGGCACCCCCAGTAAGATGCGTCTTATCCTCCAGACGCCCACCCGCGCCTCGTTATGAAATCAACTCGGAACTCCACCCCGCCCAACTCGCTCCCACTCAGCAACATCCACATCGGCACCGCCGGCTGGACCCTCCCCAAAGACCACACCCTCGCCTTTCCTCCACCCGGAGACGCCAAGCTCACCCACCTCCAGCGCTACGCCCACCGCCTCCACTGCGTCGAGATCAACTCCAGCTTCCACCGCCCGCACATGCGCAAAACCTGGGAGCGTTGGGCCGCCACCACGCCCGCCAACTTCCGCTTCTCCGTCAAGCTCCCACGCACCATCACCCACGAAGCCAAGCTCAACAACACCGGCGCTCTCCTCCAAACTTTCCTCGAGCAAGCCACCGGCCTCGGCTCCAAACTCGGCCCCCTACTCATCCAACTCCCACCCTCGCTAGCCTTCGACGAACCCCTCGTCCACGATTTCCTCACCACCCTCCGTGAGCTCTATCCAGCTCCCCACCTTGCCGCTACCGAGCCACGCCACGCCTCCTGGTTCACCCCTGTCGCCGACCGTCTCCTCCGCAGCTTCGCCATCGCGCGCGTCGCAGCCGACCCACCCAAAGGCAGCCCCGCGGCCGCGACTCCCGGCGGCGCTCAGCATCTTCACTACTACCGTCTTCACGGCGCCCCACGTACCTACTACTCCCCCTACACCGACGCGGACCTCAAGCAGCTAGCCCACACCCTGCGCGCCACACCACCCTCAATCAACCTCTGGGTCATCTTCGATAACACCGCGCTCGGCCACGCCACCGCAAACGCGCTTGACCTTAGTGCTGCTCTCCGAACCAACCGCTTGTAGAATCGCTCCAACGCCGCCCATCTATAACGACCATCGCGCTGTATGCAAAAAGAGGAGCAACCATGTCAACAGTTCGCCTGGCAGGCACAGCTTCGAGCGAAGCAGCACGAAGCGAGCTATCCAGTTCCTCCATCCCTTGGTATCTTTGGACCGGCGTTCTCGCCGTCACCTCCGCCTACATCGGCGGCGAGTGGGACGTCTCCTGGCATCGTTCCATCGGGCGCGACACTTTCTGGACAGCGCCGCACCTAGCCCTCTATCTCTGCGCCGTGCTCGGCGGTATCATCGGCGTCTCGCTCGTCGTCCGCGCAACCTCAGGAAGAGACGCCAATCTGCGCGCAGCCTCGGTCGAGTTCTTCGGACTGCATGCGCCATTAGGCGTCTTCCTCGCCGGCTGGGGAGGCGTCGCCATGCTCACCTCCGCGCCCTTCGACAACTGGTGGCACAACGCCTACGGCCTCGACGTCAAGCTGGTCAGTCCGCCGCACGTTCTCCTCATTCTCGGTCTACGCGCCATCGCCCTGGGCATGTCGTTTCTGCTCCTCGCCGCCATGAACCGCGCCGCCGCTGCAGGCGCGAAAAACTTCACGCGCCTCCAGGTCCTCTTCGTCTATCTAGGCGGCCTCGCTGTCGGGAGCCAGATGTACTTCGTTCAGGAGTACACGGTGGACACGATGCTGCATCGGGCCTCCGCATACATCGTGATCGGCGCAGCCATCCCCGTCGTACTGGCCGCTGTCTTTGAGGCCTCGCGCTTCCGTTGGGCCGCGACGGCCGCCGCCGGAATCTACACCTGCTTTGTGATTACAGAGATTCTGCTGCTCCCACTCTTTCCCGCGCAGCCGAGGCTCGGCCCCGAGTTCTTCCCGGTCACGCACATGGTCCCCGCCAAGTTCCCAATCCTCCTTCTCGCTCCGGCATTCACCCTCGACCTTCTCTGGCAACGCACGCGAGCATGGAAGAGCTGGCAGATCGCGCTAGTCTCGGGCGTACTCTTCATCGCGGTTCTGGTCGTAGTCGAGTGGCCGTTTGCGAACTTTCTCATGTCACCGGCAAGCCAAAATCGCCTCTTCGGCACGATGTACTACGGCTTCATCGCCAGAGCCTACGGCTTCGAACGAATGCATCTATTATTCTTCCCACAGCACGGCCTCCCCTTGCTGCGCGGTCTGTCCCGCGCCACCGCCGTCGCCTGCATATCAACCTGGTTCGGTTTAGAGTTCGGCAAATGGATGCGTGGCGTCCAGCGATAAAACCACAAGCACAAGCCCTTCTCTATCCTCTACACTCTATCCCCTGCTCTAATGCCCCACGCTCATATTCTTCGGCGCCTTCGGAATGAAGAACAGCAGTGGAATCATGCACGCGCAGAAGATCACCAGGTAACGAATGATGTCCACATACGCCAGCGTCGCCGCCTGCGCATGCAGTTGGTTATAGATCGACGCTTGCGCCTGGTGAATCGCACCCCAACTCGCCCCACCGAACGGCCCGTTGTGCACGCCCGCTCCATTGCCCGGCTTATACGCACTCGCCCTTTCCTTCACGACGCGATCGAACGCCGGCAACCCCGCCGCCAGATTTCTGATCGCCGAGTTCTCATGCGCCGCCGTCCGTCGAGTCAGCATCGTCGCCACAAACGCCGTCCCGCAGCTCGCGCCAATATTTCTCGCCAAATTCGTCAGGCCCGACACATCATTGTTCTCGCCCTGCTTCACCCCGATATACGCAATCGTATTAATCGGAATAAACAGGAACGCCAGCCCCGACGCCTGGAAGATGCGCATAAACACCAGCTGCCCGTAACTGAGCTGCAGGTTCAAATTCGACATCCATAGCAGACTCAGCGTCAGCATCACAAACCCGTACCCGATCAGCTTGCGCGGATCCACCTTGCCCGAAAGCACGCCCACCACCGGCATCATGCACATCATCATCAGCCCTGCCGGACTCAGCACCAGCCCCGCCAGTTCCGCCGTATATCCCATCAGCGTCTGCACAAATTGCGGAATCAGCAGCGTCGTCGCATACAAGCTGAAGCCCAGCACAAACATCAACCCAAAGCTGATCGAGAACACCCTGCGCTTGAACAGCGTGAGATTCAAAATCGGTCGCCGCCCCTCGCGCAACTCCTTCAGCTCCCACCAGATCATCGTCACAAACGCAACCACCATCGCGCACACAAAGAACGTAATCAGCCTCGACCCGAACCAATCATCTTCCTGGCCCTTGTCTAACACAAATTCCAAACTTCCAAACGTGATGCCCAGCAGCGCAAAGCCAATCAAGTCCAGCCGCAGCCCGCCACTCTGCGTCTTCCGCACCTGCTCCTTCACGTACGGAGGATCTTCAACAATCCTCGACGTCAAAAACAAACTCAAGATACAAATCGGCACGTTCAGGAAGAAGATCCATCGCCAATTAAAGTTGTCAGTAATATATCCGCCCAGCGTAGGTCCAATCGCCGGCGCACACACCACCGCCAGTCCATACAGCGCAAACGCCTGCCCACGCTTCGCTGGCTCAAACGTATCCGCCAGAATCGCCTGCTCACTAGGAGCCAGTCCGCCTCCGCCAATTCCCTGCAGAATCCGGCAGAACACCAGCAGCGGCAGTGTTGGAGCCAACCCGCACAACGCGCTCGAAATCCCAAACAGCGCCACGCAGATCATGTAAAACTTCTTGCGCCCAATGAACGTAGTCATGTACGCGCCCGCCGGCAGAATCACAGCGTTCGCCACAAGATAGGCCGTCAACACCCACGTAGCCTCGTCCTGCGTAGCACCCAGCCCGCCTGCAATATGCGGCAGCGCCACATTCGCAATCGAGCTGTCGAGCACCTCCATGAATGTCGCCAGCGTCACCGTCAACGCCACAATCCAGGGATTGACTCGCGGACGCCAAGGTGCCGGGGCGGCTACCGTCGTCGTCATTTCCATTGTTGCAGCAGCTGCCATTGGGTTGTATTCAGACGCCCCAACACCCCTCAGGGATTCACGAATTCACCCGCCCCTTGCTTCGCCCCACGATGTTTGGTCTTCGGCCGTTTGGCTTCCCGCCGTTTGGCATCCCGACACTCGCCCCGTCCCCCAACAAACAAAAGCCCCAGCCGTAGCCGGGGCTCTCTCTGTGGCGACAAAAACGTCTAGGCAACAACCCGCCGCCAGCCCATCCCCGCCAACCCCACCAGCCCCGTCCCCAAAAGGAACAGGCTGCCAGGTTCAGGAGTGGGTGCGACCCCCGCCGTTCCAATGACACCTTCGCCCTGCAACGGTGTGGAGATGATATCCCCCTCGCCGTTAAGTGCCGCAAGACTTACGCCGGCAGGGGCGCCCGAGCACGCGGGAGAGGATTCAAAGCAGGCAAAGGGCCCATTATCACCGATGGATAGATTCTCTAGTAAAAAGAACCCGTCCCCGCTGTAGTTGTATAAGAGCTGCGTGGCCGTTGCACTCAGATCCGTTCCAACCACTTCTTCCTCGGAATTCGCCATGCCGTCGAGGGTAAACGTGGGATTCGTGCCGTCATTCAATACCAGGTTCCAATCCAGGATGTCCGCCGTACCGAGAACCCCGGTGTTTCCATCGGTTGTGATGGTACCGGTCACGCTGCCGCTGGCTCCGACCGACGAATTGACAGTGTAAGTAATGTCCGAGGCCCTCGCGACTACGGGCGCCAGAATCGCAAGGAGTGCTATTGGGATGGCCAACATCGTTTTGCGCATAGATTCTCCTGAGACTCCACGATCTCGCGAAGTCGTCGATCAATTTTGAGTTCTTGAAGATCGGCCCGAACCGATCTGATCTGCAGCAAACGATCTTCCAATCCACCCCAGCCATCGCCTCACCGGCGCCCTATCTCCAATCCTCAGTACGACATCGGCGCAAGATAAATATCTCGCTCTCAAAACTGACGCATTCCTCCCCACTCCCAAAACGGAAAATTTTTGCCACTGTTTCCCCGTTGACTATGCAAAACACCAGCAGGACCTCGGCCGCAACCTCAGCCACCCACGAGCCCGCGAAGAGGCGTCCCCAGCGCGCCTGGCCCAGGATCTAACTTCTGCCCCGCATCCGCGCCGCATCGGCCCTTTACCGTCCACCCTCTCCTGCCTGCCGTCTTCGTACCCACCCCAAAGTGTTAGCCTTTTCATCAGTCGTTCACGCGAAAGGAGACTCCGTCCGATGAATGCCGACCTCGAACACCTCATCATCCTCCAGGCCCAGGACCTCGAGCTCCGCCGCCTCCGCGCCGAGCTAGCCGACGCCCCCATCCAGGTCACCGCCGCCCAGACCGCCCGTGCCCGAGCCGAAGTCGCCCTCGCCGAAGCCAACAAGTCTCTCCTCAAAGAAGAAACCCTCCGCCGCTCCCAGGAGCTCGACGTCAAGGATCGCCAGGGCAAAATCTCCCGCCTCCGCAAGCAGATGGAGACCGCCACTTCCGCCGCGCAGATCGCCGCTCTCGAGCACGAAATCAACTTCTCCGAACAGACCATCGCCAAGCTAGAAGACGAAGAGCTAGCCTCGCTCGAGCGCACCGACGCCTTCGACCTCGCCCGCGGCAAAGCCACCCTCACCCTCGAAGTCACCACCGCCACCCTCGCCGCCGCCCGCGTCCGCGCAGCCGACATCGCCACCCGCAACACCGCCGCCATCGCTGGCATCGAAACCGAACGCGCCGCCCTCCGCGCCCAAATCGACGAGGCCCGCCTCTCCGTCTACGACCGCATCTCCAAAGCCAAGGGCACCGGCGTCTCTCAGGCCATCGACCACAAGTGCGCCGCGTGCCAGATGATGGTTCGCCCTCAACGTTGGAACGATCTCACCGACCGCGACCCCAACAGCGAATACGCCAACACCATCTTCACCTGCGAAACCTGCGGCCGCCTGCTCTTCTACGACCCCCGCACCGACGCCCCCATCCGCTGGGCCCCCGGCGAAAAACTAGCCGCCGCCGCATCTAACACTTAGAACCGGGTGCCCCATCTTCGCGATGGCTTCATCATCGCTAAGGTGGGTCCGCCCCAGGAGTTTCCCAGCAGCATGTCCCCGCAAGCCCCCGAACGTAAAGTCATCGCCGTCGACATGGACGAAGTCATCGCCGACGCCCTTGGAGAACACCTCAACCGCTACAACCGCGAGTTCGCCAACGACCACACCGCCGCCATCACTCTCTCGGACCTCCGCGGCCGCCGCCTCTGGCAAGTCATCCCCGCGCACCTCCACTCCACCCTCGACAACTACCTCCGCGAAGACGACTTCTTCCGCAACCTAGGCGTGATGCCCCACGCCCAGCGCGTCCTCGAGCGCCTCCAGTCCCGCTACGAAATCTTCATCGCCTCCGCCGCCATGGAAGTCCCCACCAGCTTCGTCGCCAAGTACGACTGGCTAGCCGAACATTTCCCCTTCATCCCCA
>Ga0302313_10003301_pt1 | contig 10698 bp, 11 predicted proteins | sample III_Palsa_N2_2_FD_200454 | JGI IMG/M metagenome (GOLD analysis project Ga0302313, IMG submission 200454) | Peat permafrost microbial communities from Stordalen Mire near Abisko, Sweden - III_Palsa_N2_2 | ecosystem: Environmental > Terrestrial > Soil > Palsa > Peat permafrost | place: Sweden...
GGACTATCTGGGCGAGGACTCGCGGGAGCACTTTGCGCAGGTGCTGGCGGCGCTGGATGCTTGTGGGGTTCCATATCATTTGAATCCGCGGCTGGTGCGTGGGTTGGACTACTACACGCGGACGACCTTTGAGTTCACCGTGACGACCGGGCTGGGCACGCAGAATGCCATGCTGGGCGGCGGGCGGTATGACGGGCTTTCGGAGATGCTGGGTGGGCCGCGGGCGCCGGGGATTGGGTTTGCGATCGGCGAGGACCGCTTGATTTTGACGCTGCAGGCTCAGGCTGAGGCGGATGGGAGTTCCGTGGCTGCGCCTAAGCTGGATGCTTATATCGCTCCGCTGGGGATCGCGCAGAATGCCGCGGCACTGGCGCTGGGGCGGGAGCTTCGACGGGAGGGGCTGACCGTGGAGGTTGGGGATGGGAGCTTTAAGCTGCGGAAGAGTTTTGATACGGCGGATAAGGTGGCGCGGAATATTGTGTTGCTGGGTGAGGATGAGGTGGCGACCGGTGTGTTGACGGTGAAGAGCTTTGGGACGGGTGAGCAGGTGAAGGTTGGACGGGCCGGTCTTGTGGAGAGTTTGAAGAGTTTTTCCTAGCAATCTTGACTCATGGATACATTTTGTATACATAATGTATCCATGAGTTCTTCCGCAACACTTCGTAAGCCGCTTGGCATCCGTGCCACTTCTGAGGAACACGAAATAATCACCAAGGCCGCCCAGCGCGAACACCGCTCGGTAAACAGCTTTGTACTGCGTGCGGCACTGGATGCAGCACAAGGCAAGAGCCATCGCATGAGAACACCTGAAGAGGTTCAGGCTGCTCTGACTCGTGCTCAAGCCCTGATGCGGCCTTATCGCGAAGCAGGTCACTCGCTCGTTGACGAACTAATCGCCGAACGCCGAGTAGAAGCTGAGCGTGAGTAAACCTTTCGTCCTCGACAACTCCTGCATCATCGCCTTACTCGACGAAGAACCGGGCGCGGATGTTGTACGCTCCATCATCTTCCACGGGATCATAAGCACAGTGACGTTGGCCGAGGCCTACTCCGTGCTCTCCAAACGTGGCCACGATGGTATCGCCGCGTTGGCCGAGATACGCTTCGCGATTGAACAGGTTCTGCCATTCACCGAAGAGCAAGCAGAGACCGCCGGAGCATTGCGTGGCCCCACGAAGCACGCTGGTCTTTCACTCGGTGACCGCGCTTGCATTGCACTGGCAATCGCTCTCGATGCTGAAGTCTATACAGCAGACCGCATTTGGGCCGAAATCAACCTGCCGTGCAAGATCAACCTCATCCGCTAGAATCACCCCATGCTGCGCCGTAGCTTTTTGAAGACCTCTGTCGCCGCGCTGATTTCTGCGACGCTTCCTGCCGATGCTGGCATGCGTCTTGCGCAGGCGGCGCGCGGGCAGGTTGGGGTTACGACGGGCTATAATCCGCGCTATGTTCGGATTCCTTATCCGAACGGGGATGTTCCGCGGTCTACCGGGGTTTGTGCGGATGTCGTTGTGCGGGCTTATCGGGATGCGCTGGCGCTTGATCTGCAAAAGCTGCTGCATGAGGATATGACCCGCGACTTTGCTGCTTATCCGCAGACGTGGGGGATGCAACATCCTGATGCCAATATCGACCATCGGCGGGTGCTGAATCTTGAGTCGTTCTGGCGGCGGGAACATGGTGAGCTTTGGCACGCTACGGGTGCGACCGCTGGTAATGCGTTTCCTTCGCCGCTGGCGGTTGGCGATATTTTGACGTGGCGGCTTGATGCGCGGATGCCGCATATCGGTGTTGTGGTGGCGGATAGTTTGTTGAGCACACGGATTGTTCACAACTGGGGGAATGGGGCGGAGGAGTCTTCCCTGCTGACGTTTGCGCCGCATCGGGCCATTGGGCATTATCGGTGGCTGGCGGCGTAAGGGGCACGTTGTTGTCGTGAGCCGATACCCAAGGCTTCGCCCTGGACTGGCCGCGCCGTTGGCGCTCAGCAAGTGCTGCCTGAACTGTGATGTCGTCGCGCCGTTGGCTTCTGAACGCTAATTCGTTCCTGGGACCTTGAAATTGACGTCGGCGTTTTGGTTTGCCTTTTGGGTTGCGGCTATGTCGATGTCGTTGAGCGCGATATCGCGGTGCGCCTGATCGCGCACATACAACATCTTCGTGGTCAGCATGTAGTTGTGTACCTGTAGGGGTGGGCGGCCGTCTTTGAAGATGATCGTCACTGCGTCTTCTTCCGGTAATGGGGCAGCAGCGGCGGCGCGATGACGCACGGGTTGTTGTGGGGGTTGATATTGGGAGGGGTCGGGCGCTACGGGGCCTTCGTATGGCGCGTATTGCTGTTGCGGGGCGTCTGCAGGGGGTGGTTGGTCTAGGTAGGGATACGGTGCTGAGGCTATTTCGTCGTCTGCGTTGGGATAGTTCTGATTGCTGTCCCCTGAGTCTGCATAGGGGCCGGAGTCGCCGTAGCTTAGAAAGCCCGGGTTGATCCAACCGATGGTGCCGGCGGCGGAATATCTAGAATATCCATAGCCGTGCGGGCCGCGATAGTTGGGTCCGTACCCCTGTCCTCCGCCATGCCACGGGGATGGTGGGTGGGGATATCCGCCGCCGGAGTGCGAGGCTGGAGTAAAGCCAGCGTGGGACATGCCGCCGGAGTTATGGAACGCGGAAGAGGCATGGCCGGAGAAACCACCTCCGCCGTGTGAGACTCCGCGCTGGGCAGATGCAGGAAGAGCTAACAGGCCTGAGATAAAAGCCACGGGAACCAGAACGCGTAAGACACGCATAAGCACGCCTCTCTGGTGGTTAGACGTTCGGATGCCGTCTTCCGACGCAATCAGTTTCGCTATCGTCAGTTCGTGACACGCTGGTAGATTAGCGGCCCTTTCAGAAAGTCTGTTGGGCCGCCGATGGAGGCGCCTGCGGCAGCGCCGATGACGCCGCTGCCGGCGGTGATGACGTCGCGTCCGACGCCGGAGAGGTCGAGCCAGGCGTTTGGATCGGAGGGGGAGACGGCATGGCCGATGAGGGCTCCGATGCCCAGGCCGGCGCCTAGACCTATGCCGAGGCCGGCGAAGGTGGAGGCGGTGTAGCGCGTGAGTTTGACGGTCTTGATATCTGCGCGGGCGAAGACGTAGTGCGCGCCGTGGCCGTTTTTGCCCTTGGAGCAGACCAACTGGTCGTCGGTTACGGAGTCGAGGACGCAGGTTCGTTTGGCGCTGTCGGCTACGATGTGCATCTTGGTTTGCGGGTTTACGGCTTTGACGCGGGCCCAGTCCGATTGCATCTTTGGCGCCTGGGCCAGGAGCGGGGCTGCGGGTGCTACGTAGAGCAAGAATGTCACGGCAAAGATCTTCATCGGTGAAACCTCCTCGGGGAAGCTTGCAAAGCAGGATTTAAAAACTTGTATGGTTCACCGTAGCTGGGCTTGGGAGGCGCATGTTGCTGATTTAGGACAGTTTCTGAAGTGTCCTGAAATTGCTGCCGATGTGCCATTGGCCCGCATCGGGGCGCTGGCTTTCGTACAATAGAGAGATTGTGACTTTAGACTTTCTTGGCACCCTGCAGCGCACGCACAAATGCGGCGAACTGCGTAGTACGAACTCCGGCGAAACCATCACGATCATGGGCTGGGTTAACCGCCGCCGCGACCACGGCAATTTGATCTTTCTCGACGTACGCGACCGCACCGGCATAACGCAGGTGGTGCTGGATAAAGAGGTTTCACCGCTGGCCCATTCGAAGGCCGAGGCGGCGCGGCCCGAGTACGTGGTGGCCGTTACGGGTCGCGTGCGCGAGCGTGGCGAAGGGTTGAAGAATCCGAAGATGGAGACTGGCGACATTGAGGTGGTGGCGCAGGAGCTGCTGCTGCTGAACGATGCGAAGACTCCCCCGTTCCCCATCGCGGATGATGCGCCGATTACAAACGAAGAGATTCGGCTGAAGTATCGGTATCTGGATTTGCGGCGGCCTGAGCTGCAGAAGAACTTCGTGCTGCGGCATAAGGTGACGCGGGCTATCCGCGACTATCTTTCCGACAGCGAGTTCCTCGAGATTGAAACACCGCTGCTCACCCGCTCCACGCCCGAGGGCGCGCGAGACTATCTCGTTCCCAGCCGAGTGCACCCCGGCCACTTCTATGCGCTGCCGCAGTCGCCGCAGATCTTCAAGCAGATACTTATGATCTCGGGCTTCGACCGCTACTTTCAGGTCGCCCGCTGCTTCCGCGATGAAGATCTCCGCGCCGACCGTCAACCCGACTTCACGCAGATCGATCTGGAGATGACGTTTCCGCAGCAGGAGACGATCTTCAAGATTGTCGAAGGGTTTCTGCATGCGGCTTTCTCGGCGGCTGGGATTGAACTGAGTGCGGAAGCTTTTGTGCAGATGACGTATGACGAGGCGATTGCGAAGTATGGCATCGACAAGCCGGATATGCGACTGCCGGCGATGGTTGATTTGTCGGCGGAGCTGACCGCGGAGTTGCGGGAGACGTTGAAGATCGATCCAGCGCTGCCGGTGCTGGGCTTTACGATTCCGCGCGTGGGCGAGCTGAGCGGCACGGCGCGTAAGGCGCTGGTGAATGAGATTCGTGGTGGCTTTGGCGATTGCGGGCTGGACTTCCTCGATGTGGCGCGGCTGCGGACCAATGAGGCGTTTGTGCCGCTGGCTGAAGCTATCGACGGCAAGCTGAGCATGCAGATGGCGATCTTTGATGGGACGTCACACAGCAGCAACGACCTTGCTGTGGTGATCACGCCGAAGCCTGGGACGCCGGCGATGTGGAACTACGATCGCCAGTGGATTTGGAAGCGTGTGGGGCAGCTGCGGCTGGACCTTGCGAAGAAGTATGCGGAGAAGCATGGCCTGTTTACGCAGACCGGCACGGCGGCGGACTTCAAGTTTCTGTGGGTCACCGACTTCCCGATGTATGAGTGGAACGAGGAGCACAAGACGTGGGATGCGGCGCACCATCCGTTTACGTCGCCACATGAGGATGACATTACCTCGGGCCGGCTGGTGAACGATAAGGGTGCGGTGCGGGCGCTGGCTTATGACATCGTGCTGAATGGCACGGAGTTGGGGTCAGGGTCGATACGTATCCATCGCAAGGATGTGCAGACTGAGATCTTCCGGTCGCTGGGGATGAGTGACGAAGAGGCGCATGAGCGCTTTGGGTTCTTCCTGGATGCGCTGGAGTATGGCACGCCGCCGCATGGCGGTATCGCGCTGGGGTTGGATCGCATTGTGATGATCCTTGCCGGGGCGCCGAGTTTGCGCGAGGTGATTGCGTTCCCGAAGACGGCGAAGGCTATCGATTTGATGGTGGATGCGCCGACGCCGGTTAGCGATGTTCAACTGCGCGATCTTAGCCTGCGCGTGACGAAGCGCAGCTAGCGTTCTGTGAACGTTTTCCGAGACGACCGCAGGGATGGCTACGATTGTGGCGGTCGATTTCGAAGATTCCCTTGGCCGTGATACGCTTCCCGAAACGCCGGAGTGGATCAAACGTCCAAAGGTAGAGCTTTCCGTGACTCGAACTGTACAAACGCTTGGTCTCCTCACTTTGCTGGCGCTCGCGCTGCCATGCTGCGCTTCGGCACAGATAGCCGTGGACCATCCAACGACTGCGGTGGAGGCCGTGGAGCCTCCGGATCCGACAAAAGAAGCTGCAGACAAGTTGTTGCAAACGATCTCTGAGGCCGTCATTGGGCTTGATGCGACTGGGGATCGCACGTCTGAAGCCATCGCAGATTCTATGATCACACTTACGCTTGCGCCGTTACAGGACAGCAGCCAATTCAGCGTCCTCTGTTTGAACGGTGGGGAACACTTGCGCGCCTTCACGCAGTCTCTTATAGAGGCGATCCCGCTTCAGGGCCAGGCTGTTAGCCCAGCATGCAGTGGGACCGGGCATGACTCCGATCCGTTCAAGCTGCAGCTTCATCTTCATCGCGAAGGCGGACACAGCGGGCTCTTTCAGGAGCAACCGTTACTGCTGCCGGTTGCGCTGTTGCCCCCTGAGGCATTTGAAGGAGATGACGAGGATACAGAGCCAAATGGAGCCGAGAACGCCCCCTCGCGGGAGCCGGCGGCAAAAGCGGAGGCAGACCAGCCGACCCCTTTGAACGCTCATCACATACAGACTAGCCACGCCGTGATGTTGCTGCCTCCGGGTTGGAGCGTGTCGGAGCTTCCCAAGCCTGTCCACTCGGATTCTGTTTTTGCTGCCTTTGATCGAACGGTTACCTTTTCCGATAGGAAACTGGTGACTGACCAGCAACTCCTCATAAAGAAGGAGAAAATTGAGGTTGTGGAGCGGCCCGCGTTTGAGAAGTTGCTGGAGTCTTCCGAGATCAACGAGCCAGCTCCGGCGATCAGGCTTGAATCTACTCTGTACTTTCCTCCCGGCGCCTTTGACGGCACGACCGACGACGAAAAGAAGGCTGCGACCCTCATTAATGCGGCCTTCCGAGACATCCAGTCCAAGAATCTCTCCAAAGCTGAGGCGGACCTTAAGCAGGCAGAGGCACTCGATCCCGGACACGAGATACTGCACGACAATATGGGGATGCTCGCCGCTGCCCGAGGAGATTACGAGGCGGCCCTGGTCCAGTATCAGGAAGAGTTGCGTGCCTTCCCCAATGCGTTAATCGTCATGGAAAGCATCGCCGGCGCGCAGCGCAAACTTGGCAGGACCGATGACGCAATTGCCACCCTGCAGCGATGGATGGCGGCCGATCCGAACAGCACCTTTCCAGTCATCCAATTGATGTATCTTTACCACGATATGGGCCGCGACGATCTGGCGGTGACAGTGGGAGACCAGGCGATGAATACGATGAACGCGGACGGCAAGCGCAGCGTCCGGTTCCTCAGGCTCTACGGCCACGAGCAGATGCTCGCAGGCCAGCCGCAAGCTGCAAAAGTTAGCCTCGAAACCCTGCTCAATTACACATCCGACATTCAATTCGTAAACGAGGCGGCGTATGACCTCTCCGAAAAGGGCTTTTCCCTTGATCGGGCGGAGGAGACCGTTCGTGCCTCGTTGACGCAGTTCGATCCGGACGGCCAGAGTCAAATGCCACATATGTTTGCTATGGATGCGAAGCAGCAAACCAGTCTGATGCTTGCTACCTGGGATACTCTCGGTTGGATTCTCTATAACAAAGGCCGTTTTCCGGAGGCCGAAGCGTACATCCGCGCGGCCTGGCGGAGCCGCCAGGATCCTGCCATTGGCCGACATCTCGGTGCACTGCTCAGTGCGGAAGAGAAACCGATTGAGGCCCTCGATGCCTACAAGCTCGCTCTTGCGACGATTCCTGGCGCGCAGCAAGAGAAAGCTGCGATGGACCCCGATGTGGTCGCTATTCACGCAGAGATTGAGCGCCTTGAGAAGCTGGGTCACAAATCAACGATTACCGACCCGGCGGCTGCCCTCCAGAAATTGCGGGTGTTGGATGCAGGTCCTGCTGGAAAACAACATGGGGAGGGCGAGTATAACGTAATGCTCAGTGCCTCGGAGATCGTTGCGTTCCCTACCCAGCGGGGACAGACTCAGGACGGTGCTCAGATTATCGGCGCCATCAAACTTCCTGCCGACTTCTTTCCCTCGGAGTCGCACGCTCAGATTACGAAAGAGGCGAAGCTGAACTGCACCACGGTCTGTACATTGACCCTGCTTCCATAAATCCGCGTGCGCTGACTTGGCTCACGACTCCACGTACCATCGACTAGTGAAGCCAAATAGCAGTCCCGCGCCCTTAACGAACTTTGCGGATATCGACGACGCGGTTGCTCTTGCAACCAGCGCGTCGAGTGTGCCGGTTCATCGCGGGCTGAAGCCTTACTCGCAGCCTATTGCGGCGTTTCTTTGTGGGGCGTTTGCGTTTCTTGATCTTTACAGCACGCAGCCGATGCTGCCGATGTTGTCGCGGATCTTTCATGCGACTGAGGTGCATGTCGGGCTTACGATCAGCGCGTCGACGATTGGGGTTGCGATCTCTGCGGCGATGCTGGCTGCGTTTGGGGAGGGCTTCAATCGGAAGCGGATGATTGTGCTTTCGCTGCTGATGCTTTCTGTTTGCACGATGCTTACCGCGACGGCTACTACGCTCAATACGCTGGAGGCGTGGCGGTTTGTGCAGGGATTGCTTACGCCCGGGATTTTTATCCTCACGATTGCGTATGTGACGGAAGAGTGGCCGTCTGCGCTGGTGCCGCGGGTGATGAGCGGATATGTTGCGGGGACTGTTTTTGGTGGGTTTGCAGGGAGATTTCTGGGCGGGATTATCGCGGCTTACTTTGGCTGGCGACCGGTCTTTGCGGTGCTCGGTGTGGGGCTGCTGTGTGGAGCGGGGGTGATTCAGTGGCTGCTGATTCCGGGGGCGGCGCATACGAAGAGCAGGCATCCGTCGCGCTTTGCTCCACTGCAGCATAATCTGCGCAACCCGCGGCTGCTGGCTACGTTTGGGATTGGGTTCTGCATGCTGTTTACGCTGGTTTCGGTGTTCAGCTATGTGACGTTTTATCTTGCAGCTGCGCCTTTCAATCTATCGACGCAGGCACTGAGTTACCTGTTTGTTGTGTACCTTGTTGGGCTCGTTGCTACGCTGGCTGCCGGGACGTTTCTGGCGAAGTTTGGGCTGCGGAATGGAATGCTTTCGGCGATTCTGCTGTGCATCTGCGGAGTAGCGCTGACGCTGGTGCATTCGCTCGTGGTTGTTGCGCTGGGGCTTGCCGTGGCTAGCTCTGGGGTGTTCATTGCACAGACATGTGCGAACAGTTTTCTGCGCGAGGCCGCGCCGGCGGGGGCTCGTGTGGCGGCGGCGGGGATGTACATCTGCAGCTACTACATTGGCGGCACGGTTGGCGGTGTGCTGCCGGGGGTGGCGTGGAGGCTGGCGGGATGGCCTGGGTGTGTTGGCCTTACCTGTAGCTTGCTGGTGGTGGCGGGGTTGCTGGCGGCGTTTGGGTGGCCTTCACACTCGGCTGAGCCGGAGCCGGTTCCGCTTTAGTCATCCGGCGCTTGAGTTAATTCATCCAGCGTTTGTCGTTGGGGTCGCGTGGTGTGCCGGTGGGGTCGATGTAGCGGCCTTCCGCGTCGATGTTTACGTCCTGACCCTGCTTCTTCATGTAGACGGCGAACTTCTTTCCGGCGCGACGGCGTTTGGACTTCAGGTACTGGTTGCGGATGCCGAACCACTTCTCGGAAGCCGCAAAACGCAGGCCGCGCCGGGGGGCCGTTCGAAGATAGAGGAATCCGCTCAACATGACGAAGAGCGCCAGGACCGCGCCGAACTGGTCGCCACCGGTGATCGCGATGATGAAATAGAGCACGACGTAGGCGGCCACGAGATGCTTTGCCTTGATAGGAATGACGAAGTAAATCCGGAGTTGCTCTTCGGGATGGAAGTAGGCAAAGGCCAGAAGCATCGCCAGGCCCGCCGGCCAGAGGCCAAAGGCTATATTTGCCGGGTTGAGAGGGATATAGCGAGGCAGCAGGTAGGAGAGCAGCATCGTCAATACGCCGCCACCAATGCTGGACAGCAGAAAATATTCCCAAAGCCAGCGGGCGCCGAGCTCGCCTTCGAGCATGGCACTGAAGATCCAGAATGAAAGTATGGAGAATAGTTCGCTGAGAAGTCCTAAGGATGGGACAAAGGGGTAGGTGACCAGCAGCCAGATCATTCCGTGCGAGACCAGATGCGGCTTAAAAACGACCAGATTCAAGAGGTTTGCGGCGAGATCGGGCAATAGCCAGCCGAGAACCGCGAAGAACAGGAAGGCCGACGCGGAGATGAGCACAATTCGCCGGGTGGCTCCGCGAAATGGGGGAAACGAAAGCGTGATGGGACTATTTGATTGGAGCAATGCCTTGAAACCCTCCCAAAACCCTTTGATGGAAAAACTGTGCGAAAGTTCTGCACATTCCCGAGTAACCGAAACGCCTGAAAACGCGTCCCATGTTGACGAGTTGCAGTCGTCCCGCTAGAACTAGGGATAGCCGCTGGACTCGTCTACCATCGTACTAGCGGCGTGTTGGATACTAATTGGAAACTAACGCAGGGAGAGAACGTTTATGTCAGTGGTATGCCCGGAGTGCGACAACCCGCTGGATATCGACACCGAAGATGTTGAAGAAGGTGAGATCATTCAGTGTGACGAATGCGGCACAGACCTCGAGGTCGTATCAAGCGACCCGTTGGAGCTGGCTGCCGTGGATGAAGAAGGTTATGACGATGAAGACGATGCAGTGGTTGCCGACGAAGACGATGAGGATGAGTAATGGCCCCGGGCCGGCGAAGTTCGGTCTCCTAACGCTGTCCTTCTTTCTTTTGGTTGCGCCCAGCATTCTGTTGCATACGCCAGTGGCCGCCGCCCAGCAGCGCGGGGTTGCGCAGCGGACCGCTGAGGGCCAGGTTGAGTCCGCTTCAGGGGCTCACATGGCAGGTGCCATCGTCTACCTGAAAGATACCAAGACGCTGACTATTAAAAGCTTCGTTGCTGATGCCGATGGGAAGTTCAGGTTCGTGCAGCTCTCCCCGAATGCCGACTATGAGCTTTGGGCCGAGTTGAACGGTAAACGGTCGAAGACCCACAGCATCAGTTCGTTCGACAGCAAGCCAGACTTCATCTTCACGCTGAAGCTGCCAAGCTAAGACTGGCAGTGCCGGGAGCAATTGATGTCGCTCC
>Ga0302313_10003302_pt1 | contig 10693 bp, 9 predicted proteins | sample III_Palsa_N2_2_FD_200454 | JGI IMG/M metagenome (GOLD analysis project Ga0302313, IMG submission 200454) | Peat permafrost microbial communities from Stordalen Mire near Abisko, Sweden - III_Palsa_N2_2 | ecosystem: Environmental > Terrestrial > Soil > Palsa > Peat permafrost | place: Sweden...
CAATAACAACACCGAGTCGCAGCGTGGCCGCGCGGTCGGTGTGGTTGTCGCCTTCACCGACATCTCCGAGCGCAATGCACTCGACCGCATGAAGGACGAGTTCATCTCCACCGTCTCGCACGAACTCCGCACACCGCTCACCTCGCTCCGTGCCGCACTCGGCCTCGTCGCTGGAGGCGCACTCAACGCCCGTCCCGACAAAATGCGCCAGATGATGGAAATCGCCATCGGCAACACCGACCGCCTCGTCCGCCTCGTCAACGACATCCTCGACCTCGAACGCATCGGCTCCGGCAAAGCCGAGCTGCACTCCATCATGTGCTCGGTCGACGAGATGTTCCATCGTTCCACCTCACTGTTGCAAAACTCGGCCGCCAAATCGAACATCCGTTTCACTATCGAAAGCAACGGCGTCAACGTCTGGGCCGATCCCGACCGCATCCTCCAGACCCTGACCAACCTCATCGCCAACGCGATCAAATTCTCACCGCAGGCTTCCACCATTCCCAGCGAGATCAAACTCACAGCCAACCACGTCAGCGACGACGAAGCCATCATCGAAATCAAAGATCAGGGCCGCGGTATCCCCGCCGACAAGCTCCAGCAAATCTTCGAGCGCTTCAAGCAGGTCGACGCCTCCGACTCGCGCGTGATGGGTGGCACCGGCCTCGGCCTCGCCATCTGCCGCAGCATTATCTCCCAGCACGGCGGCCACATCTGGGCCACCAGTACGCTGGGCGAAGGCGCAACCTTCCACTTCACGCTTCCGACACGCCCCAGCAGCCACCTCAGCTAACGTATTTGCCAACCGCAACCATGTCGTTCCGCCTCGATCAGCAACTGCGGACGATGATGAGCCGTGCGATGGTCCTGGAGGCGATAGCATCGGATTTAAATTGCCCGCATCACATTACCTAGATTGAACGAAAAGAAGATTGAGGTTGCGTTGTGTCTCCTCGACAACAAGTTTCTAAACAACCCCTTCCCGACATTCTCCGAAAGGGGTTGCGAGTCATCTTTTGCGGCATCAATCCCGGCCTGCACGCAGCCACAGTGGGCTATCACTTTGCGGGAAGGAGTAATCGCTTCTGGCGTGTGTTGTATCTATCGGGATTTACCCCTAAGCTGATAGCGGCAGAAAATGATCGCTCCATTTTGAAGTATGGCTGCGGACTTACAACAGCTGTTGATCGTCCAACCGTAAGCGCAGGCGAGCTTGCAAGACACGAGTTCAGTGCGGCTTCCGCAAAGCTCGAAAAGAAGATTCAGCAGTATGCTCCTGAGTATCTTGCCTTTCTCGGAAAAGCTGCCTACTCCGCGTTATTCAATCAACGAGATGTTTCATGGGGACGGCAGTCCACCGTCTTCGGAGGTGCAAAGACCTGGGTATTGCCAAACCCAAGCGGGTTGAACTGCGCTTTTCGGCTTGAGCAGCTTGTCGTGCACTATCGCGAGCTTCGGGAAGCGGTGGAGCGATGAAAAAAACAACTGAACATCCACAGATCCTTCCTCGATCGTTCTACGATCGCTCGCCTGAGATCGTCGCTCGGGCCCTCCTCGGCAAACTGCTCACCCACCGCTATCGGGGAAAGCTGCTCACCGGCCGTATTACCGAAGTGGAGGCTTACCTTGGCCTGAGTGACCCAGCCTCCCATGCCTTCATCGGCCGCACCAATTTCAATGCCGTTTTGTTTGGTCCACCCGGCGTCGCCTACACCTACTTCGTCTATGGCATGCACTACTGCCTCAACGTGTCCTGCCTACCTGACGGCGAACCCGGCGGCATACTCTTTCGCGCTCTTCTGCCGCTGGAAGGCATTGCCACCATGGCCCGGCTGCGCGGACTTCCGCCAACCGCGAAACCACAGCAGCTCACCGGCGGCCCTGGACGTCTCTGCGAAGCGCTAGGCATCGCAGGCGAGACGCGCAGTGGCGTTGACGTGACACTACCCGGCTCTCGCATCCAGATACTGGACGACGGCCATAAACCGCATGCGATTGAGGTCACGCCACGTATCGGTCTCAGCAAAGCCGCCGACAGACCACTCCGTTTTGTCGTAACCAAACTCTGAAGGTACAGCGCCTACTCGTCGTTCTCCCGCAACTTCGCCAACACGCCAAAGTCCTCAAGCGTAGTCGTATCGCCGGTTACGGTTCCCGTCGTTGCGAGCTCTCTCAAGAGTCGCCGCATAATCTTTCCCGACCGCGTCTTCGGCAGCGTCGGTGTAAATCGCAGATCATCGGGTCTCGCCAGTGCGCCGATTTCTTTTGCCACCCACGAGCGTAGCTCCTGCTTCAGCTCTTCGCTCGGCTCGTGCCCGTTCTCGAGCGACACAAACGCGGCAATCGCCTGCCCTTTCATCTCATGCGGACGCCCCACAACCGCTGCTTCCGCAACCTTCGGGTGCGCCACCAGCGCCGACTCGATTTCCATCGTGCCCAACCGGTGTCCGCTCACATTGATCACGTCATCCACGCGGCCCATCAGCCAGTAGTAGCCGTCGGCATCGCGCCGCGCGCCGTCGCCCGTAAAGTAAATCCCCGGAATTTCCGAGAAGTAAGCCTTCTCATACCGCTCCGCATCGCCCCAGATCGTCCGTGCAATCGATGGCCACGGCTTCTTGATCACCAGCAGGCCGCCTTGCCCTGCCGGCACGGGTTCGCCGTCCTTCGACACCACATCCGGCACCACGCCAAAGAACGGCCGCGTCGCGGAACCCGGCTTGGTCGGCACAGCTCCCGGAATCGGCGCAATCAGGATCGCACCAGTCTCCGTCTGCCACCACGTATCCACAATCGGGCAGCGCTCCTTGCCAATCTCGCGGTGATACCACATCCACGCCTCGGGATTGATCGGCTCACCCACCGTTCCCAACAATCTCAATGAAGCCAGCGAGTGCTTATGCACCCACTCATTGCCCCACTTGATGAACGCCCGGATCGCCGTAGGCGCTGTATAAAACACACTCACCTTGTGGTCATCGATGATCTTCCAGAAGCGGTCATTCTCCGGCCAATTGGGCGCGCCTTCGTACATCATCACGGTCGCACCATTCTGTAGCGGTCCGTAAACCACATAGCTATGCCCGGTCACCCAGCCAATATCAGCTGTGCACCAATAAACATCGTGCTCCTGTAGATCGAAAATGTACTTGCTCGTCAGGTACGTCTGCACCGAGTAGCCACCGGTCGTGTGCACCAACCCCTTCGGCTTGCCGGTCGTGCCGCTCGTGTACAGGATGTACAGCGGATCCTCCGCATCCTGCCATTCGCACTTGCATTCAGCAGGAACAGAAGTCATCGCCTCATGCCACCAGAGGTCGCGGCCATCTTTCATGGGCACCGTCACCGAAGGCGCGCGCTGAAACACCACAACCTTCCGCACGCCGGGACACTTCTCCATCGCTTCATCGACGATGTGTTTCAGCTTTACCTCGGCCCCACGCCGGTAGCTGATGTCCTGCGTCACCACCACTTGGCAGTCTGAGTCATTCACGCGGTCAGAGATCGCCTGCGCCGCAAACCCGCCAAAAATCACCGAATGCACCGCGCCAATCCGCGCACAGGCCAGCAGCGCAATCGCCAGCTCCGGAGCCATGCCCATGTACAGCGCAACGCGATCGCCCTTCTTCACGCCCAGCGACTTCAGCACATTGGCAAACTTCTGTATCTCGACATGCAGCTCGCCAAACGTCAGCTTCCGAACCTCGCCCGGTTCGCCTTCCCACAACAGCGCAACCTTGTCTTTACGCTTGCCCAGCGCATGACGATCCACGCAGTTATGCGAAAGATTCAGCTTCCCACCCGTAAACCACTTCGCATGCGGCCCCGAACCCTCCAGCACATTGGTCCATGGCGCAAACCACTCCAGGTCCATCGCCACTTCAGCCCAGAACTCCTCTGGCTCTTCGATGCTGCGCTTGTACAGGCGCTCGTATTCGGCCATGCTTCCAATCCGCGCCTTGCCGGAAAACTCCGCAGGGGGCGGAAACACACGGTCTTCCCGCATCAGCGACTCGAAATTTTCGGTCGGATCGGAGGTCACCACATTGCTTTTGCTGGACAAATCCTTGCGGGGCTGATCGTCAACGGGCATGAATTGCTAGACTCCTGGAGCGTGAATGTCCCAATTTTATGGGGAACGGCACAGAGCAAAAGGTACGTTATCGCGACAACGTCCGGCAACTTGCCCCACTTTCCCCTAATGCCTTCAACATCTCAGCCGATGAACTTCACACGATGCGTTCCCTTGCGGTTGCCCTATTTTTCGCCGCTATGATCCTGGCTCCGTTGGGCTTCGTCTCCTTCGCCACTCGCAAAATCCGTCACGAATCTCGGCCCTTCTAGCCGAACCGGTCGACTCCGAACATGACATCATCGGAGCTATGAGTATCACCCTCGGCACCGTCATCGGATTTTTTCTCGGCTTCGTCTTCGGCGTCGGCTGCGCCCTTGCGGTGATGTACTCCATCTTCCTCGGCGGCTATCGCGCCGCTGTCCGCGATGCGACACTGCCCACCCCACCCGAGCGCCTCATCACAGCCCGCAAAAAGCAAAGCGTCGAGGATTGAGTTCTGCCTTTTCTACGATCCGCCGGCTTGCTTTAATTCTGCTCTCAACTCTGCTAATTCCCGACTCAGCTTTTCTATCGCCCGCATCAGCTCCCCGCTGTGGACCGCTTCAAGGTTCGGCGTCTTGCCCTTCACAAAAAACGTCCCGTTTGGCTCAAGTACGCACTCCGACACATCCGAAGGATCGTTGAATCCATTCTTGTTTAACACCGAGACCAGCTCTTCGTGCGTCAGCGTCTCCTCTTTTAGAGCGTCTTCAAGCACCACGCCATCTTTGATCAGCGTGGTTGGCGAACCCTGTAGTGTCGTCGTAATCTTCGGGGCCTTATAGAGCACCCTCATCAGCAGCCAATTGATTGCCAGCAGCGCAAATGCCCCTATCACCCCGCCGCTCACCGAGTTATCGTCGCCAATAATCGCATTCTGCACCGTGTTCGACAGACTCAGGAGCACCACCAGGTCGAACGGATTCAGTTGCGCCAGCTCTCTTTTGCCGAATAACCGTAAAAATACAATCAAGCAAAGATAGACGATTACCGGCCTCAGGATCTTTTCCAGCACCGGCAATGGCATATGAAACATACTGTGGAGGATGCTATCCATGGTTGCGACTCCCTTTTCCTCTTAACGGTCCTATCTTCAGTTGTTTAGGGCAATCAGTCCGGCTTGCCCCCGTGCCACAGCCCGCTTTTGGGTTACGGGACATCGTATCTCTTGCGAATCCCGTCTCCCCGAACTTAAGTCGCAGATAGATAAGTCTGCTGACAGCAAACAGGGGGCAACGTGCATGTACTACACCCCATCGAACCTATCAAGCTCACCGGAACAAGCCGGAGGAACTTGGATAGGACGCCGGGAGCTAACTTGCTTATCTTCATGAGCTTCCTTGCGCAAAAGTTGTATTAACTTTCATACTGGGAAACGTCGAAGCCCCTGTTTTCCGCAGGAACTCTGGTAATCTCTCCGTAACCCCCTGATGTCGGGCCTCCGTCGTCAAAGCACACGTAGCTCCAAACCACGCTGAGGATTTACTCCATTATGGTGAAGCCGCTTGTCAGTACCGACCCGACACCGCCGAAGGATGTACGCTTCAGTCATTTCGGCGTGCTTGACGACGGGAAACGCAGCAGAGGTGCGGCGATCACCTCGATCAGCATCAACATTGCGATCGTACTTTTGATGCTGATTCTGGGCGCAGTGGTTAAAACCAGCCCGGAAATGCAGAAAAAGCTTATCGCGCTGACCCTTCAGCCTAAACCGCCCGAGCCGAAGCCGATACCAAAGCCGATACCGCCGCCTCCGCCCAAGCCTCTGCCGGAAGTTCCAAAACTTGAGCAGCCGAAGATCAAGCCGCCTGAGTTGGAAAAAGTGCCTGATATCAAGCCTATGCCGGTTCCGGTTCCTAAGCCGGTCGTACTCAATACGCCTGCTCCGAAGCTGGTCAACCCTCCGCCTGCTCCGAAGGTCGTCAATCTCTCCGCCCCGGCCAAAGCCGCGTCGATCGCGAATAACGATGCACACCCGTCTCCTGTCCGCATGGGCAATCCCGAAATCAAAGCTCTGAACACCACGCCCGTAGCAGCTACCCCGGTCAACCTTGGCGGCGGCATGCATGGTATGCCCCCGGGAAATACCGGCAATGGCCCCCGCGCGACCTCCGTCAATCTCGGCAACGGCTCACCAGCCGGTACAGATCTGCGTGGCAGAAGCGTCGCCGCTGTCCCCGTCAAAGGTCTTTCGAATGGCGTTACCGGTGGTACCGGAACAGGCGTGAATGGTCCCAGACAGGTTCAGCTTCAGACAGCGCAGGTCGCTGCCACACCTGCCCAGCCTACTGTACGCACTGCAACCCTGGCCAAGCCTCCAGTGGTTACATATCAACCCAAGGCGCAATACACTCCCGAAGCGACAGCCCTGCATCTTGAAGGGGAAGCGATTGTCAGTGTTGTTTTCCGCGCTAACGGCACCATCGACGTGGTCGGCGTCGTCCACGGCCTCGGACATGGCCTCGACGAATCAGCTCTTTCTGTAGCCCGGGGTATCCGTTTCAAACCGGCCGTTGATTCCAACGGTCAACCTACTGATTTTCCAACAAAGATCATCGTACGATTTGTCAGCAACAGCTAATTTGCGTAGCCGAAGCTCTTAACTCTTGCGTCCAATCAGTCAGTTTCGCGGTATCTTTGACTTACGCAGCCCCACACCAGGAAGCATCTCTCAGGACTTCCCGGGTTATTCTTAAGGGGTTTTCGCCCTGTTCCGGGCAGCCGCACCAGCTAAGGAGCATCAAAAAATATATGAACTTACGGAAGAATCTCACCGCCGTCCTAACTCTGACCCTTTTGGCCTCGTCGGCTATGCCCGCTATGGCCTTCCCATTTGGGAAAAAGAAAGTGATTGACGACTCTTCCATCAACCGCAAACCCACTGCGGCGCAGAACGCTCTGATCGACAAGGCTGTTGTCCGCGAAGCTGTTGTTATCAAAGAAGTTAAGAGCCGCGTGCCGCTGGTTGAGACTTATATCCAGAACATGAAGCCCGACCCCGTCATGTTCGAGACTCCACTTTCCGACGATCACTTCCTCGCTCGTGTCGACTGGGGCAAGGTCATTGGCGAGCAGGGGTACTCCAGCGAGAAGCGCGGCGACAACGGCAGCGACGCCAAGCAGGGTTTCATGAGCAAGTTCAAGCACTCGTTGGACTACGTCACCGGCCTTTCCAAGAGCCTGCACCTCCAGTACAACGACTCCGGCTTCGTCCGCATGATCGTCATCGACACCGACGGCCCCAATAGTGATGGCTTCAACCGTACCAACTACAAGTTCGCTTACGTCCGTAACGATTTCCTGGGCACCGTTCCGACCGTCGTCTTCGACGTCGAACCCATCAAGCCCAAGCCGGGCCGCTTCATAGGCCGCATCTGGATTGAGCGCAACAACGGCAATATCGTCCGCTACAGCGGCGACCTCGCCGGCGAACAGCAGGACATCAAGGAGTACTTCCACTTCGAATCCTGGCGCACCAACATCCAGGAAGGCCTCTGGCTGCCGACCTCTTCCTACATCGAGGAAACCGACCCCAAGAATCCTGAGCACGTCCTGAAGATGAAGGCGATCAACCACATCTGGGGTTACTCCCTGAAGATTCCGCCGGCTGAAAGCGACCAGACCAGCGTGGAAGTCGTCGGCGCCGACAATCAGAGTGCTTCCGACGCTACCGACGTTAGCCCGCTCGGCGCCCAGCGCGAGTGGATTCAGGAGGCTGAAGACAACGTCATCGACCGCCTCTACACTGCCGGCCTCATCGATGCTCCCAGCGACTTCGACGACATCCTCGCGACTCTGGCCAACAACATCCTGGCCTACAACCAGATTGCGACCAGCCGTCCGATCAAGGTCCGCACGCTGCTCACCGAGCCGCTTGAGTCCCTTGCTGTCGGCAACACCATCCTGCTTTCCAAGAGCCTGATCGACACTACGGCGGTTCCCACCGCCGATGGCGCCCAGCAGATGGGCAACCTGAATGCGCTGCTGGCCTTCCAGGTAGCTCACATCATCCTTGGCCACCGTATCGACACCAAGTACGCCTTCAGCGATCGCCTGCTGTTTCCCAGCGCTTCGGCGTTCGTCAAGCTGCCCATGCACCATACGGATGTCGACAACGTCGAGGCGGCGAAGAAGGCCATGGAACTGCTCTCTGTCAAGGATCTGGCCGACGGTCAGCAGTACTTCTCCTTGTATCTGCAGCAGTTGAAGGCACGCGAAAGCGGCTTGAAGGCGCTCACCGCCCCGCAGATTGGTGACAGCCTGCTCAAGGCCGATGGCACCTTCTGGATGCAGGCCATCGTTGCCAAGGGTCCCAAGCTGGACAACAAGGATCTGAAGCAGCAGGGAGCGATGCCCCTGTCCCAATACCTTCGCTTTGATCCCTGGACCGACAAGGTGGTCCAGATGAAGACGACGATCGAGCCGCTTCTCAGCTCGCGCGACAAAATTCCATTCGAAGTCACGCCGATCTATCTCAAACTCGCGTATTATCAGCCTCCAGCAGCTCCCCCGGCAGCAGCAGCAGCTCCACAGGCAGCAGCACCTCTAACGGCGACACCGGTGGCTCCAGCCAACGGTGCTCCAGCAGACGCTGGAACCGCGCCTGCCGGGGCTGCTACCACAGCTCCAGCAGCCGGCGCAGCTCCGCCACAGAACTAAAGTGGAGGAGCTTGTAGCTCTGCTGCCTGGAGATTGACCGTTGAAGAAATTCGTTTTTGCCGTTGTCTTCCTGTCCGCGAGCGCTTGCACAGCGCTCGCACAGGGCGACTCAACCATTAGCCGCGCCGGCGATCTACAGATCGGGGGCGGCTATACTTCCGCAAATTCCGATTATCTTGCCAACCGAATCCGTGGACTTTCCTTCTACAGTGATTTCGACTTCCGCGAACACATCGGCGTGGAGGTCGATTTCCACCAGGTAAGCGATCCAAATCCGACCCAGGTGTACGAACGCACCTATGAAGTAGGCGGCCGCTACCTCCGCCACTATGGTCGCTTCACTCCCTATGCGAAAGCCCTTATCGGCCGCGGCGTTTTCAACTTCTACAACGCCGGAAGTCTGGCCTACAACATGTACTCCCTTGGAGGCGGCGTGGATATCGCCGTTCACCGCCGGATCAACGTTCGCGCCGACTACGAGTATCAAATCTGGTCGAGCTTTCAACCGAACGGTCTAACCCCATCGCTCATTACCATCGGGGCCGCCTACCACTTCCCCAGCGGCAATCTCTCAGCCCGTTAGCCGCGCAGCACAAAACGAAAGGCCCAGCTTCTCAGCTGGGCCTTTTGCATTCAGAAGTTCCGATCCTTAGAAATGGTAAGCGATGCCGATCGCCGGCAGTGAAAGCCACTCATAGCGATTGGTCTTGTACGGTGCATATCCAAAGTCCGGTGCCTTTACCAGGAATCCCCGATACTCTGCACGAATATCGAAGCTCGGACTGATTTCGTAAGCCAGACCACCACCGGCGAGGCCGCCGATATTGGTATTCTGCTTCGTGCTCAATACGTTGGTCTTGTAATCCCTGATCTCCGTAAAGATCATGCCACCGACACCGATTTCTACAAACGGGTTATAACGCTTGTAATTCCGGGAGTACACATACGCCCCCGTGATCTCTTCCTGCCGGTCGTGCTCATAGAGAGGACCCTGAAAATCGTCGGAGATATACTTTGTCGCGCCCTGGAGGAACCCGTAATTCAGTTCCAGTCCGCTACGTGGTGTTAAGGAATAGCGATAGCTAGCGAGGAAGCCCAAAGCGCCCTTCGCTTGCTCCTGCGCGCCTAAACCGTGAACATCAGGACCGAATACCCCGGTTGCGCTAGCACTGAAATCTTGCCGGCTCTCCTGAGCTTGACTTACGGCGGCGGCGCACAACAGCAGCGCGCCGAGCAACATCATCTTCTTCATGCTTGCAAAAATCCCTTCACAATCACGCTGCACTTTATAGACTCGATAACTCCGCTTTCGTATTCACGGAGCACAGTCCGAACTCGCGGCGCGCTAATGTCTAATTGTACCCGCTAGAGCGCACCGCGGAACCCTGTGAGCCTGTCGTTTCTCATCAGCAGCCAAATTGTGGGTGTTTTTCCACACCAAAAAGCGAGGGCCTCCGTTGAGGCCCTCTCTTTTTTGCGCCGCTACAGCGATTACTGAGTCGGAGGCGTCGCAGGCGGTGGAGGTGGCGCATCGCGATGCTCCATCCTCTCGCGCATCCTTGCTTCCATCTCCTCGTACTTCGTTTTCTGTTCGGGAGTCAGTATAGCTTCGATCTTCGTTTTCTCTTCCTCACGCATCGCCATCATCTTCGCGCGGCGATCTTCCGGCGATAGGGACCCATCTGACGCCCGAGCCGCTTCCATCTTCGCTCTCTCATCCTCGAAGATGGCCTTGATCGCCGTCGTCTGGTCCGGAGTTAGATTCAGTTGTCGCTGCATCATCTCCAGACGCCGTTCGGGATTCATGCCCCCGCGTCCGCCGCCTGGTCCACCCGGAGGCGGTCCCTGAGCACCGCCCTGCGGCGGTGGCGGTGGCGCATCCTGCTGCGCCATTGCTGGAGCAATTGCCAGCAGCGC
>Ga0302313_10003305_pt1 | contig 10688 bp, 5 predicted proteins | sample III_Palsa_N2_2_FD_200454 | JGI IMG/M metagenome (GOLD analysis project Ga0302313, IMG submission 200454) | Peat permafrost microbial communities from Stordalen Mire near Abisko, Sweden - III_Palsa_N2_2 | ecosystem: Environmental > Terrestrial > Soil > Palsa > Peat permafrost | place: Sweden...
CGCTTCCTTGTCCAAGACCGTTTCATCGCTACCCGCTGGTGTTACCGAGCGCGAGATCAGCTTTCCTACCGACGGGCTGAGCGCTCCCGGGACGCTGACGTTGCCGGCGCTGACGAAGACCTCGCCGAAGCCGCCGATCGTGGTGCTGGTGGGGGGCTCGGGCGTGCAGGACCGCGACGAGACCGTGGGGCCGAATAAATTTTTGCAGCAGGTGGCCTGGGGACTGGCGCAACGCGGCGTCGCCAGCCTGCGTTACGACCGCCGGGCCAAGTTTGCGCTGGCCAGCTTTATGGAGCATCCCGACCTCGACCACGAGGTTGTGATCGACGCCGCAAATGCCCTGGCCTATGCCGCGACCGTCCCCGAGGTCGATAGCCACGCCGTGTTTTTAGCAGGCCATTCGCTGGGCGCGCAGCTGGCGCCGGACATTGTGGCCATGCGGCTGAAACAGGCGCCGGGCAGCGTGCGCGGAATGGCGTTGCTGTCGGGGGTCGCGCGGCCTATCGATATTGTGATTGCGCAGCAGATTCGCACATTGGGCGCCGCGCAGGGAGGCACGCCGGAGCAGATTGCGCCCTTCGTCGCGCAGTGGGACGAGGTTTGGAAGGCGGCGCGCGATCCGGCGACGTCCAACGATGAGCCGCTGGGCGTGGGCGTGAAGCTGCCCGCGACCTACTGGCGAGACTGGCTGAAGCGCGATCCCGTGGCCACGATGAAGACCCTGCATGTCGCCGTGCTGGTCACGCGCGGGACCAAGGACGTCAACTCGCCGCATGAGGACTTTGTGCTGCTCTCTGTTCCCGGCGCGTCCGCGATAGAGTTTCCTGGCCTCAATCACATCTATATGCCGATCAGCGGTGAGTCCAATGGGGCCGATGTGATGCAGCCGGGGACTGTCTCGAAGGAGTTTTTGGACAATCTGGCGGGGTGGGTGGCTGGAGCGTCCGCTTGAGGCGGCGGGATTTTTTCAAGCAGGCCGCCGGCGCGATCGCCGCCGCAGCCCAGGTTACCGGTTGGCAGTCGACCGCGGAAGCAGCCACACCGGCTAGCCCCAGAAAGGTAAGCGAGCGAACGGCAGGCATTGCGTTTCCGCGCGTGTTCAGCGGCGAGCAGTTGAAGATGATCGCGTTTCCGCTGGGCGGCGTAGGTGCTGGCAGTTTGTCGCTCGGTGGCCGAGGCCAGCTACGGGAGTGGCAGATTTATAACCGCGCCAACCAAGGCAACTCACTACCGTATGCGTTTCCTGCGATCTTTGTGCAGGTGGGCGATGCGAAGCCTGTCGCGCGGGTGTTGGAGTCGCGGATTCTGCCGCCGTATGAAGGTCAGAACGGGCTGGACGTCATGAACGTGCCCGGGTTGCCGAGGCTTGCCAGTGCGGAGTTTACGGGGGCGTATCCGTTTGCGCGGGTGGACTTCACGGACGAGAAGCTGCCAGTGCATGTGAGCCTTGAGGCATTTTCACCGTTTATTCCACACGACCCGGAGGACTCGGGGCTTCCGATGGCGGTGCTGCGTTATCGGGTGCGGAATGCGGGGAGCAAGAGTGCGAAGGTAGGGATATCGTTTGCGATCGAGAATCCGGTTACCCAAGAGGTGTTCGATCCTAACCTCGGCAGGAAGGGGCCCGAAACGCGGGTGAATGTATATCGAAGCGCGGACGGGCTGGATGGTCTGCTGATGACAAATCCTGCACAGAAGGATGACGATCCGTGGCATGGCAGCTTCACGCTGGGCGTGCTGACCGATGCAAATGCGAAGACAACCCATTGGCGTGGATGGAAGGCGGATCGTTGGCACAATTCTCCGATGCTTTACTGGGACGCGTTTTCGAAGGATGGAGAACTGCTGGAGGAGCCTGCTAAAACGGACATCACCGGTTGTGTGTGCCAAAACCGAACGGTTGCGCCGGGAGCGAGTGCGGAGTTTACATTTGTGCTGGCCTGGCACTTTCCGAACCGCACGCCGGACTCCATGGGATGGAGAGCGCCGGCCGGCAAGGGTGGGACCATCATCGGGAACTACTACGGCGTGAGGTTCAAGGATGCGTGGGAGGTTGCCGCGTATACGGCCGCGAATCTGCCATCGCTCGAAGAGCGTACAAGGGCGTTTGCCGATGCGTTTACAGCGAGCACATTGCCGGGGGTGGTGAAGGACGCGGCCAGCGCGAATCTTTCTACGCTGGCTTCGACGACCTGTTTTCGTGCGGCCAGTGGTGAGTTCTACGGCTTTGAAGGCGCGTACGACCATACGGGCAGCTGCTATGGAAACTCGACGCATGTGTGGAACTACGAGACGGTGACGGCGCATCTGTTTCCAACGTACTCGCGGTCGATGCGCAAGACATCGTTTTTCGACAACATGACGGACGCAGGCGGTATTCCACTGCGCATGATGCTGCCGGTAAGCAAGGAACGGACCAAGCTTATCCCCACCGACGGCCAGATGGGGCAGATCATCCACGCGTATATGGATTGGAAACTTTGCGGAGACACGGAGTGGCTTAAGACCTTCTGGCCGCGCGTCAAGCAGGCTATTGAGTATTCATGGGTACACTGGGACGCAGACCGCGATGGCGTGATGGAAGGCGAGCAGCCAAATACGTATGACGTCGCGTTCTTTGGGCCGAACCCGCTGTGCGGGATTTACTATCTGGGCGGGCTGCGCGCGGCGGAAGAGATGGCGCGGGCCGTGGGCGATGATGCTTCGGCGACTTTGTATCGAGGGCTGTTCGACAAGGGCAGCCAATGGATCGACGCCAACCTGTTCAACGGCGAATACTACATCCAGGATGTTCGCACTGCCACCGGCGGCGCCTATCCCGAGTACCAGGTTGGCAAGGGATGTTTGATCGATCAACTTACGGGGCAGTACCTGGCGTGTGTGGCCGGGCTGGGGCCGCTGGTGTCAATGCAGAACGCGCGCACGTCGTTGGAGTCGGTATACAAGTACAACTACAAACACACGCTGGTGGACCACGTGTCGGTGCAGCGGACGTATGCGCTGAACGACGAGGCCGCGGTGTTGATCTGCGACTACGGCAAGGCGGAGCGGCCTGAGATTCCCTTCCCGTACTATGCCGAGGCGTGGACTGGGTTGGAGTACTCGACCGCCGCTGTGATGTTCTACAACGGCATGATCGCGCAGGGGCTGGAGTTTATGCAGGTCGCGCGTTCGCGCTTCGATGGCGTGCGGCGCAACCCGTGGGACGAGTGCGAGGCCGGGCACCACTATGTGCGGGCAATGTCGTCGTGGTCCAGCGTGGTGGCGCTGAGCGGGTTTCATTATGAAGGCGACCGCGGGCATGTCGAGGCTATACCGCGCGTGGCGCATGATGACTTTCAATGCTTCTGGGCGACAGGCACGGGCTGGGGGACGTTCTCGCTGAAGAAGACTCCGGCAGGGACGCGGTTTGCCTTGAAAGTGATCGCGGGCAATCTTTCGTGCAGCTCATTTGCGCTGGACGCAGCGGGAGCGAAGGTGACGGCGAAGGTTGGGACGAAGAGTCTGGCCGCGCGAGTGGAGAAGAAGGACGCGAAGACGATAGTGCGGCTTGCCGAGGCGATTCAACTGCACGAAGGCGAGTTGCTGGAGATTGAGGTTGTCGCCTGATTCGGCGAACACAACCGACCGAAAAATCAAAAGCCCTCCGCTGACGGAGGGCTTTTTTGTTGTTGTAGTAGCGTGATTACTCGAGCGTGCTGCCGCCGCGAGTGCCCTTGGGGCGGCGGTTGGCTTGCAGTATCTTCTTCCTCATGCGCAACGACTTCGGCGTCACCTCGACCAGTTCGTCGTCGGCGATGAACTCGATGGACTGCTCCAGCGTGAGCACCTTGAACGGGACGAGCCGGACGGCATCATCGGAGCCCGACGCGCGCATGTTGGTGAGCTTCTTTTCGCGGACGCAGTTGACGTCGAGATCGTTGTCGCGCGAGTGCTCGCCGAGGATCATGCCCTCGTAGACTTCGACGCCGTCGCCAAGAAAGAGCACGCCGCGTTCCTGAATGCCGTCGAGCGCATAGAGAGTGGTGGTGCCGGTGCGGTCGGAGATGAGCGCGCCCGACTGCCGCTGCGGAATCTCGCCCGTGTACGGGATGTACTCGCCGGCGATGGAGTTCATCACGATGGTGCCGCGGGTCTCGGTGAGCATCTCGTTGCGCAGGCCGATGAGGCCTCTGGATGGGACTTTAAATTCCATCCTTACGCGACCCGATCCGTGGTTGGCCATCTTCACCATCTCGCCCTTGCGGGGGCCGAGCTTCTCGATAACCGTGCCGACGAAGTTCTCCGGGATGTCGATGGTGAGGATTTCAGACGGCTCCATGAGCTCGCCGTCGACGCGCTTGGTGACGATCATGGGACGCGAGACCATCAGCTCGAAGCCTTCGCGCCGCATCATTTCGATGAGCACGGAAAGTTGAAGCTCGCCACGGCCAAGCACCTTGAAGTTGTCCGGAGTGCCGGTGTCTTCGACGCGAATCGAGACGTTGGTGAGCAGCTCGCGTTCGAGCCGTTCTTTGATGTTACGGGAGGTGACGAGCTTGCCTTCGCGGCCTGCAAACGGCCCGTTGTTGACCGAGAAGACGATGGCGATGGTGGGTTCGTCGATCTTGATCAGCGGCAGCGGCTTGGGGTCTTCGAGCGCGCAGAAGCTCTCGCCGATGGTGATGCCGGGGATGCCGGCGACGGCGATGATGTCACCGACCGCGGTCTCCTCGGTGTCCGTGCGCTTGAGGCCGTTGAAGGTGAAGAGCTTGGTGACCTTCACGATTTCGAGCTTGCCGTCGATCTTGGAGAGGTTGACCTCCTGGCCGATCTTGAGCGTGCCGTTGAAGACGCGCGCAATGGCCAGGCGGCCGAGGTAGTCGGAGTAGTCGAGGTTGGTGACAAGGATCTGGAGATCGCCATCAGCGGTACCGGTGGCCGCCGGAATCGTCTTGAAGATCAGCTCGAAGAGCGGCTGTAGATCGGTGCCGGGGACGTTGATGTCCATGGTGGCGGTGCCGAGTTTGCCATTGGTGTAGATGACCGGGAAATCGAGGATGGACTCGTCGGCATCGAGGTCGATGAAGAGGTCGTAGACCTCGTTCAAGACTTCCTGGACGCGGGCGTCGGGGCGGTCGATCTTGTTGATGACGACGATGGGCGTGAGCTTGGCTTCGAGCGCCTTGGAAAGCACATAACGGGTCTGCGGCAGCGGGCCTTCGGAGGCGTCGACGAGCAGAACGACACCGTCGACCATCTTGAGAGCGCGCTCGACCTCGCCGCCGAAGTCGGCGTGGCCCGGGGTGTCGACGATGTTGATCTTGGAGTCGTGGTACTGGATGGCCGTGTTCTTGGCCAGGATGGTGATGCCGCGCTCTCTTTCGAGATCGTTGGAGTCCATCACCCGTTCGGCGACGGCTTCGTTGGCGCGGAAGGTGCCGGACTGGCGCAGCATGGCGTCGACCAGGGTGGTCTTGCCGTGGTCGACGTGGGCGATGATGGCGATGTTACGGATGGCTTGGGCGGTCGTGGGGTTACTCACTTGGTAAGGGCTTTCCTATCTGGATCTGATTGTTTTGCCGGGTCGCGCGAGAACACACCCGCGAGGGCTGCCCTGCACGGGCGTGCGCGATCCGGGGCGCAGGTAATTCTGCAAAAAGCGCGTCAGTTTCAGTCTACCAGCTTGGCCGGGGGCCCGAGAGTCACAAATGGCTATAAGGGCGAGGCCGGCAATACCGGCGACACCTGGGTCTGACGCAACGTCGTCAGCGCAGCCTGCAGCTTGTCCCATTTCACGGCGTCCTTCTTGGTTGCGTCCGCAGCGCCTGGATTGGCATAGAAGACCTCAATATTCGACAAGAGCAACTGGGGTGGCTGCGTCTTGCTCTGGGCAAGCTGCTGTACCAGGTAGGCGTAGCTGCGGTCGGCCAGCGCGTACTCGCCCTCCGCGGTGGGCACGCCGGTGTCAAAGTCGACATCGGCCAGCACAGGCGGGTCGGCGACAGCCGGCATCAGGGCCAGGATGGTCTTGCGATACGCGTCTTCGGTCGCATTCATGCTGTGCAGGTACTGGGTCTGCTCGTCGGAGTTGGGTAACTTGAGCTGCAACGCGCGTAACGGCCCGATCTTGGGCAGGAACCTCACAATAAACGCCATCGTCCGGACCCCGGCACTGGGATGCTGATACTGCTTGCCGTACTCCTTCTCAAACTCCGTGCGCCGTATCCGGTACACGAACTTGTGCTTGTCAAAGCCTGGGGTGGCGCTGGCGATCTGGTCGTGGTAGCTGAGCACGGCGACATGGGTCATCCTCGGAATCAACGTTGAGACGGAGTAGCGGTAGGTACCGATGGCGAGGTCTTCATGCTTCATGACATCTCTCAACTGCAGGCCGTAGGTCTCCAGAAAAGCGCGTTCCAATAAGGGGCTGGCCACCTGGAAGCCGATGAAATCACGGTAGTTTTCCTGCGAATAGTTGCCATGCGCTACCTCGACGACATCGAAGCCGAACTCGGTGCGGAGGTGCGCGGTCTGGTTGTCGCCGTAGGTGACCAGGCGGCCGAAGCGGCTGCGAAGCTGGGGATACTCCTCGCCGGTCACCACGTTCACCACCGGATGGCCGATGGTGTCGCCATAGTAGTGGGCCAACGCTCCCAGCGCGAAGGCCAACTCGTCGGCGGTAGAGGCATCGCGGAGCAGGGCGGAGACAAAATCGCCGGTGCGGACGTAGTGCAGCAGATCGCTGAACTGCTTGTCGCCGAAGGGGTAGTAACCGATATCCTGAATGACCGAGCCGCCGTAGGCATACGCATGGGCCTCCTTGATCTGGTCCGCGGTCAGTCCTGGAAAACGCTGATTCAGCAACGGCAGCAACTGGCCGATCCAGGCCATGTCGACAACTTCTTCATGCGACAGCACAGCATATCCGCTGGCCACCGGCCCAAGGCTTGCCATCAGAGCCGCTGCGGCCAGCCATTTACCCAAAAAAAATAGTCTGCGTACCACGTTCAAAGCGCCTTCCAATCGTCTCTGCCGAACGCCCGGCCGGAATCGCAACCCAGCAGGCCTCCTGGTTTCCCGGTTTCCGGTGTTTCCAAAGTCTCCGGCAAGCTCCGCTGCCGTCGAAATCCGGCGAGCTTCAGGGGCCTTGACACTGAGATGCCGTCCGGGCCGCACGAGTTCCCCTATACTTAAACTTCCATGGACAACATTTCCCCCGAGGCGCCGGCCCGGCCGCTCGAACTCGCAGCCTTGAAGAACTACAAGCTGGACCATGCCTACGACGAGATGTTCGCCAGCCCGGACGCGCTGCATGAGCACTATGAGCCGCTGCTGGACCACTTTGCCGCACTGCCGCCCGAGGAGATCCAGCGCCGCAAGCAGGCCGCCGACCTCAGCTTTCTGAACCAGGGCATCACGTTCACGGTCTATGGCCGCGACGAAGGCACTGAACGCATCTTTCCTTACGACCTGCTGCCGCGCATCATCACGGCCGCGGAGTGGGAGAAGGTGGAGCGCGGGCTGACCCAGCGCATCACCGCGCTGAACCTATTTCTCAAGGACATCTATAACGAGGGCCGCATCCTCGCGGAGGGAATCGTGCCGCGCGAACTGGTGTATAGCTGCCCGCAGTTCCGCCGCCAGATGTGCGGCCTGCAGGTGCCGCGCAATGTGTACATCGCGGTCTGCGGGACTGATCTAATCAGATTGGAAAATGGCGACTTTGCCGTGCTCGAAGACAATCTGCGCGTGCCCTCCGGGGTGAGCTACATGCTGACCAACCGGCGCGTGATGAAGCGCATCTTCCCGCAACTCTTTCGTTCGTATAACGTGCGTCCGATCGAGCACTACACGCAGGTGCTGCTGGGCACGCTGCGTTCGCTCGCCCCTGAGGGCCGCCCCGAGCCGAACATCGTGCTGCTCTCCCCCGGCGTCTTCAACTCCGCATACTTTGAGCACGCGTACCTCGCGCGCCAGATGGGTATCGAGCTGGTGGAAGGCCGCGACCTGGTGGTGCATGACAACGTCTGCTACATGCGGACCACAAGCGGTCTGCGCCGCGTGGATGTGATCTATCGCCGCGTGGATGACGACTTCATCGACCCACTATCGTTCCGGTCGGACTCAATCCTCGGCGTGGCCGGGCTATTCAATGCGTATCGCGCCGGCAATGTGTCGCTGGCCAATGCGTTCGGCACCGGCGTGGCCGACGACAAGGCGCTGTATGCGTATGTGCCCGACATCATCAAGTACTACCTTGGCGAAGACGAGATCCTTCCCAACGTCAAAACCTTTCTCTGCTCGGTCGATAAGGAGCGGAAGTACGTGCTCGCGAATCTGGACAAGCTGGTGGTCAAGGCCGTGGGCGAGTCCGGCGGCTATGGCATGTTGATCGGGCCGCAATCGACCGCCAAAGAGCGCGAGGACTTTGCCGGACGCATCAGCGCCAACCCTCGCAACTATATTGCGCAGCCGACGATCAGCTTCTCGCGCGCGCCGTGCCTGATCGGCGACGAGCTGGAGCCGCGGCACGTCGACCTGCGGCCGTATGTGCTGTACGGCGACAAGGTGACGATCGTCCCCGGCGGCCTGACGCGCGTGGCGCTGAAGCGCGGATCGCTGGTGGTGAACTCAAGCCAGGGCGGCGGAAGCAAAGACACTTGGGTGCTGAGCCAGTAGTAAATCCAAATCTCAGTCACCAGCTTCAATGAAAACAATAAAATTTGCTTCAACCTCAAAGATCGAGCAATTCCAAAGTGAAGTAGATGAAGTCATCTTGGCCATTGCCCCGTTCATGATTGAACCGCGCGAAGACGAACAAGAATGGGCGAATTGCGTATTCGTGTCTGATGGATCAAGCGTTGGAGACTTTCTTTCTAATGAATCAGAGCTGCCAACGTTGAGCCAGAGATTGCACTTACCGCCTCTGAAAATGCTTGACCTCGTTTGTGATGTAGCTGAGTTACTTCACCAAAGGAAACGCCCACATTGAAACGGAGTGAGTTGAAGAAGGCAGCCCAAGGTTTGCTTGCAGCCACTTGCGTGCTTGCGAGCTGCCTTACGTCACATGCCCAGCGCCTCGTCCTGATCGACCAGGACGGCTCCGGCCCGGGCGGCTCCAACCAGATGGCGATGATGGTGCTGCTGCAATCGCCGCAGGTGCGCGTGCTGGGCATTACGATGGTCAGCGGCAATGCGTGGGAGCCGGAGGAAGTCCAGCACACCCTGCGCATGTTGGAGCTGATCCATCGCACGGACGTACCCGTCGTTCCCGGCGCTATCTTTCCGCTGGTGCGGACTGAGGCCGAGGCCATGCAGGAGCGTGCACTGTATGGCAGCTCGCCCTGGTATGGAGCGTGGGGCGATTTGGCCGCGCACACCAGCCGCCAGCCGTATCACGGGCCGTTCGTTCTGCCGAAGCTGGAGGAAGGCTCGCCCACGACCAAGCCGCTCGAAGAGGATGCTGCGCACTTTCTGATCCGACAGGTACACGCGCATCCCCATGCGGTGACGATCTATGCCGCCGGGCCGCTGACCAACATCGCTCTGGCGCTGGCCATCGATCCTGAGTTCGCCGCGCTCACGCAGGGCATCGTCATCATGGGCGGGAGCCTCGCGCCGCAGACCGACGACCCCGAGTTTGCGACCCATCCTCGCCATGAGTTCAACTTCTGGTTCGATCCCGAAGCGGCGCACATCACACTGCGAGCCGCGTGGCCGCGCATCGACCTCACCACCGTCGACATCTCCGTAAAGACCCATTTCACCCAGCAGATGATGACCGAGATCGCCCGCGCCAAGACCCCCGCGGCGGACTATATCGCGCAATATACGGGCGAGTTTTATTACCTCTGGGATGAGCTCGCGGCCGCAGCCTGGCTCGACCCGAAGATCATCACCAAAGAGCGGCAGCTGTACATCGACGTCGACCTGACCCGCGGCCCGAACTACGGCGACACCCTGAGTTGGACCGCCGCCGGCAAGCCGCAGCGCGACCTGCAACTGGTGCATGTGCAGGAAGACCTCGATAGTGCGCGCTTCGACAAGCTGTTCCTCCATCTGATGAGCGCGCCACCCCAGGGCAGCGGCGGCGTTCAGCCCGCAGGCAGTGTAAAGTGAAGTTATATTTCTCGTCTGGCTGCTTCACGAAAGGGACCCTCCATTGCTTTCTCGCGTCGCAGATTCGCTCTACTGGATGTCCCGTTATCTCGAGCGCGCGGAGCACACCACGCGCCTGCTCGACGTAAACCTGAACCTGATGCTGGATGAGAGCTCGACAAGCTCCGACCACCGCTGGCTCCGCCTGCTGCAGGCGCTGGGCAAGCCGCGGCGCATCAAGTGGACCGGCGATCCCTACGAGCTCGCGCGCACCCTCACCTTCGATACTGACAATAAATCGTCCGTACTCTCGTGCATCATCCGCGCGCGCGAAAACTCGCGGCACGTGCGGGAGCAGATCTCCACCGAACAGTGGCACCGCCTGAACTCGCTGTATCTCGAGGTCACGCGCTCCGAGCTGCAAACCGCGATGCACGCCCAGGCCTTACAAGGCAGCAGCGAGACGCCCGCGGCCTTCCTGCAGCAGGTGATGGAAGCCGTGCATCAGTTTCAGGGCGTCACCGACTCCACCATGAGCCACGGCGAAGGCTGGCAGTTTATCCAGGTGGGACGCTTCCTGGAGCGCGCCACCGCGACCGCGATGCTGC
>Ga0302313_10003306_pt1 | contig 10686 bp, 6 predicted proteins | sample III_Palsa_N2_2_FD_200454 | JGI IMG/M metagenome (GOLD analysis project Ga0302313, IMG submission 200454) | Peat permafrost microbial communities from Stordalen Mire near Abisko, Sweden - III_Palsa_N2_2 | ecosystem: Environmental > Terrestrial > Soil > Palsa > Peat permafrost | place: Sweden...
GTGGTGCGTTCTTGCTGGCCGATGCCAATGCGGTCTTGAGCCCGGCTTTTTTCACTGACTCGATCGCGGCACGCGCACCGGGCAGCAGATGCTGCGGTCCGAAATGCTGTACCTGTTCGCGGTAGTAATCGTTCTTGCGTGTGGCCAGTGCGAGCTTTTCTTCAAGTGTGTACTGATGTGTCGCACGTTCCAGAACGATATCCAGCGAGGCCAGTCGGTCGACACCTTTCAGGCGTTCGCCAACGGTATCGTCGAAGTCGATGCCAATTTCGTCGGCAAGTTGCTTCCATGCCGCGTGGTGCACGACGGCGGTGTCGGCGATGACGCCGTCCAGATCAAAGATCACGGCTTTCAGCGGACGTGGCAAGGTGTGCCGGACTGCTGGCGCATCGACGCAAGGCAGGCGCAGCGATTGGCCGGCCTGCAGCTGTTGCGCAACGCCGGCGTGTAAAAACGTCAGTGCATTGCCTTCGGTAAGGGTGTACAGCACGCCATCCTGATTCACGTCGACGCGTAGGTGTGCATCGCGCCAGCGCAGTCCGAAGCGATAGCTGGTCCATGCCTCTGGCAATTGCGGTGCAAGTGATGGCTGCCCGTCGCGTACCCGAAACCCTCCGAAGCCCCAGACCAGTGCCAGCCAGCTGCCGGCCATCGCCGCCATGTGGATGCCGTGCGCAGCGTTGCCGTGCAGATCATCCAAGTCGACCCGTAACGTATCCAGAAAATACTGATAAGCCTTGGCCGCATGACCGACCTCGGCAGCGATGACGGCGAAGGTCGATGCTGACAGTGTCGAGTCGTGAACGGTGACGCCTTCGTAGTAGTCGAAATTGCGACGCTTGGCGTGCGCATCGACATGTTCGCCGGCAAGCATCAGCGCCAGCACGGTGTCTGCCTGTTTGCATACCTGGCGGCGATAGATGCTCAATGGATGCAGGCGCAGCAGCAGCGGTTGATCGTTCGGAGCATCTGCCAGTTCTGCCGGCATCCGCGGCTTGTCGAGAAAGCCGTCGTCCTGGGGAAAGATATGGAGTTTGGCGTCGACCGGCAGATACATCGCGTCGGCGGCACACTGCCACTGCGCCACTTCGTTGGCCTGCAGATCGATGCGCGCGGCGAGTGCGGCGTAATCGTCGGGATGCGCTGCGGCCATCTGCGCTGCGACGGCGGCGGCGTCATGCAGATGACGCTGCGCCATGCGGTTGGTGTAATGGTTGTTGTCGACCAGTGCGGAATATTCGTCGGGACCGGTGACTTCGTGGATGCAGAAAGCACCATCCTGGCGTGCGCTGAAGTGGCCGATGGCCAGCCAGATCCGGGCCGTCTCGAACAACATCTCGGCACCCTGCGACAGCAGGAAGGCGTTATCGCCGGTGGCATCGATGTACAGGCGGATCGCCCACGCGATGTCGGCATTGATGTGGTACTGCGCCGAGCCGCCGGGAAAATACGACGAGCATTCATCACCGCTGATCGTGCGCCACGCGTACAACGCACCGCGCGGATGATCCAGTTCGCGCGCATGCAAACGTGCGCGGTCGAGTGTCTGATAGCGGTAGGCCAACATGCTGCGTGCGAGTTGCGGTGCTGTTGATACCAGCGCTGGCAGCATGAAAGCTTCGGCATCCCAGAAATAATGGCCCTCGTAACCTTCGCCGGTGAGGCCTTTGGCCGCCGTGCTGCTGGTGCCGTCGCGTCCGCTGGACTGGAACAGGTGGAACATGTTGAAGCGCAGCGCCTGCTCGATCTCGGCATCGCTGACAGCGAGATCGGTTTCGCGCCAGAACTGTTCGAGCGTGTGGATCTGTCGAGCCAGCAGTGCCGAGTAACCGATCGCCACGCTCGCTTGCAGGGTTTGCTCGACCTGGCCGACCAGGGTCAGATTCGGCTCGTCATCGCCGGGAGATGACCAGGCGTAGGCCACGTATTTTTCCAACGTGACGCTCTCGCCCGGCGTCAGCATGCCGGCAAAGACCTGGGATACGCCATCGGGTGCGGAGGAGGCATCATGAAAACGCAGGCTGTCGTTCTGCAGCTGATGCTGCTGCCCACAGACAAGGCGGATGCGGCTGTTTGCGGTTTGCTGACTGACCCAGCTGAGGGCGTCGCCGGCCTGGGCATCGATCATCTGCAAGCCACCGTGCAGATGCGCGCCAATACGGGGGTCGTCGCCCTGTCTGGCTGCACCGTGGGCCGTGTTGATCGTCGATTCCAGGCTGATGGGCCCGGTGTAGTCGACCGACGTCACCTGATAGCGGATCGCCAGCAGGCCGGGCTCATCCAGTGCCACGATGCGTTGTGCCGTGATTTCCAGTGTGGCGCCGGTTGGCGCGCGCCAGCTCAACTCGCGCCGATAGCAGCCGCTACGCAGGTCCAGCATCCGCTCGAAGCCGAGCCACTCGCCCTCGCTCAGCCGGACTGGCGCGTTGCCGAGTTGCAGGCGGATGCCGGTGGCATCGGCAACGGGCACGCGCGTATCGGTGGTGCGGGCATAGCCGGTAAAGCGTTCGTGATAGTTGATCGGCGAGCGTTCCCACGCCGCCGCCAGGAAGCTGCCCTGGGTTGCGCTTGGATACTCTTCGAGCCCGCCGCGCACACCGAGTGCACCATTGGCCAGGGCGAACAAGCTCTCTTCCTGGGCGAAATCGGCAGGGTTGTTGCCGCGGCGAACGACCCGCCACGGATCAACGGATAGGGCGTTGAAAGCGGCCAGCTCGGAAGTTTTCCCCTGTGTTGCTACTTGCATGTCCACGAGCTCACGCTGACTTTTGGTGAAGGCACTACGGGGGAAGACGCATGATCTTCCGTCGAATGGCGGCGAGCTTGCCAGCAAATGATATCGTTATCAAGATATCGTTATCATTTGCTGAGGCGCCACTGCAGATGGGGTGTAGCGCAAAAGAAAAAGAGGCCGTGACAGGCAATTCGGGAATTCGAACGACGGCCAGCTAAGCCGCCATGGACGAATGGGTTGCAACTAGCCAAACTGCAAGACATTGCTGCGTCGCGCCATCCGGTACCTTAGGTGCTCCTGCGATTCAGCGGTTTTCGCGGAACCTAAGGCAGGCCAATAAAAATGCTGAGCAAGAAGCTAGGGGGCTGAGTCTTGAGTCGGACGGGCAAAAAGCAGCCGGATCCGTTGGGTTCGATGAGCTTGACCATGGCCGATCTGGCCGATTTGGCGGGCGTTTCGAAAATTACCGTGTCGCGGGCGCTGAGCGACAGCCCGCTGGTCACGCCGAAAACCCGCGAACAGATCCAGACGCTGGCGCGCGAGCACGGCTACAAGCTCAACGTCAGCGCGCGCAACCTGAGGCTACGCCGCAGCCATACGGTGGCGGTGATCGTGGAAATGAAGCCGTCGAGCGAACGCACGATGTTCGATCCGTATCCGCTGGTGCTGCTCGGCGGTATTTCACAGGAGTTGACTGCTGCGGGTTACAGCGTGCTGCTCACCACCCGCCAAGGCGCTACGGCGGCAGCGGTGCAGGCAGCCGACGGACTGATCCTGCTCGGGCAGGGCGTGCATCAGGACGCCGTGCGCAGGTTCGACAAGCTGGGTCTGCCGATGGTGGTGTGGGGTTCCCACGCGAAAGGCGACCCGCAAATCGTCGTTGGCGGTGACAACCGGCTGGGCGGCGCCATCGTCGCAGATCATTTCGTTTCGCTCGGCCGCCGTCATCCGGTGTTTATCGGCAACCCCAGTCACCCGGAAATCTTCGAGCGTTTGAATGGTTTCGTTGATGTGCTGGCCAAGCACGGGATCAAACCGCTGCTGATGCGTCGCGATGAATTCACGCCGGACTCGGGCATCGATGCGGTGCATTCGCTGAACGCGCGTGGGGTAAGTTTCGACGCTATTTTTGCCTGCAGCGATCTGCTGGCAATAGGTGCCATTCGCGCCACCATAGAGCTGGGGTACACGGTACCCGGCGATGTCTCGGTCGTTGGCTACGACGATATGCCGCTGGGGGCGAGCTTCATGCCGCCGCTCAGTTCGGTGCGACAGGATTGGCAGGGGGGCGGTACCTTGCTGGCGCGCAAGGTGCTGGCCCTGATCAATGGCGAGTCCACGACATCGGAAACTTTGCCGGTCACCTTGATCGTGCGTTCGACCTAGCTGAGTGCTCGCTTCTGTGGGCTGGCCGTGGCAGCTTCAGCCGCTCATTTCGCGCTGGTGGCCGGTGTCAGAATCAGCCGGAAGCAGCTGCCGCCGCCGGCCACTCGCACGTATTCGAGTGCGGCCTGGTTGGCCTCACTCATCTGACGGGCCAGATAGAGGCCGAGCCCGGTGCCGTACTCATTGGTGGTGTAGAACGGTTCGAAAATCTGCGCCGCGACTTTTGGCGCAATGCCGGGGCCGCGATCAATCACTTCCAGGATCGGCACGCCGTGCTCGCCTTGTCGGGTAACTACCATCACCCGCGCCGGTTCGCCGGGCAGGCGGCCGTAGCGCAGCGCGTTCTGCACCAGATTCCAGACCACCTGCTGCAACTGCTGCGGGTCCGCCACCGCGGCTACCGGCGCACCAGCCGCAGCGACGACGCGTAGGGAGTCGGCGCCCAGGTCGTTGCCTTCGCTGTATTCCGCCACGAAATCCTGCGCCCAGTTTCCGAGATCGAGGGTTTCCGGTCGTGAGCGTTCGCGTCGCGACAGCTGCAGGATATTTTCGATGATTTCGTTGAGGCGGATGCAGTGGTTGTTAATGATTTCGACCATGCGCTGGTCGGTGCTGTCCATGCTTTTCGATTCGGCCAGCAGCTGTGCCGAATAGCGGATCGCCGCCAGCGGATTGCGGATTTCATGGGCAATCGAGGCGGATAGCCGGCCCAGTGAGGTCAGCGTGAGTTCCTCGGCCCGGCGGGACAACAGTGAGGTGTCGTCGAGGAAGATCAGTACGTGCGAGTCGTCGTTCGGTGCCAGCCGGCTGAAGCGCGGGACCACCTCGGGCACGCCATCGGCGAGCTGGGTAGCGGTTTCGTCCAACTTTCCAGAGGTCATCCAGTGATAAAGACGGCGCGACAGCTCTGGGGCCAGTTGACCCAAGTCGCGCTGGTCGGCGCCCGGATTGCCCAGCAGCATCCACGCCGATTCGTTGATCTGATGGATGCGGTTGGCATCATCGACCAGCAGAACGCCGGTCTTCATGCGTCGGATGATCAGCTCGTTGACCTGCGCCATATTGGCCAGATCGGTGCTGCGCTGTTCTGCTAGTGCTTCGGTCGCACGCAGCTGCCGGCCCAGTACGTGACACAAGGTGGTGGCGGCGAAATAGGCGAGGCAAAAAAGTGCGGGTTCGAGTAGATCGCGATCGCCTGGGCCGCCATGGGTCGCTTCCAGAAAGGTGTGCCCCAGGATGCCCATCGTGGCCAGCGCCGCGAAGAAACTGGACAGCCGCAGTGGCAGGATCAGTGCGCCTGCGCACAGGTTGACCGCCAGCATCATGGAAATGCCGATACGGGCATCGTTCATGGCGGAAATGGCCAGCACGGCCGCGGCAATGTCCACCACCAGCGCGGCGGACACCGCCAGCTTGGCGAAACCCATGCTGCGTCGAGTGAGCCCTAGGGATAGCAGCGCGAACAGCAGATAAAGCGTGGTCACGTAGCCGGCAAAGTTGAACGTACCCAGCTGGGGCCAGCCCAGTCCCAGCGGCGTGAAGGCCAGACTGACGTAGACCAGCGCCTGGATCACCCGGAATACGTTGAGAAACGTCAATTCATGTCGGACGGTTTGGGCGCCTGCGTAGCTGGTAGTCAGGGATGATGCGCTGGACACGTGCGGGCATGCTCTGCGGCGATTTCAGTGAGTATAGAGGTGGCATCGTCCGCTGCGGTACGTGGCCGGCGAAGCGCATGGAAATGTCACGCGAGACAAGCAAAATCGGCTGGCTCTTTCCATTGCCGCCCGCTTCCGCGAAAATGGGCGGCCGAACAGCGCGGTTTCCCCCTCGTTGGCGTGGCAGAAAAACTGCACCCCCGCCAGCGTGTCACTCCGCCGTCCGACCTTCCCGACCCACGCGATCGCTTGCGTGCGGCCTCCATAAGTTTCTCCGTTCGCTCGAGGTATCGAATGAATTTCCACGAGTACCAGGCCAAAGAGTTGTTCGCGCAGTACGGTATTGCCGTGCCGCCGGGCAAAGTTGCCAATTCACCCGACGCCGCTGTCGATGTCGCCAAGCACCTTGGTGGTTCGCAGTGGATGGTCAAGGCGCAGATTCACGCAGGCGGACGCGGCAAGTCCGGCGGCGTCAAGTTCTGCAAGACCCTTGACGATGTCCGCGCTGCCGCCAAGGGCATGCTCGGCACCAAGATGGCAACCTACCAGACCGCCGGCCGTGCGCTGCCGGTGAACCTTGTGCTGGTCACCGACGCGACCAACATCGCGAAAGAGCTGTACCTGTCGATCCTGGTGGATCGCGACAGCAAGTCGGTGTCGTTCATCGCCTCCAAGCACGGCGGCGTGGACATCGAGCAGGTCGCCAAGGAAACGCCGGAAGACATCCACACCATCGTCGTCGACTTCGTCGAAGGCCTGCAGCCGTATCAGTGCCGTCAGCTCGGTTTTGCGATGGACCTCAACGGCAAGCAGGTCAACCAGCTGACCAAGATCATGCTGGGCTTGTACAAGCTGTTCAACGAGAAAGATCTGGCCCTGGTCGAGCTGAATCCGCTCGCCGTACTCGAAGACGGCACACTCGCCGCGCTCGACGGCAAGGTCGATTCGGATGACAACGCCGAATTCCGTCATCCGGATCTGGGCGCCATGCGCGATCTGACTCAGGAAGACGCGGCCGAAGCGGCTGCTGTGCAGAACAACCTCAATTACGTGACGATGGACGGCAGCATCGGCTGCATGGTCAACGGCGCGGGTCTGGCCATGGCCACGATGGACGTGATCAAGCTGGCGGGCGGTGAGCCGGCCAACTTCCTCGACGTCGGCGGCGGCGCCACCAAGGAACGTGTCACCGAGGCGTTCAAGCTGATCCTGTCCTCGGACAAGGTCACCGCCATCCTGGTCAATATCTTCGGCGGCATCGTGCGCTGCGACCTGATTGCGGAAGGCATCATCGCCGCGGTGAAGGAAGTGGGCCTGAAGATCCCCGTCATCGTTCGCCTGCAGGGCACGAATGTCGAGAAGGGCCGCGAACTGCTGGCCAACTCCGGACTGGCGATCACGCCGGCCGACGATCTCAACGACGCGGCGCAAAAGGCCGTGGCTGCGGCCAAGGCTTAAGGGAGACATGCAAGCATGAGCGTTCTCGTCAACAAAAATACCAAGGTGATCGTGCAGGGCTTCACCGGCCAGCAGGGCACCTTCCACGCCGAACAGGCGATCGATTACGGCACCAAGGTTGTTGGTGGCGTGACCCCGGGCAAGGGCGGTTCCGAGCACATCGGTCTGCCAGTCTTCAACTCAGTCGATGAAGCTGTTCTCGAAACTGGTGCCGATGCGTCGGTGATCTTCGTGCCGCCGCCGTTCGCTGCCGACTCGATCCTCGAAGCGATCGATGCCGGTATCAAGGTGATCGTGGCGATCACCGAGGGCATCCCCGTGCTGGACATGCTGCGCGTCAAGAACGTGCTGGCACAGCATCCGGAAATCGTGCTGATCGGACCGAACTGCCCCGGCATCATCACCCCGGGCGAATGCAAGATCGGCATCATGCCGGGCCACATCCACAAGCCGGGCAAGGTCGGTATCGTGTCGCGCTCCGGCACGCTCACGTATGAAGCAGTGTTCCAGACCACCAACGAAGGTCTGGGTCAGTCCACCTGCATCGGCATCGGTGGCGATCCGATCAACGGCCTCAACTTCATCGACTGCCTGAAGCTGTTCCAGGACGATCCGCAGACCGAAGGCATCATCATGGTCGGCGAGATCGGTGGTTCGGCCGAGGAAGATGCCGCCGAGTTCATCGGTGAGTACGTCACCAAGCCGGTCGTCTCGTTCATTGCCGGTGCGTCCGCTCCGGCGGGTAAGCGCATGGGTCATGCTGGCGCGATCATCTCCGGCGGCAAGGGCACCGCCGCGGCGAAGTTTGCTGCGCTTGAGAAAGCTGGCGTCACCACGGTGAAGTCGCCTGCCGATCTGGGCAAGACACTTGCCAAACTGATGTCGAAATAAGTTGATGACGCAGTAAGTCACCGCTTTCTGGTGACAAGCAAAGGCCGCGGTCATGCCGCGGCCTTTTTATTGGCGTCGAAGTGGCGTGTATTCGAGTGGCATCAGCGCCGATGTTTCGTTCCTTCGGCAATCTGCAGGTCGCTGGCTGCAGCGCGAAGCAAAGTTTCGGTTAGTTGGGACAGTGCCGGCGAACGGATCGTCCAGTGCTGCCAATACATCGGAACGTCCAGCCAGCGATCGGACGCCAGGGTCTGCAGCATGCCGTTGGCAAGTGGGTTTTGCAGCATCGTGGCTGGTGCCATCGCCCAGCCAAGGCCAAGTGCGGCTGCTTCAACGAAGGCCGTCGACGACGGGATGTAATGGATCGGCGGCAACAGCTTCGCACGCGTGATGCTGCGTATGAATCGTGCCTGCAGGGTATCCCTGCGATTGAACGTCAGTACCGGGGCATGGCCCAATGCGGCGGCATGGAGGCCATCGCTGAAGTAAGTCCTAACGAAGGCCGGCGAGGCGATCGGCAGGTAGCGCATCACCCCGAGCTTTTTTACCGCACAACCCTGCACGGGTTTGGCATCGGCCGTGACAGCACCCAGCACGGAACCGTCGCGCAGCAGGTCGGCGGAGTGATCCTGATCTTCTGTCTTTATGTCGAACAACATGCCATGCCGCGTATGCAGTTCGGCCAGCGCGGGTAGCAGCCAGCTGGCCAATGAGTCGGCATTCACCGCAATCGCCATGGTCGACGGTGCCTTGTTCGCCGGATCAGCCGCGGCGAATTCGCCCAGCGTTTCGGCTTCCATCAGCTGCATCTGCTGCACGCTGCGCAGCAGGCGCTGGCCGGCACTGGTGGCACGGCAAGGGCTGCGGCGAAGGATAAGCACCTGGCCGAGGCGATCTTCGAGGGCCTTGATCCGCTGCGAGATGGCTGAAGGGGTCAGTGACAATCGGTGTGCTGCGCCGTCGAAGCTCCCCTCGGCGAGCACGGCGGCGAAGGCGGTGAGTTGGGGATTCAACAGCGTCATGGATTAAGCACCTGCGGGCTGCTTTGGATGGTTTTTGCCATCTTAAGAAAATCTAATCTAGCTGAAGAATATTCAGCTTTACTGATGATATCCCCTGCGCCAGATTGTGCTTCGTCTTCGGGAAAATTCCTATGTCGTCCGCTGCCTATCTGGCCGGTCTCGGTACCGGTGCCAGCCTGATCATTGCGATCGGCGCCCAGAACGCTTTCGTGTTGCGGCAAGGCCTGCAGCGACGCCATGTCGGTCTGGTGGTGGCGATCTGCACCCTTTCGGACGTCACACTTATCCTGCTCGGCGTAGCAGGCATGGGGCTGGCGGTGCAGCAGCACGTTGGATTGCTGCAGTGGCTGCGCTATATCGGCGCGATCTTCCTGCTTGGTTATGGTCTGCTCGCGGCTTGGCGGGCGTGGCGTGGCACATCCGGCTTGCAGCCGACGGGCGGCGATATCGACGCTGATCGCGGGCGTGTTGCGCTGGCCTGCCTCGGCTTTACCCTGCTCAATCCGCATGTGTATCTGGATACTGTCGTGCTGCTCGGCTCGGTATCCACACACTACGCAGGCGATGCTCATTGGTGGTTCGCCAGCGGCGCGGCGAGCGCGAGCGTGGTCTGGTTTACCGGGCTTGGCTATGGCGCGCGACTGTTGCTACCGTGGTTTCGCAGTGCGCTGGCGTGGCGGCTGCTGGATGCCTTCGTCGCCGTGCTGATGCTGGTGCTGGCGTCGGTATTGCTGGGTGCATTTGGCTGAACTGTCGTGCTGTGTGCACGCGGCGCTCGGTTATCATGCGCGTCTGCATTCGACGTTGGACCTCCAGGGCATGACCACCTTACGCTTCGCGCTAGCGCAATTCGATTTTTCGGTGGGTGCGGTGGCCGCCAACGCGAAACGCATGCGTGGCTTGATTGAACAAGCGCAAGTGCAGGAGGCGGCGCTGATCGCGTTTCCGGAGCTGGCGTTGAGCGGTTATCCACCGGAGGATCTGTTGTTGCGGCCGAGTTTCCTGGCCGCTTGCGAAAGTGAGCTGAAATCTTTGGCGGCAGCATCTGCAGGCACGGCAGTTATCGTTGGCCACCCGCACAGCGAGGGTGAGGTCTTCAACGCGGCCAGCCTGTTGCGTGAGGGCGCGATCGAAGTCACGGCGCACAAGCAGGCGCTACCCAACTACGGTGTTTTCGACGACAAGCGCTATTTTCGACCCGGCCATGAAAGTGTGGTGGTTACCATCGACGGCGTGCGCGTCGGCCTGCTGATTTGCGAAGACGTCTGGATGCCGGAGCCGGCAGCACAGGCGGCGGCAGCGGGTGCCGAACTCATCGTAGTCATCAATGCATCGCCCTGGGATGACGCCAAGCAGTCGACTCGCGAGGCCGTGCTGACGGCACGGGCACAGGAAACCGGCTGCGCGATTGCCTACGTCAACGTGGTTGGTGGCCAGGATGAGGTGGTTTACGACGGTGCCTCGCTGCTGGTGAATGGCGACGGCCGCATTGCTGCCCGTGCGCCGGCATTCGTCGAGGGGCTGCTGTGGGCGCAGT
>Ga0302313_10003311_pt1 | contig 10673 bp, 11 predicted proteins | sample III_Palsa_N2_2_FD_200454 | JGI IMG/M metagenome (GOLD analysis project Ga0302313, IMG submission 200454) | Peat permafrost microbial communities from Stordalen Mire near Abisko, Sweden - III_Palsa_N2_2 | ecosystem: Environmental > Terrestrial > Soil > Palsa > Peat permafrost | place: Sweden...
TGCCAGCAGGACGATGAGCATTTCGATTTTCCTTCGCTTGGAGGATAGCACTTACCTCCTATGTCGAAATCCCGATCAATCGAATAATATGCCTTCAATGATATAGTCGCTGTGCGGCATACGACGTTGAGTTTACCGACGAATTTCGTGAGTGGTTTGAGATCGATCTATCGTCGCCCGAGCAGGAAAGCGTGGCGCGCGTTGTAGATATGCTGGAAGAAGCAGGCCCTCGATTGCGGTTTCCTTATTGCTCGGGAATTGTTGGATCGAAGTTCTCGGTCATGCGTGAGTTGCGAATTCAACATGAGGGTAGGCCCTATCGCGTACTGTACGCTTTTGACCCTCGACGCTCCGCGTTGCTTCTGCTGGGCGGCGACAAGACCGGAGATGATCGATGGTACGAAAAGATGATTCCGAAAGCTGATCTGCTTTACGAAGGTCATCTGCGAAGCATCATCGGTCGAGTCTGAGATTCGGTAGACCGCGAGGAGACGACAATGGCAACAAAATGGAAAGACATTAAGCACAAGTTTTCGGATGAACGGCGCGAAGAAATCAAGAAGGAAGCGCTTGCCGAGCTTGATCGCATCGGCTTTGGCAAGCTGCGTCAGGCCCGTCAGTTGACGCAGGTGGCTTTGGCGGAGCGGCTTGACGTTCCGCAGGCGGCGATTTCGCGGATGGAGCGCCGGACCGATCTGCTGCTCAGTACCCTTCGCGGCTACATAGAAGGCCTGGGGGGGAAGCTGGAATTGCGCGCGATCTTCCCGGACGGCGAGTTTGTTCTGGATTCGCTACAGCCGGAGACGAAGAAAGAAGCCGGGGTTACGGGTTCCAAGCGGCGATCCGACAAGGCTGCATAGGCCATCTATGTCGTTGCGCAGCGCGATGGTTGGCGCAGCAGCCTGCGAGATGATTCAATAGCAACAGAGAAAATTTTGCTCGCGAAGGGTGTTGCCGTGCGTCCTAGCCGTATGAATCCTAGCCGTATGAATCTCAGCCGTATGAATCGATTGCTTGCCGTTGTCTTTGTGGTCTCGCTGGCCGGTATGGCCGTCGCGCAGACCTCCATGCCGCCCAACCAGGTCTCGGCCTTCAAGGACACGTCACTCTTCAAACCGCCTGCAGGCGCGAAGGTCTCGATCCTCGAGTTCGAAGACATGGAGTGCCCCGCCTGCGCGCACGCGTTCCCCATCGTGCATGTTGCGATGAAGCAGTACAACATTCCGCTGGTGCGGCATGATTTCCCCCTCGGCCCGATGCATCCGTGGAGCAAGCAGGCCGCAGTGTGGGCTCGCTACATGCAGGACAAGATCTCGCCGGATGTCGCAACGGAGTATCGCCGCGAAGTCTTCGCCTCGCAGTACATGATCTCCAGCCCGGACGACCTCGAGAACTTCACCCGGAAGTTCCTGACCTCGCACGGCCAGCAGATGCCGTTTGTGGCTGACCCGACGGGCCAGTTCACCCGCGAGGTCGACGCCGACCACGCGCTGGGCGACAAGGTCGGGCTAACCGAGACCCCGACGATCATCGTGGTGACAAACAAAGGCTGGATCCAGGTAAAGGACGTCAGCCAGCTCTACGCGGCGATCGATACCGCGATTGCGGCGACCAAGAATGACTCGACGGCTGCCGTTCATCACACCACTATTCCCGTTAAGCATTGAAATAACAGCAGTTCCAACAGAAAGGCGCTCCTTCGTGGGGCGCCTTTTCATTTCCCAAAAATTTCCCGATAAACTACTTGACACCGTACACTGTGTTGCATACAGTATATTTCATACAGTATGGATGCAACCTCAGAAACCGGGATGTTCGATTCACTCAGGCTGGAGTTACGGCGTGGGTGTCTGATTTTGGCGGTGCTGGCGCAGTTGCGCGACGAGCACTACGGCTACACCCTGCGCAAGGCGCTGGCCGATGAAGGATTGGCGATTGAGGAGAGCACGCTGTATCCCCTGCTGCGGCGGCTGGAGACCCAAGGCCTGCTGACCAGCGAGTGGCGTGAGGAAGAGAAGCGGAACAAGCGGTTCTATCGCCTGTCAAAGGATGGCGAGGCCGTGCTGGAGCTGCTGCTGGCGGAGTGGAACGGAATCAATGAGTCGCTGCACAAAATTCTGAAACACGAAAAGTAGAGGTGAAGGCTATGGACTTACTCGAGCGTTATTTGCAGGCTGTCGGGCAGTACCTGCCCACCGAGACGAAGGACGACACGATTGCGGAGTTGCGGTCGAATCTGATGGAGCAGATCGACGCCCGCGAAGAGGATCTCGGCCGGCCACTCGACTTTGCCGAAGTCGCAACAATTCTGAAAGAGCATGGCAAGCCGGAGGTCGTCGCCTTGCGCTATCTGCCGCAGCGGTCCTTGATTGGGCCGACGGTGTTCCCGTTTTATACGTTGACTCTGGGGCGCGTCCTGCCGCTCGTGGTGTTCGTCAGCCTGCTGGCGAAGGGCATTCAGTTTGCCGCTTCGGGTCATGAGTCGATGGCCCATGCGCTGGGCAGCTTCGCGCTCGGTGTGTGGTACTCGCTGCTGATCTCGGCGGCCATCATCACCGCCATCTTCGCGACGATCGAGTGGTCGCTGCAGCGGGGGAAGCTGGGCACGCAGTGGAACGAGTGGGACCCTGCGAAGCTGCCTGCGGTGAAGACACATGCTGCGCCGGATAATTCGCCGAAGTCGATGGTGAAGCGGGTGATTGATCTTTCAGTCCACTGCCTGTGGTTTGCGTATGTCCTGTGGGTGCCATGGCATCCGTTCTGGATCATGGGGCCGGGAGTGTTTTACATGGATTCCCTGGGCGTGACGCTGGCGCCCGTGTGGCACACGTTTTATGCCCTGCTAATCGTGCTGCTGACGGTGCAGTTGGTGATGAAGCTGCTGGCGTTCGTTGTCGCGGCACAGCCGTGGATGCAGCTGATGGAGCTTGTAACGGACCTGCTGGGCGTCTTTGCGATTGGGCTTCTGGCAATGGCCTCAGCGTACTTCGTTCCGGCGAACGCCCTTGCGGACCTGCACCGGATTGCCACTGTAAATCACTCCGTGAACCTGGCATTCCGGATCGTGCTGGTGATCGTCGTTGCAGGGCTTGTGAAGGACGGCTGGCAGTATGCGAAACGTTCCAAACCGATGCGGCAGTTAGCGTTCTAGCAGCCCCTTACTGAATGATTGTCGATTAGAGCGTCTCTGCTGAAGAAGGTTGTGTGAGGCGATTGTGTCGAGATGCAATTCCTTGTCGAACCCAGGCGGCAGGAAATGTAGCCACTAGCGCGACCCAAAGACCGAACCCATAGAAAACCCAACCCATGCCCCTGTGATCTTCGGCTGAGAGACCAAATATCAATCCGCAGGCGATAAATAGAAAGAACCCGCAGAGCAGTGTGCCAAGTAACAATACTGGCCAGCGAAGATGGCGACGACCTCGAACTGCATCAATGCCGAGACCAGCAATCCACCAAAAAGGGAGACAGTAAATGGGGTAGATGATTGCGCGCCACGTCTCAAAATACAGACCGAAAGGCGTCCTGGAATCCGGCCACGATGAGGAAAATCTGTCGATCAACAGGTCGACCGCTAGAGCTGGCAGATTGATGTTTTGAATGGCGTGAGAAAAACGTGTCGCGCGATAGATCGGTGAGTCGTCAACGGTGATCGAGATTTGAGAGATCTTTCCGTCGCTTAAGTATTTAAGCTCTTCACTTGTTGGCGCCGAACCGGCATTCTTTGAGGCCGCTTGATGGCCGCCGTAGCTCAGCGTCAATGGAACCGCGATGAGCGTTGCCCATAGAGCAAGTGAAACAAGCGGCAAGAGCGTGCTAAACGGCAGGCGAGAGAGCTTCACCTTTGCAGCTTATCGCAAGCGCCTCTGTCTGCGCGGAGTTATTGGATCTGTACCAGATCAGCCTCACCATGCCCAGCCCCGCCGGGCGTAACAGTAGTGTGCTGCGGCGCGCGCCAGTGGTCGATGTAGCTGACCTGGTGTACGCACGAGATGGTGCAGTTGGGCGCGCAGGATTTCTCGGTGAGAAACTCGCGCTCGACGATAGCCTTGGTGTACTCCGCGACCGGAATGCCGGGATAGCCACGCTGCTGGCTGCAGTAGCTGACGATGCCGTTCTCATCCACATACAGATAGCGTGATCCTGCGCGGCAACGCCAGTCGTTGGGCTGGCCGTTGGCGATGGCCTCCTGAAAGCCGTTGAAGCGCGAATAGCTGCGTCGCGTGAGCCGGCGAACCTCGTCCCAGACCTTGCGCTCTTGTTCTCCCAGCGGCTTTAGCTGGCCGGAGCCGTCGTGGATGATGCCGATGGTAGAGCTAAAGCCCAGCGCAAGCGCACGCTTGCTGATGGTGAGCGCGTCCTCGGGGTTGGCAGTACCGCCGCCGACGACGGAGTTGATGTTGACGTGGAAATCCGCATGCTCGGCGAGCATCTGCAGCTTCTTATCCAGCACCTTCAGCGACTTCTTCGAGACATCATCCGGCATGACGTTGTCGATGGAAATCTGCATGTGGTCGAGGCCAGCTTTGTTCAGCCGCTCGATCCGGTCGGGCATCAGGAAGTAGCCATTGGTAATCATGCCGGCGATCGCGCCGGTCTTGCGAATCTGGCGGATGACATCGTCCAGCTCAGGGTGCAGCAGCGGCTCGCCGCCGGAGATGGTAATAACGGAGGTGCCAAGCCGCCCGAGGTGGTCGATGCGGCGCTTCATCTCTTCGATGTCCACGGGATTGGAGACGTCGTCGAACTCGTTGCAGTACGTGCAGGCGAGGTTGCAGCGCCGCATGGGCACGATGTGCGCCATGTACGGGTGCGACGTGGAGGCGACCGCCGAGGCGATCGACCCGATCTCCCGCATCTTGCGGGTGGCCGCGATAAGGCGGCGGCGGGCGGTCATCTTGCGCGCCGCAGGTGCGGTGCCGGGGGCGGGTTTTGCGGCTTGGGTTTCGACGGACATGCAGGTTTTATTCTATCGCGTAGGCTTGAAGCTGGGTGGGAGCGGGCGTATTCTCAGGGCATGACGCGAACAGTATCTATCGAGGAGTTTGAGCGGTCAAAAGACGACTTCGTGAAGACTGCCGACCGACAGACCGTGCTGATTCAGCGTGATGGTGAAACCGTGGCTGTGCTGACCTCGCCGGAACAATACGAAACCACACGCGAAGCGAAGGCGCAGAAGGCGGTTGAAGCGATGTGGGCCTTTCGAAATCACATGCAGTCAGTGGCCAGTCCGGAAGAGCTTCGCGAATTGGAAAAGGAATTGATTGGCAAAAATTCCTAACATTGTTGTCGATACCAATACCTTCGTAAGTACGATTATTGGAGAATTTTCGATTCCTGCCAAAGCTGTTGAGGCGGCAATAGTTTCTGGTACTCTTCTTCGGTCCATCGATACGTGGAACGAGCTCGAAGATGTGCTGATGCGAAATAAGTTTGATCGCTATCAGGCGGCCGATGTTCGTCGTGCGTTTCTGGATTTTCTTGATCTTGCGATGGAAAGCATTTCAGTCCACACGACATTGGCTGTTTCCAGGGATCCCAAGGATGACAAGTTTCTTGAGCTTGCGATCGACGGTCATGCGGACATGATCATCACGGGAGATAACGACTTGCTTACACTGCATCCGTTCCGCGGAGTTCACATCATTACGCCTGCGGACTATCTTGCGTTGTGAATGCCGTTACACTGTTGCTCTGGAGGGCTTTATGCCACGCGAAATCGATTGGACAGACACCGAAGAAATTGGGATTCAACTACAGGAGATGTTTCCGGACACCGACCCCTACTCGGTTCGCTTTACCGACCTGCACAAGTGGATAACGCAGTTGCCGGGGTTCGTGGGGGACGCGGCGAAGTCGAATGAGGGAATTCTGGAGGCAATCCAGACAGCCTGGCACGAGGAGTACATCGACGCGAAGGATGCTTAGGCAAGAGCGTAAGGCTGCTATGCAGCTTTGCGCCGGAGGACCTGACGCGGCAGAGTGGAACCGGTGAGACGCAGCACAGCATAGGCTGCGATGGCCCACGCGATGGAGCCGGCCGTGATGATCACCATGTCCCCCGGGTGGGATGTAACTGGCGGCAGGAAGTGTACCAACCCAGCAGCCGCGGCGAAACCCACAACGGCAGCAAGCAGAGCGCGGCCTAACTCGCCAAACTCCAGATGCGCCAGCGAAACAAGGCGCTTCTTGTGCAGCAGGATGGCAAGCGTCACCGTCTGCGCCAGAATGCCGACGTCCGAGGCAATAGCCAGTCCGGTAAGTCCCATGCCGTTGAACAGCGCCCAGTAGACAGGGATCGAAAGCACCGTAACAAGGCTACCGATGATGGCAGGCGTCTTCGTGTCGCTGGCCGCATAGAAAGCACGAGCATAAATACCCTGCACAGCCCATACGGAGAGCGTGAACGCCAGAACGATAAAGAGATTCGTCGTCGCCGCAGCATCCGCATGCTTGAACCTGCCGCCGCGGAAGAGGTCCATCAACCACGGCGCAAGCGCAATCATCCACGCGGAGACGATCATCCCCACAGCAAAAAGCCGCGACACCGCCCGGCCAACCGAAGCAGAAAAATCATAAGCGCGCTTCTGTTGAAACAACGACGCAAAGAAGGGAAGTGATGCAGCCCCGGCAGCCGGCCCGATAACATTGAACGGCGCATTGAACAGATCTTTGGCATTACCGATCAGCGTAATCCCACCCTCACGCGTAGACGCAAAGTAGTTCAGAAACTGCCGGTCGAACATCACCAGCGAGACGCCAATCATCAGCGGCAACGACAGCTTGAACCACTCGATAAACGCCGGATCGCGAAACCCCACCACAAACCGATACCGCAGCCCCGTACGAAACGCCCCCACGGAGTTCAGCAGCCCATACCCGATCAACATACCGCCAAACACACCCACCGCCAGCGAAGTAACGCCCAGCCACCGATGCAGAAAGAGCGCCCCCAGGATGATGCCGCCGTTATAGATCAGCGGCGCAAAAGCCTGGTAGATAAAGATTTTGCGCACCTGCAATCGCGATCCCATCGCGCTTCCGATGAAGAAAAAAATCTGCGCGGGAATAATGATCCTCGTCATCGTAGTACACAGCGAGGAACGCAGCGCATCATCGCGAAAACCCTTGTTGGCCAGCCACACGTACTGCGGCGCAAAGATCTCAGCAAGCACCACACCCACCCCAAGCACCACCAGCATTGTGCTCAGAATCACCGACAGCGCATGGTCCGCCCCGGCCTCATCCCCGGCCTCCCGATAGCGATTGAGAATCGTAATCAGCGAGATAGAAGCCGCGCCGCCGATAAGAAAGTAAGCCAGCAGATCAGGCAGCGCAAACGCCGCGCGATACGCATCCTGCTCCGGCCCCGCCCCAAACAGCGAATTGATGTACTTGATGCGTACCAGCCCCAGCAGCCCCGACAGCAACGCACTCGCCATCAGCAGTATCGTGGCGGACGCCGCAGTGTGGCCCTTGGACTTCTGTGGAGGTAACGCCTCGTTGCTCACGATCATTCGGCGGATTCAAGCTCTCCGAAGAGGCCTGGCTGTTCAAGCTGCAGCCGCGGACGCTCCACAGCCACCGGCACCGGCTTCGGCTCCAGTACCAGCCGCGGCCGCATCGCCTTCACCTTGCTCGCCGTCGCAGCCTGCGACGAAGCAATCGGCCGCGAAAGCATCCCCAGCAGCGCATTCAGCTCATTGCGCAGCGACTGCAACTGCGTCTCATGGTGCAGCCCCGACACCGGCGCATGCGCCTCCACAATGCGCGGCTCCAGCGCGGTCTCTGTCGCAACCGCTTCAGGCCCCGTACGAAACTCAGCCTTAAAAACCTGGCGCGCCCCCGGAATCGTGTACCCCTGGTCATAGAGCAGGCTCTTCACCCGCAACGCCATCTCAACATCCCGCTTCCGATAAAGCCGTTGCCCGGTGCCACCCTTGTTCGGCTTCAGCTGCGGAAACTCCGTCTCCCAGAACCGCAGCACATACGCCGGCACATCGCACAGCTTTGCGACGTCGCCGATCCGGAAGTACAGCTTGTCCGGAATCTCCGGGGTCACGATCTTGCGAATTGGCTGTTGAGAACCCATACGTTTGCGCTCAACCAACCTCGTGCGCCAGCAACTCGCCGCACTAAGTCGTTGAACCTGAAGTATAGGACTGCAACCCCGGCGGAAACCAGTGTTTTCGGCGGTACTCCCCGTGGTTCCTTAAAAGCGCGGTCAACCAGCCAGCGGCTTCCGGCGTTCCACCTTACCCTTGGCCGCCCGCTCATACTGCATCGGCCACGACGCCGGCTGATGCAGCGCATCCGCCGCCCGCAGCGGCCAATAAGGCTCACGCAGCAGCTCCCGCGCCAGCGACACCACATCCGCCTGCCCGGTCCGCACAATCTGATCCGCCTGCGCCGGCTCGGTAATCATCCCAACAGCTCCCGTAGCAATCCCAGCCTCGCGCCGCACCCGCTCCGCAAACGCCACCTGGTATCCCGCCCCAATCGGAATCTGCTGCCGATGGTCATTGCCCCCCGACGACACATCCACCAGATCGATACCCTCCGCCTTCAGCAGCTTCGCAAAGGCAACCGCATCCTCCACCGTCAACCCATCCTCAACCCAATCCGTAACCGAAAGCCTCACCCAAACCGGCAACTCCGCCGGAAAGTTTCCACGAACAGCCCTCACAATCTCCAGTGGAAACCGCGCCCGGTTCTCCAGCGACCCACCATACTCATCCGTCCGCTTATTCGACACCGGCGACAAAAACTCATGCGCCAGATACCCATGCGCCGCATGCACCTCCACCAGCAGAAACCCAGCCTTAGCCGCGCGTCGAGCAGCCGCGCCAAAGTCCGCAACCACCTTATCCATCCCCGCGCGATCCAGTGCATGCGGCAGAGGAAATATCTCGGAGTAACGCAACGCCGACGGCGCCACAACATTCTCCCATCCCCCTTCGCTAACGGGCAGATTCCGCGGCGTCTCCCACGGCGCCGCCATGCTGGCCTTCCGCCCCGCATGCGCCAACTGCGTTCCCGGAACGCACCCATGCTCCCGCAGAAACTGCGTAATCCGCGCCAGCGCCGGAATATGTTCATCCGACCAGATCCCCAGGTCCCCCGGCGAGATCCGCCCCTCCGGGCTAACCGCATTAGCCTCAGTAATTACAGCTCCCGCACCGCCAATCGCCCGCGACCCCAGATGCACCAGGTGCCAGTCCGACGCAAACCCATCCACCGAGCTGTACTGGCACATAGGCGAGCACACAATGCGGTTCGGAAACGTAACACTGCGCTGCGTTAGCGGCGCAAACAGATGCTCAGGAGCGGGGATGGCAGCAGACATAATGCAAGGTTAGATGAACCAGCCGCAATTAGGAACCACAGATTCGCACCCGCCCTCCCCGCCCACGAATCGTGCGCCCCGGCAGCACGTCCAATAGAATGGAGTCTAGAGAGTCCACCGATGTCCGCCACAGTTTTACCGCCCGAAGCCGTCCCGCCCAGCACCATCAACAGCTGCCCTAGCTGCAGCCATTGGCTGCCCGACGGCACGCTCGCCTGCCCCGATTGCCAGACCCTCACCTACGGCCAATATCTCGCCGGCATCGCCGCCGAGGCCCAGCAGCTCGAGCAGCAACTAAAGTGGGCCGAAGCCCGCGACCGCTGGAACTCCGCACTGCAGTGGCTCCCGCCGGACACCCGTCAGGCCGAAAGCATCCAGCAGCACGTCGCCCAGATCGACGCCCGCCTAAAGGCCGAAGACGACACCAAAGCCAAGTGGAAGAAGCGCCTCGGCCCCTTCGCGCCCATCGCACTCTTCCTCATCAAGGCAAAAAGCTGGCTCTTCCTGGCCTTCAAGTTCAAGTTCCTCATCAGCGGCTTGCTCTACTTCGGCTTCTACTGGGCACTCTTCGGCTGGTGGTTCGCCCTCGGCTTTACGTCGCTCATCTTCATCCACGAGATGGGCCACTACACCGCCGCCAAGACGCGCGGCCTCAAGGTCGACCTCCCAACCTTCCTCCCCGGCTTCGGCGCCTACGTGAAGTGGTATGGACAAGGCGTCTCCCGCGACGACCTAGCATCCATCGCGCTCGCCGGCCCGCTCTTTGGCCTCGTCGCAGCGGTGGCCTGTTACGGACTCTTCCGCTACACGCATCGCGAGATCTTCCTCGTCCTCGCAAACCTCGGCGCGTGGCTCAACCTGCTGAACCTCTTTCCGCTCCGCTTTCTCGGCATCGCCTTCGATGGCGCACAGGCCGCCTACGCGCTCTCGAAGTTACAACGCGCCATGATCGCCACAACCTGCCTCTTGTTCTTCGCGCTCTCCGCACAGGGAGCCACCGGCGGCGACCTCGTCGGCCCCAACACCGTCTGGACCTTCCTCATCGTCGGCATCGGCATGGTCTGGCGCACCTTCGCCAACGACACCCCGGAGAAACCCAGCACCCGCAGCTTCGTCTACTTCCAGGCACTCGTAGTGCTACTCGGCTTCCTGCTATACCTCACGCCCGTGCCAACGCATTAGCACTGGCCCAGCTTTTAATCCGCTGCGAAACACCGCGTTCGCAGTTTGCCTACCCACAACTCCCCAGGACTTCAGAAGCCGCCGAAAGATCACGCTTCGAAGGGGCACGGCTTCAGCCGTGCCATAACAATCAGGAAACACAAAG
>Ga0302313_10003315_pt1 | contig 10667 bp, 7 predicted proteins | sample III_Palsa_N2_2_FD_200454 | JGI IMG/M metagenome (GOLD analysis project Ga0302313, IMG submission 200454) | Peat permafrost microbial communities from Stordalen Mire near Abisko, Sweden - III_Palsa_N2_2 | ecosystem: Environmental > Terrestrial > Soil > Palsa > Peat permafrost | place: Sweden...
TTGCCGGTACCAGCATGGATGCGATTGCGGCCGATGCTGGCGTATCCAAACTTACCGTTTACAGTCATTTTGGTGACAAGGACAACCTCTTCCGTGAAGTTATTCGATCGCGCGTCCAGGATTGGTTGCCGGAAGAGATCTATGCGTATGACCCGCACGTTGACATCAGTGAAACCCTGAAGAAGATCACTCATGCGCATATGCAGCTCGACTGTGAAAAGGAAAGCATAGGTACGGTCCGCGCGATCCTCAGCGATTGTCGGCAGGGTAATCCCCGCTACGGCAAGCTCCTGTGGGAGGAAGGTCCGGCGCGCACGCATCGCCTAATGGAGACGTTGCTGCAGCACGCCGTGGACGATGGCGTGCTGGATATTTCCAACGTCAAGACTGCAAGTATTCAGTTCATTTCGCTGATCAAGGGCGACCTCCTTCTTCGCCGGCTGTGCGCATGCGATGAGTGCCCGGATACGGCGGCGGCGGAGATCGAAGCCATCGCGAGCGCCGGGGTCGTTACCTTCTTGCGCGCATATAGAAAGCGTTGAGGTGGACGCTAAGCAGTTGCTTCATAGCCGACAGCCCTTGGATGGCAGCCATCGTCGCTGCCGGCTGACGAGTTCCCAAGGCCCTGATCTCCGTATGATGGATAGCGAAATCTACCGTCGCGGTTGAATGGGCTGCTCGATGAAACTTTCCGTACCGTTTGTCCGGTTGCCCGTCTAGTTTGATGCGCCGCGGCTGGTGGCTGAAATTCGCGCATTCGATAGCACATGCTGGGTAAGGCATTCGCAGAATTTCTCAGGTAGTTTTGCTCTTCTGCTCATTTCAGCGAACGGCAACCCCGCTGTCGATGCCATCAATGGCCCGATGCGTGCCACGCCCTATCTTGAGCAGTGTCCTTCTTCTTCACTCGGCTTTCCCACGCGTATTTCTACGCTCGCGTCACTTCCGGTGTGTGGGCGTGCATCGCATGCCCATACCAATTTCCGCGTATCTCAGGAGCAAGCCATGGCCAAGGCCAAGCCGTTCGTTACCGACATAGAGAACATTCGCAAGCGTGCTCGACAGGATATCGACAAGGGCGCCATGACGGCTGGCTACAGCGCCGACCGGTCGACTGTGGTGAAGCTGCTCAATCATGCGCTGGCCACCGAAATTGTTTGCGTGCTGCGCTACAAGTATCACTACTACATGGCATCCGGTATCAACTCGCAGAGTGTGAAGTCCGAGTTTCTCGAACATGCGAATGAAGAGCAGGGCCACGCCGATCTCATCGCCGAGCGGATCACCCAGCTCGACGGCAAGCCGAACCTCTCGCCCGAAGGATTGCTCAGCCGCAGCCACGCGGATTACGTTGAAGGTGTCGATCTGGTCGACATGATTAAGGAAAACCTGGTCGCCGAGCGCATTGCGATCGACAGCTATCGTGAAATTATCGACTATATCGGCACGGATGATCCGACCACCCGCCGCATGCTGGAAGGCATTCTGGCGATGGAGGAAGAGCACGCCGAGGACATGAATACGCTGCTGGAGCAGCTGGGCAAGAAGGGCGAGCCGGCAAAGCCGGCGCCGAGCAAAAAGGCCGCCTCGAGCAAACATCACTGAGACCGGCTGCGCGAAAAAATAAATAACAGGCAAATAAAAAGGGACGACGCAGTCCCTTTTTATTTGCCTGAATTTAGTGGCAGCGATCCGGCCAGCAGCCAATCAGGTCACCAGCCGGCGATGACCAGTTTGCCAATCGTTTTGCCCGACTCCAGTCGTCGATGCGCCTCACGCAGCGTGCTTGCTGAAATAGGCGAGAGCTTTTCGGTACACGTTCCAAGAAGCTCGCCGGCGTCGATCAACGCGGCAACGCGATCGAGAATCTTGCCTTGCTCGTTCTGATCGGCCGTTTTGTAGCGCGAGCGGGTAAACATCATCTCCCAATGGATGCCGATGCATTTCGATTTGTACGGGTCGCCGATATGCAGGGCTTCGCTGGGCTCCACGATCAGTCCGACATGGCCCTGCGGAGCAAGAATCTCGCCAACGGTTTTCCAGTAATGATCGGTGTTGGCGAAGTTGAGCACCGCATCCACCTGCGCGAAGCCCAGCGCCTCCAGCTGCGCTGGCAGTGGCTGGCGATGGTCGATGACGTGATGGGCACCCATCGTTCGGCACCAGTCGGAGGTCTCCGGACGCGACGCAGTGGCGATGACCGTAAAGCCCGCCCGTTTCGCCAACTGAATGGCGATCGAACCCACGCCGCCGGCACCGGCGATGATCAGCAGCGATTTGTCTTTGCCGCCGTGTTCGCTGTCAAACGGCATGCGCTGGAATAGCAACTCCCACGCGGTAACCGCTGTGAGCGGGAGTGCTGCGGCCTCGGCTGCACCGATGGATGTTGGTGCATGTCCGACGATGCGGCTATCGACCAGCTGATATTCGGCGTTGCTGCCCGCTCGGGTGATATCGCCGGCGTAGTACACGCGATCGCCGATCTTGAAGCCGGCGACGGCGTCGCCGATCGCCTCGACCACGCCAGCGGCGTCATAGCCAAGCACCTTGGGCTGAGACTCCACCTGGGATTTCGGCGAGCGCACCTTGGTATCCACCGGATTGACTGAAACGGCCGCCACGCGCACGAGCAAATCGTGACCGCTGGCAATGGGTTTAGATAGTTCGACGTCGATCAGCGACTCGGGATCGTCGATCGGCAGATAACGGGTGAGGGCAACAGCTTTCATGGAAGGCTCCACGGACGAATGACTGGAAAGCATAGCGGCGGCAGAGTGAGCATGTGGTTAGATGCGGCGCATAAAAAACGCGGCGCCTCTTTCGAGGCGCCGCGTCAGTGGATCAATATAGGAAAGTACGAACCGCGATCAGTGCTTGTCCTGCTGATAGCGCTGCACGCCAGCCAGGATTTCGGCCTTGGCCTCATCCGCGCTGACCCAGCCTTCAACCTTGACCCACTTGCCCTTCTCCAGATCCTTGTAGTGCTCGAAGAAGTGGCCGATGCGCTCCAGCCAGTGCGGCGAAACGCCCGTCATGTCGTTGATGTGTGCGTAGCCAGGAAAGACCTTGGGCGACGGGATCACGACCAGCTTCTCGTCGCTGCCGGCCTCGTCGGTCATCTTCAGCATGCCGACCGGATGGCAGCGGATCACAGAGCCGGGGATCAGCGACAGCGGCAGAATCACCAGCGCATCCAGCGGGTCACCGTCGCCGCCCAGCGTGCCCGGCACGTAGCCGTAGTTGCAGGGGTAGCGCATCGGTGTGGACAGGATGCGATCGACAAAAATCGCGCCGCTTTCCTTGTCCACTTCGTACTTGACCGGCTCGGCATCCTTCGGAATTTCGATGATGACGTTGATGTCGTTCGGCACGTCGCGGCCGGCGGAGACGAGATGCAGTCCCATGGAATGTCCTTAGGTGATTTGGAATAAGTTGACTATCGAGGATACGCGAAACGCTGCTGCGACGCAGCAGCGTGGCTGATGCGGCTCTTGCGCTAGCCTCTTTTGTACGGCCTTTCACGCAGCCATTTGGTGGCGATCCATTTCTCGCCCTTGGTCACAGGCAGGCCGGCATGCAAGGAACTCTGATCACCGCTGTCGTAGGCAAAGTAGACGGCTGATCCACGTCGCGCGGTGACTGTGAGGCCGATTTCCGGGAAGGCTGTGCCGCCGCCGCCCTCGGGCGTATTCAGGTAGATCACGATACTGGCGATGCGTTGCCCACCCACGGCGGTAATGGTGCTGAAGCCGGGCTGTTGCGGGTCGAACCAGTCGAAGTGCGGCTCATATTCCTGGCCTGGCAGGTAATGCAGTATCTGCAGGCCCTCGCCGTGGCTGACCGGCATATCCAGCAAGGTGGCAAGACGCTGCTCAATCGTGCTGATCAGCGGCAGTTCGTTGAGGGTGAAAAACATGCCTTCGCTGGTACGCCGGTTGTCGACCTGGTTTTTTCCATCGGTATCGACGGTCATGGCGCGCTTCAAGCGCGGCCGAGCCAGTTCGATTAGATCGGCGCATTCGTCTTCCGAAAGAATGCCGTCCAGAACCCGCAGCGCCGGCTCGTTCACGCTCACCGATATATCGACGCGATGGCCATCGACGTTGACGCTGGGTGCTTCGGGATGCCGGGTTCGCTTGGCTGGCTGCGAACTGGCCGAAGGGGCTACGGCGGTTGCGTTGAGCGTCGCCAGAGGAATTTTCAGCACATCGGCCAGAATGCTGCGGCTCTGACGCGGGTCGTAGCCGCTCTGCTTCATCAGCCGCAGCACCTCCGGCACGCTGTGGCCGGCACGCGTGGTGGAGAGAATCCATTCGCGCAGTTCGGGGCGGATCGACGGGCGTGAGTTCATGGCGGCGTGGGTTGGTCGATAACGTTGAAAGCTTACTTTAGCTGCGGTGGCGAGTGTAGTTGTGAGGGCCGATCGACGCTGGCGCCGGAAATCACCGCTAAAAACCAACGAGCCGGCATCTGCCGGCTCGTTGAAGTCACTATCAGGCCGAGCGATCTACTTCAGCTGATCCCACAGGAAATCGTAGGCCAGCGCGTGCATCAGCGCCGCCTGCTTGTTGTCGGCACCGGCGCCGTGGCCACCTTCGAGATTCTCGTAGAACCACACGTTCGGATGACCCATCGCTTGCATCTTCGCGGCCATTTTGCGTGCCTGCACCGGCCCCACGCGGTCGTCGCTGGTCGTGGTGTAGAAAAGTACGGGCGGGTAATGGCCGTCTTTTTTCACATTCTGATACGGCGAAAACGTCTGGATAAATTTCCAGTCCGCGGTATCCGGGTCGCCGTATTCGGCCATCCAGGAGGCGCCAGCCGACAGGTGCGTGTAACGTTTCATATCCAGCAGCGGTACTTCGCAGGCAATCGCACCGAACAGTTGCGGATACAGCGTCAGCATGTTGCCCATCAGCAGGCCGCCGTTGCTGCCGCCTTCGGCGCCAAGGTGTTTGGCCGAGGTAACGCCGCGTTTGACCAGATCCTCGGCAACGGCAGCGAAATCTTCATACGCGCGCGGGCGATTCGCCTTCAGCGCGGCCTGATGCCACTGCGGACCGTACTCGCCACCGCCGCGGATATTGGCCAGCACATAGACGCCGCCGCGATCCAGCCACGCACGACCGATGCTGCCGCTGTAATGCGGTGACAGCGATACCTCGAAGCCGCCATAGCCATACAGCAGCGTGCGGTTCGAACCATCGAGCTTGATGCCTTTCGGGGCGATCTCGAAGTAAGGTACGCGGGTGCCGTCTTTCGACTTGACGAAGTGCTGGCTCACCTCGAACTTCGACGCGTCGAAGAAAGCCGGGTCCTGCTTGATCGTTTCGGCCGGCACGCTGCCCAGCACGCCGCGCTGCAGCGATGACGGGGTGAGAAAGCCGGTGACGTCGAGCCAGTATTCGTCGCTGTTGTCGGGATCGGTATCGGCCACGCTGATCGAGCTAAGGGCCGGCGCGTTTGGCACACTCTCGTGTTTCCACTCGGCGGTCGCGTTGCCGTGGTCGGGCGGCGTGAGCACTTCCAGCCGGCTCTTGACGTCATCAAGCACGTCGAGAATCACGTGATGTTGGGTCCAGGCGTACGATTCCAGCGACGTATGCGCGTCGGGCTTGAACAGCACGATGAAGGCGGGCTTGCCGGCCATGAAGGCGTCGAAGTTTGCCGCCAGCAGGGCGCCCGACGGATAGGTTGTGCCACCGACGGTCCATGCAGAGCGCGTCTGCACGAGCAGCCATTCGCGATGGGCGTCGGCGCTGGCGTCGGTCGGCACGTCGACGCGGATGAGCTTGCCGTCCTTGCGCTGATACAGCTCGCTATGGAAAAAGTCTTTCGCTACCGAGACGAAATCACGTTCGAAACCGGGCGTGCGATCGTGCATCGCGCCGATCGCCAGATCGGTCGTCTTGCCCTCGTACACGGTCTTCGCATCGGCGATCGGTGTGCCGCGCTTCCACTCCTTGACGATGCGCGGGTAGCTCGATGCGGTCATCGTACCGGGGCCGAAATCGGTACCGACGTACAGGGTGTTCTCGTCGATCCAGCTGGCCTCGGTCTTGGCGACCGGCAATTCAAAGCCATCCTTGACGAAGGATTTGCTCGGAATGTCGAACTCGCGCACGGTCACCGCGTCGCCACCGTCGGGCGACAGCGATAGCAGGCAGCGGGTATAGGCTGGCTTCAGGCAATCCGAACCCTTGAATACCCAGCGCTTGTTCTCGGCCTTGTTCAGCGCATCGATGTCCAGCAGCACTTCCCACTGCGGCGCGGGCTTGCGGTATTCGGCCAGCGTGGTGCGGCGCCAGATGCCGCGCGGATTGGCCTTGTCGCGCCAGAAGTTGTAGAGATAGTCGCCCATGCGGCTGACTGCGGGAATGCGCGCATCGGAGTCGAGCACTTCGAGGATGCTGTCGCGGGTCTTGTCGAATTCGGCGTTGCCGACGAACTGCTTGGTGGTCTTGGCGTTCTCGGTCTTGACCCAGTCCATCGCGCGGGCGCCATGGATATCTTCCAGCCAGAGGAACGGATCGTCCGTGGCCTGGCCGTCGGTGGCTGCGGGGAGGGGTTTGCTGCTGTCGGCGTGAGTCGTATTCATGCCTACCAGTGTGACGCCGAGTGCCAGCATCAGCCAGACCGATTTCATCGTGTGCGCCTCGAGTGCGGGTGATCAAACGAAAAACGTAGTGCGGGCGGGCCGCCAACGATCGAGCGTAACCGGAGTCAGTGGTTGCCGCCTGTGACTAAAGTCAGGGTGAGCCATCAACAAGATGTGTGCACAAAAAATCCCGCCGAAGCGGGATCTTCTTTTGATCGTATCGATGGCCTTACAGCAGCGGAATCAGCAGCAGCGCCACGATGTTGATGATCTTGATCAGCGGGTTCACCGCGGGGCCGGCCGTATCCTTGTACGGATCGCCCACGGTGTCGCCGGTCACCGCCGCCTTGTGCGCCTCGGAGCCTTTGCCGCCGTGGTGGCCGTCCTCGATGTACTTCTTGGCGTTGTCCCAGGCACCGCCGCCGGTCGTCATCGAAATCGCCACGAACAAGCCGGTAACGATGGTGCCAATCAGCACGCCGCCCAGCGCCTTCGGGCCGAGCAGCAGGCCGACCACGATCGGCACAGCGACTGGCAGCAGCGACGGCACGATCATTTCGCGAATCGCCGACTTGGTCAGCATGTCGACCGCGCGCGAGTATTCCGGCTTGGCCGTGCCCAGCATGATGCCGGGGATATCACGGAACTGACGGCGCACCTCCTCGACTACCGCGCCTGCTGCACGACCCACCGCTTCCATTGCCATGGCGCCGAACAGGTAGGGGATCAGGCCGCCGATCAGCAGGCCGATGATCACCATATGGTCGGACAAGTCGAACGTCATCGGCACGTAGGCAGTGTTGTTGAGCGCGGCCTTCGCCTGCGCGGCGACATCGAGGTTGTGCGTGTAGTCGGCAAACAGCACCAGCGCCGCCAGTGCGGCCGAGCCGATCGCGTAACCCTTGGTCACGGCCTTGGTCGTGTTGCCGACAGCGTCGAGTGGATCGGTGACGCCGCGTACTTCCGGCGGCAGGTCGGCCATCTCGGCGATGCCGCCGGCGTTGTCGGTGATCGGGCCGTAGGCATCCAGCGCCACGATCATGCCGGCCATCGACAGCATGGCGGTGGCGGCAATCGCGATGCCGTAAAGACCGCCGAGCGCAAACGCGCCCCAGATCGCGAAACACACCGCGATCACCGGTAGCGCAGTCGATTTCATCGACACGCCCAAGCCCGCGATGATGTTGGTGCCGTGCCCGGTGGTCGACGCGGCCGCGATGTGCTGCACCGGCTTGTACTGCGTGCCGGTGTAGTACTCGGTGACCCAGACGATGACACCGGTGAGCAGCAGGCCGATCAGCGAGCAGCCCCACAGGTTGATCGAGCCGTGGCTGAAGCCGGTCATCAGCTGCGTGGTGATTGGGTAGAACGCCGCCGCGGCCAGCACCGCCGAAACAATCACGCCTTTGTACAGCGCGCCCATGATCGAGCCGCCTTCTTTCACTTTGACGAACAGCGTGCCGATGATCGAGGCGATGATCGACACCGCACCCAGCAGCAGCGGATACAGCACGGCGTTGGGTCCGACTTCGTTGGTCATCAGGCCGCCCAGCAGCATGGTGGCGATTACCGTCACCGCATAGGTTTCGAACAGGTCGGCGGCCATGCCGGCGCAGTCGCCTACGTTGTCGCCGACGTTGTCCGCGATCACCGCCGGGTTGCGCGGGTCATCCTCGGGAATGCCGGCTTCGACCTTGCCGACCAGGTCGGCGCCCACATCCGCGCCCTTGGTGAAAATGCCACCGCCCAGGCGCGCGAAGATCGAGATCAGCGAGCTGCCGAAGGCCAGACCAACCAGTGCATGCAGCGCCACTTCGCCATGCATGCCCATCTTGTTGAGCACGATCCAGTAGCCGGCCACGCCCAGCAGCGCCAGGCCGACCACCAGCATGCCGGTGATCGCACCGCCGCGAAATGCCACGTCCATCGCCGGACTGAGCCCGTTACGCGCCGCCTCCGCCGTACGCACATTCGCACGCACGGATACATTCATGCCGATATAGCCGGCCGCGCCGGAAAGAATGGCGCCGAGCAGAAAGCCGATCGCTGTCGGCCAATTGAGAAAGAAACCGATCAGGATCAACAGCACTACGCCGACAAGGCCGATGGTGCGGTACTGGCGGTTGAGGTAGGCGCTAGCGCCTTCCTGGATGGCAGCAGCAATCTCCTGCATGCGCGCGTTGCCTGGCGACTGCGCCAGGATCCATCTTGCTGAAACCGCGCCGTAAACAATTGCTATCACCGCACACGTCAGAACGACGATCCACCAGCCATATTGCAGCATCGGAGCCTCCCACGAGTAGTCACCCTAGTGCCGGGTCGTCCATCGGCAAACCCGGAGATAGCCGTCCAGTACGGGCGGGTGTGACGAGTATAGGCAGACCAAGCCGCGCATCCTGTTGTGCGACGCAACGCGGGCACACGGTGGGCTTGCCAAACATATGAAGGCGTCGATCCATGTGCTTTAGGCGTCTTTCATACGATCAACATCGGGCCGTCTATGCGATGTTGCCGGACGCTGCGGGGAGCCAGGTTTCGATCAGTGGATACGCGTTGGTGTTGCCGAAACAGCATGCGATCGATTGAACGAGCGAATCGCGCCACCGTGCCAGCAGCTCGCCTACGGCGTAAAGTCCGCCAGCTTTTTCGCCACCGCCAAGTTCTTCAATTGCACGTAGCGGGGCAGGCCATCCTTGTTATAAGGCAGTGGTGCTTCGCCTGCAATCAGCGGGCTCAGATAACGGCGCGCCGCGGCAGTGATGCCAAAGCCATCGCGGGTGATGAAGTTCTTCGGCATCTTCTTTTCGTGGTTGGCTACCTTGCTCAGCGGCGCTGGTTCGATAGTCCAGCGATACGGTGCATCGCTGGTGCGCACGATCACCGGCATCACTGCATTCATGCCTTTCAGCGCGTAATCCACCGCGGCCTTGCCGACCGCATAAGCCTGCTCGGCATCGACCTTGGACGCCGCGTGACGGGCCGAGCGCTGCAAATAATCAGGTAGCGCCCAGTGGTATTTGTAGCCAAGCTTTTCCTTCACCAGCGCGGCCAGCACTGGCGCCACGCCACCGAGCTGTGCGTGACCGAACGCATCGCGACCACCGGCTTCGGCTAGAAACTGGCCGCCTGCATTGCGCACGCCTTCGGAAGCGACCACGGTGCACCAACCGACCCGTTCGACCGTGGCTTTGACCTTGGCCAGAAACGCGGCTTCGTCAAAGACATTCTCGGGAAACAGGATGATGTGCGGCGCGGCATCGGCGCCATCACCGGCGAGCCCCGCGGCGGCGGCGATCCAGCCCGCATGTCGGCCCATCACTTCGAGAATGAAGACCTTGGTCGAGGTCTCCGCCATCGAGGCAACGTCCAGACTCGCCTCGCGGGTGGAGATCGCGATGTATTTGGCGACCGAGCCGAAACCGGGGCAGCAGTCGGTTACGGCGAGATCGTTGTCGACCGTTTTTGGCACGCCGATGCAGCGGATGTCGTAGTTCATCGCCTTGCCGAGCTGGGAGATCTTCAACGCCGTATCGGCCGAGTCGTTGCCGCCGTTGTAGAGGAACCAGCGGATATCGTGTGCGCGAAACACCTCGATCAGCCGCGCGTACTCGGTACGGTTGGCTTCCAGCGACTTCAGCTTGTAGCGGCACGAGCCGAACGCGCCGCCGGGCGTATGCCTGAGCGCATCAATCGAGGTTTTGGACTCTTTCGAGGTATCGATCAGCTCCTCGCGCAGCGCGCCAAGAATGCCGTTGCGCGCGGCGTATACCTTGATGCCCTTGGCACGCGCGGCTTCGATGACGCCGGCTGCCGAGGCATTGATGACCGAGGTCACGCCACCGGACTGAGCGTAAAGAATATTGCCGGTAACGGCAGGTTGGCGGCGGGTCAGGCTCATGGGCATCCTCGACTAGGTGGATCAGAAGGAAAGCAGATTATGGGTGACGCAGGCACATCAAGCCGGGAGGGCAAATCTTTTCACAACAGGGACTTGGGGCGGCGTGAATGGCGCCTGCGTTTGACGGCATCCGGTGCAAACGCTAATTTGGCGGCTTAATCTGAGAATGAA
>Ga0302313_10003317_pt1 | contig 10664 bp, 8 predicted proteins | sample III_Palsa_N2_2_FD_200454 | JGI IMG/M metagenome (GOLD analysis project Ga0302313, IMG submission 200454) | Peat permafrost microbial communities from Stordalen Mire near Abisko, Sweden - III_Palsa_N2_2 | ecosystem: Environmental > Terrestrial > Soil > Palsa > Peat permafrost | place: Sweden...
GGTCTCCAATTGGCTATCTCCATCCCCGGGCCATTTACGTCACCTAGCCTGGTGGATAGCAGCGGCGGCAATTGGAACTGCGTTGCGGCGACGCCCACATCTACGTGTACGTTGTTGACTGCTCTCAATCCTGGCGCTTCGGATTCCGTTACGTTGACCTTCAGCATCTCGTCTACCGCAAATGTAGGTCAGGTCAGCCTGGGTGCTTCGCTTTCAGGCGGTGGCATCAATGGTTCGCAACAATGCGGTCGTGTTCTTTACAACGATTATCACGTCGAAGAGCCCGGTGGGATCACCCCCGGGCAGGCCTATGCCGGCGGCAAGGCATGTCCTTCTGAGACGACCCTCACCAAGGCACAAAAGTTCCTTGAATACAGCCTTTATAACCTCTCAAACTTCGTCTCTCCCAGCACCACGGATTTGATTGAGATCCAAGGCCCAGTCACGATCACCTGGCCGCAGCCGGCGGCGATTTTGTATGGCACGGCTCTCAGCAGTATGCAACTGGATGCCACCGCTACTGATCCCCAATCTGGCGCTACTATCCCCGGAACATTTGTCTATACACCCACTGCGGGAACGGTCCCTGCAGTGGGTAATGTCACCCTGTCGGTTGCCTTCACGCCTACTGACGCCACCGACTATGCCAGTGCCACGGGCAACGTGATTCTCGAGGTCGATAAGGACCCCACCACGACCACGCTGATTGTGTCCGCCTCCGACACCACCCCTGGGGTTGCTACGCCTATCTACTATGGGCAGATTATCGGTGATACCGCTATTGAAGCTGTCACCTCTAACGGCCCGGCCACTGTCGATGGCGGCAATATGCTGTACTACATCGACGGCAGCCTCACCTGTACGCTGACAGCCAATGCCGGCGGCGTCTGTCCGCCGCCCACTGGCCAGGGCTATAACGCGGGCACACACACCACGTATTCGATGTACAGCGGAGACGCCAACTTCCTGCCCTCGAGCTCGCCCGTCTACAACGTTGTTGTGCTGCCCGATCCCACGAGCACCGCGATAACCAGCTCCGCGCCGAGCTCGCTGCCGGGGCAGTCGATTACGTTTACGGCCACTGTGACCGATACCTACTACTCGCCGGTGAGCGGCACTATCACCTTCTATGACGGCACCGCGGTTCTGGGCACCGTCCCGGCGAGCGCGAATGCCGCGGTGTTCAGTACGGCGAACCTCCTCATTGGGGCGCATAGCATCAAGGCCTGCTTTACCTCTGCGGTCATCCCGCCGACTATCCAGAACTTCGTCAACAGCTGCAGCACGCCGTTGCTCGAGACCATCTCGCTTCCCCCATCGGTCACTCCCACCGTAACGGTCCTTACGTCGAGCCTCAATCCTTCCGTCGTCGGCCAGAGCGTTACCTTCACAGCGACCGCCGCGACGACCGGCTCCTTTATCGGAATCCCCACCGGCACGGTCAACTTCTACGATGGCGCGAACTCCATCGGCTCCGGCATCCTCACCAACGGTGTCGCGACGCTGACCACCTCTACGCTCGCCGCCGGGCTGCACCAGATAACTGCGGCGTATCTCGGCAGCACAACCATGGCGCCGAGCACATCGGCTGCGGTGCCGCAGCAGGTGAACTCGTCCCTGGCCTCCGCCGGTACGGGCTTCCTGATGTCGGTGTCGCCGACGGCTTTCTCGGTCGGCCTCGGCAGCAGCACCAGCGTGGTTGTCTCCATCCTTGAGCTGAACAACTTCAACCAGGCCGTCTCGCTCAGTTGCATCGGTCTTCCGGCAGAGGCTACCTGCATCTTCGCCACGCCCACCATTCCCGCCACGGGTGGCTCGACGCCGCTGACGGTCACCGTCTCCGCGCCCCACAACTGCGCGACGACCGCGTCGCTGGGCAGCAATACCTATCTGTCGATCTTTGCGGTTGTGGTGCTGGCCTTCTTCGCTCGCCGGCGCCGCGTGCTCAAGGGCCTGCTGCTGGCCGCGGTGCTGTGCATCTTGCCGGCCATCAGCGGATGCAGCAACTGCATCGATCTCGGCGTAAAGCCCGGAACCTACACCTTCACCGTCGTAGGAACGGCAGGCTCGGGCGGGGCTACGCCGGTCGCTGTGCCTACCGGTGGCAGCTCCACCACTCCCAGTACCACCACGCAAACGCAGACGATGACGATGACGGTAGTGATTTAAGAGCAGGGAACAGCTGGCAGGGAACAGTGCAAGACAAAACAGCGAGCAGCTTCCGGTGAGGGACACCTGAAATTGCTCGCTGTTTCGCTGTTCCCTGTCCGCTGTTCCCTGTTCTTATGCGTAGATTCCGCGCTGCTTCGCCGTGTACGCTACGCGGTCGATGGCCAGCATGTAGGCAGCGATGCGGTTGTTGACGCCGTGGGTTACGGCATACTGCATTACGTCGTCGAAGCTGTCGATCATGATGCGTTCCAGCCGCTGGTTGACCTCATCCTCAGTCCAGAAGTAGCCCATGCGGTCCTGCACCCACTCGAAGTAGCTGGCGGTTACGCCGCCAGCGTTGGCGAGGATGTCAGGAATGACGAAGACACCCTTTTCGGCGAGGATCTCGTCGGCCACGGAGGTCGTTGGGCCGTTGGCTCCTTCGCACAGAATGCGCGCCTTGATGCGGTCGGCGTTGCGGCTGGTGATGACGTTTTCGGTTGCGGCCGGAATCAGCACATCGCACTGCATGGTCAGCAGCTCGTCTTTATCGACAGCTTGCGCGCCGCTAAAGCCATGAATCGTGCCGCGCCGTGCCTTGTGCTCGAGCAGTTCGCTGATGTCGATGCCGTCCTTGTTGAAGAGCGCGCCGTCAAACTCGCCGATGCCGATGATCTTGTAGCCCTTATCCCAAAGCAGCTTGGCGGAGTTCGAGCCGACGTTGCCAAAGCCCTGCACGATCACGGTGGTGCCCTGCGGCGTCATGTTCAGGAACTTCAACGCCTGGTCACAGACGATGCTTACGCCGCGGCCCGTAGCTTCCCGGCGTCCGCGCGAGCCGCCGAGATTCACCGGCTTGCCCGTCACCACGGAGGTTACGGTGCTGCGCATGTGCATGGAGTAGGTATCCATAATCCACGCCATGGTCTGCTCGTTGGTGCCCATATCCGGCGCGGGAACATCCTTCTCCGGCCCTATGAATTCGATCAGTTCGGCGGTGTACCGGCGCGTCATGCGTTCCAGCTCGCCCTGCGACATGTTCTTCGGGTCGCAGATGACGCCGCCCTTCGCGCCGCCGAAGGGAATATTCACTACGGCGCACTTCCACGTCATCCAGCTTGCCAGTGCGCGCACCTCGTCCAGCGAGACATCCGGCGCATAGCGTATGCCGCCCTTGCATGGGCCGCGTGAGATGGAGTGCTGCACGCGGTAGCCGGTAAAGACTTCGATCGATCCATCGTCCATGGCTACCGGGATATGCACGATGATCTCTCGTGAGGGCGACCGCAGTACTTTCCAGATTCCTGCGTCGAGTTTCAGTCTGCTGGCGGCTTCTTCAAAGCGCGCCGCCTGCGCTTCCCATGGATTTGTTTCCTGTTCCAGTGAAATTGTTGCTGTGGTTCTCATTGGTGTTTCCATTCTCTTTTCCTGATTTCTGCCCAGCGTTGGAACCGCGCTCAGCGCCGCTCCAGTGGGGACCAATCGTTCTCCGGCCATCGCGTGCCTCCTCGTTCCTGCCCCGCAAGTTGTTAGACGCTCGCCGGGGCCACAAGGGGCACATTTCTTTGCGTTTAGCCGGGCCAGTCCGCGACCAAACCCGCCGAGTATAGGCCCATTTTTCAGTCATTCGCAAGGCTTACCGGTGCGACTATCGGCACACCGATTTACCTTGCGCAAGCAACCAAATTTGTGCGCAAGATTTGCCCCTCACGCCACCGTATTCCGGCATCTCAACAGATGACGCAAGGTCAGCAATAAACGAGGAGAACGATAGATGACTCGACCCAAGCCGCTTGCCGCATTGCTTCTCGCCAGCGCCACCCTGCTGGCCTTCACCGGTTGCCGCACCACGGTGGTGCAACCCGTCCAGCCCGCAGCCGCTCAACCGGCGCCCCAGCCGCCGCCGCGCTATGACGACCATCACGACGACCACCATCCGCCACCGCCGCCTCCGCCGGACCATCGCGACGATCACCGCTAAGTAACGCAAACAGGGCATCTCCTCGGTATCATGGGGAGATGCCTCACTCTCGCACCCCTACGACTCCGCCGCTCCGCGAATTTCAGCGGCTAGCGAAGTCTCACTCCCTCGTGCCCGTCACGCGCACCGTGGCCGCCGATCTTGAGACACCCGTCTCCGCCTTCCTGCGCGTAGCCTCCGCCGAACCCGAGGCCTTTCTGCTGGAGTCGGTCGAAGGCGGCGAGCACGTAGGCCGTTACACCTTCATCGGCATCCGCCCTTACCGCAAGATGACCGCCCGCGATGGCGTCATCACAGTCACCGAAGGCCGCAAACGGCGCACCTACTCTGGCGACATCTTTACCGAGCTCAAGATCGCGCTCGAAGGCGAAACCCCCGCGCGGCTCCCGGGGCTGCCGCCCTTCACCGCCGGCGCTGTCGGCTTTTTCGCTTACGACGTCGTCCGCTCCATCGAGCAGCTTCCCACGCTCGCTGTCGACGAACTTCACGTCCCCGACGCTCACCTCATGTTCTTCGACGAGGTTCTCGCCTTCGACCACGTCAAGAAGGCGATTCATCTCATCGTCACGGTCGGCGCGCGCGGACCGATCAATGCGGCGGCTTACAAGCAGGCAGGGAACCGCCTCAACCGTCTGGAACGCCTGCTCAGCGCGGCGATCCCCAAGCAGCCGCGCTCCACGGCCAAAGGCGTGCTCAAGATCAAGCCGCGCACTAAGGCCGCCGACTTTCTCTGCGCGGTCGAGACTACGAAGGACTACATCACCGCCGGCGACATCTTCCAGTGCGTGCTCTCGCAACGCTTCGACGTTGTTCCCGGCGTCGATCCCTTCGAGATCTACCGCTCGCTGCGCATCGTCAATCCGTCACCGTACCTCTACTTCCTGCGCTTCGGGCTGGACTCGAACACCCGTCCCTGCCACATCGTCGGCTCCTCGCCCGAGCTCCTCGTCCGCGTCCACGATGGCCGCGTAGAGTACCGTCCCATCGCCGGCTCACGCCCTCGCGGCGCTACGGAAGCCGCTGACCGCGCGCTTGAGGCCGATCTGCGCGCCGATGCCAAGGAGGTTTCAGAGCACATCATGCTGGTCGATCTCGGCCGCAACGACGTCGGCCGCGTCTCCGAGTTCGGCTCCGTCAAGGTCAAGGACCTGATGTTCGTCGAGCGCTACTCGCACATCATGCACCTGGTCAGTGCGCTCGAAGGCACGCTGCGCAAAGACCTCGCGCCGCTGGACGCCTTCCGCGCCTGCTTCCCGGCGGGCACGCTCTCGGGCGCGCCCAAGATTCGCGCCATGGAGATCATCGAAGAGCTCGAACCCACGCGCCGCGGCGTCTACGGCGGCGCTATCTTCTACGCCGACTTCAGCGGCAACCTCGACTCCTGCATCGCTATCCGCACACTCTTCATGGATGGCGAAAGGGGCTACATCCAGGCCGGCGCAGGCATCGTTGCGGACTCCGTTCCGCAGAAGGAACACGAAGAGTGTGGCAACAAGGCGAAGGCCGTTGTGCGCGCCATCGAACGCGCCCGCCAGCAGTAGCCGCGATACAATTTCGCAACGCCTTAGCCCATGCCTCCCAGCACACCCCGAGTCCGAACGACCCTGCATGGCCGAGGCACCCACGCCCTCGCCATCCTCGCCGCCGCGCTTCTATCCGCATGGCCCGCGTTCCTCAACCGCTACCCACTTCTCTACGCCGACTCCCTCAGCTACCTCGGCGAAGGCCTTCCGGTCCTCCAGGCGTTGCGACATAGGCCCGATACTTTCATTGCCATGCGTTCTGAGTTCTATAGCCTCGGAATCTTCGCGTTCCACTGGGGCATAAGCCCATGGCCCGTCGTGACACTGCAGGCGCTGCTGACGGCTTACATCGTGTGGTTCGTCACACGGGCCTTCGTAGTGCGGCACACAGTTCCGAAGTACCTCATACTCATGGTGCTGCTCAGTGCGCTTACCAGCATGAGCTGGTACGTGTCGCTCGTGATGCCCGACATCCTCGGGCCGATCCTCTATCTCTGCATCTGCCTGCTGGTCTTCGCGCCGGAGACCCTATCGAAACCCGAGCACTGGGTCGTCGCGCTCATCGCCTGGTTCGGCATCGTCTCCCACTCCACGCACTTTGTCCTGACGCTTGGGATCATCGCTATCCTCGCCGCGCTACTGCTCTTCAAGAGCCGCCTCATGCAGCATCGCGGCCGGGCATTGGGCGAGATCGCGCTGCTCGTCGCGGCCGCGGCGGTCGCTCAAGTGGCGCTCCACACGTATCTCTACCATGAGCCCTCATTGAACGGCAGGCGCCTGCCGTATCTCTCCGCGCGTTTCATCGCAGACGGCCCCGAAAAGTGGTATCTGCAGCAGCATTGCGCAACGGAGCAATGGGTCCTCTGCGCGAACGTGAAGAATCTTCCCGACAACGACGACGAGTTCATCTGGGGCGACAATACCATCTGGACGAAGTCTTCGCCCGCCGACCAGCAGCTGATCTTGAAGCAGGAGATGCCGCTGCTACTCGCCACGCTGCGCGCCTATCCACGCCAGCAGATAGCCATATCTCTCGGCAGCTTCGTGGAGCAACTCAACGACTTCGGCGTGAATGACTTCGACAACAATACCTGGATGGAAGATTCGATCGAAGAGACCATGCCCGGCGCTCATGCCCGATACGAGCGCAGCCTGCAGGCCCGCAGCGTCGTCCCCACCACGTTCTTCACGCAACTCCAACGCTGGCCCATCTACGCCGCGATTCTCATCTTCGCCGCGTCTCTGCCGTGGTTGTGGCGCACCCGCCAGACAGGGTTCCTGGGTTTCCTCACCGTCATCATCCCCACGCTCATCGCCAACGCCTTCATCACAGCCGTCGCGTCAGAGGTAGACTCGCGCTTTCAGGCGCGCGTGGTTTGGCTGCTGCCGCTGCTCGCAGGCCTAATCGTCTTCTGCTGGAAAGAGTCCCGACGCGAGCCGACCACCGCAGGCAGCTAGTCGTCGAGGTCTTCTTGATGCAGCGCCCACCATACGCCGCCGACGATCTGCGCCACACCAATCGCGCGCGTCAGCACTGGACGCTTCGAGAGCGCATGCATCAGGTTGCGCCAGGGCTTCGGCCCGGTCTTCCAGGCGTTCGCATCCCGCTGCGGATGCACCAGTGCCATCACGCCATCGCCAATCAACACCATCGCCGCAAAGTGTTTCGTTCGTGTTGGATTCGTCAGGAACATACAGCATTGGAGTCCCACGGCACGTCTGCTGTTGCCCGCCGCCAACGCTAAGCGCTTATCCGCCCCAGCTCCTGTTCCGCCAGTACGCGATTTCTGCCTGCGGCCTTGGCCTGGTAGAGATTCGCATCGGAGCGCCGCAGCATGGCATCCACGCTATCCGCCGGGCCGTTATAGGTGGCGATGCCCACACTCACCGTCAGCCGCAGACCCGGCGACTTCCGTTCCTCGCCGATTCTCCGCGCCGACATCAGAATTCGCTCCACGTTGCCCCGCAGTCGCTCGGCCACGATCATCGCAGCCTCATGGTTCGCATTCGGCAGCACGGCCGCAAACTCCTCGCCGCCCCACCGTGCCAGTACATCGATTCCACGGATCGCCGACTGCATCCGCTCCACCGCGGTACACAGCGCCATATCCCCGGCCGCATGGCCATAGTCGTCGTTGATCTTCTTGAAGTGGTCGATATCGATCATCAACATCGAAAAAGGGATGCCCGTCCTTTGGCTTTTGACCATCTCCTTGTCGCACCACAGCAGAAATCCCCGGCGGTTGAACAGCCTCGTCAGCGGATCGGTTGTAGCGATCCGCTCCAGCCCCATGCTCAGCATGGTTGTCGTCATCCAGAAGAAGCAGAACGCGATACCCAGTGCGACGGAGAGATATATGCCAAGTGTCAGCATCTCCTCCTGGTCAAACCGGTGCGGATGGTTCGGCAGCCCCAGCCAAATGGCCGTGGCGCGCACCGTGTTGAACAACGCAAACAGCACCAGCACCGCGGCGCAAAACCATGCCGGCGTGCGCATAGCCTGCTCCCCCGCGCGAAACAGTCTCACGGCAGTCTGCGTAGTCTGCGCCGCGACACAAAGTCCCATGAATGCCATGCGTGTATTCGCTAGCTCCGGCACGGACAGCGACAGCAGGCTGACGCCTGCCTGCAGCAGCAGAAGAACAACCCCAAACGTTGGGAAGAGGATGTCGCTCTCCACCATCTCCAGGACGCCCACATGCAGCAACACGAAGACCGCCAGAACCATCAGGTCGGCCAGCGCGACTCCGAACACCGGCGAAATCCTGTTCTGGAAGACGAACAGCAACGCTCCGCCGCCGCCCATCGCGAAGGCGCCACCCAGCCAGCCGAGTCCTTTCAACATCTTGTTGCTCAGCCGCACCGCCAGCAGCCCCACGCTGCCGCATGTGAGGATCGTGACACCAAAGATCAGTAGCGACTCTTGAAAGGTGAGCATCGGAAGCGGTCCGCCAGCTATCTTCGTTTGGCCCGGGGTGGGTTCTGTGGTGTGTGGTCGTGGCGCTACTACCTTTATCGGCTACTTTGCCTCTCGCCGCTAGGGTACGAAAGTCGTATATAGGTAAAAATTAACTTGTCTTACAGCTCATTCGGCATGTCTTCTCCGGCGCGATACCATAGAGGGATGGTCTTCGTGCTCGACAACTACGACTCCTTCACCTACAACCTCGTCCAGTACATGGGCGAGCTGGGTGCGGAGGTCGTCGTCCGTCGCAACGACGAGATCACCCCGGAACAGATCGTCGCGATGAACCCTGACCACATCTTGCTCTCGCCCGGGCCCTGCACCCCGCAGGAAGCCGGCATCCTCATCCCGCTAGTCAAGCATCTTGCCGCGCTTCCCAAGAAGCAGCAAATACCCCTCCTCGGCGTCTGCCTCGGACACCAGGCGATCGGCGCGGCGTTCGGTGGCGACGTCATCCGCGCCGACAAGCTCATGCACGGCAAAACCAGCGTCGTCGCGCACGACGGCCGCACCATCTTCCGCGGCCTTCCCAAACCGATGACCTGCACCCGCTACCACTCGCTCATCGTTGCGGAAGAGAACTTCCCGGCCGAGCTGGAGATCTCTGCCCGCGTCGCCGGCGAGTCCACGATTATGGCCCTCCGCCATCGCAAGCTCCCCATCGAAGGCGTCCAGTTCCACCCTGAAAGCGTCCTAACCGACCACGGCAAGCAGCTCATCGCGAACTTCCTCAAACAGTAGCCAACCAGCTTCCCGAATCTTCAACCCGCAGCCCCGAGTCAAACTCTAAAGCCATGTCGAACACACTTCCCATCGCCATCTACTACGAGCAGCCGAACTGGTTCAAGCCGCTCTTTGCGGAGCTCGACCGCCGCGGCACGCCCTACGTCAAGCTCTTCGCGCCGGACCATTTTTACTCGCCGGAAGATCATCCGGAAGAGAAGTATTCGATGGTCTTCAACCGCATGAGCCCCTCGGCCTGGAACCGCGACCATGGCGACCAGATCTTCTACACGCTCGGCTTCCTGGAGCACCTGGAGGCTCGCGGCGTCAAGGTCATCAACGGCTTCAAGGCCTTCAGCTCCGAGCTAAGCAAGGCCGGCCAGCTCGTCCTTATGGACAAGCTGAACATCCCCTACCCCAAGGCCCGGATCATCCATCGCGCCGTGCAGGCGCTCGAAGCCAGTGAAGGCCTGCGGTGGCCCATCGTCGTGAAGCCGAACATCGGCGGCTCCGGCGCAGGCGTCAAACGCTTTGACGGCTTGTCGCAGCTTCGTCACGCTGTCGAAGCCCAGCCCGGCAGCGAAAACGCTCTTCAATTCGGTCTGGACTCCACCGCGCTTGTGCAGGAGTTCATCCCCGCGCAGGATGCCCACATCGTTCGCGTCGAGGTGCTCAACGGAAAGTTCCTCTACGCCATCAAGGTCCACATCACGGGCGAAACCTTCGATCTCTGCCCCGCGGACATCTGCCGTACGACATCCGGCACAGACCTGAACCGCGGCGCCTGCGCCATCGACGCACCCAAGACCGGCATCACGGTCGAGGCCTTTCAGCCGCCAGCCGAAGCTATCCGCGATGTGGAGACGATCATGCAACACTCTGGCATCGACATCGGTGGCGTCGAATACATCATCGACGCCCGCGACGGCCAGCGTTACTACTACGACACCAACGCGCTCTCGAACTTCGTAGCCGACGGCCCCAACGTCCTCGGCTTCGATCCCTTCGCCAAGCTAGTAGACTGGCTCGAAGTTGAAGCAGGTATTACCACTTCGGTTGCATAGTGAAAATTCTGAGTCGATCTGCGAAGGCACTGGGCGGGATTCTTCTTTTTCTTGCGCTCTTTTGCGCTTGGTATTCCATTGCGGCGAACTATGACTACGATGCATTGGCGGGAAGTTACCACTTTAGCGGCGATGGGGTGTCCTCGACATTGGTATTGAAATCTGATGGCACCTTCCTGCAGGAGCTTATCCATGAGGGCCGCGTCGATCATGCGCAAGGGACATGGCACAGATCCGGAATGGCGGGTGCTGATTTT
>Ga0302313_10003318_pt1 | contig 10663 bp, 11 predicted proteins | sample III_Palsa_N2_2_FD_200454 | JGI IMG/M metagenome (GOLD analysis project Ga0302313, IMG submission 200454) | Peat permafrost microbial communities from Stordalen Mire near Abisko, Sweden - III_Palsa_N2_2 | ecosystem: Environmental > Terrestrial > Soil > Palsa > Peat permafrost | place: Sweden...
TGCCCCAAAAGCACGGTGCTCGCCAGAGCGGAGGATGTGTGAAACCCTCCTTCTCCGAACACAGGTTCTGACTCGCTTCGCCACCAGTGATTGAACCTGCCCAAGGTGCGCCCCGCGCTATCCGCGGACAACCGGCGAAGAAACTCAGGCGCGATCCTGGCAATCCGGCATCAACCCCGCCCCCAACGCGGGCGAACTACACCCGAAGTAAAGGCAGTGTCTCGAACTTCTGCCCGAGGACCGCGGTCGAATCCATGCCCCACCACGGCCCCAGCACGGTCGCGTACATCTGTCGGAAGTCCACGCCGACCGGCAGATTGCCGTTGCCATCCAGCCGCGCCAATTCCGGCGGCACACCATGAAGGCCGCCATTCACCCGGCCGCCCATCACGAAATGCGGCGCGACCGTGCCGTGATCCGTCCCGTTGCTCTGGTTCTCGCGCGGCCGCCGGCCAAACTCGGCATAAGTCATGATAAGCGTCTCGTTCCATCGGCCCAGTTCGACCAGCGCCGAACGCATCGCAACCATTCCCTCCGATAACTGCTTAAGCAACGCCGCCTGCTGACCCGGCTGGTTCTGATGAGTATCGAAACCATTGAGCGTCAGACGGATCACCGCGACACCCTGCCCCGTTTGCGGCACGCCAGCAGGGGTATCGGTAGCGGCCAGCACTTGCATGGCCGTCTTGATCGATGTCCCGAACGCACCGCCCGGAAACTGCGTCTTGAGCGCGAACTGGCCGGCTCGCGGACGCAGCCGGTCAGCCGCCTTCACGATCTCGTTTTCCACATCCAGGATATGCGCAAGCGCAGGGTTACGCTCCTTCAGCGATACCGGCGTCGCCAGCCGCGCCTGTTTCTCAAACTGCGCCGGATTCACAAGCGCGACGGCGCGTGCGCCGTTCGCAAGCGGTCCCATTTCCGCGCTGCCGATTACCACGGCATCGGCAGCAAATCCTGCCGGCACGGGCTGCGCGCGAAACGTGCGCGTGAGCCAGCCTTCGTGCAGATATTGATCGGAGCGCGAGCCGGTATCCCAGATCTCGATGGATCGAAAATGCGAGAGGTTCGGTTGCGGATAACTGACACCCTGCACGATCGCGAGTTGCCGGTCCTTCCAGAGCGGCATCAGCGGCTGCATGGCGGGATGCAGGCCCGTGCGTTCGTCAAGCTGGATGACCTGCTCGCGCTTGATGCCAATACCCGGACGTAACGCAGCGTAAGCCGGGTCGGCGAATGGGATCACGGTGTTCAGGCCGTCGTTGCCGCCCTTCAGTTCGACCAGGATCAGCACGTTGCCGTACCCGCTCGAACGCATCTCGACCGGAAGCGGGCTTGCTGCGGCAAATGCCGAGGGCGCAAAGGCGAAGGCGCCGGCTGCGCCGGTCATCGAAAGGAAGTCGCGTCGGTTCATGGGGCCGCCTATTTCAACTGGTAAGCAGGGTCCATCAGCAAGGCCCGCAGATAGGCGCTGCTGGTGACGTCAGGTTCAATGGCGTCGGCGGGAGAAACCGCCAGCACCGCGCGCTGCAATTGCAATTGCGTCGACAAGTCCGGGCGCGCGTCAGGCGTCGTGTTGTATCCCGTGAGCCATGCATCAAGATCGAAACGCAAGCCCGGATGCGGTCGTTGCATCGCCGCAGGTTTCATGGCAGCGTTGGTCATCATGTTGGGCATTGAGGCTGACAAAGAACCGGACATCGGGCCTGACATCGCGCTCGCCTTCGCATTGGTCGCCGCCGAGCGCATGCCATGCGCTTCGGTCGCGCGGAACAACTGTTCGATGAACTGCTTGCGCGCAAGCAGCGTGGAGCTGTTGATCCAGTTTTCACCGCCCGGCCAGCCCTTCACGTTCGGCGGATAGAAAAGATTTTCACCGAAGTTGCGCACCTGGGCGGCGAGCGCGGTCGCGTCCTGATCGGCATAACCAATATCGAACTCACGCACAGCGCCAACCACGAATTCCGCGGGCGACTTGACCAGCACGCCACGGTTGCGCTCGTCCCAGAACGCATCCGATAAAAACAGTCCTCGCAACGCTGTCTTGATGTCGTAATGCGACGCGCGAAAACGGTCCGCAATCGGTGCGATCTGAGCCGGATCCGGTGTCTCGGAGACGAACTCGCGCCACAGTTCGGTCGTGATGAAGGTCGCCGTTTCCGGTTGAGCCAGGAGAATGTCGAGAACCTGATCGCCGTCGAACGCGCCCATCTGACCGAGGACGGTCTTGTCGCCGTCGTCGTGGATCTTTGGATTGAATTGATAAGCGAGCGTGTTCGGATCGAGCGCCCAGCCGGTGTAGGCGCGTGCGGCTTCGGTCACGTCGCGCTGCGAGTAATGTCCCTCGCCGAGCGTGAACAATTCCATGACCTCGCGTCCAAAGTTTTCATTGGGACGGCCTTTGCGGCTGCCGGCGCCATCGAGGTATTGCAGCATCGCCGGATCTTTGGAGACTGCATGCAGCAAGTCGCCGAAATTGCCCAGCGCGTCGCGGCGCAGCAACGCGTTCTGGCGGAACATGAGCTGCGGATAATGAACCTTGTCTTCGCCGGACGGAAAGTGATCGTGCCAGAAGAGCGTCATGCGCTCGGTGAGCGGCGAGCGCGTGGTCACCATTTCGCGTACCCACCAGCCGCGCAACTCATCGTAGCGACGGCTTTGTTCGCGCTGGTCGTCACGCCGCTCATCCTGCGTCCACGCACGGCGCACTTCAACCGAGGGGATTGGCTCCGTCGCCCACGCGGGCGGCGGTGTAGCGGCTTCAGTGCGGGCGCCGGCAAGCAACGCATCAACGGCCTGTTCGCGGCTCATGCCAATGTAAGGGGCGACCTCGCTTGCGTTAGCCTCGAAGCCCGTGCGGGTGAGCAGGAAGCGGGCATCGGTGGCGTCGAGCGGATCAGCATCGACCGCCGCCGCTTCCGTCCGATGCACAGTGCGCACCCGGCGCGGCGTGTTGTTTTGCGCTGCCTGAGCCGTCAACGCGCTGGTCAGCATCAAACATAACGCGATGACAAGCGTCACCATACTTACGCCACGCCCGCGTCGATCCAGCGAACCGCGAGCAACGTGGAAATCAGGGAACCTGGAGGGTTGCATCGAGGAGCGAGTCCGGTGGCCGTGCTAAGTCAATCAACGGCGCGCTACCGGTGCTCGTTGACCGCCGATGTCACTTCGGCATCCGCTTAGCGCCAGAAGGCCGCTGGGCCTCGACCGGAAATCGGACCGCGCAAAGGCACCGCCATTACGCCAAGCCTCAACGCTTATAAAGGTCCCTGACCGCTTCCTCGATATGCTGACGCAGCAGCCGCCGTTCATCTGCGGTCATCACACCGTGCCGCGGAGGCCGCTCGGGCGGTTGCGGATCTGGCGGCGGGGGCATGACCGGCATCACTTGCGGGTCGCGATTACCGTTGGGCGGCTTTTGCATACGATGCTGAGCACGCATGAAACGGCCATCGAAGCGTTTCCTGGGCTGTTGTGAGTTGAAATCAGAACTGTCGCCCTCTGGACTGGAATACCGGGACGGGGCTGAAGAAGATGAAGACGAAGACATCGACGAATCAGGACGATCGAACGCCGACGAACTGCGATTGGAGGATTGCGATGGTTGCGCCAGAGCGGTGCGCGCGGCAAACACGGCATAAAACGCGCTAGCGATTAGCGTTAGTCGAATGATGCGCTTGGTGCGCACAGGTATGCGCCGCCGCGCTCCCTTCATGTTGTTCCCTTCGTTGCTCGACAACCGGACAGTCTCAGGCTCTTTGGCGTGCTTGCGTGTCATGCCAGTATTGACGGTTAGTGCCGCCATGATACTGACGCGCAATCGTTGTACTAATGGAGTATCCACCGAATGACGGGCTTAGGTAAAGGAGTGTACGCATAGAACCTTTATGTCGTGCCACACTCGCCGTAAATTTTGTAACTATCTGTTACCTTGGAAATGGAGCAAACTAGCAGCTCTTTCTAATCGCGCTAAGATGCGGGCATGGAAACCAAAAATCCCTCAAAAATACTCGTAGTCGACGACGATCCCCGTTTGCGCGATCTTTTGCGGCGTTATCTCGGCGAACAGGGCTTTAATGTCTATGTCGCTGAAAATGCGCCGTCGATGAACAAGCTCTGGGTACGCGAACGTTTCGACCTGCTCGTGCTCGACCTGATGTTGCCGGGGGAAGACGGACTGTCGATCTGCCGCCGTCTACGGGGCAGCAATGACCGTACGCCGATCATCATGCTCACCGCGAAAGGCGAAGACGTCGACCGCATCGTGGGCCTGGAAATGGGCGCGGACGACTATTTGCCAAAGCCGTTTAACCCGCGCGAACTCGTCGCGCGGATTCACGCGGTGCTGCGTCGCCAGTCGCCGTCGGAACTGCCGGGCGCGCCGTCCGAAACCACCGAAGTCTTCGAATTCGGTGAATTCGCTTTGAATCTCGCCACGCGCACGCTGACCAAGAACGGCCAGGAAATCCCGCTGACCACCGGCGAATTCTCGGTGCTTAAAGTGTTCGCGCGACATCCGCGTGCGCCGCTGTCGCGTGAAAAGCTGATGGAACTGGCGCGCGGCCGTGAATACGAAGTCTTCGACCGCAGTCTCGATGTGCAGATCTCAAGGTTGCGCAAGCTGATCGAGCCGGACCCGAGCAGCCCGCGTTTTATCCAGACGGTGTGGGGTCTCGGTTACGTCTTCATCCCTGACGGCGCGGCCTGAGATTTGAGTCCTGATTGAGTCTCGACAAACGCGCCCCGTGCGCGCCACAAGCAAGAGCATCAGCGAACCATGCGGATTGACAGGCGGCTACTGACGCTCGCGTTCGGCGGCCTGTTCTGGCGGACCTTCGCCTTGATCGCGTTGCTGATTGCGGTCAGCATCGCCGCATGGTTCCAGAGCTTCCGGGTGATCGAACGCGAACCGCGCGCACAGCGCGTGGCGCTTCAACTCGTCGCGGTCGTCAAGCTCACGCGTACCGCCCTCCTTTATTCCGATCCCGATCTGCGCCGCGCTTTGCTGCAGGATCTCGAGAGCAATGAAGGGGTGCGCGTGTACCCGCGTGAAACCACCGATAAATATCGCCTGCAGCCCGACGAGTCGCTGAACCGGCTGATCGAGCACGACGTGCGCGGCCGGCTTGGCAACGACACGGTAATCGCGCAATCGGTCAACGACATCCCGGGCGTGTGGATCAGCTTCAAGATCGACGACGATGATTACTGGGTGGCGCTCGATCGCGATCAACTCGATAACGTCACCGGCCTGCAGTGGGCCGGCTGGGGCGTTTTTGCGCTCGCGCTGTCGCTGTTCGGCGCGGCATTTATTACCAGCCTCGTCAACCGGCCGTTTGCACGACTGGCATTGGCGGCGCGCAGGGTTGGCTCGGGGCAGTCGCCCGAACCGCTACCCGAGCGCGGCATGGGCGTGGCCGCCGAAACCAATCGCAGTTTCAACCAGATGGTGCAGGACCTCGAGCAGCTCGACGCCGATCGTGCGCTGATGCTCGCGGGCATCTCGCACGACTTGCGCACGCCGCTTGCACGCTTGCGGCTCGAGACCGAAATGAGCCCATCGGATGAAGCGACGAAACTTGCGATGGTCGATGACATCGAACAGATGGACATGATCATCGGGCGTTTTCTCGACTACGCCCGGCCGATGCAGCGCATGGCCGAAGCAGTGGATTTATCGCTGATCGGCGGTGAAATGGCCGCGCGTTTCTACGCGGAAGACGGCGTGCTGATGAAAACCGACCTGGCCCAGGGCGCGACCATCGAAGGCGATCCGACCGACGTGCGGCGGGTTATCGGCAATTTGCTGGAGAACGCGCGCAAGTATGGGCGCAGCGCAGTAGACGATATCGCCCGAATCACGCTGCAAACGAAGGTCAATCACGGGCGCGTGGAGTTGTCGGTCATGGATGAAGGGCGCGGCATTCCTGAAGATCAGGTCGCGTTGATTACGCGGCCGTTTTACCGCGTGGACACCGCCCGCACGCAAGCGAACGGCACCGGACTCGGCATGGCGATCGTGCAGCGACTCGTCACCCGGCAGCGCGGCACATTGCGCTTGCGCAACCGCCATCCGCATGCGGGTTTTGAGGTGACCATCGACTTCCCCGCGATGGAAAAACGCACCTTCCGGTAGGTCGATTGTTTCAAGAAAATGCTATCGGTCCATTCGTTAAAAACTATCCGCCGTGTTAGTCAAAATCTATTGAAATAGATAATTAATAGAGTTATGATCAAGGTCGTTCAACGCATTCATCAGCTACCCAGTGTGAGTTTGATGCGGCGTCATGTGAGCGTTACAGCGATCAGTTAGGCTTGATTTTCTTCCAACGAACACAGGAGTATTCATATGAAGACCGTGGGCGATAAGCTTGAAGCGTTTACCGTTGCTGCTGCAAAGCCGGGTTTCAATCATCACGAAGAAAATGGCGTGTCGGCGTTCGAAGACATCACGGAACAGTCGTTCCCAGGCAAGTGGAAGATCCTGTACTTCTACCCGAAGGATTTCACGTTCGTTTGCCCGACGGAAATCGTGGAATTTGGCAAGCTGAACAGCGATTTCGCCGATCGCGATGCAGTGTTGCTCGGCGGCAGCGTGGACAACGAATTCGTGAAACTGGCATGGCGCCGGGAGCACAAGGACCTGAGCAAGCTGAACCACTATTCGTTCGGCGATGTGAAGGGTGAGTTGATCGACCAGCTTGGCATCCGTGACAAGGAAGCGGGCGTGGCGCTGCGCGCAACGTTCGTGATCGATCCGGACAATGTGATCCAGCACGTGTCGGTGAACAACCTGAACGTGGGCCGTAATCCGGAAGAAATCCTGCGTATTCTCGACGGCCTGCAAACGGACGAACTGTGCCCGTGCAATCGCGCTGTCGGTGGTTCGACGCTGTAAGTTGTATTGGCGAGGGCCTGAAGGCTTTCGCGCTAGCCCGTCAGCTTTCCGAGTTACGCTCGAGCCGACGGGCTTTTTTATCGCTGATTAGATAGGAGAAATTTATGGAATTCCTCGCATCGATTAAAGAACTTATTCCTGACTACGCCAAGGACATCCGGTTGAACGTGGATGGGACCATTGCGCGTTCATCGCTGGAAGGCAATGACGCGGTGGGCGTTGCGCTGGCTGCTGCCTATGCAGCGAAGGCTACGAAGATTGTTGCGCTGATCCGCGCGGCGGGCGTTTTGTCGGCTGAGGAAACGAACGGCGCGTTGACCGCAGCCGCGTTGATGGGCATGAACAACGTCTGGTATCCGTACCTGGAAATGGCCGATAACGCCGATCTGAAGACGCAGCCCGCTGCGTTGCGGATGAATGCGTATGCAACGCATGGCGGGGTCGATAAACGGCGCTTCGAGATGTATGCGCTGGCAGCATCAATTGTTGGCAAGTGCCACTTTTGCGTGAAGTCGCACTATGAGAATCTCGTTGGCGAGGGAATGAGCACGACGCAATTGCGGGATGTGGGTCGGATTGCCGCCGTGATCAATGCCGCTCAATTGGCTATTACCGCTGAAGGGAATTAATAGCGAGTGCTCGCGCCGGCGGATAGATCAGCCTCTGCCGGTGGCGCACCGCGTCGAAACTGAGCGATGTTGCCGAATATAAGCCGAATACAAGCAAGCTCCGGGCTTCGTCACCGTGTTGCGAACGGCGCTTTGAACGGAGCCAAACCGGTCCGAGTGGTCGGAGTTATGCATGTCAACCAGCACCCCCTGATCCACTCGACTCCGGATCCCGCGTGCGGAAATTGCGGTTGCGACGTGGTTGCAACGTTCCGGGTTACTTCGGCATGGCCAGATTCAAGAACGGGATCGCCGTTCCAGACCATTGCGCAGGCAGTTGGCCGTTCCATTTTTTGATTGCTTCGAGCGCAATAAACTTGTCTCCACCCTGCTCTTCCAGCGCCTTCGCTTCGATCGCCGACGCCTTCGCACGTCCTTCGGCTTCCACAACCCGTTGATCTGTTTGAATCCGGGCTGTTTCGAGCGTTTGTTCCGCCGTCAGCTTGTTTTGACCCGCCACCACTTTCTGACGCACCGCGTCCGCAAACTGTGGATCAAAGTGAAAATTCTGCACGTTGATATCGGATACAAGAATGTGATATTTGGCTAGTTTTTTGGTGAGTACTGTCACTACATCGCTTGATACCGCCGACCGCTTGGTCACCAGTTCCTCAGCCGTATACCGGGAAGTCACGGCCTTGAAGGACTCATAGAGCGCAGGCACGATGAATTTCGCTTCAATGTCTCCATCACCGCCAAAGTTGTTGTAGAGGTATGGCGCGTAGGCCGCGTCGTATTCATAGTTCAACGTCAGATCCTCGAATACTTCCTGGAGGTCTGAAGTCCCGCCTTCCGCTTTCACAGCCGCTGCCGATTGAAACCGTACGTTGAAGTCATATACCGACGTCAGCGGGTTCAGAACGTAAAAGCCAGGCTTCAACGGTTCCGAGCGAACTGCTCCAAACAACTTTACGACACCCACGTGTCCCGCCGGAACCACGTGCGCGCAATTGAACAAGGCGACCGCGAGAATAGCGGCCCCAATGCCAGCGGTAACCAGTTGCTTAGAATTCATTTTTCATTTCTCTTTTTTGTAAATTTATGGAGTGCTAACTACTGAAAATTACCTGATGGCTTTGTCCAAGATGATATTTCAGCCTTCAGCCAAATGCGATGGTAACTAAAAACGGGGTTTGCGAAAAGAACTGGCAATCACGGAAAACACCGCTGATTTGTTCTTTCGACTTCAAATTGCAGTATCAACAATCTTCATAGACGCGGGAAGACATATACCGCCAGCACGGCCTTCAGCATTCTCACTGCGATAATATTTTCCAATACGCATCGCTTTATGCTTCTAATCTGGTAGCGGAGTGCGTCAGAGCGGTACGCGCACAAGGAGCGGTGGTGCGAGCAAAGGAAACGGTTCGGCATTAGCCGCGCTTGCGGCGACCATTCGCACACCCTCGTTGACTTGCCTTCGCCGCCGGCAAAACCGGCTTCATCCGTCGGCGCGAGCAAATCTACGCTCCAACAAATCTAGGCGTCGATACCCGTACGCATCAGCAGCACGGCAGCCTGCGCTTCAATCCCTTCCTTGCGCCCGAGATACCCCAGTTTCTCATTGGTCTTGGCTTTCACGTTCACGCGAGTTAGCGGCAACTCAAGATCCTCGGCAATATTTGCCCGGATCGCCTCGATATACGGCGCAAGCTTCGGCGCCTGTGCAATGACCGTGGAATCGACATTCATGATCGCGAAACCGGCTTCCGATACTCGTGAAAAAGCCTCCCGCAGCAGCACCCGGCTATCCGCCCCGGCGAAGTCCGCATCCGTATCGGGAAAATGACGGCCGATATCGCCCATTGCCGCAGCGCCGAACAGCGCATCCGTAATGGCGTGAAGCAGCACATCAGCATCCGAATGACCAAGCAGCCCGCGCTCGTAGGGAATACCGACCCCACCGATGATAAGCGGCCGGCCTTCGACCAGTTGGTGAACGTCGTAGCCTTGTCCGATTCTGAAATCCATCGATAGTCCTAGAAAGTAAAGGGCACTGCATCAAACCACTGAATCAAACCGCTAAATCAAGCACCGCCGAGCATAGCCGACGCAAGCGCGAAATCTTCCGGATACGTCACCTTGAAATTGCGCAGGCTTCCCTGAATCAGCCGCGGCGCATGCCCAAGCCATTCGATGGCGCTGGCTTCGTCCGTGAGATCGTGGCCGTCCTGCTGCGCCCGCGTGATCGCATCGCGCAGCATACCCAAGCGAAACATCTGTGGCGTCTGTGCCTGCCACAAGCCGTTACGCGACTCCGTGCGGGCAATGCGACCTTCGTCGTGCGCCACGCCTTCAGCCTCGATACGCTTGAGCGTGTCAGCCACCGGCAGTGCCAGAATTCCGCCAACCGGGTCGTTCTTCAACTCGCTCACCAGCCTGCGGATCATCTCCGGCGTGAGTCCGGGGCGCGCAGCGTCGTGAACAAGCACCCAGTCGTCGTCGCGCGCACCAAAACCGGTCAGCGCCGCGAGACCATTGAACACCGACGCCTGCCGCGTCGTGCCGCCACAGCGTTGCACGGCAAAGCGCAAACCGGCGAAACGGCGGTCATCGAAATGATGATCGCCCGGCGCCAGCACGACCAGCGTCTGGGCAAATTCGGAACAGGCGTCAAAGGCGGCGAGCGAATAACGCAGCATCGGATGGCGGCCGACAGTCTGGTATTGCTTCGGCATCGGTGCACCGGAACGGCTGCCGGAACCGGCGCACGGAATGAGGGCGAACAGGCGGGAAGTCACGAGTTGAAAACGCCCAAGTCAAAAGTGAAGTCCGGATTTTATAATAGGTCCATCGCGACCATGCCGGTCCCGCGCGCACTTTCGCACGCGAACGGTTCCCCGCACACTTTATGCCTTCAAAAGCCGTCAGTTTGCAGTCAACGTCCCCTATCGCACTCGTCAAAGCCGGTCAGCGCTTTGCCTTCGATGGCGCCACCGGTTCCTCCGACGCCCTCGCCCTGGCACGCTACCACCTGGCTTTTCGCGAAAAAGTCCCGTTATTGGTCGTCATGTGCGCGAGCGCTGTCGATTCGCAACGTCTCGCGGTCGAAATTCCGTTTTTCGCGCCGGACGCCCGGGTCAGGCTTCTGCCC
>Ga0302313_10003328_pt1 | contig 10626 bp, 11 predicted proteins | sample III_Palsa_N2_2_FD_200454 | JGI IMG/M metagenome (GOLD analysis project Ga0302313, IMG submission 200454) | Peat permafrost microbial communities from Stordalen Mire near Abisko, Sweden - III_Palsa_N2_2 | ecosystem: Environmental > Terrestrial > Soil > Palsa > Peat permafrost | place: Sweden...
TGGGGCTGGTTTTTCCGTGGCCGCTGTTATGTCGTCCGAGCCATCGGTATGGGTAGCCGAGCCTGGAGGGATGCTATTGACTGGGCCGTTGTTGGCAGGTGTTGAATTAGGGGCAGGCGTGAGCGCGGTAGATTGTCCAGCGGGGGAGCCGGCGGCGGGCTTGAAGGAGTTGAAGTTGGCGCCTGAGGCGGCGGTAGCTTCGGTATTGTCGGCGGCTGGCGTTGCGGCCTGCCGGGCTTTATTGCCCATGTTGTAGCCGAAGCCGAAGAACAAAGCCCAACTGACTGCAAGGCCGAGGAAGATGCTGAGCACGGTGCCAGTGCTCAGCGTCAGTTCGCGGTGATGCGAGCGGCCTTGTAGATCGTCAGCATCATCGTCATCAAGAAGGTGACTCATGGCAGATTCCGAAGCCCCTTTGCAGGCAATTAGAAGCGAAGATAAAAGCCGATTCCGGGCTCGTAGGAGCTGGTGCGCTGCTTGATGGTCAGATAGTTCTGGCCGAAGTCAGGCGCGAGGTAGAACGTCTGGCGGTAGGACGCACGCAGGCCAAAGTGCGGCGAGATGTCCTTTTGCACTCCAAGCGAGTAGTAGTAGGTCATGCGGGCCTGACTGGTGAGTCCTTCACCGCCATGCGGGGTGGGCTTGAACTGGGTGGTGCCGGCTCCTACTGAGGCAAAGGGGTGCAGCCCAAGCAACGTGAACTGCGGCGTAACCAGGTAACCAAGCGTTATTTCGCCAGCCTTGGTCTGCACGCCGAAGTTGGGTGGCGGATAGGAAAAGTTCTCGGTATAACGGGCGTAAACGTAGTTGAGCTCAACCCCCACGAGCGGTTTGACTACATAACGCAGATTGACGAGTGCCCCCGCTGTGTTTGAGACCTGGTCGCTTACAGTCGTTCCGATATTGGGGGCGGTGCCCTTGGGATCGATTGGGCCGGAGACCGTGGGGTTGAACAAGGCTACGCCGCTAACGCCAAGATCCATGCGGTCGAACTGTTTTTCGAGGAAGGATGGGGGAGTCGTTTGCTGGGCAGCAGCGCTGCAGAACGTTCCGAGAAGAGCAGTGGCGAGGAAAAGCGAGGCTTTACGAATCAAGACTTGAAGGCTCCGGGGCGCGATGTGCGCGCTCTCTCTAAGTCTAAACCTTTGTTGAGCCGGGCGCGGCGTGCGATGCGAGTGAGGAGTGTGGTTCCCAGCCCCAGAAGCAGGCCGCAGGGGACGGCTGTTGCGATGTGGACCCGGACGTTCGTGGGCTGACGGACGAGAAAAAGCATTCCAAATACGAGGCAAAGTGAAGCGAGGACAGGTGTTATCGCGGTCGTTGCATGGCGCAATCCGCGAGCGAGCAGCAGGACTCCTACGGCAATAGCCAGAATCGCAGGTGGGCTGAGGTGTTGATGGAAGAGTGGCGCGACGGCGAGGAGAGCGAGAAGAAGTCCTACGGCGCCTGGCAGAATCGAGCCCGGGCGGTTGAGTTCCACGTAGATGAGTAAGATGCCGCACGTGAAGAGCAGGACGCTGCTGTCGGGCGATAGCTGCATCAAGGCGTTGGCTGGAGCGCTCATGGGACGGACTGGCCCCGTTGCTGGAGATTTTGCCTCATCGCGAGGGCGGCGGAGTTGCCGGGTTCCACATGCAGCGCCTGGCTTACGTTGCTTGCTGCGGATGGGAGATTATTTGCAGCGAGGTCGAGCCGGGCGAGCACGAGGAAGGCCGTGGCATTTGGTTTTAGATGGAGCGAAGTCTGAGCTTCACTGCGGGCTTCGGCGGTGCTGTTGCTGGCTTCGCGAATTTGGGCGAGTCCGGCATGAGCGGCGGAGTTGCCGGAGTCGGCAGCTAGAGCAGATTGGAACTCCTGCTCGGCTTCAGGTAGGAGGCCCTGATTGAAGTATCCGGTGCCGAGATCGGTATATTGTGCGGCCTGCTGGGTTGGGGGCAGTGTGGCCATGCGCGCGGCGCGCATCTGGTCGAGTTGGAAGGCTGCTTGCCGGAAACTGGCCTCTGCGTAGTTGCGGCGGATGCGTTCGACGGGGCTGAAGCCTGTTGCGGAGTTTTCCACCAGCTTGGTTCCCGGCGCGACGAGGGAGAGATGCGCGCGCAGCGCTCCAGCCTCGTTGTCGTTGGGTTTCAGCTTTAGAGCAGCGTCGGCTTCCTTGAGTGCGCTGGCTGTATCGCCGCGGCGGAAGAGCGCGATGGCGAGGTTGTAGTGGTAGTCCTCATCGGAGGGATCGGCGGCAGAGGCGCGCTGGAAGAAGGCGGTGCCGTCCTTTCCCTGGCGGCTTAGCGCGACGGCTTGATCGTTGACCACCTCAGGCAGTGGGAGTTGCTGCGCGACGAAGCTAAAGGCCGTGGCAGCGCCTGCATAGTTGGCGGAGTTGAACCGGGCCAGGCCGAGATAGAAGTTTGCCTCAAGCGCCATGCGATCTGTATGCGGCACCTTGGAGAGGGTGGCGTCGGCCGTAGCGTAGTCGCGCGCGGTGTATTGTTCCTTGCCCAGCGCGAGCAGAGCAGCGGCGTAGTTGGGCGCCAGGGCGACAGCGGCCTGTAGCCGCTTCAATCGCTCGTCGGCGGTGGGTGCGTTGGTGCCACGAATGTAGTCCTCGAACGCCGGGAGTGGAACGCCGCCGGGCGCGAAGAGGAAAGTGGCTTCTGCGACGTTGAAGTGCGGATCAATGCTGCGCGCGACCTTCCAGGCGACGGCGTTTTCGGCGTCGTAGAGGCGGGCGAGTTCCGCCCCATCTTCAATGGGATTCGAGAGCGTGAGCGCGTCAACCGAGAGAACCTGTGCCTGGATGGTGATTTTGTCGTTGCCGGCGCCGCTTCCGGGGACGTTTTGTACGGTATAGCTACCGACGATGACGTAGTTTGCGTCGAGTTGTTGCGCGATGCGGATGGTCGTGGCGCGGGAGGGTTTGAAGCCGGTGGGAAGGCCGAGGTGATCGAGCGCGAAGGCGCGATCGTCGTGCGAGATGGTGAGGAATCCGGCGGAGTCGAGCCGCTTGTTGAGCGTGTCGGGAAAGGAGTCACCGATCCAGTTGAGAGAGGGGTTGCCGGAGCGGTTGTCGAAGGGGAGAACCAGCACGACACGGCCGCCGGACTCCTGCGCGATGGCGGGTTTGCAGGCGAAGACGCCCAAGAGAGCGAGAGACAGGGCGAGAAACTTCGACAAGGACCGCATTGGGTCGATTATAGGCGTTGGGCCGCGTTTGTGAGGAGACTGGCGTGCTGGATGCGGGCGATGCGGCAGGCGCGTAGAATCTGGGCACGGAGGCATTCGATGAAGATCTCTTCCTGGAAGGCTCTGCCGCTGTTTGCGGCTGTATTGGCGGCAGGTACGCTACGAGCGCAGACCGAGGATGCTACGGCTGCTAAGCAGCAATATGAGGAGATGAAGGCGCAGATTAGCGGAGGCAATCTCGCGCTGGACTGGCGTGCGTTTCGGTTGGCTGCAGTTACGAGTGGTCTGAAGCCGGGGTTTGTGACGCGTGCTGACTATAACGAGGCTGTTGGCGACACTGAAGGTGGGAAGCTGGATGCGGCTCTAACGGCGGCGAACGCGGCGATTGACCGGAATATGGCTGATCCGGAGGCACATCTGCTGGCGGCGCGGGCGCTGGAGAAGATGGGCCGGTGGAGCGAGGCGGAGAGAGAGCGCACGATTGAAGGGGCACTGGTGAAGTCAATCTTTGACTCGGGCGATGGAAAGTCCGCTGTGACGGCATTTTTTGTTGTGAACGCGGCCGAAGAGAACTTTTTTATCAAGACTGCTCTTGGGGAGCAGCCGACGTCTCATACGCCGACGAGTCAGAACGGGCAGACGTTGGATAAGGTGACGGCTGTGGATTGGGAAAAAGCCAGCCACGACTCGTGGTTTATCAGACCGGCCAGTACGGCGCCGGTCTCAGACGATAAAAAAGACTAACGAATGGCGTTACTTTTTGCCGAAGACCTCGCCCATGCGACGTATCTGGGCGCCCACGCCGCGTAGCTTCTCTTCCATGCGCTCGTAGCCGCGATCCATGTGGTAGACGCGGTCGAGGATGGATTCGCCATCAGCGACTAGCGCTGCCAATACTAGTGCAGCGGAGGCGCGAAGGTCGGAGCACATGACGGCGGCGGACTGGAGAGGGGTGCCGCCACGGACGGTGGCGGTACGGCCCTGTACGGTGATGTTTGCGCCCATGCGGTTGAGTTCGCCGACGTGCATGAAGCGGTTTTCGAAGATATTTTCGGTGACGTTCGAGGTGCCTTCACATTGTGTGAGTAGGGCCATGAATTGGGCCTGCATGTCGGTGGGGAAGCCGGGGTACTCTTCGGTGGTGATGTCGGCTGCTTTCAGGCTGGCTGCGCCTTCGGAGCGGACTCGGATGTTGTCGGTGCCGACTTCCAGCTTTACACCGCACTCCTGTAGTTTGCTGAGGAGTGAGCCGAGGTGTTCGGGGTTGAGGCAGTCTACGTTGAGGTCGCCGCCGGTGATGGCGCCGGCGATGAGGAAGGTGCCGGCTTCGATACGGTCGGGGTTGATGCGGTGGCGGGCGCCGTGGAGTTTGGAGACGCCTTTGATTTTGATGGTGCTGGTGCCGGCGCCTTCGATCTGAGCTCCCATGGCGTTGAGCAGGGCGGCGAGGTCGGTGACCTCGGGCTCGCGGGCACAGTTTTCGAAGAGGGATTCGCCGTCGGCGAGGGCGGCGGCCATGAGGAGGTCTTCGGTTCCGGTGACAGTGATCTTGTCGAAGACGATATGGGTGCCTTTGAGTTGGGACTTGCCGTCGTTAGGGCTGCGGGCTTCGAGGTAGCCGTGGTCGTAGGTGATGGTGGCGCCCATGGACTCGAGGCCCTTGATATGGAGGTCGATGGGGCGACCGCCGATGTTGCAGCCGCCGGGCATGGCAACGCGGGCCATGCCGGTGCGGGCGATTAGCGGACCGAGGACGAGCGAGCTGGCGCGCATGGTCTTGACGATCTCGTACTTGGCGACAGGGTCGGAGAGCACGGCGCACTTGATGCTGGTGCGGTGCTGGGCGCGGCCGTAGCCGAGTTCAACCTGTGCGCCCATGCTTTCGAGAAGCTTGCGCTCCGTTTCGATGTCGCGGACCTGGGGGATGTTTTCGAGGATGACTTCATCCTCGGTGAGGATGGCGGCGGCCATGCAGGGGAGCGCGGAGTTTTTGGCTCCGGAGATCTTGATCGTGCCTAGAAGAGGGTTACCGCCGCGAATTACAAACTTGTCCATCTGATTAGTTTACGGGTGTGGGCTGAGGATACGGGTAACGAGGTTGGTGCGGAGACTAGTGAGGCGGGTTTGCGGTGATGCGGTAAATATAGATGAACTCGTCGCCGAGTAAACCGCGGTCGAACTGGCCGATGAGCTGCTGGTTGAGGCCTCCGGCGGCGAGTTGGCGCTGATCGACGACGGAGAGCTTGCGGTTGTCGAGGAAGAGGCCGGTGGGGACGTGGAGCGTCTGGAAGCCATGAATGAGGCTGGCGGGGGTGTCCTTAGAGCGGTCAAAGTTGTCGCGGCGATTGGAGAAGGTGAGAACGCGGTCCTCACAGGCACACTCGAGCTGATAGATGGGCCGGTTGAGGCGCTCGGGGACGCCGATGACGTTGCTGTCGGGTGTGCCGAAGAGGGGAAGGTTTTCAAGGTGTTGCTGGACGATCCAATCGGTCGCGGCCTGGCTGTCGGAGTAGGGCCTGGACCATTGGTCGATCTCGGCGATGATACCTGGAGTGACTGGTAGCAGGAGCAGGAGGTAGACGAGCGGCGAGACGCGGGTGGGCTGCGAGCGGAGCATCCAGAGAGCGACCAGGAAGCCGATATAGACGATGCCAGTGTGGCGTGCGGCGGCGACCCCGGTAATGTGGCTGAAGACAGTGCCGACAATGATGATGGCGACCAAGATGATCCCGGGGCGCCAATGATCTCGGAAGATGATGTACAGGACGAAGAGTATGGCGGGCGACAGAAAGAAGTAGAACCAGCCGCTCGTCAACCACTGATCGAGCAAATTGATAGGTGGGGGCACCCACGGTACGGCGACCCACTTGAGGACGGACTGAACGAAGTGGCCGACGTCCCAGAACTGCGAGAACATTTTGCCGGTGGCGCTCCAACCGATATCTTTTGCAGGCCAGAGGGTTTCCAGAGAGATGGCCATCGACGCGGTGAAGATGGCAAGAGAAGTTGCGATGTCGCGGAGCCTGAGTTTTGCGGGGACATTCGATTGGGTGAGGCGGCTGATGCCGTATTCCAGCAGGAGTGCGCCGGCGAGGATGGCTCCCGTGATGTCGACGTTAGCGATGAGGCCAAGCCAAAGAGTGCTGCGGATGACCCAGTCGGGCCTGCGGGTTCTGAACCACGCGTAGGCCATAGCGAACAGGAGTTCGAGGCTATACATGCGGCACATGACGGTGTATTCGAAGAAGAAGTAGTAGCTACAGAGGATGAGCAGCAGCTCTATGCGTCGAAACGGAGAAGCCCACGCGATCAGGGCGTAGATTGCGGTGCCGATGGAGGCTTCGACGAGCTTGAGCATCCACAGCGAGTGCGACATCCGGCTGGCAGTGAAGAGGATCAGGTACCAAAGGGCAGGATGGGCTTCGTAGTGTACGCGGCGGAAAAGTTCGGTGAGATTGGGGCTTATGAAGGAGATCGCCCATGCATTGATTTCGTCACGCCAGATTTGATGATTCGCGAGCTGCGCGAGAAAGAGGAGATAAAAGGGCAGGGTGATGAGCAGCCGGTCTGTTCGGGCGGAGCGAGGTGATCGCAAGAAGTTTGTCGGCTTATCGCTAGGCAGGGGAGAACTCCTCCGTGGTTTTGCGCGTTACGCGATGAGACGGGGCTTCATACTGTCGTTCGACAGGCGAGCCGCCGGAACGTCGTTGAAGATTTCTGGCTGCGCCACTCCCATTCTGTTGAGGCGATATTGCATGGCGGTTTTCAGCACGCCGACGCCGTAGGTAACGCTCCGCTTGAAGTTGATCGACGAGGCTTCGGGGAAGTACTTGGTAGGGCAGGAGACTTCGCCGATGCGGAAACCGAAGTGCACGGACTGCGCAATCATTTGATTGTCGAAGACGAAGTCATTGGAGCAGTTGTGCAAAGGAAGGCGTTCGAGGACGGCGCGGCTCCAGGCGCGGAAGCCGGTGTGGTATTCGGATAGCTTCTGGCCGAGCAGGATGTTTTCAGAGAATGTGAGGAAGCGGTTGGAGACGTACTTGTACAGCGGCATTCCCCCCACCAAGGCTCCCTTACCGAGGATTCGAGACGCAAGGACACAGTCGAATTCGTCGTAGGCGATCATGGAAGCCATCGCGGGAACGAGCTTGGGGGTGTACTGGTAGTCGGGGTGCAACATGACCACGACATCCGCGCCACGGTTGAGGGCGGCTGTGTAGCAGGTCTTCTGGTTGCCGCCATAGCCGTGATTGACGGCGTGCTGGACGGTGTAGATGCCCAGACGGCGAGCTAACTCCGGCGTGTTATCGCGGCTGGCATCGTCGGTAAGGATGATGTCGTCGACGAATGCCTGCGGGATTTCCCGGTACGTACGCTCCAGCGTTTGTTCTGCGTTGTAAGCCGGAAGTACGACTGCGATGCGTTGACCGTTGATCATTTCTATTCTTTCTAGTATCCAGTTTCTCGAGCCGGCTGTTGTTTTGACAGGCAGCTTCGGGCATTGGTTGGTTCAACGCCAAGGTTATGAGCGATCGCCGAGGGGATCGATCCTGCTAACTTGCCCCAGCTGGGATGACGACGTACTGGCTTCCGTCAAGGGTATACGCCATTGGAGTGCAATAGCGAAGACCAGTGAAGGAGACGAAGTGCCATGTACTGAGTGTAGAGACGCCGAAGCCGCAGTTATGAATTACTGCTTCTGTTTTTCCTTTGGGAAATAGTGGCGACGCCCTGAAATAATAGAAGCTTAACTTGCAAGTTAGACTGGTTATCTTCTAAGGTGGTTCTATGTCACAGACGCCCTCTGAGGTTTCGGTTATTGAGTTTGCGCGGTCGGTGGGGCGGCTGGTGCGGCGGGCGCGGGCGGCAGGGGCGTCGAGTGGGCTTTCGTGGACGGAGAGTGCGGTGCTGTCGTGGCTGGCAAAGAGTGGGCCGATGACGACGGCGGAGTTGGCGCGGGGTGAGGGGATGAGGCCGCAATCGATGGGGACGGTGGCGGCTGGGTTAGAGAAGATGGGGTTGATTGCGCGTGAGGCCCATGCGACTGATGGCCGCCGGGTGAACCTGGTGCTGACGGAAAAGGGTGCGGCGTTGCAGAAGAATACGAGTGACACGAAGCGGGCGTGGATTGCACGGCGATTTGCGGAGTTGAGTGAGGAGGAGCAGCAGGCGCTGTTTGCGGCGGGAAAGCTGATGGCGCGGTTGACGGAGGATTCGGAGTGAAGGGGCCAGCTTCGATCTCTCATGCGTGGCGGGCGCTGCGTCACCGGAACTTTCAACTGTTCTTTGCAGGGCAGAGCATCTCGGTGATCGGAACGTGGATGACGCGGCTGGCTACGAGCTGGCTTGTGTATAGGATGACGCACTCGGCGTTGCTGTTGGGGGTGGTGAGCTTTTCGGGGCAGATTGTTTCGTTTCTGCTGGGGCCATTTGCGGGGGTCTGGGTGGAGCGGTGGGAGCGGCGGAAGATGCTGGTGTGGACTCAGTTTGGCGGGGCGGTGCAATCGCTGGGGCTGGCGGTGTTGACGCTGATGCACAGGATCACCTTGTGGGAGGTGATTGCGCTGACGGCCATGCAGGGCGTGATTAATGCGTTCGATATGCCGGGGCGGCAGTCGTTTCTGGTACAGATGGTGGATGACAAGGCGGACCTGGGGAATGCGATTGCGCTGAACTCGTCGATGGCGAATGGAGCGCGGCTGGTGGGGCCGGCGATTGCCGGGTTGATTGTGGCGAAGTGGGGCGAGGGGTGGTGCTTTCTGGTGGACGGCGTGAGCTACTTTGCGGTGATTGCGTCGCTCCGGATGATGCGGATACGGCCGCTCGATGCCAAGCGCGTGAAGGCTAGCATGCTGGTGCAGATGCGTGAGGGGTGGGACTATGTGCGCGGCTTCGTGCCGGTGAGAACGACTTTGCTATTGTTCGCGATGGTGAGTTTGATGGGGTATTCGTGGAGCGTGTTGATGCCGGTGTTTGCGGGCGGCGTGCTGCACGGTGGGGCGCATACACTGGGGTGGTTGAATGCGGCGGCGGGTGTAGGAGCTGTGATTTCCGCGGCGACACTGGCGGTGCGAAGGTCGGCGCGTGGGTTGCCGCTGGCGGTGCAGGTTTCGGTGACGATACTGGGCGTGGCGCTGATCTGCTTTGGGCTGTCGCGGGTGTTGTGGCTATCACTGTTGCTAATGGTGTTTGTCGGGTTTGGCATGCTGCAGACGGCCAGTGCGAGCAACACGATTATCCAATCGCTGGTGACAGAGGATAAACGGGCACGGGCGATGAGTTATTACACGATGGCGTTTTTTGGCATGGCGCCGTTTGGAAGCTTGCTGGCAGGCGTGCTGGCGCATTTGTTTGGAGCGCCGCGGACGATGATGTTTACGGGATCGTGTTGCGTGGCGGGGGCTGTCTGGTACTCGACGAAGTTGCCGGCGATGAAGGCTGCGGTCGTTGCAGAGAAGGTTGCGGTTGCGTAAGTGAGACTGAAAAGGAGAGTGGCATGAACGTTGGACACTATGTTGGTGCGTTGTTTGCAGGTGCGTTCCTGGTGAATGTGGTGCCGCACTTTGTGAAGGGGATTTGTGGGGATAAGTTTCCTACGCCGTTTTCGAAGCCGCCGGGGAAGGGATTGTCATCTGCGCCAGTGAATATGGTTTGGGCGCTGTTCAATCTGGCGGCGGGGTTGTTGCTTTGGCATGTGTCGAGGCCTTGCTCGGCGTATGGGTTGATGGCGGCGTTTGCGGTGGGGTTTGCAGGGTTGGGATTGCAGATGTCCGCGCATTTCCAGCATAAGGACAGTGAGTAGACAGTTAGACAGTAGACAGTGAAAGACAGATGGAGGAGATTGGGATGGCGTTGACACAGGTTGATGAGAAGTGTGCGTTGGTTGTGGTTGATTTGCAGAAGGGGATTGTTGGGTTGCCGGTTGAGGGGATTGGCGATGTGGTGTCGCAGTCGGTGAGGCTGGTGAAGGCGTTTCGGGAGGCGTCGCAGACTGTTGTGCTGGTGAATGTGGCCGGACGTGCACCGGGGCGCGTGGATGCGGGGTTTAATCGTCCGTTGCCGCCGGATTTTGCGGAGTTGATTCCGGAGTTGGAGCAGTCGCCGAGTGATGTGTTGGTGACGAAGCATCGCGTGGGTGCGTTTCTGGGGACTGCGCTGGATGAGGAGTTGAAGAAGCGGGGCGTGACGCAGGTGGTGTTGTGTGGCGTGGCTACGGGGAGTGGCGTGGAATCGACTGCTCGGAGCGCGTATGACCTGGGATACAACGTGGTGTTTGTAGCGGATGCTATGACGGATATGAATCCGGAGATCCATCGGAACTGTATTGAGCGGAGCTTTCCAAAGTTGGGGGAAGTAGAGACTACAGAAGGTGTTTTGGGGATGTTGCAGGGGTGATTTTTACGGACCGTGCGGTACGGTGAATTTTTTGGGGGAGTGGGGATTGGA
>Ga0302313_10003331_pt1 | contig 10621 bp, 11 predicted proteins | sample III_Palsa_N2_2_FD_200454 | JGI IMG/M metagenome (GOLD analysis project Ga0302313, IMG submission 200454) | Peat permafrost microbial communities from Stordalen Mire near Abisko, Sweden - III_Palsa_N2_2 | ecosystem: Environmental > Terrestrial > Soil > Palsa > Peat permafrost | place: Sweden...
TACCAGTAAATCTCTACGTCCGGGTGTGCTGCATGAACATTGTCCGCGACCTCCGCGGGAATATGTGTATCCAGCTTTCCGAAGTGCAGCATCACCGGCGCCAATGGTTTCTCACTCGCGAAGTGGCCGATGTGACCGCCATAGTATCCCACGGCTGCTTCAGGATGAAGGCGCGTCGCCGCCAGCCAAGCCAGGCTGCCGCCAAAGCAATAGCCGACCACACCGGCTTTACCGCCTGATTCCGTATGGGCGAAATCCAGCGCGGCAGCCACGTCTTGCAGGGATAGCTCGAAGTTGAGCCTGGGTACGAAGCTCATCGCTTTCTGCAGATCAGCTCCGTCGTAGCCCAGTTCTATCCCTCGCTCGAACCGATCGAAGAGCGCCGGCGCCACGGCCAGAAAGCCATCTTTCGCATAGCCGTCCGCCACGGAACGGATGTGCGCGTTGACTCCAAAAATCTCCTGCAAAACAACCAGTCCTGCGAAGGGCTTGCTCTCTGGCCGCGCTATGTACGCGCTGAATTGATGCCCATCCTCGGCCTTCAACGTTGCATATTCGCTCATGTTTGCGACTCCCTGTAGTATGTTGCGATCGTGTTCAGCCTTGTTCAGACTCGATCAGTATCCCACGCGCAAGTTAGGCTCGCATCAATCCTCGTTGCGGCTGTTCCATCCAGTGAACGCCACCTTTTGCAGCCGCTCGTTTTCATGCGATCCCTGTTCTAACCCAGGATTTGGGAGAGGATTTGACCTTGGCTGTGTCCATCCTCGATCAGGGTTTAGGAAACACGTTATCCGTTTGCAGTGGTTCGCCACGCAGGAACCTGGCGATGTTCTCATTCAGGAACTTCTCGTCGGCGGGGTTGCTGCCCGCGCCCGCGGTGTGTCCCCACAGAGATGGGATTGGCATCAGCGAAACGCCCGGTATGAACTGCGCTTCGTAGCGCGCGTCGGTGAGAGGAAAGTAGAGATCTGTTGCCGACGGCATGTAGAGGAACGGGACCTTGATGGAAGCAAGCGCCTTCTCTACGTTGCCATCGAAACCAGGCGTCGCGCCAACATCTTGATGTTCCCAGGTGCGCATCTGCAGGATGAGATTGTTGGCATCCGCGCCGGGGATGAAGTTGGTGCGGAACTCATGCAGCACTTGATCGAATGTCGTGCCCGGAGGATTGTCAGAACGCCATAACTCTTTGCGCCACCACTCCTGCGAAAACAGCCACGCTGTCCAGACCGTCGCAAAGGCTTCGAGGCCTTTCTTGGGCTGCTCGGTGTAGTCTCCGTCTTTGAAGGCCGCGTCAGCGGTGAGTGCGGCGATCTGTCCTTCCAGGCGCACCACTCCGTGGCCGTACGTCTTGCCGGTTCCCGAAGTCGCAACGATGCGATCGGCAAAGGTTGGATAGCTTACCGCCCACTGAAATGCCTGCTGCGCGCCCATCGAAAAGCCAATTACAGCGCGCAGATGTGTCACCTTCAGATCTTCGATGAGCAGTTGGTGAACCGCCTGTACGTTATCGCGAATCGTCATCACAGGAAACCGCGGCCCATGGAACGGCTCGGGTGTATTGCTTGGCGAGGACGAACTGCCATTGCCGAAGAGTTCGCTGGTGACGAGGAAGTATTGATCGAGGCTGAGCGCATGTCCCGGCCCCATCAGCCATTCATAGCCATGCAGGTTGGCCATGTAGTGCGAGGGCAGCAGGATCACGTTGTCGTGCGCGGCATTCAAGTGGCCGTAGGTCCCGTAGACCACCTTGGCTTCGGGCAGCGCGACACCGCTCTCGGTATGAAAGTTGCGCAGGACGAAGACGTGCCGCTCGGGAGTGAATGCAGGCTTGGCCGCAGGCGGATCGTCTGCCCTTAGAATCGGGGCGCCTATGCCGATCAAAATTGCAAGTAGTAAGAGCCGCTTCATGCTTTCTCCTTATGATTCGGTCAGGCTGCTTAACTTCAGTGCTCACTCAGGAATTCATCCACAACCTGCACATACTTGTCTGGCTCCTCGTAGGAGGGCAGATGCCCGCTCTTCTCGAAGATGGCCAGCTTTGCGCCGGGTATTGCCTTGTACATTCGCCACGCATTCAGTGGGGCGACGTTCATGTCGTAACGGCCGGTGATAATGAGTGTCGGAAACTTGAACTTGGGAAGTTCTGCGTTCATGTCCATGTTGGACGCGGAATCGCCTACGGCAGCCCCGACCCCTGGCGCGTAGCCGATATCCCCGACATTCGCTAGATACTTGTGCATCATCTCCTGGCTATAGAAGATCATGCGGAAGTGATTAATCAGGCCTTGCTGTGCTGCCGCATCGGTGTTGCCTAACTTCTTCTCGAGAGCAGCATCCTCTTCTTCGATATCGGGAAAAGTCTGAGGCAGCAGATGCACCATATCTTTGAAGGCAGCCGGCGGAGAGTCGCTCAGGATCAGCTTGTGCACGTGGTCGGGATGCGCGACTGCGTAAGCCATGGCAAGAAAGCCGCCATAGGAATCTCCAACGAGATTTACGGTTTCAAATTTGAAATGCGCGCGGACTGCTTCAAGATCCGCGACCTGTGCCGGCATCTCCTGCGAAGCGCCGGGCTGCATGTGCGTCGATTTGCCGGTTCCGCGCTGGTCGTAAAACACGACCTCGCGATGCTGTGCAACGCGCGTCCAGACATCGTTCTGGATCATGTATTTATGGGAGAGCCCGGGCCCGCCATTGATGGCCATCACTGGAGTCTCCCCCGTGGGCTTGCCGTAGACTTCGTAGGCCAGGTCGACATCCGCGGTGTGCACAATCCCCGCAGTTGGCGAGGTTTCCTGCCCAATGGCCGGCAGACACGATATTCCCAGCATGGTTAGTGCCAATACAGAAGTACTTGAATTCACCTCAGGCCTCGTTGGTTAAATTTCTACTGCGTCACTTGGTGAATATGGCTTTCGGACACATCGCATGCACGCCAACATTGCCATCGACGAGTTGGGTGATGTCCACATCGACAGCAACGGATGTGAGCATGTAGGCATCGTCGCGGCTCAGGTGCTTTTGGTCGACGAGGAAGTTGATCATGTCGCGCACCGCGAGCGTCGTGGCTTCTTTCAGATCCGGGCTGAAGCCCATGCTTATGTAGCTGGTGGGTGTTTCTGCACGGGGCCAGAGCAGGTGCTGATCCTTGTGGACGATGAAACGAAACGTGCCGGTAAGAAATGTCTCCATGGCAGTAATATCCACCTCGCCATTGCCCTGCCCGGCGTGTCCATCACCTGCTTCAAAGAGCGCTCCCTTGGCGTGTACGGGAATGTAGAGGGTCGTGCCGGCGACCAGTTCCTTGTTGTCCATATTGCCTGCGTGCATCCACGGCGGAGCGCTGTCGTAACGGCCAGCGGACTCCGGCGGCGCCACACCCATGCTGCCGAAAAACGGGTGCAATGGGATATCGATGCCTGGCGCAAAGTGAGCGATCATCTTTTCCCGATCCAGAGGGATAATCTTCCTGCGCCCATAGGGATAGTCGTTGGGTAGAAAGCCGCGCCCTGCGCCGAAGCCATTGCAGGCAAAGGGTACATCGATACCGATCTTGAGGATCTGCACTTCAAGCACATCCCCTGGCTCGGCTTCGGCAATGTCAACAGGGCCTGTGAGGATGTGCCCGCCTGGACCCTTGTCCTTCACTTCGCGATAGATGTCAGCGTTGTACGGAGGAATGTCTTTGGCCTCGACACCTTCTTCTTCCATCCGTTCCGTTGGGCCACAAGTCGAGAGCGTCTGCATCCGCACTGTATCGCCGGAATGTACCGTCAATACAGCCTTTGCCTTTGCGGAATAGTATCCCCACACCACGGTGGAAGGCGAGGCTGGCAGTATGATGGGCGCACTCTGCGCCAACACGTACGAAGCAGAAGAGAGCAAGATCACAACGGCTGCAAAAGGCTTCATAAAAGACTCCCGGGAAAGAAGTAGAGTCGTGCTGGTGTGAGTCAAAACCCCTGCAAGAAATCAATACGCAAGCGCCGTACCGTCAGCGCGCATCTCGCTTGCCGCGGCGTAGACGCGGATTTCCTCTTGCTTGCGATTTTCCACGCACTCGTAGCGGCCAAAGCCGCCATCGCTTGCGCCAATCGGCCAGCCGATGTCGATGAGCGCTTTGCGCGTATCGGCAGGGACGCCAGCCTCAAGGCGCAGTATGCCGCGTGGTCCTAAGCCAGGCTGATCTTCACCCATACTTTGCGAAGAGCCTTCGTGATGCCAGCGCGGGCTGTCACCCGCGGCCTGCGCGTCGAGTCCATAATCAACGCGGTTCAGGATGATCTGCGTCTGCCCCTGCGGCTGCATGTCTCCACCCATCACTCCGAAGGCAAGCCATGGCACACCGTTCTTCGATGCGAAGCCGGGAATGATGGTTTGAAATGGCCGCTTTCCCGGTGCGTAGATATTCGGATGTCCATCCTGCAACGAGAACAACTCACCGCGATCCTGAAACATGAAGCCGAGCCCATCCGCGACCAGGCCCGAGCCCATGCCGCGAAAGTTAGATTGAATCATCGAGACCATCATGCCGTCTTTGTCGGCCGTCGAGAAATACGTCGTGTCGCCGTGGCCTGGCGCCTCGCCTGCATGCACCGGTTCAAGGATGCGATCAAGACGAATGAGCTTCGCCCGCTCCTTGGCGTACTGCTTCGACTTGAGCCACTCAATGGGAATCTTGGCGAAGTGCGGATCGGCGTAATAGCGAGCGCGGTCTTCATAGGCAAGGCGCTTGGCTTCGGCCTGCACATGCAACGACTGCGGGGATTGAAAGCCGAAGCCACGCATATCAAATTGCTCAAGGATGTTGAGCATCTGCAGTGTGGCCAGGCCCTGTGTATTGGCGGCCATGGCGTAGACATCGACCCCGCGATATCCGGTTACAAGCGGCGTATCCCACTCGGCGTGATGTTCGCGCAAATCGTCCGCGGAGAGCCATCCGCCGATCCGCTTGAAGTATGTACCGATCGTCTTCGCGATGGGCCCGTCGTAAAAGGCGTCGCGGCCGCCTTCGGCAATCATGCGATAGGTGCGTGCAAGATCAGGATTGCGGCGAACGTCGTTTTCGTTGGGAGCCTTGCCGCCGGGCGTGTAGGTCTTTACTGCGTTGGCGGTCTCTTCTACTCCCGAGTCCGGGCGCAAGAAAATCGCCATGTTGCGCTTGATGTAATACGCAATGATCTGCGGCGCGGGTGAGCCGGTTTCGCAGTAGTGAATCGCAGGCTCAAAGAGTTCAGCCCATTTGAGCTTGCCGTAGCGCTGATGCAGCGTCCACCAGCCGTCGAGCGCGCCCGGTGTGGAAACTGTAACTGCGCCAAGCTTGGGCAGGACGCCATTCTTTGCTCGCGCACGGGCGGTCGCAAGAGACAGCGCTTTTGGCGAACGGCCTGAACTGGCCATCCCCTCGAGCTTGTTTGTCTTGGGATCCCACACGAAGGCGAAGCAGTCGCCGCCGAGGCCGGAACTGACCGGCTCGACAAAGCCAAGCACGGCATTCGCGGCCACCGCTGCGTCTACGGCAGAGCCGCCACGCTTGAGCATGTCAATGGCAACTTGCGTAGCCAGTGGATGCGCCGTGCCCGCCGCTCCTGAGCATCCCAGCGCGGCGGAGCGTGAGGCAAAGCTTGCACCCGATGGCCGGTCACCAGCGTGCACATCGGGCCGCGCAAACCGCTCCTCACCGGGAGTCTGGAATTTCGGCAGCTTGTCATTTGGCGGGTTGGTGCCAGATGCGCCATTGCCGTTGGCCTGCGCTGCTAGATGCGCAGGCGCAATCGAGCCGGCAGCTGCCAAAGGAAGAGTTGCGAGAAAGGTGCGGCGACGCATGTCGTCTCCTTCATTGGAAAAGGGAAGTCGAGGCGGTTCGCGAGCTTCAAGCGGATTGAATCGAGTGCTGGACTATCGGTGAGGCGCGTTATGCACGGATTTTACATGACCCATTCGGCTCCGCAACCGCATTCACTTGGGCGAGTCGTCGCCGGGTTGATACCAGGGCACATCCTTTTGCGGAAAGAGAAAGGGAGACTTGGCGAGGAGATGAGAAAAGATGCGGTGCGCCATCTTGACCGACTGCTCTATCTCGGCGTCCCAGTCCGGTTGCGATGCGGTGTCGCACTCGATGCGCGGCCACTTCGCCGTGCGGATGGCGAGGATCAGGCTGCTGGCAATCACCAGCGTAGGCCCCAGCTTCGACAGATCGACTTCCTTCCGGTAACCGGCGATTTCCATTGTGACATTATAGGCGAACAAAAGGCGAAAATATCAACACCTTTGTAAGGTGCCAAAATTGCCCTCGCAAGGGTATGCTTGTAAGCTGGAATCCCTTCTATGGAACTAGTGAAAGAAGCTCCGCCGCAGGTCGTGCTCAAGGTTCTTGTCATTGACGACAACAAAGCCCATGCCGAGGGATTGGCCGAATTGCTCGGCCTCTCGGGCTTCGAGGCTTGGCACGTACTTACTGGAACAGAGGGTATCGAGGCCGCGCGCGCGCGCCATGTAGACGCCGTCCTGCTCGACATGAATCTGCCCGACATGAACGGCTTCGAGGTCTGCCGCCGTCTTCGCCGCGACCCACGTACCGCTCACATAGCCGTCGTCTTCCACACCGCGCAAGGCTCGGTGCCAGGCGCGCGCCATGAGGGAGACGCCTTCCTGACGTATCCGGTGGCGATGAGCGAGGTTTACTCCACTATCCGTGGCAGCGTTGAGCGGCGTAAGAATCGCATGGGACGGATCATCGAGTAAGTATCGCGTGTAACTGCCGCGCTTCGCTCCCGAATAACTCATGGAGCCAAAAGAGGCTGCTAACCCGCGATGTGCTATTTTGCACATGCTTCCATCTGGCTGACATGGAAACCTCCAATGAGACATTCCGGACTCGGGAGAAATGTGTTTGAAAAAGAGGTGTAAATGACACAGCCTGAGACTGTTGTGGCTGCTTTGAATCAAGGGCAGAGTGTTCGACGGGATGAGTGGGAGCCAATCATCAAGATGTTCGTAGCCCGAGACATGTTGATGTGTCAGTGCGGGAACTCGAAGCCCTGGCAACACTCCCTGACGTGGGACGATATCGCAGCAATCGACTGGAAGTTAGTTTGAAGTTCCAATAGCTAACTCATGAGTCAGGTCTACTCCACCATCCGCCTCAGCGTACAACGACGCAAGAATCGGATCGGCCGGGTTATTGAGAAACATTGGCGTGCTTTTCATGCCAGATGCTCCATGGCATGTATAAGCGCGCTGCGATAAATCCAGCATCTTTCCCAGCCGTATTGTAAGTGTGCTCTCCGTTGATCATCATGACAAGGTGGTGGCCTGTGCCTCTATAATCAGCAAGATGGCTTCGTCAGAAAAGAATCAACGGCCGCTTGAAACCGGCATCGTTACGGATTTCAGCGATCGGATGAGCTATGCCGGCTACCTCTGCCTCGATGGTCTGCTCTCGCAACAACGGCCCCTCTCCCAGCCACAGCACCATGATGAAATGCTCTTCATCATCCAGCATCAAGTTTCAGAACTTTGGATCAAGCAACTGCTTCACGAGTTGGGAGCAGCGATTGGTTACGTGCAGCGGGATCAGCTCGATCCCTGCTTCAAGATTCTGTCGCGCGCCAAGCTGATCCAAATGCAGCTCTTTGATCAATGGGCGGTGCTGGAAACGCTCACGCCTTCTGAATACATGGAATTTCGCGGTGTGCTCGGCCACGCCTCCGGATTTCAGTCCTATCAGTACCGCAAGCTTGAGTTCTTGCTGGGGAACAAGAATCGGGATGAACTGAAAGTCTTTGCCTATGCTCAGGAGATTCATCAGGATTTGCAGAAAGCGCTTGAGTCTCCCAGCCTTTATGACGAATTCCTGCGCTATCTCAAGCGGCGCGGGCTTGCTGTTCCTCAATCTTGTGTCGAGCGCGATTGGTCGGAGCCTTATCAGAAGAACGATGAATTGACCGAGGTCTTCCGGCAGATCTACGAGCATCCGCGCGAGCGCTGGGACGCTTATGAGATGTGCGAGAAGCTGGTCGATGTAGAAGAGTATTTCCAGCTTTGGCGCTTTCGCCACATGAAGACGGTTGAGCGTATCATTGGCTTCCGTCCTGGCACCGGAGGCTCATCCGGTGTTGGTTTTCTGCGCCAGGCACTGGAATTGACCTTCTTTCCCGAGTTATTTGCTGTCCGTACAGGTCTCAGACAACGATGAGCGGCTTGACAACAAGCAGCCGTTCGCTGGACGAGGCCATTGCACGACTGGGCCGTGGCCCGCTCACGGAAGAATCTGTACAGCAGCACATTGCGCCGTTGTTTTCTCGCGTGTTGGCCAGTGATCGGGTTAATGAACGGGTCTTTGATCGATTGTGTGATCGGGTCTACCTCGCCAACCATTCTTTAGGCCGTCCACTCGATGCGATGGCGAAGGACGTGCACGAAGCGACCTCGTTGTGGGAGACGAAACTCGGCGATGCATGGGAGGCCTGGTTGGCTGAGCAAGAAGACTTTCGCGCCCGCATTGCGCAACTCATCCATGCTCCACGCACGGATTGCATTGTGCCGAAAACGTCCGCGGGACAAGGCCTGCGTGCTGTTCTGAATGCGCTGCCTGGAATTCCGCGCGTCCTGAGCACGCGTGGAGAATTCGATTCGATTGACCTGGTGTTGAAACAGTATGCCTCGATGGGACGCATCGAGATGTGGTGGGTTGATGCTGATGCTGAAGGTCTGTATACGGTGCCGGGGATCGTGCGGCATCTGGGACCGGAGATCGATCTTGTCGTGATTTCTCAGGTCATGTTCATGAACGGGCAGGTTGTCCATCGTCTGGACCAGCTCGCCGACGAGTGCCACAGCGTTGGGGCAAAGCTGCTGGTCGATTGCTATCATGCTGCGGCCGTCTTTTCCGTGGATGTCGCTGACATGCGGGCTGACTTCGCTATCGGAGGCAGTTATAAATATCTCCGCGGCGGCCCGGGTGCATGTTTTCTGTATTTATCGCCGGAGATTCTATCGAGCGAACTGCGCCCGCTCGATACAGGCTGGTTCGCGCGTGAAGATACGTTTGGTTATGAGCGACCCGATCCACCACGATTGCGCTCTGGCGGCGACGCCTTTCTCGAGTCGACACCAGCGGTGCTGACGTACTACCAGGCGCGGAGTGGACAGCAGTTTACGCTGGCTGTGACGGTCGAGCGCTTACGCGAGTATGGACTAAAGCAGCTGAGGCAGTTGAAGCAGTACCTTTCCGAGGCCGGAATCGACGCAGTTGGAGGCGATGCCGATCATGGCGCATTTCTTTCTGTTCGCCATGCCAAGGCCAGACAGCTTGCAGAGAAACTTGCAGAGCGCAATGTCATCACCGACGCGCGCGGCGAATGGCTGCGTCTTTGCCCCGATTGCCTGACAAGGGATGTCGAGCTGAGAACAGCCGCTTCTGTTTTACAAAATTCTTTGAAGTAAGCCGTGCAATTTGGCTACTCTCGAATGGAAAGGCTCTTCACGCCCGGGCTTTGGCTGGGTGCAAGACTTGTGCCAGACCACTTTCCGCTTCGCCGCGCGGTTCAGTTCACGGGAAAACAGTCGAGGTCGTTTGCGAATGCGATAGGACCTGAAAAGTGGCTCCTGATTTCCGCCTCAGTCTCAGTCTCCGTTCCCAAGGTCCGAAGCATTCGATGAGACAACACCAACCGCTTGACGTGAGCATTTCCCGCAATCGTGCCGATCACCGAGGGTGGCATATGCAGGCGCCTTTCCACTCCGGTAGCGCCCTCCCGCACGGCGTTATGGGCGATGAACAAATCTGCGTCGAACGCGAGCTGTGTCAGTCCGTCTCCGTCGCCGTTTGTGTCTCCACTAAAAACGATGCGTTTGCCGCCCATCTCTACTCGCCAGGCCAGCGACGGGAACGCGCCATGAATCACTCGCACCGCGTAAACAGACATCTTTGAGTTGCGAAACACGAGTGCAGGAGTGGAACCAGCCATAACGTCATGGGCTTCGAGCGTGTAGGTCCCTTTGGTACTCGGCTCCACGAGCTCACTGAGGTAGCGCCAGGCTCCGCGAGGTTCGCTGAAAAGGTCGCGCACAAACTCCGTCGCGGAAGGCATAAATTCGTTTCCAGGTGGCCCATATACCGGCAACGGGCGCTTGCGGTCTTCAAACCAGGAAGAAAAAACAAGCGCGGGAAAATCGCCGCTGTGATCGACATGGAAATGACTAAATAAAATAACATCTACCTGCGACATCTGCGCTCCGCTCTCCCCAAAACGCAGAGCGCTGCCGCCTCCGGCATCCATGATCACAGTCGCCCTGCCGTGATCCCATATGAGGTAGCTGGTGGAAGCGCGCTTATCCTGCATCTCTGGGCCGCCTGAGCCGAGTACCTGGACCGCCAGTCCTGTTGAGCCGCAGGATTGCGCCTGCAACTCCAAAACACCAAAGATGGGAAAGAGGATGGCAAAAATCAGATGCACCTTTCCCGACAGTCTTTGAGATGGATCGGACATACCGTTGGATTTCATTGCAGACCACCAATCTGCCAACTACTTCGAAGATATACGAAGTGGTATCGGAAAGCCGGCCGAAATCGTCGTTCGCAGTAACGGGGAATTGAGCACAGGAACCTGGG
>Ga0302313_10003332_pt1 | contig 10619 bp, 9 predicted proteins | sample III_Palsa_N2_2_FD_200454 | JGI IMG/M metagenome (GOLD analysis project Ga0302313, IMG submission 200454) | Peat permafrost microbial communities from Stordalen Mire near Abisko, Sweden - III_Palsa_N2_2 | ecosystem: Environmental > Terrestrial > Soil > Palsa > Peat permafrost | place: Sweden...
TGTCGAATGCTATGCCTGCAGTTGTCCGCGTAGCATGAAGCGGCCATGGCTGGCTTGCAAGCCAGCCAACTATCAAGGTTTTAAAGCCTCTTTGGCGCGTTGATGCTGCTGCAGACGCCAGTCATCAGCCGGTGAGGGCATGAGCGACATCGGCATTCCTCGACCGCTTGTAGCTAGACTTGATCCCGACCGGCGATCGAGCCGCCTGCGGATTCTTATGATGTCTTATCGCCATGTTTGAACTGAAAGGCATGCTGTCACTGCACGCTGGCGACCGGACATTGGGTGGCCTGAACCGTATTGAGCTGCTGGAAAAAATCGGCGAAACCGGTTCGATCACCTCCGCTGCGCGCGCGGTCGGCATGAGCTACAAGGGCGCGTGGGACGCGATCGATGCGATGAACAACCTTTCCGATGAACCGCTCGTGGTGCGGGTTGTCGGCGGCCAGCGCGGCGGCGGCTCCGAACTGACGGCTCGCGCGCAGCGACTTATCGACGTATTCAGAGCCATGGAGCTGGAACACAAGCGCTTCATGCAACAACTCGGCGCGCTCAGCGACGCGTCGCTCCGCGACATCGAATTAATGAGGCGATTCATGATCAAGACCAGCGCGCGCAATCAGCTTTCCGGCAAGGTGGTATCGGTGCAGAAAGGCGCCGTCAACGATGCCATCGAACTGGAGATTCAAGGCGGGCAACGCATTGTGGCGACGATTACCAGCGACAGCACCGGGAATCTCGGGCTGACGGCGGGGAAGGCCGCGGTCGCCTTGATCAAGGCGTCTTCGGTATTGGTGGGCATTCCCAGCGAGTCGATGAAACTGTCGGCGCGCAATCAGCTGCCGGGAACCATATCTGAGGTGACGCGCGGGGCGGTCAATGCCGAGGTGACCATCCAGCTCGACGGCGGCGGTGTCATTGTCGCCATCGTCACCAATGGCAGCGCGGATTCTCTCGGACTGGTCGATCAACTGGCGGTAGTCGCCATCATCAAGGCGTCGAGCATCATTCTGGGCACCACGGACTGACGAACCCCTTCGCCGCTAGCGCAGCGCACGCGGGGCGACGACATGGAAGGCCTCGGCTTTGAGGAGCGAGGAAGTCGGGCGGCCAGAGTAAATCGGATTAGGTCTCGGAGCCGGGCTCGGTCGCATCGACAGCCGAATCACTGAAAATGCGCCCATCGCGAATCTCCAGCACATGCTCCCCCAGCGCCTCGACGTCGGCCGGGTCGTGCGTGATGATCAGCATCTGCAGATCCAGCCGGGTTTGCAGTGATGCAAGCTCGCTGCGCATGCGCACTCGCAGCAGTGGATCCAGGGCGGAGAACGGCTCGTCGAGCAGCAGAATATCCGGCTCGCCCGCCAACGCCCGTGCCAGCGCGACACGCTGTTTCTGACCGCCCGAAATCTGTGAGGGATAATGCGTGGCCACAGCATCGAGTTCGAAAGCAGCAAGCCAGCGCGCCGCCGCTTCGGGAACAGCCGACTTGCGCGGATTGAGCAAGCCGGTGCGCATGCCGAACGCCACGTTCTGCGCCACGGAAAGATGCGGAAACAGCGCGTAATCCTGAAACAGGTAGCCCACCTTGCGCACCTGCGGCGCGAGGTTCACACCGAGCGCGGAGTCGAACAGCACATGTCGGTTGACTGCGATGCAGCCTTCGTCCGGAGTTAGCAGACCAGCAATCGCGCGCAGCGTCATGCTCTTCCCGGAACCGGACGGCCCATATAAAACCACGCGTCGACTGGTCGAGCGAAACGCGACATCGAGTTCGAAGCGACGTTCGGTATCGGCCAGCACGCGGCGAAAAGCAATCTCTACAGTCATGCGTCAGGACATCCGCTGACGCGCGCGGTCCGGGGCCAGCCGTCCGGCGATAAGCAGCACGGCCACGCAGGTGATCGAAGCCACGATGACCAGGATATTGGCGCCCCGGTCGTCACCGGCCTGTACCGCCGCGTAGATCGCTACCGACAGCGTTTGCGTGCGGCCGGGCAGATTGCCTGCAATCATCAGCGTGGCGCCAAACTCGCCCAAGGCTCGCGCAAAGGCGAGCAGGGCGCCAGCGGTGATTCCCTTCGACGCCAGCGGCAGCGAGACGCGGAAAAATATCGAACGCTCGGGCAGACCCAGCACGCGCGCCGCGCTTTCCAGTTGCGGATCGACATTTTCGAACGCCGCGCGCGCGGCCTTCTGGATCAGCGGAAAAGCGACCAGGGTCGAGGCGATAACCGCGCCTTCCCAGGTAAATACCGGGTTGATATCCAGACGTTCCAGCCACGCACCGAACGCACCGCGCCGGCCCAGCAATACCAGCAGGTAATAACCGAGCACGGTCGGCGGCAGCACCAGCGGCAAGGTCAGCAGTGAATCGACCAGATCGCGCAACGGCGAGCGCCAGCGCGACAGGCCGAAGGCCACCGCTACGCCAATCACCAGATTCAGCGCCGTCGCCCAGATCGCCACCTTCAGCGAAAGCAGCAGCGGTAGCCAGATATTCATGCGCGGCTATCAGGGCTTGAGAAAGCCGGACTTCGCCAGCAACTGCTGGCCCTCCGGCGAAAGCACAAAGTCCTCGAACGCCTGTGCATCGGCGGTGTGCTTCGACAACGAGATGACAGCCATCGGATAGCTGATCGGCGTGGGCGAGTTCACCCGCAGGGCGACCTTGACCTTGTCCGGCATAATGGCGGCATCGGTGGCAAACACGAAGCCGGCATCGACCTCGTCGCGCGCCACGTAATCCAGGCTCTGCCGCACATTCTGCGCCAGCACGGCCTTGGCCGACACCGCCGGCCACGAGCCATCGGCCTGCAGTGCAGCCTGGGTATAGCGGCCGACCGGCACCGAGGCGGGGTCGCCGTAGGCAACGCGCTTGATCGCCGGCTGCTCGAGATCCTTGAGGCTGGTGATGTCTAGATGACTCGCTATAGGCACGATCAGCACCAGCTGGTTGGTCGCGAAATTCCTGCGCGAGCCCTTCAAGAGCACCCCCTGAGCCTGCGCCTTGTCCATCGCTTTCTGGTCAGCAGAAGCGAAAACGTCGGCCGGCGCACCGTTGGCGATCTGCTGCAGCAAGACATCCGACGCGGCGAAGTTGAGCACGACCCTGGTGCCCGGGTGCTTCGCTTCATAGGCTGTGGCGACATGCTTGAACGTATCGGTGAGGCTCGATGCGGCCGACACCACTACATCGGTGGCGGATACGGCGACAGACCAAGATAGGGCGACTAGCGACAGAGAGGCCACGGCAAAGCGGTATGAGGTAGACCTGCGCATATTTGATCCGAGAGGTAGCGGAATGGGTAAATATGTAGTCGAGTATATAGCGCCAGTCGAGGGCGGATGCTCCGCCAACTCAGCCCATTGGCCGCGCCTCGGTGGTGTAGTTGGCATCGCGTTGATGACGGTGCCTCGCAGGTATACGCCGATTCAACTGGCTTCAGCGAAACAGGTGCGGTACCAAAGTAGCTTGTATTTCGGGTGATGAGGTCGCTGTCTTCGCGGATGCCGATGCTGGCGGGCTTTGTCGCCGATCATCCAGGAGCCGATAAGGGCAAGGTGGCCGTCTAAGATCGGAAGCAGCGCAAGCGACTGGTGGTGCCCGTACCATTTTTCCAGATTGTCCATGACGCCGCATGGCGACCCATACGACGTCATGAAATCTTGGCTTGTCGATTCATCTTCGCAATTATTGACGAGCCTGAATTGGAAAGATCGTCCAGTTCGACGGGAAGCCATTTCGATATTGGCTCGGAACGATAGGTGTTTCATCGAATTGGCTGTTCGCCGGGTCGGCGGCCCAGAGAATGAGGCCATGCGAAGCATTCACCAGAACCACGTCGGACTTGCCATCGCCATTCAAGTCCCCGATATCGGCAATCGAGTAGCCGGCCGGTAAATTTTGCGTCCAGGTCGATGAAATAGTTGCACCATTCATCAACCACGCAGTCACTACGCCCGTCGACGGATTCGAGAACAGAAGGTCGGCGTATCCATTTCCGTCGAAATCGCCAGACCCCACCACGGTCGACCCCGTCGGAACATTCCCGACGGTGTGCGAGACAAACGTACCGTAGGGTTGCCCCAGCAACACGTTCACGACGCCTGACTGGTACACGACGCAGATATCCGCCAATCCGTCCGCGTCAAAATCGCCTAGACCACAGATCGACGAATTGGATGGTAGGTTGACCGTCGAGGTTTTAGTCACGGTCGATCCGTTCAAATTCCATATCGTCAGCTGTTCTGTCGTGCTGTTCTGGAAAATGAGATCGCCCTTGCCATCACCATCGAAATCGGCTGATCCCACCAATGTGAAACCGGCTGGAACGGAGCCGATGGTCGTTTTCACAAAGCCGCTTTCGCCTTCGGAAAGCCATTCAATGACATTTTCCGAAGTGTCGGTCCAGAACAGGTCGCCGGAGCCGTCGCCGTTGGCATCTCCCATCGCACGAAGCGTGCCGCCAGTCGGGCTATTCGTAACGATAGCGTGTTCGAATGTCTCGCCGTGCATCAACCAGCGCGCCGTGGTTCCATCGGTCGGATCTTGGAAAATCAGGTCCGAATAGCCATCGCCGTTGACGTCTCCCGGTACATAAGCCGATCGGGTGTAACTATCGACGGTCGCCATCGCGTTGACGAGGTTGGCAACGTTGACGCTGCCCAGTCCCGAAGCAAAATCCCAACCGGCCGTGGAGGGGTAGGCCGGACTGAAAACTGCCTTATCAGTCGAAAGAATACCGATGTTGCTGGAGCCTGTGCCATAGCAGTTTAGGCCGCCCGCTACGCAGGGTTCATCGATATTGTCGGTGGTAATGTCGTGAAACACGCAGTCGGATCCGCTGTTTGTTCCATTCTGGCTATCACAGCTCGACGGGCTGCCGAATCCGGCGGCGTCCGTCGTGCCGTTGTATTCGAGACGGCCGATTTGATAGAGCGCGTAATCCGGGTTGCCCTGGCGGGAATTCAGCTTTTGATCGATCAGCGCCTGAATACCCGCAAAAGCTGGCGCGGCAAACGATGTGCCCCCCGCGGCACCATAGGACAGATTGTTGGGATCAAGGTCGCACGGCACACCACTTTGTGATGCATCGGTCATACATACCAGAAGTGCGTGTCCCCAGGTTCCATCCGAAGCAAAGAGAGAGACGTCCGGTATGCCCCTCTTTCCATCGGACGGATTGCCCAAGATTCCGTTTTGCCAATCGGGCTTTGTCACCGTGAGACTCGGCCCACCGCCCCCGCCGGAAATAGGGTATCCGCCAACAGTGGCATTGCACGCAGTAATGGCGTCGGGATAACTCCCGAGGAAACCGTATACCAAGGGGCTAGCGCATGAGTCATTCCACGGTACTTCGGGAATATAAGATAGTGCGGAGCCGTAATTGGTTGCCGCGGTGCTGGTTTGTGAGACGTCCCAATATTGACTTTGCGAGCCGTTGGCCACGTCCGAAAAATCCGTCCCACCGACGGCTACGTTGAAAGGAGTGTCGGCGTAATAGTTGACCGACAACGCCTGAGTCAAGGGTGCGAATGTTCCCGGGCTATCGCAATCCGCGCCGCCCACGTCCCCGGCGCTGACGATCACGGAGGTACCTTCCACGGCGGCTTGCTGCCACAGTTCGTTTATGAAGGCAGAAGCGTCAGCGCTACCGTTATTACCGTTAATTTCACAGCTGCCGAAGCTGAAGCTGAGTATGGACGGCGGAGCGGCCGAGTCGAGCAGGTTTTCCACCGCGACAAGAGTTCCCGGATTCGTAGAGGTGCCGTTGGTGGCATCCGCGCAACTGGCCAGCACAATGGCTGCATCGGGCGCGGCCACGCCGGCCCACTCCGTATCAACAGCTGCTTCAGTTTCGTCAGACGTCAGTCCAGGATCCGAGCAGCCAGGGTGAGTAATCGTGAGCGAGCCCGCGGGCAAGCCAAACTGCGATCTGAACGTGCTCCAGTCCGTCGTCTGGACATCGGAGTTACCGATCACCGTAATGGTCTGGTTTGCACCGGTGATGCCGGCAGCCCAGGCCGACTTCACGTTATAGATCGTCAGAAAATCCTGGGGAGACACATAAGTGGGGGGATATACGGGGCCATTCGGCGAAACAACGGTAAAGAGGCTATGCGGCGAGTTGGGTTTTGCGCCCCGCACCCTCTTGAATACCGGGGTTTCTAATTTGGCTATATTTGACTTTGGCGATATGTTTTGCAGAAAGATCAGGCGATCAATATGCGCTGACAGCGATGCTGGAATGGAAGGCGTCTTATCCGGAGAGATAAGCGTTTTGCTACCGATTTGATACCGATGCAGGTTAGTGGAGAAGGCACGGTTGAATGCTTCGGCGTTGCCAGAAAAGTAGATATCCATCCCGCTTCGGGATACGTGATCGACGTGCAACGAATAACTTTTCAGCCATGAGGTTATTTGCGTAGTGTCCTCGCTGGTCGGTCCGTATTGCGCTCCCAACTGAGCGGCGGACAGCCAGTGATGATAGTACGGCGAACGTGGGTTTCTTTGTTGCCTTAGCAGCAGGGCGAGCGCATTGCTTTTATCGCTGGGGCGCATCAAATGCAGCACCGCTGTACCGACCGTATTCATTGGGGCAATCATGCCTCGATCGACCATTCTCCGATCAAGCGGCATATAACTGTGGGTTAATTCAGTCAATGTGCCGTTGGCCAAACCCGTAGCAGGTATTGCTGCGCCCTGGGCTTTTGCCGGGCCTGCCGATAAGTCGGCGAGCATAAAAACCAGAGATCCAAGTGCGATTATTTTTAGTGACTGTGACAGACGCATTTCTCAACTCCTTTTGATGACGTTATTTTGGCGGGTTCTGGTCAGTGAGTGATAATTCCATGTTCCAGGTAATGATCCATCGAATCATGCGCCGGCGGCGGCGGAAGCGAATTCGGGTTTCGACCTATTTGTGAGACGCAGTATTGGTTTCGTGCATTTCCCTCAAAACCAACCGAAAGCTCGACTTTTCCATATTGAAGCGCAAAGCCATCCCGCATGTTCGCGAGCGCGCGAAACGATCCTGGTAACATTTTTGACAACCTGGCTTTACTCAGGCAGGGCACAACGAAGAAGATGATATGGGCCTCGCGGAGGCTGCCATGCGGCCCATTCGTCGTCGCATAGATCGAGATCCTGTAGCCATCAGATGTGTAGAACGAGTCCGTCGACCAGGTAAATTCGTGTGGATTTGCTTTCGTTGGCGTCCCTGCAGGGATCAACCGAGTAAACGTGCCCATATCCGTAGGCAACGGAAGCAAAGTGCTCGTTATTATCTGCTTGAGCGAGGGCAAGTGTGGTTTGGCTTGCTGTGCCTCGCAAACGCCGGCGTTGAGAAGCAGGGCGATTGCGACGCCGAGAAGATTGCCCGGGCCGACTTTCATAACGCATCCTAGTGGTTGGTTCAGCGTGGAGACTGCCACCTCTTCTCGGCCCAACTATATTCTTAGCTTTAAAGAATTCCGAGAGACCGCTCGCATAAATTTCTGGTCAGGGTGAACTTCACGACCTGAGCGCGTGAGTATTTTGGAATAATTTTGCGCTGCCTATCTCACCGGTCAGCTGACAAGAGCTGGCACACTCAAGCCTTTGACCGCCTCGCTGGCCAGCGGCAGCAGGCCTTCGCCGCCGTCGGTGACGAAGGCTTTCAGCTGGCGTCGCATCACCGGGTCCCAGAAGCGGGTCAGGTGATCGCGCACGCCGTTCACGGCGGTGGCATGGTCCGGCTCCGAAGTGAAGTAGGTGGCGATGTCGTTGGCCATGGTGACCAGTCGTTCGATGTGCATCACGGTTCCTGCAAGCGTTCGGACGGCTGATCGGGCAGCAGTCGATGGGGATGCGTATAGACGTTGTGGCTACCGGGACGGGCGAAGCCGATCAGGGTGATGTTGGCGCTGCGCGCCAGTTCGATCGCCAGCGCGGTTGGTGCTGAAATGGCGGCGAGCAGGGCAATGCCCGCGCTGGATGCCTTGGTCACCATTTCGTAGCTGGCGCGGCTGGTGACGACTGCCAAGCCGGACTGCGGATCGATGCGCGCGCGACGCATCGCGCCGATCAGTTTGTCCAGCGCGTTATGGCGACCAACGTCCTCGCGCACCAGCACAATATTTCCTTCGCCGTCGGCCCATGCTGCGGCGTGCACGGCACCGGTGGCGGCGTTCATCGGCTGCTGCGACTGCAGCTGGCTCAGCGCGTTTTCCAGTGCGCTGCGAGTCACGATGATGCCAGCGCCGACCGGCGGACTCTGCCGTATCGCCTGTTCGAGATCACGTGTGCCGCAGATGCCGCAGCCGCTGCGGCCTGGCAGCAGTCGCTCATGCTGATGGGCGAGATGCGCACCGTGAGCTTCGGCATCGACGCTCATCGCCAGTTGAACGCCTTCGAGCAGGGTCTGGACTTCGACCTTCTGCAGTTGCACCGGCGATGTGATCAGTCCTTCGCTCAGTGAAAAGCCCAGCGCGAAATCTTCCAGATCGTGCGGTGTTGCCATCATCACGGCGAAACTCACGCCGTTATAAAGCATCGCGATCGGCATCTCTTCGGCGACGCAGTCGTCCTCGTGCGTCGCCTTGCCATTACGCCAGCGATCGACGGAGCGACTGACGAAACCGGCATGTGACGAAGCCGCATCAGGCATGCTTTGCTCACGCTTGCCCAAGCGTATCCGCCGGCTGCTCGGTCGATTGATCGAGCAGCGACTGCTGTTCGTTCGAGAACGCGCGGAAGCGCTTCTGCCATTCGGATGGCTGTGACACACGGGTGACCTGCACAGCGGTGACCTTGTACTCGGGGCAGTTGGTCGCCCAGTCCGAGTTGTCGGTGGTGATCACGTTGGCGCCGGATTCGGGGAAATGGAAGGTGGTGTAGACCACGCCGGGCTGCATGCGCTCGGAGACCAGCGCACGCAGCACGGTTTCGCCCGAGCGGCTGGCGATGCCGACCCAGTCATCACTGTTGATGCCGCGTTCCTCCGCATCGTGCGGATGGATTTCCAGACGATCCTCGTCGTGCCACATCACGTTTGCCGTGCGCCTTGTCTGTGCGCCGACGTTGTACTGGCTGAGGATGCGGCCGGTGGTGAGAATTAGCGGACGTTCGAGGTTGACCTTTTCGCGCGTCGGCACGTATTCGGTCAGCATGAAGCGACCTTTGCCTCGAACGAATTCGTCGACGTGCATGACCGGCGTGCCGTTGGGATGCTCCTCGTTGCACGGCCACTGGATCGAGCCCAGTTCGTCAATGCGATCAAAGCTCACGCCGTGGAAGGTCGGCGTCAGTGCGGCGATCTCGTCCATGATCTCCGATGGATGAGCGTAATTCATCGGATAGCCCATCGCCTGCGCCAGCTTCTGCGTGATCTCCCAGTCCGCATAGCCCGCGGTGGGCGCCATCACCTTGCGCACGCGCGAGATGCGGCGCTCGGCATTGGTGAACGTGCCATCTTTTTCCAGAAACGAACTGCCGGGTAAGAACACGTGCGCGTATTTGGCCGTCTCGTTGAGGAACAGATCCTGCACCACTACGCACTCCATCGCGCCGAGCGCGGCGGTAACGTGCTGAGTGTCCGGGTCGGACTGCGCGATGTCTTCGCCTTCGACGTAGAGACCCTTGAAGCTGCCGTCCATCGCCGCTTCGAACATGTTCGGAATGCGCAGGCCGGGCTCGTCATACAACGACACACCCCAGGCCTTTTCGAACAGCTCTCGCGTGGCTACATCGCTGACGTGGCGATAACCCGGGAACTCGTGCGGGAACGAGCCCATGTCGCAGGCGCCCTGGACGTTGTTCTGACCGCGTAGCGGATTCACGCCGACGCCTTCGCGCCCGATATTGCCGGTGGCCATGGCCAGGTTGGCGATCGCCATCACCGTGGTGGAACCCTGCGCATGCTCGGTCACGCCGAGTCCGTAATAGATCGCGCCATTGCCACCGGTGGCGTACATGCGTGCGGCGCCGCGCACGGCTTCGGCAGGGACGCCGGTCTGCGCTTCCATCGCCTCGGGACTGTACTTGTCCTGCGAAACGAACTCGCACCACTTCGCAAAAGCGTCCGCTTCGCAGCGGCTGGCGACGAAGTCATGGTCAACCAGACCTTCGGTGACGATGACGTGCGCCAGCGTATCGAGTACGGCCACGTTGGTGCCGGGTTTCAGCTTGAGGTGATAGTCGGCCTTGATATGCGGCGTGCGCACGAGATCGATGCGACGTGGGTCGATCACGATGAGCTTGGCGCCGGCACGCAGCCGCTGCTTCATCTGCGAACCGAACACCGGATGCGCGTCGGTCGGGTTGGCGCCGATCACCAGCACCACGTCGGTCTTTTCGATGGAATCAAAATCTTGCGTGCCGGCCGATTCGCCCATTGTGGCCTTGAGGCCGTAACCAGTCGGCGAATGGCAGACGCGCGCGCAGGTGTCCACGTTGTTGTTGCCGAAACCGGCACGCACCAACTTCTGCACGAGGTAGGTTTCCTCGTTGGTACAGCGTGAGGAAGTGATACCGCCGACAGAATGGGTGCCGTAGGTGGCCTGCAGTCGCTTGAACTCGCTGCCAACGTGAGCGAACGCCTCATCCCAACTGACCACTTTCCATGGATCAGCGATAT
>Ga0302313_10003336_pt1 | contig 10615 bp, 10 predicted proteins | sample III_Palsa_N2_2_FD_200454 | JGI IMG/M metagenome (GOLD analysis project Ga0302313, IMG submission 200454) | Peat permafrost microbial communities from Stordalen Mire near Abisko, Sweden - III_Palsa_N2_2 | ecosystem: Environmental > Terrestrial > Soil > Palsa > Peat permafrost | place: Sweden...
CCCGTACTCTTTGGTCGGGGCGAAAGGATTCGAACCTTCGACCCCTTGCACCCCATGCAAGTGCGCTACCAGGCTGCGCTACGCCCCGACTGAGCCTCGAATTATAGCCTGCTGAATGAGGTTCTCCCAAGACGGCGTGAAGAAAGTTATCAGCTGACCAACAGCGCGCGGATCGCGAGCAGTTCGGCGCGGATCTGGTCGGGCGTGGAGAGCACGCCTTGTTGCGACGGAGGCGCGCTGTTGACGGCTGTACGGCGCGTCTGCACCGCCGCGGCGCGGACGCCGGCCGTGCCGACGGACACGCTGGTGGCGGCATGTGCCGGCGCGGCCGAGGTGGCGAACTCGCCCACGCCGCGCTGCGCGCGGGCGATGGTGGCAAGGTCGTCGCGGGCCATGGCCTCGAGTGCGGCGTCGTCGAGTTCGGCGATGTCGCTCGTGCGGGTGCGCGCGCCGGGGTCGCGCGGGCGCGTGGGTGCGAGCGGCATCGGCGTCGTCTCGGCGGTGTCGGCTACGGTCTCGTCGCCGAGTTCGTCCGGATCGAAGGGTTCGTCCGCGGGCACGGGCGCGTGCGCGTGGCTGCCGGCCGCATCGGTGAGCTGGTTGCGTGCGCCGCTGATGGTGAAGCCCTGCTCGTAGAGCAGGTCGCGGATGCGGCGGATCAGCAGCACTTCGTGGTGCTGGTAGTAGCGGCGGTTGCCGCGGCGCTTCATGGGCTTGAGTTGCGTGAACTCCTGTTCCCAGTAGCGCAGCACGTAGGCCTTCACGCCGCACAGCTCGCTCACCTCACCGATGGTGAAGTAGCGTTTCGCGGGGATGGCGGGCAGTGGCTTGTTGTCCACGCTCATTGGCTGGCCCCTTCGGAAATTCTCATTTGTCCGCTCCCCCTCCTGATGCCCGGCTCCTGTGCCGCGTTACAAATCAACGGTCTTCGGAGTGGGGCTCAGACTTTACTCGAACTCTTCGGGCGGCGGGATTTCGCCCTGGACGATGGCCTTGAGCTTGTGGCTGGAGTGGAACGTGACGACGTTGCGCGCCTTGATGGGCACCGACTCGCCGGTGCGCGGGTTGCGGCCCGGGCGCGAGCCCTTCTCGCGGATGGAGAAGTTGCCGAAGCCCGAGAGCTTGACCTCGGTGCCCTTGACGAGCGCCTCGTGCAACAGGTCGAAGAATGCCTCGACGATGTCCTTGGACTCGCGCTTGTTCAGCCCGATGCGGTCGAACAGCAGCTCCGCGAGCTCGGCCTTCGTGAGCGTCGGCGTCTCCAGCGAGGGCAGGATCACGGAGTCGTTGCGGGTCGGGTCGGTCATGTCGGGCCGGGTCGGGTCATCCATGGGCTGCATCATCGCAGCTTCAGGCGCGCAGGCGCGCGCCGCATGCCGCGGGGGCGCGTGCGATGGCCGAAGCCACGGCCGCGTCGATGATCTCGTCGGTCAGCGTCGCGTCGTCGGACAACAGCTCCAGGCGCACGGCCAGGCTGCGTTCGCCGGCGGCGAAATCGGCTGCGTCGGCCTTCGGGCGGTAGACGTCGAACAGCGTCGCCGAGCGCACCAGGCCGGTGGCGTCGTCGCGCAGCGCGGCCATCAGCGCGTCGTGCTTCACCTGCTCCTGCACCACCAGCGCGAGGTCGCGGCGAGCAGCCTGCTGGCGCGGCAACGGCTGCGCTTGGGGCACGTCGCGCGTCTGCACGGCGGCCAGGTCGAGTTCGAACACGATGGGCGCCGACGGCAGTTCGTAGCCCTGGCGCCAGCGCGGGTGGAACTCGCCGACGTGGCCGATGGCCTGGCCGCCGACGATCACCGCGGCGCAGCGGCCCGGATGCATCGCGGGATGCTCGGCGGCGACGAAGGTGACGGCGCGCGGCGCGAGCAGTTGCTCGACGTCGCCCTTGACGTCGAAGAAGTCGACGTTGCGCTCGACCTCGCCCCACTGCAGCGTATCGACGGGGCCCCAGGCCAGGCCGGCCACGCGCAGCGGTTGCGACACACCGGCCACGCTGGTCAGCGTGGACGTGACCGTGGCATCGCGGCTGAACACGCGGCCGATCTCGAAGATGCGCACGCGCGGCGCCTTGCGGGCCAGGTTGTTGCGCAGGATCTGCACCAGGCTGCCGACGAGGCTCGAGCGCATCACGGCCAGCGGCGCGGCGATCGGGTTCAGCACCTTGATCGGGTCGGCGTTGCCGGCAAGCTCCTGCTCCCAGCGCGCCTCGACGAAGCTGAAGTTGATCGTCTCTTGATAGTCGAGCGCAGCCACCGCGCGGCGTACCGCGTGCGACGAGCGGCTGGATTCCAGACGCACGCGCGCGGTCACCGGCGCGATGGGCGGGGTGTCGGGCAGGCGGCCGAAGCCGAGCACGCGGATCACTTCCTCGATCAGGTCTTCCTCGATCTGGAGGTCGAAGCGCCAGCTCGGCGGCGTGACCGTGATCGTGCCTTCGGCTTCGGTATAGGCCAGACCCAGGCGCTTCATCACGCCCGCACATTCCTCCTGCGTCACCGGCATGCCGATCACCTTCGCGGCGCGTGCCACGCGCAGCGTCACGGGCGGGCGCGCGGGCAGGCGCGCGACGACGTCGTTGAGCGGGCCGGCCTGGCCGCCGCAGATGTCGAGGATCAGTTGCGTGATGCGCTCGACGTGCGGGGGAATGGTCTCGGCGTCGACACCGCGCTCGAATCGGTGACCGGCGTCGGTGGAGAAGTTGAAACGACGCGAGCGGCCGGCGATGGCGGTGGGCCACCAGAACGCGGCCTCGACGTAGACGCTCGTCGTGCCGTCGGACACGGCCGTGGCGTCGCCACCCATGATGCCGGCCAGCGATTCGACGCCTTGCGCGTCGGCCACGACGCCGACCTTCTCGTCCAGCGTCACGGTGTTGCCGTTCAGCAGCTTCAGCGTCTCGCCGGCCTTGGCCCAGCGGATCACCAGTTCGTCATGGATCTTGGCGTGGTCGAAGATGTGCGACGGACGGCCCAGTTCGAACATCACGTAGTTGGAGATGTCGACCAGCGCCGACACCGAGCGCTGGCCGCAGCGCGCCAGGCGATCGACGATCCACGCCGGCGTCTTCACCTTCGGATCGACGCCATGCACCACACGGCCGGCCCAGCGGCCGCACAGATCCGGCGCTTCGATGCGCACCGGCACCTGGTCGTCGTGCGTCGGCTTCACGGGCGTGAACACGGGCAGGTTCAACGGCGCGCCGGTGAGCGCGGAGACCTCGCGCGCGATGCCCAGCACCGACAGGTTGTGCGCCAGGTTGGGCGTGAGCTTGAGCGTGAACAGCGTGTCGTCGAGCTTCAGCGCCTCGCGCAGGTTCATGCCCACCGGGGTATCCAGCGGCAGCTCCAGCAGGCCGCCGTGGTCGTCGGCCAGCTTCAGTTCCTTGGCGGAGCACAGCATGCCGTAGCTGTCGGTGCCGCGCAGTTTGCCGACACCGATCTTGAACGGCTTGCCGCCTTCTTCGGACGGCGGTAGCTCGGCACCGACCATCGCGAGCGGCACACGGATGCCCACGCGCGCATTCGGTGCGCCGCAGACGATCTGCAGCGGGCCGTCGGGCGACAGCGCACCCGCATCGACCTTGCATACACGCAGCTTGTCGGCATTCGGATGCTGCACGGCCTCGATGATCTCGCCCACCACCACGCCGCTGAACGGCGGCGCCACGGCGCGCATCTCCTCCACCTCGAGGCCGGACATCGTCAACAGGTCGGCCAGTGCGTCGGTGGAGAGGGGCGGGTTGCAGAACTCGCGCAGCCAGGATTCCGGGAATTGCATGATGGGGAGCTCGGGTCGGGTGACTCAGGAAATCGGGAGAACGCCGTCGTATCAGCGACTCAACGGAACTGCGACAGGAAGCGCAGATCGCCGTCGAAGAACTGGCGCAGGTCGTTGACGCCGTAGCGCAGCATCGTCAGGCGATCCGGGCCCATGCCGAACGCGAAGCCGATGTAGCGCTCCGGGTCGAGCCCGAAGTTCTTCACGACGTTCGGGTGCACCTGGCCGCAGCCGGAGACCTCCAGCCAGCGGCCCTTCAGCGGGCCACTCGCGAACGCGATGTCGACCTCGGCCGACGGCTCGGTGAACGGGAAGAACGAGGGGCGGAAGCGGATCTGCAGGTCGTCGGTCTCGAAGAACGTGCGGAAGAAATCGGCGAACACCGAGCGCAGGTCCTTGAAGCTGACGTTCTCGCCGATCCACAGGCCTTCGCACTGGTGGAACATCGGCGAGTGCGTGGCGTCGCTGTCGACGCGGTACGTGCGGCCCGGTGCGATCACGCGGATCTCGGGCATCGTGGCGGCGCCCGCATGGCGCTTGACGTGCTGCATCGCGTAGCGCACCTGCATCGGGCTCGTATGCGTGCGAAGCAGGTTGCCGCCTTCCACGTAGAAGGTATCGTGCATCGACCGCGCCGGGTGGTCTTCCGGCGTGTTCAGCGCGGTGAAGTTGTACCAGTCCTCTTCGATCTCGGGGCCGTCGGCCACGTCGAAGCCCATGGAGCCGAAGATCTGCTCGATGCGCTCCAGCGAGCGCGACACCGGGTGCAGGCCGCCCTGCCCGCGCGCGCGGCCCGGCAGCGTGACGTCCAGCGCCTCGGCCTTCAACTGCGCCTGCAACTCGGCGTCGGCCAAGGCCTGGCGGCGGGCCGTCAAGGCGGCCTCGATGCGCTGCTTGACGACGTTGATCTCGGCGCCCCGCGTCTTCTTCTCCTCGACCGGCAGCGCGGCCATGCCCTTCAGCAGCTCGGTCACGCGACCGGTCTTGCCGAGGAAACGCGCCTTCGCGTTCTCCAGGTCGGCCGGCGTGGCGGCGGCGGAGAATTCGGTTTCGGCGGACTGCACCAGGAGATCGAGGTCGTTCATGTTGGCCGTCAGCCGCGCCGTGTGAACGCGACTGAAAAAGGAAACAGGAAAAAGAAAAGGCCGGCACCCAGGGTGTCGGCCTTGTCGTCAGGCGCTACCGCGAGGCAGCGACCTGTTGGCTTTGATCGCCGCCAGCCCGCAAAGCCGGCCGCGGCGTGATCACGTTCAAGCCAGTTGAGCCTTCACCTTGGCGACGATGCTGCCAAAAGCGGCGGGATCGTTGACGGCCATGTCGGCGAGAACCTTGCGGTCCAGCTCGATCGACGCCTTCTTCAGGCCCGCGATGAAGCGGCTGTAGGTGACGCCGTGCGAACGGGCGCCGGCGTTGATACGGGCGATCCACAGTGCGCGGAACACGCGCTTGCGGGTGCGGCGGTCACGGTAGGCGTATTGGCCTGCCTTCATCACCGCTTGCTTGGCAACGCGGTAGACGTTCTTGCGGCGACCGCGGTAGCCCTTGGCCAGGGCGAGGATCTTCTTGTGGCGGGCGCGAGCCGTTACACCACGTTTGACGCGAGGCATGAGTAGTTCCTTTCAGGTCCGTTAAAGAAGATCAGAGACCGGCGAACGGGAGCATCTGGGCCATGTGGCCCATGTTGGTCTCGTGCACACCGGTAGTGCCACGCAGGTGGCGCTTGTTCTTCGTGGTCTTCTTCGTAAGGATGTGGCGCTTGAACGCCTGACCGCGCTTGACGGTACCACCCGGACGGACGCGGAACCGCTTGGCCGCGCTCTTCTTGGTCTTCATCTTGGGCATGTGAATGCTCCTTTTAATGCACCCTGGTCCAGGCGAACGTCGAGGATGTCGGCGTTACTTGTCTGCCTGCCGGGCTTCTGGCGAAACTCGCAAAAAAGCGCATCGATGTCGATGCGCTTTTTCACGGGCTCACCGTGGATTCCGTCTGCTCACCTGAAAGGCGAACCGGGGAACCCAGGATTGTAGCTCAACTCTTCTTCTTCGGGGCAAGCACCATGATCATCTGGCGCCCTTCGAGCTTGGGCATGTGCTCGACCACGGAGACGTCGGACAGCTCGTCGCGGATGCGCTCCAGCAGGCGCATGCCGATATCCTGGTGGGTGATTTCCCGACCGCGGAACCGCAGCGTGACCTTGCCCTTGTCGCCGTCTTCGGCGATGAAGCGGCGCAGGTTGCGCATCTTGATGTGGTAGTCGCCTTCATCGGTGCCAGGACGGAACTTCACTTCCTTGACTTCGATGATCTTCTGCTTGGACTTGGCGTCGGCCGCCTTCTTCTGCTCGAGATACTTGAACTTGCCGTAGTCCATCAGGCGGCAGACCGGCGGCTCGGCCGTGGGGGAGATCTCGACCAGATCCACGTCGTACTCGCTGGACAGCCGCAGGGCCTCCATCAGGCTCACAACGCCGAGCGGCTCGTTTTCGGGGCCGTTCAGTCGCACCATCGGTGCGGTGATCTCTCGGTTGAGCCGGTGTTTGCGCTCGACATTGGGAGTCCGGCGGTCAGCAAAGGTAGCGATGGTGCAAATCCTTCAAGGCGAATCCTGGGCAAGATCAGGACGCAAAAGCATGGGTTGGTGACGCACGGGCAAACCGCCCACCTGGCCAGAGAGAGCGCCGGGGAAGCGCTCGCAAGGGTCTGGCAGACGGGCTTTGTCAGACCTTGGCTGCGATGTCCTCACTGAGCTTCTGTTGGAAGTCTGCAAGAGGCATGACGCCGAGATCCCGGTTGCCCCGGGCGCGCACCGCAACGGCCCCGCTTGCCTTTTCCTTGTCGCCAACGACAAGGATGAACGGAACCTTTTGCAATGAATGCTCGCGGATTTTATAGGTGATCTTTTCGTTGCGCAAATCGGCGTGCACCTTGACACCTTGCTTTTGAAGTGTATTGACCACTTCTCGCACGTAATCGCCCTGTTGATCCGTGATCCCGCAAACCACCACCTGCACGGGCGCCAGCCAGGCCGGCAGCGCGCCGGCGTGCTGCTCGATCAGGATGCCGATGAAGCGCTCCAGGCTGCCGACGATGGCGCGGTGGAGCATCACCGGCGCATGGCGCTCGCCGGATTCGGCCACGTACTCGGCGCCCAGGCGCTGGGCCATCGAGAAGTCCACCTGCATCGTGCCGCACTGCCACTGGCGGCCCAGCGCGTCCTTGAGCGTGTACTCGATCTTCGGGCCGTAGAACGCGCCGTCGCCCGGGGCGAGGACGACCTCCACGCCCGAGGCCTCGAGACTCTTGATCAGCGCGGCCTCCGCCTTGTCCCACACCTCGTCGGAGCCGATGCGCGCGGCCGGGCGCGTGGCCACCTTGTAGATGATGTCCGTGAAGCCGAAGTCCTTGTAGACCTTCTGCAGCAGCGCCGTGTAGGCCAGGCATTCCGGCAGGATCTGGTCTTCCGTGCAGAAGATGTGACCGTCGTCCTGCGTGAAGCCGCGCACACGCATGATCCCGTGCAGGCCGCCGCTGGGCTCGTTGCGGTGGCAGTTGCCGAACTCGCCATAGCGCAGCGGCAGGTCGCGGTAGCTCTTGATGCCCTGCTTGTAGATCAGGATGTGGCCGGGGCAGTTCATCGGCTTGAGGGCGTAGTCGCGCTTCTCGCTCTCCGTCGTGAACATCGCGTCCTTGTACTTGTCCCAGTGGCCGCTGAGCTCCCACAGCGACTTGTCGATCACCTGCGGGCCCTTCACTTCCTGGTAGCCGTTGTCCTGGTAGACCTTGCGCATGTACTGCTCGACGCCCTGCCAGATCGCCCAGCCCTTGGGGTGCCAGAACACCATGCCCGGGGCGTGATCGTCGATGTGGAACAGGTCCAGCTCGCGACCGAGCTTGCGGTGGTCGCGCTTCTCGGCCTCCTCCAGCATCGTGAGGTATTGCGCCAGCTCTTCCTTCGTCGCCCAGGCCGTGCCGTAGATGCGTTGCAGCATCTCGTTGCGGTGGTCGCCGCGCCAGTAGGCGCCGGCCAGCTTCATCAGCTTGAAGAACTTCAGCTTGCCCGTGCTGGGCACGTGCGGCCCGCGGCACAGGTCCTCGAAGGCGCCTTCGCGGTACAGCGAGACGTCCTGGTCGGCCGGGATGCTGCCGATGATCTCGGCCTTGTAGGCCTCGCCCATGTCCTTGAAGTACTGCACCGCCTCGTCGCGCGGCAGCACGCGGCGCGTCACCTTCTCATCCTTGGCCGCGAGCTCGCCCATCTTCTTCTCGATGGCCGCCAGGTCGTCCAGCGTGAACGGCCGCTTGTAGGCGAAGTCGTAGAAGAAGCCGTTCTCGATGACCGGGCCGATCGTGACCTGAGCGTCGGGAAACAGTTCCTTGACGGCGTAGGCCAGCAAGTGGGCCGTGGAGTGGCGGATCAGGTCCAGGCCGTCGGGGTCCTTGGCCGTGACGATGGCCAGCGACTCGTCGGCTTCGATCAGGTAGCTGGTGTCGACCAGCTTCGTCGCGCCGGGCGGGCCCACGCGGCCGCCGAGCGCGGCCTTGGCCAGGCCGGCGCCGATCGAGGCGGCGACGTCGGCGACGGTGACGGCGTGTTCAAACTCGCGCTTGGAACCATCGGGCAGTTGGATAGCGATCATCGAAAGTCTCCGGACAACAAAAAAGCGCGAACCCTCAGGGGGCCGCGCTTTCGGGGATGGGGCAAAAAGGATTTATACGCGTCAGAGCGCCACGGCCGGGCAGTCTCCGCGGGGAGATTCGAACGAGGCTGTAGTTCGCGGTGTCATAACCCGTTGCGCCTTTCTCATTCTTGCCAGGGTGATCGATTCGGGATCGAGATGCCCTAATTCTAGCGGAGAGTGCGCGTGCAGGTATCCGCGGAGATACGGCGCGATCCGGACTGCATTCGACTGCAGCTTCAGGGCAGCGGCAACGCCTCGATGGCGCCGGCCCGCGTCAGCGCATCGAACTCGTCCGCCAGCCGCACGCTCTCGGCGGTCGCGCGAGCCCACGCCCGCTCGCGCGCGTCGTGGTCGTCGCCGAACGCCTTGAAGTCGCTGCGGTCGGGGATCTTGCCGCCGGGCAGCGTCGCCACCCACTCGGGGCTGGGCGACAGCAGCACCACGTTGGCCAGGCGCGCGCTGGCGCGGTGGCGATGGCGCAGCGCCTTGTCCAGCCAGCCGGGCACCAGCGTCTTCTGGAAGTGCGGGTACAGCACCAAACCCGAACCCTTGGAGACGACTTCGTCGTCGTGCAGCGCCGCGTAGTCCAGGTGCAGGTGGTAGTCGGTGATGCCGCCGTCCCAGTACGGGCCGGGCGGCGCACCGGCGATCGCATCGACGGCCTCGAGCCAGAACGGGATCGTGCAGCTCGCGAGGATGCTGCGGCTCAGGTTGTCGGTCGCGAGCTCGACGTGTCGCGTGCGGTAGTCGTGCGTGGGCACCGGCAGCCTGTCGCGCGGATCGGAGAAGATCACGCGCTCCAGGAAGCCGCCCATCGCGCGGCGCGAGACCGTGTTCGCGGCGAAGGCGCCGAAGTAGCCGAGCGGCGTGCGCACGCGCCCGTCCCGCGCGAGCGCGCGCACGCCCCGGCTGGTGAACACGTGCAGGCGAAAGCGCGGATGCGACAGCACCTCGTGCTCGCGGCCGCCGAAGCGCTGCACCAGCTTGGCCTCGAACAGGTCGCTCACATGGCGCGGCTTCGGCGCCTTGCCCGGCTCGTGCTCGTAGCGCTGCGCGATGTAGTCGTCGGCCAGGTCCTTCAGCGCGGCGTCGGCGTCGGGCAGGCAAGCGCTGGCCATGCGCCACGCGCCGATCGACGCGCCGAGCAGATGCACCACCTGGTCGCTGCGTGGCAGCCATTGGCCGAACAGGAAGCGGTCGAGGGGATTGAGGATCAGGCCCTTCGGACCGCCGGCCGCGGCGGGGACCGCGCGGATGTCGGCGGGCTGCAGGCCACGCTCGCGCAGACGCTTCAGCGCCATCGGGCCGGCCAGGATTTGCAGGGCTTTCATCGACATTCAGGGCGACGCGGCAGCGTCGCCCATGCCATCACTGTGCGGCGATCACGCCGCAGGCGATGCGGGCGCCGGAGTTGCCGCTGGGTTGCGCATCGAAGTCGTCGGCCGACGCGTGCAGCACCACCGCATGGCCGACGAAGCCGTCGGCGCCGCCCAGCGTGACGCCTTCGAGCGTGAAGCGCGCGTCGATCTTGCCGCTGGGGTCGGCCAGCAGGCTGGGCATGTCGCCCGCGTGGTGCGGGTGGTCCTGCGGGCCGTGCGGCTTGTGCGTCGGGTTGAAGTGGTTTCCGGCGGACATGAAATCGGCGCTCGCGCAATTGCCGACGTCGTGCACGTGGAAGCCATGGATCGAGCCGGGCTGCAGGCCGGTGGCCGTCACGTGCACGTCCACCGACGTGCCGCCGCCGGAGAAGACGACGATGCCTGTCACCCCGCTGGTGGCCGACGGCGTCAGCGTGGCGACGGCCGATTTCGTGCGGCTGAAGTAGGACTCGGTCACCTTCACCTCGGGCGACGCGATCGGCACCGACACGGGAGCTGGTGCAGGCGCTGGCCCTTTCGCGGCACAGGCCGCGAGAACGACAACGGTGGCAAGGGCGAGGGTCGACGCGATGCGCATGCGTGGCCTTGTAAACAAGTTACTGAAAGACGGGACGATAGCGCAGAACGGTTACGCCCGTCTTTCGAGCAGCTTTCACGACTTGTTGCCTTGGAGCTTGGCGAACGCCGCGGCCATCGCGCTCTGCCCGCCGGATGGGCTCGACGGCGCCGCGCCGCGCTGGCCGCCACCGCTGCCCGGACGCTCGTTGCGTGCCGGCGCAC
>Ga0302313_10003344_pt1 | contig 10602 bp, 7 predicted proteins | sample III_Palsa_N2_2_FD_200454 | JGI IMG/M metagenome (GOLD analysis project Ga0302313, IMG submission 200454) | Peat permafrost microbial communities from Stordalen Mire near Abisko, Sweden - III_Palsa_N2_2 | ecosystem: Environmental > Terrestrial > Soil > Palsa > Peat permafrost | place: Sweden...
GACGGCGACGGATGCGGCGACCAAGAATGCGGGTGAGTTGATCGATAAGTTGAGCTTGACGATGAATCGTGTACGGCAGGCTGCGATTACGAAAGAGATTATTGAGATTGTGTCAGGAGCTGCGGCGCTTTAGTTCCGCGGCGGTAAAGAAGCAGATCCTTCGGCTACGCCTCAGGATGACAATGTTGAGTTAGGTTTTTGGAGTTAGAAAAGTTATGGCAGAGAACATTGGCAAAGTAATCAGCATCAGCGGCCCGGCCGTTGACGTGCAATTTGAAGAGGCGCACATGCCTCCGATTTTCCAGGCGCTGCGCATTGTCGGCGACGGCTTTGTGACGCCGAACCCGGTGAACGTGGTTGTTGAGGTGCAGCAGCATCTCGGCGAAGGCCGCGTGCGTTGCATCGCCATGGTTGCGACCGAGGGCATGGTTCGCGGCATGAAGGCGATCGATACGGGCGCGGGCATTACGGTTCCCGTGGGCCGCGAGACGCTGGGCCGCGTGCTGAACGTGCTGGGTGAACCTGTAGACGAGCTTGGTCCGGTGAACGCCAAGGTGCATATGCCGATCCATCGGCTGGCGCCGGCGTTCGATGAGCAGTCGACCTCGGAAGAGATGTTCGAGACGGGCGTGAAGGTCATCGACCTGATCCAGCCGTTCTTGAAGGGCGGCAAGATCGGTCTGTTTGGCGGCGCGGGTGTGGGCAAGACCGTCGTTATTCAGGAGCTGATCAACAACGTCGCGATGAAGCACGGCGGTTTCTCCGTGTTCGCGGGTGTGGGTGAACGTACGCGTGAAGGTAACGATCTCTGGCATGAGTTCCAGGAGTCGGGCGTTATCGATATTCACGATTACAACAAGAGCAAAGCGGCGCTGATTTACGGCCAGATGACCGAGCCGCCGGGGGCGCGTTTGCGCGTGGCGCTGACCGGCCTGACGGTTGCGGAGTACTTCCGCGATGTTGAAGGCGCGGACACGCTGCTGTTCATCGACAACATCTTCCGTTTTACGCAGGCGGGTTCCGAGGTGTCTACGCTGCTGGGCCGTATGCCTAGCGCGGTAGGTTATCAGCCGAACCTGGCGACCGAAATGGGCGAGTTGCAGGAGCGCATTACGTCGACCAAGAAGGGTTCGGTTACGTCGGTGCAGGCTGTTTATGTGCCGGCTGACGATCTTACCGATCCGGCTCCGGCGACAACCTTTGCTCACCTCGATGCGACGACCGTTCTTTCGCGGCCACTGTCGGAGCTTGGTATTTATCCGGCTGTCGATCCGCTGGCTTCGACTTCGCGTATTCTTTCGCCGCGCATTGTCGGGCAGGAGCACTACGATGTGGCGCAGGGCGTGAAGAAGATCCTGCAGCGTTATAAGGACCTACAGGACATCATCGCGATCCTCGGTATCGACGAGTTGTCGGAAGAAGACAAGCTCACCGTATCGCGTGCGCGTAAAGTGCAGCGTTTCCTTTCGCAGCCGTTCCATGTGGCTGAGATCTTTACCGGTATCCCCGGCGCTTATGTGAAGGTGGAAGACACCGTGCGCAGCTTCAAGGAGATCATCGAAGGCAAGCATGATGAGATTCCAGAGCAGGCGTTCTATCTGAAGGGCGGCATTGAGGATGTTCTTGCGGCTGCCGAGAAGATGAAGCAGACGGCGTAAGAGCAGCGAACAGATAACAGCGAACAGGTAACAGAATGGCTGATGTTGGAAACAAATCGGGGCTGCTGACGGTACGGCTGGTTACGCCGGACCGGGTGCTGCTGGATGCTACGGCGGAGGCGGTGGAGTTGCCGTCGATGTCGGGGTATTTGGAGGCGCTTTATGGAGCGGCTCCGCTGCTGGCTGAGCTGGGTGCAGGCGAGGTGCGGCTGCATGGCGGATCGGCAGGCGAGCAGATCTTCTTTGTGGCGTGGGGCTTTGTCGAGGTGCTGCCGGAGCGGGTAACTATCCTGGCGGAGACTGCGATGCATCCCAACGAGATTGACCTGGGCGAAGCCGAGGCGGATCTGACGCATGCGGAAGAGCTTTGGAACCAGGCCGGCGATGAGCAGGAGAAGTATGACGAGGCTAATGCTGCATCGCGGGTTGCTGAAGAGAAAATCGCGAGCGCGCAGGGCAAACACTAACTTCTGCTTGAGACTGAATTGAGGAAGCCCTGCTTATGCAGGGCTTTCGTTTTGCTGCCGTTTCCAGCGTGTTGTTTCCGGAGACCTGTCAGAATAGGGACATGGCAAGTGTTCCAGTGGATGCCCCGGAAGCGGGGCGGTTCAGGCGTCTCTTTCACGATGGACGGCGGGTTTGGCTAACAGTCCTGGTTACCGTGATCGTCCTATGTGTGATTTTTCTGTGGGCGACACGGGATGTGGTGGGAGATCTTTCTTTTCTGAAGGCCCAGAGTCTGGGGCAGGGGTTTTCTCGCGAGAAATCGCTGGTTGATGTAAGCCCGTGGCTGACGGCTCAGGCGCTTTCTCCGCTGGCCGTGAGCCGGGAAGAAAAAGAGGAAGCTCGCGAGGCGGAACGCCTGGCGGACCACGAGGTAGATCAGGCGTTTGCCCTGGCATTGCGGGCAGCGGAGGCTGAGAAGCCGGCAGTTACGCCGGAAGCAAAGGCACTGACGGCGCGGGTAAGCCAATTCGAGGCGCTGGTGAAGCAGGACCAGGCGCAACTGGCCAGCTTGACGCCTGCTTCCACGGATGGGAAGAGTCAGCCGGCAAAGGCTGGCGTGGCCGCTCCCGACGATGACGATGTAGAACTTGCCAAGGCGCAGCTTGGGCTGGATACCGACCAGCTGAACAACGCGCAAGGAGCCCTGGCGCGGGCCGTGGGCGATGAACGGGCGCGCATCCAGCAGGAGCTGACAGCGCATCAGGCGGTGGTGCAAAAGTTCGACAGTGGAGCGTCCGGGCCGGGAGAGACGGCGGTCGTTACGACGCAAAGAAGGAGCTCGCTTGCGAGTCGCATTTCAGCCTGGTTCGATCAGCGTTCCCGTTACAAATTGCTGATGCAGGCAGAGGCAGATGCGCAAGCTCAGGCAGCCACTCTGACAGCGGTGCATAATGCGCTGGAAGCGAAGGCGGACGTATCGGCGGCGCAACAACCGGATGCTGCGGAAGCATCCACAGCGTCGCGGTTGGAGGCGATCAAAGCGGCGGCAAGGCAGCGGCAGGATCTGGCGATTTACGACGACCGCATTCAAACCGAGCAGCAGTTGGACAGCGTTTACGCCAAGTGGGCTGCTCAGGTTTTGCTGCAGCATAGCATCGTGCTGCACCTGATCGTGTTGTCGGTGGTGGTGATCGGGGTCATACTGCTTATCCAGTACTTTGCCGACATGCTGATTCGCTATTGGACTGACCGGCCTGGGTTGGACTCGCGAAGACAGCATACACTGCGGACGATTTTGCAGGTAACCCTGCAGCTGATCATCGCAGTGATGATTCTGGTCGTCATCTTCGGAAGGCCGGAGCAGCTGTCGACGATCCTGGGGCTGGCGACGGCTGGATTGACGGTGGCGTTGCAATCCTACATTCTGGCGTTCTGCGGATGGTTCATGCTGATGGGCAGGAACGGCATACGCGTTGGGGACGTGATTGAGATCAACGGTGTGACCGGCGAGGTTGCGGAGATCGGTCTGTTCCGAACGGTGTTGCTGGAGACAGGAAACTGGACGGCAACGGGACATCCGACGGGGCGTCTTGTGGCCTTCATGAATACGTTCGCGGTAACGGGGCAGTACTTCAACTTTTCTACTGTCGGGCAATGGATGTGGGATGAGATTACGGTTTCGATCCCGGCGTCGGAAGAGACGTACAGCATGATCGAGACGATCCACAAAGCTGTGTTGAAGGAGACCGCCGCGGACGTTAAAAGCGCAGAGGCGGAGTGGAAGCGCGCCAGCCATGGCAAGGCGCTCAGCCACTTCAGCGCGGATCCTACGATGAACCTGCGACCGGCGAGTAGCGGAGTGGATGTGGTGGTGCGGTATGTGACCGCGGCTTCGGGCCGCTCTGAGACGCGCAACCGTCTGTATCAGGCGGTTCTCGATGTACTGCACCAGGAGCAGAAGCAGGACGTGCCGGAAACGTCTGCGAAGAAAGTTGACGCTGCTGTAAAAACTTCAGGCTAGACTGCTTGCATGAATTTTATGGATCGCCGTCGCTTTCTTTCGTTGGCCGGGGCCGCCACTGCGGGTTTTTCGTTTGGCGGGTTGCGGCTTGCCGAAGCTGCGTCTACCAGTACGCAGGATTTTGATTTTGTCTTCTTTACCGATACGCATTTGCAACCGGAACTGGACGCCAGCAAAGGGTGTGACATGGCGTTCAAGAAGATACGTGGACTGAAAGCGGATTTTGCGATCCAGGGTGGGGACCATGTTTTCGATTCGCTTGCCGTGCCGAAGGAGCGTGCGATCAGCCTGTTCGATTTGTACGACAAGACGCAGCAGGATATTGGGCTGAAGGTGTATCACACGATCGGCAACCACGATGTGTTTGGTCTTTATCCATCGAGTGGGATGATACCGAGCGATCCGCTGTATGGGAAGAAGTATTACGAAGACCACATCGGCAAAACGTATTACAGCTTCGATCACAAGGGGGTGCACTTTATCGTGCTGGACTCGATTGGGATCCTGGCGGACCGCACGTATGAAGGAAGGATCGATGCGGACCAGAAGCAGTGGCTGGCGGGTGATCTAGCAGCTCAGGCGCCGGTGACACCGATCATCGTGGTGACGCATATTCCGCTGGTGAGTGCGGTGGCTTCTTATAACCCGCCGCCGTCGACGCCTTCCGCGCATAACGGGAGCACGGTGACGAATTCCGCCGAGGTGATCAACCTGTTTGAGGGGCGGAACGTGCTTGGTGTGCTGCAGGGGCATACGCACATCAACGAGCGCGTGGAGTGGCATGGGGTTCCATACATAACGAGTGGCGCGGTGTGCGGCAATTGGTGGCACGGAACGCGGCTCGGCGCGTCTGAAGGCTATACCGTGGTGTCGTTGCGTGGTGGAAAGCTGGCGACGCGGTATGAGACGTATGGGTTTAAGAGCGTAGATCCGCAGAATACGTAGAGCTGTGGCTGTAGTATGGCTCTTGCACATGTGGGACGTGTCACCGCGATGATCCAATAGCGGTTCTGATCCTGCCTTGTGTAGTCCAATACCGCAGGAGAGGTCTATGGCAGTGGCGCCTTTGGGGATGATTGGGACAGGAATTGTCGCGCTGATAGCCGGACTTGTTCTTGTCCGGGGGCGGTTCGCGGCGGCTTCGGGTGTGGGCAGGATTCTGGTGCTCGGGCCCGTCTTTGCAGCCGTGTCACTGGCAATCTTTGCAGCAGAACATTTTCTGATGGCCCGCGATCTTATGGCCATCGTGCCGCGCTGGTTGCCGGGAGAGCTTTTCTGGACCTACTTCGTGGGCGCGGCGCTGCTGGCGGCGGCCATCAGCTTCATCGCGTGGCGATGTGTGCGCTGGTCGGCTTTGCTGCTTGCGGTGCTGTTCCTGATCATCGTTGCTACAGTCGACTTGCCCAACCTGCCGGCGAGCATACATGACCGTTTCTTCTGGATACTCACGGTGCGCGAGACGTGTTTCGCAAGCGGAGCCATGGTGCTGGCAGGTAGCATGTGGACACGCGGGCGATCGACAGGGCCTGCACTTATCCTGGTTGGCCGATCCATTGTTGCGGGGACATTCGTCTTCTATGCGATCGAGCACTTTCTCTTCCCGCACAACGTGCCCGGCGTGCCGTTGGAAAAGATGATACCGGCATGGATGCCTGCGCCAATGCTGCTGGCTTACGTGGTTGGGATAACCTTACTGGCCGCAGGGGTCGGGTTGATGATTCCGCGTGCCCGTCGATTGGCTGCCGCCAGTGCCGGTGCTGTGCTTGTGCTGCTGACGGTCTTCTTCTACGTTCCAATCCTCATCACAGAGATCCACTCTCCGCTGGCGGTCGAGGGCGTGAATTATGTCGGTGATACCTTGCTGTTTGCTGCGACGGCTTTGTTTGCGGGCTTCTCTACCAGCCAGATTGAGATCCCCAAAGCCTGAAGAGGCGCTGGAAGCAAAGACAGGGATCGAATGGAGAATGCCGTGGGTATGAGTTTGCGAAGATGCAACGGATATGGCGCCGGCGGCTGGATGTTGACCGTTGCTTTATGCAGCGCCGCAGCTGCCCAAACCACCGTACCGCTTGTGGCGAAAACTGCGTCGGGTGCGGTAGTGGGCACGAGCGTGGAAGGCTCCGGTGTGACAGCGTTCGAAGGTATTCCGTATGCCAGACCACCGGTGGGCGATCTGCGCTGGAAGGCGCCGCAAGCGCCCGTTGCATGGGAGGGCGTGCGGCGCGCGGATCACTTCTCGGCGAGCTGCATGCAGGCAATACGTGGAGAGCATCTTCCATGGACGCGCGAGTTTATGGCGCAGTATCCCATCAGCGAAGACTGTCTGTATCTGAACGTGTGGACGGCAGCGAGGGAGCATGACCGCGCGAAGCTGCGTCCGGTGTTGGTTTGGATTCATGGCGGAGGCTTGATTGAAGGCTCGGCAGCCCCGGAGGCTTATAACGGCGCTGCGATGGCAAAGCGAGGGTTGGTCTTTGTGTCGATCAACTATCGTCTGGGGGCTTTCGGTTTCATGGCTCATCCGTCGCTGACGGCGGAGTCGCCGGACCACGCATCGGGGGATTATGGGCTGCTGGATGCCGTTGCCGCGCTGCGCTGGGTGCATGAGAATATTGCTGCGTTTGGCGGTGATCCTTCACGCGTAACCATCGCGGGACAGTCTTCCGGCTCTACTGTCGTTCTCTTTATGACAGCTTCGCCTTTGGCAAAGGGCTTGTTTCGCGGTGCGATTGCAGAGAGCGGGGCGGACCTTGATCCGCCAACGAGCGTCCCGCTCAAAGAGGCCGAGCAGAATGGGTCGGCGTTTGCCGGGAAGTGCGGCGCGAAAACGTTGGGCGAGCTGCGGGCGCTCAGCGCGGCGAAAGTGTTGGAGTGCCAGCAGAGTCCCGGAATGCATTTTCGCCCGGACGTCGATGGGTTGTTTCTTACGCGCGGCGTAGCAGACGTTTTCGCGACCCGGGCGCAGAACGATGTGCCGACCATCACGGGCATGACTGCGGATGAGGGCAGTGCTTCTTCAAGCTATGGCAAGATCAGCGCGGCGGAATACACTGCCAGGGCGAAGAAGAACTATGGAGCGGACAGCGAGGAGTTTCTCAAGCTCTATCCGGGGAAGACGGATGCGGAGGCCGGCGAGTCATTGAAGCAAAGCTCTCGCGACCGCGGGCAGGTATCGACATATTTGTGGGCGGAGAAGCGCGCGGAGACCTCGCGTACTCCGGCGTACACGTATTACTTCAACCGTGCGATCCCGTGGCCGGAGCACCCGGAGTTTGGGGCGTTTCATTCCGCGGAGATTCCGTATGCGCTTGGGAATCTGGCCGCACTGAAGCGACCGTATGAGGCGGTTGACTATGAGCTGGAAAGGGAGGTTTCCGGGTATTGGGAGCAGTTTGTGCGCACCGGCGATCCGAATACACGGAGCCTGCCCGGATGGGTTCCTTCCGGGAAAGGGCATCACGATGTGATGGAGCTTGGCGTCAAGACAGGGATGCGGCCGGTCACGAGCGGGAGGAAGTTTCAGTTCTGGAAGAACTATTTGGAGAAACCTTAGGCTACTGGTGTGCCAGGTAGCCGAGGGTTAGTTGCGTGGTATCGGTTTCGATGGCTACTGCGTGGGTGTTGTCGATGAGATAGAAGGTGAAGGCGTTTGCCATTGTGGGGGACTTGGTGTTGAGGCCGGTGAGAGTGCCGGTGAAGGCGCCGTTGGCAGGAGCTGTGAGATCTCCTGTGAAGGAGAAGTCCGCGACCCGGCCATTGGCGACGGCGAAGCCTGCGAGGGCGTCTGTTGTGCTGTTCGGCGATGAGGTAACGGTGGCAAGCAGCGGGGTTGCGGCATAGGAGCTTGTGGTCTGGCTGGTGTTCCATCCGTAGGCGCCGCTGAAGGATGCGGTGGTGAAGGGAGTGGTCTGCTGGAAGGCCTGGCCGATGAGTTGGTTTGAGAGGCCGCTGTTCATCAGAAGACCACTGCCGTTGCCGGTGAGATAGAGGTGAAACGAATAGTTGAAGGTAGAGCCGTCGGTGATGTTTGACAGCGTGGCGCGGCCGGTGGGGTCGATGGTGAAGGAGCCGGTGAAGGAGATGGGGGATTGCGCTCCGGTGCCGGACAGATTGCTGTGATTGAGCACACCGGAGAGGCTTCCGTTGGTTGCGGCAGTGAAGACGCCTGCGACCTGGAGATCGATTTGGGACGCGGCGAAGACGTAACTGGAGTTGGCGAACGAGGCGGTGGTGAAGGTTCCGGTGTTTGTGCCTTGACCGAGGGCCTGGCCGCCCTGGACGCCGAGGAAGTTGTCGCCGCCGGTTTCGATCAGGAAGATGTGTGTGGCGTCGACGATGTAACCGGCGAGATAGAGCGAGGGCAGGATGGAGGCGGAGCCGGGGAGCAGTTGGATCTGGACGCGGCCGTACTTGTCGGGGGCAGAGACGGTGCTTGCCCCGATGGTTTCTTCGCCGGAGGTGGAGCTGGTGCCGTCGTTGACGTCGATGACGCTGCCTGAGCCGGAGATCTTTCCGGGACTGTCGATGTTGAGGATGCCGCCGAGCAAGGCGGTTTGGCTGGAGCGGTCTCCGCCATAGGTGGCGAAGGCATAGCCGCCCGCGGGTGCAGCGACGGTGGTTTGCAGAGCGAGGCTGCCGCTGCCGGGGGCGCCGTAGAGTTGAGCGGCGAAGCCCTGTGAGCCGGAGGTCAGGATGCCATTGAGGGTTTCGGTTTCGCCCGGGCCGATGGTGAGGTTGAGCTGGAGGTTGCCGGCTGCGGTGGTGGTGTAGCTGCCGCCGCTGATCTGCTGAGGGGTGTTGTAGGCGCTGGAATTGCCGTCGGAGTCGGAGAGGTAATAGACGCTGTCTTGTTCGCCGCCGGTGATGGTTCCGTTCTGTGCGACGAAGGCGCCGGTGGTGAAGGAAGCGTTGTAGCCAGATGGCCCAGCTAGCTGGAAGACGTAGGTGCCGTTGGCGAGTGTGGGGCCGGCGGCGGTGATGATGATGCTGGCCGAGGCGGACTTGGTGGGATCGGTGACGGAGGTTGCGGTGACGGTGACCGTGCCTCCGAGCGGGATGGCTGTGGGTGCGGTGTAGGTGGTTTGGGCTTCAGAGAATGTGTCGACCGGGTTGAAGGAACCGCAGGCTGAGGCGCCGCAGGTGACGGTCCACTGCACCTTGGGGTTGGCGGTGACGTCGTTGGTGATTAGTGCGCTGAGTGGGATGGAGGCACCGACTTCGATGGAAGCAGGGACGGTCGCGAAGAACGCGACGGAGATGGGGATGGGAGGAACGATGGTGACCGTCGCGGAGACGGACTTGGTGGTATCGGCAACGGCGGTGGCTGTGATGGTTACGGTGTTGCCGGTGGGGATAGCTGAGGGTGCGGTATAGGTGACGGGGCTTCCGCCGAGTGCCGTGGTGGCGCTGAAAGAGCCGCATGCTCCCGGACTGCTGCAGGTTACAGACCACGTGAGGACGTCGCTGGTGGTGGAGGTGCCGTTCGCGATGCCGGCTGAGAAGGTTGCCGAAGCGTTGATGGCCAGGGAGGACGGTGGTGCTCCGAGAAAGAGAACTGAGATGGGATTGACTGGAGGAGGGACGATGGCGGGGTTTCCGGTGGTGCATCCTGCGAGGCTGGCGAGGAGAAGGACTGTGACGAGGAGGGGAAGTGCTCTGCGGATGGTCATGGTGCTCACTCTGTAATCTCCGTTGCTCGGAGGCCCGACGTTGGTGTCCCTGGCTTGGCATTACTTCAAAGGGAACGATGTCCGATGAAACGTGATTGCGTCTTGTGTACCTTCGATGCCCGATACAAGGGTATCTGAAGCTATCGAACACGAAGTTAGGCAGGAGGTTGCTGGGCTCGTTCGATTTTCATGACAACGCTATCTGCATGCGTGAATGCTGACTTCTGCCACTCGGCGTCGCCTGCTTCTTCATAAGAGAATGACCACCGGCGCATCCGGAGCCTTGGGTTCCGAAGTTATTGCTGAGCTCGTCCGATGTGGGCACCGTCCAATCAAGTGCTACGTGGCACAGAGTGTGGACCAATGACGATGCGACAAGCAGCAAGGCGGAACGCAGGCGAGACGGATTCAAAGCTTACTCCACGAGAACGGCTCAGAATGGTCGCGCTGTTGGCCAACAGACCACATGAGGATGAGTGTCAACGGCGTCAGGCCGGATCCCCAAGTCTTAATCGCTCCTGCATGAGGGCGACCGCCTCAGGATTCTGATCAATGAGGATGTAGTTGCGGTTGTTCTTTGCGGCGGCGAGGCCCGTGGTGCCGGAGCCGGCGAAGAAGTCCAGGACAGTGTCGCCGGGGTTGGAGTGGACTCGAACGATGCGTTCGAGGATGCCGAGAGGCTTCTGGGTGGGGTAGCCGGTTTTTTCTTTGCCGGTGGGCGAGACGATGGTGTGCCACCAGACATCGGTGGGGGTTTTGCCGCGGGCGGCTTTTTCGGCGCCGACCAGGCCGGGGGCCATGTAGGGGA
>Ga0302313_10003347_pt1 | contig 10594 bp, 8 predicted proteins | sample III_Palsa_N2_2_FD_200454 | JGI IMG/M metagenome (GOLD analysis project Ga0302313, IMG submission 200454) | Peat permafrost microbial communities from Stordalen Mire near Abisko, Sweden - III_Palsa_N2_2 | ecosystem: Environmental > Terrestrial > Soil > Palsa > Peat permafrost | place: Sweden...
AGCGAGCCATCCCCTACACCGCACTCACTGCGCTATTCGGCTGGTGGAGCGTCCCACACGGCATCATCAACACACCTGCCGTCATCTACAAAAATCTACGTGGTGGAACAGATATCACCGCGCAAGTCGCTGCACATATCGAAAGAAACCACGAAGCCGCCGACGTTGTATTCATGTCGTGACTACTTCCCATTACAAGGTCCGACCCCAAACCCAACCCTCTGAAGACTTTGCCCCCAAAAGTACGGGAGGGAGGGGAGCAGCAAGCAGTTCGCTACTCCCTACTCCCTATTCCCTAAAGCTTGTAAGCCTTCCTCACCAACCCAACCGTAAGGTCCTTCACCAGCTCGAACGCCTCACCCTCATCCAGCCGGTGCTCCGCAACCAGCCGTCCGAGGAACGCGCAATCCACGCGCCGCGCCACATCATGCCGCGCCGGAATCGACAGGAACGCCCGCGTATCGTCGTTGAACCCAACCGTGTTGTAGAACCCTGCCGTCTCCGTAGCCTGCTCCCGGAACCGCATCATCCCTTCAGGCGAGTCATGGAACCACCACGGCGGCCCCAACCTCAAACACGGATAATGCCCTGCCAGCGGCGCCAGTTCGCGGCTAAAGGTAGATTCATCCAGCGTAAACAGAATGAACGTAAAGTTCGGCTCATTCCCATACTTGTTCAGCAGCGGACGCAGCGAACGCACATACTCCGTAGGCGAAGGAATATCCGCTCCCTTGTCCCGCCCAAACTTCTCATAGACCTTCTGGTTGTGGTTCCGGATCGACCCCGGATGAAGCTGCATCGTCAGCCCATCCTCAACGCTCATCCCAGCCAGCTCCGTCAGCATCTGCGCCTGGAACAGCTCGACATCGCCCGCACGAGTCTTGCCCGTATAGATCCGCTCATACAGCGCGCTCGCCTCGCCCAGAGGCAGGTCCGCCGTCATCGCCGTCAGATGCCCATGATCGGTAGCAGTCGCGCCATTCTCCTTGAAGTACGCGCGCCGCTTCCGCAACGCCGCCAGATACCCCTTCCACGACGACACATCCTCGCCGCTAACCTCACCCAGCTTCTCCAGGTTCTCCTTGAACCCCAGGTACTCAGCATCCACCACCGCATCCGGCCGGAACGTAGGCACCACCCGTCCCTTCCACCCCGATGCCTTAATCTTCTTATGAAACTCCAGCGAATCCGTCGCAGCATCCGTTGTCGCCAGCACCTCAAGGTTGAACGCCTCAAACAGCGCTCGCGGCAGGAACTCAGGCGTCTGCAGCTTCTTGTCGATGATGTCGTAATACTCGTCCGCGTTCGCCTCGCTCAACCGGTTCTTCAGCCCAAACTGCTCCGCAAACGCGTAGTCGATCCACAATCTCGTCGGCGTTCCACGAAACAGGTAGTAGTTCCTGGCAAAGATCCGCCAAACCTCACGCGGATCGGCAGCCTGCTTCCCATCCACCTGCGGAACCCCCAGCGACTCCAGCGAAATCCCCTGCGAGTACAGCATCCGGAAGATGTAATGATCCGGCTGGATGAACAACGCCGCCGGGTTAGGAAACGGCTTGTTCTCCGCAAACCACTGCGGGTCGGTATGCCCATGTGGGCTGATGATCGGTAGATCTTTCACCGTGGCATATAGTTTTGCAGCCACTTCACGCGCCGCACTCTCGGCAGGAAAAAGTCGATTCACATCCAACATGCGTTCAATATCCCTTCAGCTCATCATTTCCTTCAGATGCAGCCCACGAGGAAAGCCTATCAAACTCTAGGTGCAACCGCTTGACGAAGCCTTCCACTTGGCATCTAAACAGGATGCTGCTTTACTAATAGTCTTACCTCTTTGCCATTCTGGAGCGTTTTGTGTCTGATCCAATTGCCATGCCTTCTGCCGCTACTCTCACCACCGCTGAGTTCCACGCCCGCGTCCACGCCCTCTCTCCCAAAGTCGCCGTATTCGACTGCGATGGCACCCTCTGGTCCGGCGATGCAGGCTCCAGCTTCATGCGCTGGACCATGGACACCGGCCTGCTCTCCCGCGAGGCTACCGAATGGCTGAACAACCGCTACGCCGGCTACAAGCGCGGCGACGTCTCCGAACTCGCCATCTGCGGTGAGATGGTGCAGGTCTATCACGGCCTCCGCGAATCCGAACTCCGCCGCGCCGCCGCCGACTTCTTCGCCAGCCATGTTGAACGCAACATCTTCCCCGAGATGCTACAGCTCGTTACCGAGCTCCAGCAGGCAGGCGTAGACATCTGGGCCGTCAGCTCCACCTGCGACTGGGTCATCGAAGAGGGCGTCAAGCGCTTCAACATCCCCGCCAACCGCGTCCTGTCCGCCCGCGTTGCCATCGAAGCCGGTTTTGTCACCGAGAAGCTGCTCGACGTGCCCACCGACGAGGGCAAGGTCGCCTCCCTCCGCAACGCCGGCATCACCGCGCCCGATGCCGTCTTCGGGAACTCCGTCCACGACGCGGCCATGCTTGCCATCGCCACCGGAGCCTTCCCCGTCAACCCCTCCGCCGAGCTGCTCCACCGCAGCGCCACAGAAGGCTGGCCCGTGTACTATCCCGCTTCCATCAGACACTGACACATCCCGGCGACACTCTCAACCGTCTACACTCTAGGGTGAGACGTGAAAGAGCCGATCCGCAAACTCGACTGGAATCGAACACCGCCTCCGCCCGCCAAGCCGCTCCGGCATGTCGTTGCGGCCTTTATTCTCCGTGGCACGGGACCGGATCGCGAGGTCTTCATCTGTCAGCGGCGCGCCGACCAGCCTATGGGCCTTAAGTGGGAGTTCCCCGGCGGAAAGATCGAGCCCGGCGAAACCCCTGCCGAAGCCCTGGCACGCGAGCTCTCCGAAGAGCTCGGCATCGTGGCCGAGATCGGCGCACCCATCACCACCGTGCGTCACACCTACCGCAACGGCGGCGCCATCGAGATCCAGTTCTTCGCTGTCACGCACTTCACTGGCGAACTCGATAACCGCATCTTCCAGGACATGCTCTGGACCCCGATCGAGCGCCTGCCAGACTACGACTTCCTCGCCGCAGACCTCACGCTCGTCCGAGACCTCGCCGCCGGGAAACTGCTCTAGCCAGCGACCGGCGCTCCCGGGAAAATGGTCTGCCACATCATCACCAGCGACAAGCCAATCACAATCACCGCCGTCGACCACGCGATTACGTTGAACCAGGGCGAGTTCGTATACTTGCCCATCAGCTCCTTCTTGTTGATCAGCCTCAACATGAAGTACAGAACAAACGGCAGCAGCACACCGTTGAGCACCTGCGACAGAATCGTCATCGTAACCAGCGGAAAATTGGGGATCAGCACAACTGCCGCCCCCGCCACGATCAGCAGCGTATAGAGCCAGTAGAAGAACGGCGCCTGCCTAAACCGTTTATCCACACCGCTCTCAAATCCAAGCCCCTCGCAAACGCTATACGCCGTTGAGATCGGCAACACCGAAGCCGCAAAGAACGACGCATTAAACAGTCCTGCCGCAAACAGAATAGAAGCAAACCGCGCCGCCAGTGGCTTCATCGCATCCGCCGCCTGGCTCGGATCGGTGATATTACGCACTCCGTGCACATACAGCGTTGCAGCGCATGCCACGATAATGAACCACGCCACAACATCGGAGAAGATCGAGCCCACAATGACGTCCAGCCGCGTCGCCTTATACTGCTTGATCGTGGTCCCTTTTTCCACCACCGAAGCCTGCATATAGAACTGCATCCATGGCGAGATCGTCGTCCCGATCACACCCACCACCATGTAGATGTAGTTGTGATCGCTCCATATCGCCCGCTCCGGCAGTTTCACCGTCTCTGCCAGGGCGGCATGCCACGCCGGCTGCGCCATCACACCCGCAACAATGTAGCAGACATAAAAAACGCTCGCGACAAGGAATATCTTTTCAACGCTCTTGTAATTCCCCTTCACCACCAGGAACCACACCGCCAACGCGCACAGCGGCACACTCACGTACTTCGATACCCCAAACAACTGCACCGATCCCGCGATGCCGGAAAACTCCGCGATCACATTGCCGAAGTTCACCACCACCAGAAGCAGCATGATCACGAACGTCATTCGCAACCCAAACTCTTCGCGTATCAGATCGCTGAGGCCTTTGCCCGTTACCACGCCCATCCGGGCGCACATCTCCTGCACCACGATCAGCGCGATCGTAATCGGAATCAGCGTCCAAAGCAGCTTGTAGCCATACTGCGCGCCGGCCTGCGAATAGGTAAGAATCCCACCCGCATCATTATCCACATTTGCCGTAATAAACCCCGGCCCAAGCACCGCGAGAAAGATAAAGATGCTGGTTCGCCAGCGCCGCAGGAAGCTCACGCCAATCCCTCGGAACACCTCTTGTACACATCAACTTTCGGCTGCACAATCTGCATAAACGGTACCCGGTCTCTCGTTGTCGCTGCTTTATAGACTAACCGCTCCATCGGCTTGATACTCCTCGCCCCGCGCGATATCTGCCCAGCCGCACAAATTTTCAAACAATAGTCTTCCAGATCGAAATGGTAGTCTGTCTAAGATCGCCTTCCAAACTACTGCCATCGCGAAACAACTTCAGGAGAACCGTCTGTCCATGAAACAACTCATTCAATTTGGATGCGGAATGTGTGCCCCGACAACGTGGAGAAACTTCGATGCCGGTCCCGCATTCTGGCTGGAGAAGACCTTCCCTTTCACGAAATCCATGCTCATCCAGCGCGGCTATCCGGATTATCCCTCAAACATCGAGTACGGTGACGTCATCAAGGGATTGCCCGTCGCGCCCGCATCAGCAGACGCCGTCTATTGCTCCCACGTGCTCGAGCATCTCACCCTCGAAGAGTTCCGCACCACCTTGCGAAACGTCCACACCTATCTCGCTCCCGGTGGCACCTTCCGCATGGTTCTGCCCGACATCGCCTTCCTCATTAAGGAATATGTCGAATCCAGTGACCCCTACGCCGCCAGTCGTTTCATGCGCGACTCCTACCTCGGCTATGAAACTCAGGATCACGGCCTCCGCCGAATCTTCTACGCCATGTTCAGCCGCGCCAAGCATCTCTGGATGTGGGATGAAAAGAACATCACCGCCGAGCTTGCGGCAGCCGGATTCAGCGATATCCGCCGCGCGGCATTTGGCGACGATCCTCTCTTCCAGGCAGTCGAAGATGAAGGCCGCTGGACAAACAATCTCGGCATGAGCTGCCGCCGTCCCTAGCTCTTACCGCGCCCCCAGAATCGCCCGCACCCGCTCCACGATAAGCCCAACCTGCGAATCGTTATCGTAGCCATCCCTTACTGCCCTCGCACGCCCCGCAGCGGCTATGCGTGTTCGCGCCTCTTCGTCCCCCAGATACCGCCGTATCTGCGCGGCGCACTCCTCAAAACCGCTGAAGAATGCCGCCTCTTCGCCCTCACGAAACCGCGCCAGATGTCCCGCCGACCGCTCCGCCAGCAAAAACCCTCCACACCCGGCGATCTCAAAACTCTTGTGCACAAACTCATCCTGATTCGAGTGGGTAATAAAGCTCAGGTTGATCTTCGACCGCCAAATATTCTCTCGATAGGCATCCATATATAACTCGCCGCGTGGGTGGTACAACGCCTTCAACGCCTCGGAATCCAGCGCACCTTCCCACAAGGTCGCCCCCGAAATCACCACTGGGAAGCCACATTCCTTCCATAGCCTTGTCAGAAAACTTGCCCGATCGTCATACGGCGTCCCGATAAACGACACCCCGCGATCGCGGTCCATATCGCTCCATCCCTCCGGCGGCGGAAATTGCAGCGTAGGCTCGTACGCCGTCTGGACCTTCAACACATCCCGCGCCCCGCTCGACTTGTAATCCGCAATATTCTTGTCCCGCTGCACCACATGGAGATCGAAGTGCGGAATGTCCTTCCTATACAGCCGCCAGCCCGGATCGCGCCGCGGCCCAAATGCATTGTCGATCATGTAACTGACCGTCACGATCCCCATTGCCCGCAGCTTATCCAGCGTTCTTGGACGCAAAGCCAGCAGCTTGTCCGCCCAGAACACATCCGGCCGCTCCCGCTCCGCTAGCGCCAAAATGTCCCGGTTCAACCGGTCCACCCACGGCCCCACCTGCAACCGAAACAGCACTTTATTCAGCAGCGCATTCTTTGGCTCATAGTCATAGGCATTTACCGGAATCACGCTGTGCCCCAGCCGCTCCAGGGCCCACACCCTGTACTGCGAAAAATCCACCGCCGAAAGCCCGGCCGCATACAAAATTTTCAGCGGTCTATCCATCCCCCTCAACCTTCGCGCAACTGCGCAATCACCTGCTCTGCATGGATCACGCCGGCAATGCGCCCATGCAGCGCCAACACCGGCAGCGAACGCAGGTTGTATTTATCGAACAGCTCCGCCACTTCCTTATCGCTCGCATGCAGCCCACAACTCACAATGTGCCCCTCCGAAAGCGTCATCAACGCCGTGCTGTGTTCCGACAGCAGCAGCCTGGGCAGCGCCACCACGCCCTTCAAATGCTCTTCCTCATTCAGCAGATAAACCTCGGTAATCGTATCTGCATCGCCTTCAAACGCTCGCAGCGCCGCAATCGCATCGCCAACCGTCGCCGCTGCCGGCACATCGACAAAGTCCGTAGTCATGCGCCCCGCCGCGCTGTTCGCCGAAAACTCCAGCAGCTCCTCGACCTCGTGCCGTTCCTCCGGCTCCATCTCTTCGAGAATCGCGTCGCTCTCTGCCTCGCTCAACTCGCCCAGCAGATCCGCCGCCGCACCCGGATCCATCTCCTCGATAATGTCCGCCGCCCGCTCCGAATCCAACCCCTGCAGCAGCGACTTCTGCATCTTCGGCTCGAACTCCTCCAGCGTCTCCGCCGCCGTCTCCTCTGGCAGGCTCGTAAAAATCGCCTCGCGCTCAGCCGGCGCCAGCTCCTCAAGAATCGCCGCAATATCCGACGGATGCAGCTTCGAAAGCTTCTCCTGCTCGATCTTCAACCGCACCCGCCGCGCCGGATCGCGATCAATCAGATCCACATAGCCCCACGGAATCGCCCGCGCGGCAAACTTGTTCGAGATCGCATCCACAGCCGTCACCGGCAACCCCTTGAACAGCCGCCGCATCGCCCCGCGCGTCCCAACCTCCACCTCCTCGATGCGCAACCCCTGCGCCTCGCCGGTCTTGTCATCTCTCTCCCACGCCAGGGTTACATCATTAACCCGCACCACCTTGCGCCCATCCACATCGATGATCTGCTGGTCCAGCAGATCCCGTTCCAGCAGCAGATAGTCATCCATCTTCGGCGTCTTGATCGGCTTTGAAGCCGCCCGCAACACCTTATCGTCCGGCCCCGGCACAACCACCTGCGTCACCGCCAGAAAGCTCGATTGCCTCTTCCCACCCGTCCGCTTCCGCAGCACAAACGCCTGCACATGCGCCGCATCCTGCGACACATCGACTGCAAATTCATGCACCCGCCCATACGGCTCGCCGGTGTCATCCACCACGGCCATTCCCACAAGGCTGGACACGCTCGTCAGCACTGGCTTCAAATCGCTCATCTAATCCTTACCCTAACCCATTAGACGCTCTTCCCGCCTCCCACAACTCCAGGCATCTTTCTCCCGACGCTTTTCCGTTACTCCCTCGCTACTCTCTTGCTACACTCACCACGTGAAAGCCCTCGCCCTTACTCTCCTGTTCGCCTCTTCCCTCGCCAACGCACAGCGCTGCCCGTCCTTCAATGTCGTCTACTACAACGGCAACATCCTCACCGGCAAAGGTCTTCAATCCGACAAGCCCGAGCGCGTCACCGCCCTCGGCATCCTCGACGGCCACATTCAGTACATCGGCACCGACACCCAGGTCTTCGATTACTGCGCCGCCGCCACAAAGATCGACCTCCACGGCGCCTTCGTCATGCCCGGCTTCAACGACGCCCACACCCACATCGCCTTCGCCGGCCAGCAGCACCTCACCGTCGATCTCGACAACGTCCCCTCCCTGGCCGCCATGCAGGCCAAAATCAAGTCCTACGCCACAACCCTGCCTGAAAACGCATGGATCACCGGCGGTGGCTGGGACCACACCAAGTGGCCCTCAGCCAAGCTTCCCACCCGTCAAGACCTTGACGCCGTCACCGGCGACCATCCCACCTATCTCGAACGCACCGACGGCCACATCGCCATCGTCAACACCGCCGCCCTCGCCGCAGCCCACATCACCGGAACCACCAAAGCCCCCGCAGGCTCACAGATCGACCTCGACCCCACCGGCCAACCCACCGGCATCATCCGCGAAGAAGCCGCCCTCGCCCTCATCCAGGCCGTCATCCCCAAACCCGACACCGCCACCCGCCGCCGCGCCCTCGAGCTCTCCATCAACGACGCCCTCGCCCACGGCGTCACCTCTGTACAAGACTTCTCCGACTGGGACGACTTCCTCGTCCTCGAACAGATGGAGCGCGAGCACAAACTCCCCCTCCGCATCTCCGAGTGGCTCACCTTCAACGACCCCATCGCTACCCTCAAAGACCACCGCGCCCACCACGACCTCAACGACCCCCTCCTCCACACCGGCATGTTAAAAGGCTTCATGGACGGCTCCCTGGGCTCCCGCACCGCCGCCATGCTCCAGCCTTATTCCGATGACCCGACCAACTCTGGCCTCCCTCGCTACGACCAAGCCAAACTAAACCAGATGACCGCCGAGCGTGCCGCGGCCGGCTTCCAAATCGGCTTCCACGCCATCGGAGACCGCGCCAACACCATGGCCCTCAACGCCTTCAGCGCCGCCAACGATGCCGTCGAAGCGGCTGTCGAAAAGCAACGTGCGGAGGCAACCAAAGCCTGTTTCGCTTCCCATCCTGAAGCCCGCGCTATAGCCGACGCCTGCGGAACCCTTCCACGTCCTCGCGTGCAGACGTCCTGGGCACAGCGCTTCCGCATCGAGCACGCCCAGGTCCTCACCCACGCCGACTTCGACCGCTACGCCGAGCTCCACATCATCGCCTCCATGCAACCCTCCCATCTCCTCACCGACATGGCCTGGGCTCCCGCCCGCCTCGGCCCCGAGCGCAGCAAATACGCCTACGCCTGGAAGTCCTTCCTCGACCACGGCGTCACCCTGGCCTTCGGCACCGACTATCCCGTCGAATCCATCGATCCCTTCCGCGGCCTCTACGCCGCCATCACCCGCCAGAACGAAGCCGGAACCCAAACCTTCGAGCCGCAGGAAAAACTAACCCTCAACCAGGCCCTCTACGCCTACACCCAGGCCTCCGCCTTCGCCGAGAACGAAGAAAAAATCAAAGGCATCCTCGCCCCCGGCTACCTGGCCGACTTCATCATCCTCGACCGCGACATCACCACCGCCACCCCCCAACAACTCCTCCACACCAAAGTCCTCCGCACCGTAGTAGGCGGCCAAACCCAATACCAGTCCGCCCAATAGACCCACCTCGCCCACGCCTTTTTGTTTGTCCTTTTTTGTTTGTCATTCCGGAGGAATCTGCTGTTGCACTTGCATTTGTTCTTCGCCAGCACCACCAAAAATTCCGTCATCCTGGAGCGAAGCGAAGGACCACTGTATTGGCTGTTGTCTTTGCGGTTGTTCTTGTCGTTGTTTTTGCACTTGCACTTGCACTTGCCTTTATTCACTATTCACTACTCACTATTCACTGCCTTCCCAAATGCCCAAGCCCCACCAAACCACCGCCCACCTCCTCCTCATCGCGACCACCCTCGTCTGGGGCGCGACCTTCACCCTCATCAAATCCGTCCTCGCAGACGTCTCACCCCTCCTCTTCAACCTCCTTCGCATGGCCCTCGCCTTCCTCATCCTCACGGCCATCAACTACAAAACCCTCCGCAGCCTCACCCGCCGGGACATCTACTTCGGAGCCCTCGCCGGCATCTTCCTCGCCCTCGGCTACCAGTTCCAGACCTCCGGCCTCGCCTACACCACCCCCACCAAGTCCGCCTTCATCACCGGCCTCATCGTCGTCATCGTCCCCCTCCTCAGCGCCATCCCCATCACCCGCCACCACACTGCCGCGAAACCCGGTCCCGCCACCTACGCCGGAGCCCTCCTCGCCTTCCTTGGCCTCATCTTCCTCACCACCCCACCACACTCTGGCACCGCCCTCCTCTCCGGCCTTCACCTCGGCGAGTACCTCACCCTCGCCTGCGCCGTCGCCTTCGCCGCACACCTCCTCACCCTTGGCCGGGCAGCCCCCTACGTCAGCGCCCGCCGCCTCGGCACCCTCCAGATCGGCTTCTGCACCCTCGTCCTCCTCATCACCCTCCCCCTCGGCGGCCACCTCACCTTCATCCCCACCCCACGCCTCTTCTTCGCGCTCGCCATTACCGCCGTCCTCGGCACCGCCGCCGCCTTCACCATCCAAAGCTGGGCCCAGCAGCATATCCCCGCCTCCCACACCGCCCTCATCTTCACCCTGGAACCCGTCTTCGCCTGGCTCACCTCCCTGCTCTTCCTCCACGAGCACCTCGGCCCCCGCGCCCTCTCTGGCGCCGCCCTCATCCTGGCCGGAATCCTCACCGCCGAATTCGCCCCTACCCTCCGCAAA
>Ga0302313_10003348_pt1 | contig 10592 bp, 10 predicted proteins | sample III_Palsa_N2_2_FD_200454 | JGI IMG/M metagenome (GOLD analysis project Ga0302313, IMG submission 200454) | Peat permafrost microbial communities from Stordalen Mire near Abisko, Sweden - III_Palsa_N2_2 | ecosystem: Environmental > Terrestrial > Soil > Palsa > Peat permafrost | place: Sweden...
GGTGGTGACGATGATCGTCTTGTTCTCGTCGAAGTAGTCTTCCAACAGGTTCTGGTAGAACTGCTTGCGATACAGAATGTCCAGGCCCAGCGTGGGTTCGTCGAGAATCAGCAGGCGTGCGTCGATGGCCATCACCAGGGCCAGATGCAACTGCACGATCATGCCCTTGGACATCTGCCGCACGCGCATGCCGGGCGTGAGTTTGGTGCGGGCGAGAAACGCCTCGCATTTGGCGCGATCGAACCGCGGGTGCACGTTGGCGACAAAGTCGACCGCTTCGCTGACCCTCAGCCAGCGCGGCAGCACGGCGACATCAGCGATAAAGCAGACCTGTTCCATCAGCTTGTCGCGCTGCTTGCGCGGATCCAGGCCGAGCACGTTGAGCTGGCCGGAAAAGTCGGTCAGGCCGAGAATGGCCTTCAGCGCGGTGGTCTTGCCCGCGCCGTTGGGTCCGATGAGACCGACGATGCGCCCGGCAGGAATCTGGAAACTCACGTTGTCCAGCGCCACGGAGTTCTTGTAGCGCTTGCTCAGGCCTGTGGCCGTAATCACCGCGCTCATGAGGGTTCCTTGAGGTTGGCTGCGGCGTCGCCGTGTGTGTCGGCTTCGCGCAGCAGGGTCTTCAAATCCAGGCCCAGCCGCTGCAGGCGTGCAAACAGCACGGGCCATTCTTCGCGCAAAAAGCGCTCGCGTTCCGACTTCAGTAGCGCTTCGCGAGCGCCTTCTATAACGAACATGCCCAAGCCCCTCCGTTTTTCAACCAGTTGTTCGTCGACCAGCTCCTGGTACGCCTTCGACACGGTCAACGGATTGATTTGATAATCCGCGGCCACCTGGCGTACCGACGGCAGCGGGTCACCTTCGTTCAAGGCGCCGTCCAGGATCATCGCCACGACACGTTGGTGCAGTTGGCGGTAGATCGGGACGCTGTCGTTCCAGGTAATGGTCATTCAATTATTCCTTGCTGATACGGCCGAACTTGTTGCCAAACGAATAGTAGGGCATGGCCAGCTGGGACCCGAGCAGGCTCAGCTGCGCAGTTTCGTTGCCCTGACCCAGCGCTGGCAGTGTGACCAAGGCGGCAGTACCCATGTCGGTCAGCAGGCTGGCCGAACGCAGCTCCTTCGCGCTGGGGCGGACGCTGACCGGGGCCAGGTCGATCACCTTGATGCCGTCGATTTCGCTGGGGCTGGTTCGCTCGGCGCTAGCAGCCTGCGGCGCCATGCTCAGCAGGGCGGTCGTCGTCAGACTGGCGGAAGTCATCAGCACGGCGGCGGCGGCGGCGATCAGTTTCTGATTCAGTGTTTTCATGACGAGGCTCCTTAGTGAGCTTGTTAACCGGTGTTGTAGTTAACTATAACACTAAAACAATGGTCGTCAATAGTTCGGGTGCGACTTTGCAACATGACTGATGGCCTATATGGTCATAACCTTGTTTTGTATAAATATTTTCGCGTTGAAACGAAAAACGGCCCCTTAGGGCCGTTGGTTTTACGAGTGTTTTCGCGGACTCAGGCGGCTTTGGCGAGCTTCGCCACTACTGAAGGAATGGTGTTTTTCGCGGATTTGACCGACTGCTCCTTGTTTTCCGGGCTGATCGCCACGCCTTCGGCGCGTACGAAGCTCAGATCGGTCACGCCGAGGAAACCCAGCACCGCCTTCAGGTAGGTTTCCTGGTGGTCAAACGCCGCGAATGGGCCCTCGACGTACATGCCGCCGCGGCTCGAAGCAACGATGACCTGCTTGTCCTTGGCCAGGCCTTCGACGCCTTGCTCGGTGTAGCGAAACGTCTTGCCGGCTACCGCGATCCTGTCGATCCAGGACTTCAGCTGGCTGGAAATACCGAAGTTGTACATCGGCGCACCGATTACCACGACATCGGCGGCCAGAAATTCTTCGATTAAAACGTTGCCTTCCTGACCTTGGGCTGTGCCTGCATCGGCAACGGCGGGCGTCCAGTGGGGCAATGGTTGCGCAGCGAGGTCGCGATAGCTGATGTGTATGCCTGGAGTCTGCTGCTTGAGCTCGGCGACGATGTCGGCGCTGAGCTGACGCGAGACCGAGTAATCACCCAGGGCGCTGGAATCGATATGGAGGAGCTTCATGGAGTTTGCCTCTTTGCGCCGGTATTCCGGCAATGCACTCACCATACGTTCCGGACAATCTGACGATAAGATGGCAATAATCGGACAACTCGTCCTTTCAAGGAAACGATCATGACGGTACTGGCGGGCGCCTTGCAGGATCTCAATGATCTGTACTTTTTTGCGGCGGTCGTTGATCACGGCGGTTTTTCATCCGCGGGCAGGGCGCTTGGCGTGCCCAAGTCGCGGTTGAGCAAACGCGTGGCCCAGCTGGAGGAGCGCCTGGGCGTGCGGCTGCTGCAGCGAACCACGCGCCGTTTTGTCGTGACGGAAGTGGGCGAGCGCTTTTACGGGCACTGCCGCGCTGTGCTGGAAGAAGCCCAGGCCGCTCAGGATGCTGTCGATGAGCTGCGCGCCGAGCCGCGCGGCGTGGTGCGATTGAGCTGTCCCGTGTCGCTGGTGCAGACCGTCCTGGCGCACCTGCTGCCCGACTTTCTGGCGCTGTATCCGAAAATGCAGGTTCGAGTGACCTCGAGCGACCGTCGCGTGGATGTGATCGGCGAAGGCTTCGATCTGGCCATTCGCGTTCGTACGAAGCTCGATACCGACGCCAACCTGGTGGTTCGAAGCTTTGGCCAGGGCCGCACCTTGTTGGTCGCCAGTCCCATGCTTCTTGATCGTGCGGGTCGCCCGACGCAGCCCTCGGAACTGGCGCAGCTGCCGGCGCTGTCCATGCGTGAGCACGAGGGCGCCCAGGTGTGGGAGCTGATCGGCGCCGACGGAAAGCAGGTCAGCGTGGAGATGCAGGGACGACTGATCACCGGCGATTTCGCGCTGCTGCTGGAGGCCGCAAGACGAGGGATGGGTATCGCGCTGCTGCCGGAATTCGTCTGCGCACCAGCGATCACTCGCGGTGAACTGGAGGTCGTGCTGCCCGAATGGAGCGTGCCGCAGGGCATCATGCACTTTGTCTACCCGAGCCGGCGCGGCATGCTGCCCGGCGTGCGCGCGCTGGTGGATTTTCTGGCCGAGCGGCTTCCGGAGACCACCTTGCTCAAACATCAGCAATGTAAGGAGCGTCCGCTGGAGGATCTGGCTGCGACATCGGCGCACGCTTCCTGACTTGCGTATGGCGATCTATGCGTTAGGCTCAATTACTTAATCTTGCTATAGACATCCATACGGCTGACTGATGATTATTGAAACCAAGCTGCCCAAGGTTGGCACCACCATTTTTACGGTCATGAGCCAGCTGGCGGTGCAACACAAGGCGGTCAATCTCGGCCAGGGTTTTCCCGACTTCGAGCCGCCGCAGCCGCTGCGCGACAGTTTGAACCGGGCGATGAACGAAGGGCGCAATCAGTACGCGCCGATGCACGGCATCGCTCCACTGCGCGAGCAGATCGCCGTGAAGACCGAGCAACTGTACGGACGCAAGGTCAACGTTGATACCGACATCACGGTGACTTCAGGCGCCACCGAAGCCCTGTTCTCGGCGATCGCGGCCGTGGTGCGTGCCGGCGATGAAGTCATCATGTTCGATCCTGCCTATGACAGCTACGAGCCGGCGATCGAGCTGCAGGGCGCACGCGCCGTGCATATTCCGTTGACCGTGCCGACGTTTGCCATCGACTGGCAGCGCGTGCGCGACGCGATCACGCCCAAGACGCGCATGATTCTGATCAATAGCCCGCACAACCCAAGCGGCGCGGTGTTGTCGTCTGCCGATCTGGAAGAGCTGGCTGCGATTGTTCGCGACACCGACATCGTGGTGCTATCGGACGAGGTCTACGAGCACATCGTTTACGACGGCGTCCAGCATGAGAGCGTGCTGCGTCATCCCGAGCTGGCCGAACGCAGTTTCGTGATCTCCTCCTTCGGCAAAACCTACCACTGCACCGGCTGGAAGCTCGGCTACGCGATTGCTCCTGCCGCGCTCTCGGCAGAGTTCCGCAAGGTGCATCAGTACCTCACGTTCTGCACCTTCCATCCCGCACAGGTGGCGTTCGCCGAATTCATGGCGAGCCATCCTGAGCATTATTTGGAGCTGCCGGCGTTCTATCAGGCCAAGCGCGATCGTTTCCGTGATCTGCTCAAGCCGTCGCCCTTCAAGTTGCTCGATGTGCCGGGAGGGTATTTCCAGCTGGTCGACTATTCCGCGATTCGCGACGAGGACGATCTCGCTTTCAGCAAGTGGCTACTGCTGCAGGGCGGGGTGGCGGCGATTCCGCTGACGCCGTTCTATGAAAGCGCGCCGGGCACGCGTTTACTGCGCCTGTGCTTTGCCAAAAGCGATGCCACGATGGATGCCGCTGCGGAGCGCCTATGTCAGCTGTGAGTTTGCCGATATCCGAGATGCAAAGCCTGAAGGTGTCGCTGGTGCAGGGCGCCACGCGCTGGCACGACGCACCCGGCAACCGTAAATACTACGGTGCGTTGGTGCGGCAGGCAGCCGGCAGCGATTTGATCGTTTTGCCGGAAACGTTTTTGTCGGGCTTCAGCAACGACACCCGCGCGAGTGCCGAGACCATGGATGGCGAGAGCGTGGCGTGGCTGCGCGCGTTGGCGATCGAAGTCGGTGCCGTGATCTGCGGCAGCCTGGCGATTCGGGAAAACGCGACGGTCTATAACCGGCTCTTGTGGGTGACTCCCGACGGCGGCTTCCTTCAGTACGACAAACGTCATCTGTTTCGCATGGCCGGCGAACACACGCGCTACGGCGGCGGCAATGAGCGTCTTGTCGTCGAGTTGAAAGGATGGCGAATTCTGCCGCAGGTTTGTTACGACCTGCGCTTTCCCGTGTGGCTGCGCAATCGACGCCTGGAAGCCGCGAACGGCGGCATGGACTACGATCTGTCGATTTTCGTTGCCAACTGGCCCGCGCCACGTCGACAGCCATGGCGTACGCTGCTGCGCGCGCGGGCGATCGAGAATCTCAGCTACGTGATCGGCCTCAACCGGGTGGGCGTGGACGGTAACGAGCTGCCTTACGCGGGCGACAGTGCGGTGATCGATCCTCTCGGCGAGCCGCTGGTAGAACTCGGTGCGCAGGAGCAGGTTATCACCGTTACTCTCGATCCAGCGCCTTTGCTCGCGCATCGCGAACGTTTTCCGGCATGGATGGATGCCGATGAGTTCAGCCTGATGTTGTAGCTGTTTCCTTACGCGCGGGTAGGGCTTGTCCTGACCAGCACGTAGGCGCAGAAGTAATTAGGTCTTAGATCCCGAAAAGCGCATAAAAGACGCAGTTTTTCCTTGATCTTAATGACGTTCTTCACTTAGCCTTCTGGTTCAGGCGCCGAGATACCAACGCGCCACGTGGACGTGGCAGACGTCTGCGAGGGGAAGTAGAAAGCGACGGTCAATGGAATGAATTTATGTTGCTCAAGGGATGCGTCATGCCAGTTCGTACTTGTCATGTGGGTAGGACGCCAGGACAGTGCCGTAAATACTCGAAGCTTGAGCAAGTCGGCTTTTTGGGACGGCTATTCCAATTACCAGCATTTGGACCACGCCGTGCGCGCATCGGTCTGCTCGTCATGAGCGCTGTTTGCTCGGTGGATTAGCACGTGCCGTTTGCGGCAGGTTTGCCGCTGAGCGGCATGCGAGGAGAGTTCGATCTGACGATCCACTTACATGCTTGAAAACCCGCGGTCTCACGTTTTACTCATCATCAAATGGAGCTGTCATGAGAATTGATTCTTTGAAGCAAGGCCTGCTGGCATTGGCCGTAAGTTCTGCTTTCCTGCTGGGCGGTTGCTCCGACATGGCTGTCGGTGGTGGCAAGAATCCCGTCGGCGGTTCAGCCGGTGGCGCCAATAGCGCCAACAGTGCGAATACCCTTGAGCACTGCCCGCATACGATGGGAACGATTGCAGTGGAGGAGGATACCCACGAATCTTGGTACCTCGTTCTTACCAGCCAATACCACCTGCCGGCAACGACGCCGCTGATTCGCCTGATGATTCAGCAAAGCAATTGCTTCGTTGTCGTTGATCGCGGTCGCGCGATGGACAACATGATGCAGGAGCGCAGTCTGGGAGCGAGCGGTGAGCTGCGTAATCAGAGCAATATGGGCAAGGGCCAGATGGTTGCTGCCGACTACGTGGTGACCCCGACCATCCAGTTTTCGCAGGATACCGGCGGTGCCCGTGCCGCTGCGGGGTTTATTCCCGGTGGATTCGGCGCTGTCCTCGGCGCGGTGGCCGGCTCCATGAAAACGAGCGAAGCATCGACAACGCTGACGCTGACGGATACGCGTTCCAGCGTGCAGGTCGCCGCGGCCGAAGGTAGCGCAAAAAATACCGATTTCGGCCTCGGCGCTCTGGGTATCGGTGCGGGTGGAGGTGCAGCTGCCAGTGCGTATAGCAAAACGCCGGAAGGCAAGGTCATCGCTGCCGCCTTCCTCGATTCGTACAACCAGCTGGTGCAGGCTGTTCGCGCCTACGCGCCACAAAAGGTGGATGGAGGACTAGGTACGGGCGGAAAGCTTGCAGTCGACGGCGCAACGACGGCAGCCGCCAGCTTTACTCTGGCCGACGCTCAACAAAAGCTGGCTGATCTGGGTTTGTACAAAAGCAAGGTTGATGGTCGTCCGGGGCCGGGGACGACAGCGGCCATCAGCAAGTTCCAGAAAATTCGCGGTTTGCCGGTGACCGGTCAGCTGGATGACGCGACGATCGGCGCCCTGAAGCAGTAACGCCGGATTAGATGTCTAGATAAAAAAGAAGCCGCCATCAGGCGGCTTTTTTCTGTGTCTTAGCGCGGATGAAATCAGCGATTGCCACCGCGGTTGCCACCGCGGCCGGGCGGGCGCCCGCCGCCCGGACCGCCTTGACTCTGCGGTCGGCCGGCACCTTGCGGGCGATTGCCGCCTTGGCCTTGTGGTCGTCCAGCGCCTTGAGGACGGTTGCCACCCTGACCTTGTGGACGACCCGATCCCTGCGGACGCGCAGCGCCACCCTGACTGTTTGGACGTCCGTACGCCTGATTGCCGTTTGCCTGGTTGCCAATGCCCGGGCCCTGCGGTCGAGCGCCTTGCGCTGGACGGCCAGCGAAACTGCGGTTGCCGCTGGTGCCGCGCGGCTCGCCGCCGAATCCACTATACGGGCTGCTGCTGTTGCCGCGATTGTCGCCACCGCCGCCTGAGCGTGCACCGAAAGGCTTGCTGCCGGCAGGACGACGATTTCCCGCCGCGGCACCGCCGGGGCCATTGCCACGCGGACCCTGACCGCCGGGCCGACCACCGGCACCATCACGGCTCTCGCCTGCAAACCAGGTACGCACCGACGGCAGCTCTTGACCTGGTGCCACGCGACGACCCTTGCCACCGCGAGGGCCGCCAGCGCCGCGCTCCGGACGAACCACGTTGCCGTTGATTTCCTTGCCGCTACGATTGGGCGGTTTGCGACCGCGCGTTGGTTCATCGCGGATACGGTCGTAAGCGCGCAGTTCGCGACCCTCGTCCTGACTGGCAGTCCATGCGCTGCTGCTGCCGCGCTCGGGACGATATTCGGTCACGCTGCGGTTGGCGCGACGCTGATGCAGCACCGGACTGAGGGTGAGCACTGGCTGCGGCATGCTTGTGCCGGTGGTCTGACGCAGCAGCTTTACGGCCGCCTCGTCGAGATTTTCGCAATCGCCGCGGCGCAGGCCGCGAGGCAGTTCGATGCTGCCGTAGCGGATGCGCTTGAGGCGGCTGACCAGGAAACCCTGCGAGTCCCAAAGGCGTCGCACTTCGCGGTTTCGCCCTTCGCGTATCACCACGCGGAACCAGCTGTGGCTGCCGCCGCGGCTGATCACGGCGATATCGTCGAAACGCGCGGGGCCGTCGTCCAGCTCCACGCCGGCTTTGAGTTTTTCGATGATCTCGTCCGGCACTTCGCCGTGGACGCGGCAAAGGTACTCGCGCTCCAGGCCACTTTTCGGGTGCATAAGCGCATTCGCCAATTCGCCGTCGGTGGTGAGCAGCAGCAGGCCGGTGGTATTGATATCGAGGCGACCGACCGCGACCCAGCGCGCGCCTTTCAGGCGCGGCAGCTGTTCAAATACCGTGGGGCGACCCTCGGGATCGTCGCGTGTGGTGAGTACGCCTTCGGGTTTGTGGTAGACCAAAACCTCGGTCTCGTCGCGATTATCGGTGGCAACGACGAACTGCTTGCCGTCGATGACGACACGGTCGCCGGCGTGCACGCTGGTGCCAATTTCGGCCGGTTTGCCGTTCAGCTCGACTTCGCCGGACTGGATGCGCAATTCGAGCATGCGGCGCGAGCCGAGGCCAGCGTTGGCCAGCACCTTGTGCAGGCGCTCTTCCAGCGCGGCTTCGGCTTCGTTGCGCGGTTCACGCTTCAGGGATAAAACGGTTTTATGCGGCGCAGTCATGCGCGGTACTCCTCGGTATCTTGGTCGGCGTCGTCGGATTCAACGTCCGCTGGGGTCGCTGCCTCATCGGCAGTGGAAGGGTTGCTTTCGTCGAGCGAGCTCGTTTCGGAGCGGTTTTCGGCTGATTCGATGAAACTGTCTGCTGGATCGGCATCGATTTCAGCTTGATGAGTTTCGTGGTGAGCAGCGGTATCGTCCGCTGGCTGGTGCACGTCGTTACGTTGTGTATCGCTGGATTCGGAACGTGACGCAGATTCGGTTTCAGCGTGGTCGTCGCCATCTGGATCGATCGGCAGATCGCGGGCAATACGCACGGGTAGCGGCTCCTGTTCGAAGCGCAGCTGCGGGTCTTCCATGTCGCGGATTTCGGACAGCGGCGGCAGTTGATCGAGCGATTTCAGATTGAAGTAGTCGAGAAAGGCGCGGGTGGTGCCAAACAGTGCCGGCTTGCCAGGCACGTCGCGGTAACCGACGACGCGGATCCATTCGCGCTCCTCCATCGTCTTGATGATGTTGGACGACACCACCACGCCGCGAATCTGTTCGATTTCAGGGCGCGTGATCGGCTGGCGGTACGCGATGAGAGCCAGCGTTTCAAGCAGCGCTCGCGAATAGCGGCTGGGCTTTTCGGTCCACATCCGAGAGATCCAGGCGTGTACATCCTGGCGTACCTGATAGCGAAAGCCGGACGCTACTTCCTTCAGCTCGACGCCTCGCCCCTCACAGTCACCGGCCAGCGCTTCGAGCGCACGGGCAATGAGTTCGGGGCTGACGTCGTCGGCTTCGTTGAAAAGGTCGCTTAGCTGATGCACCGTCATCGGCTGACCGGAGGCCAGCAGGGCGGCCTCGATAATGGGTTTGAGTTGCTCGATCTGCATGTGCCTTAGGTCGGATGCCGATTCAATGGTTGTTGCCAGGTCAATCGCCGTGTCGCTTGGATCATGAGTAGTCGTAGTCCGGCGGGTCGGGAACGGACTAGTTGGAGCTCGATTCGAAGACCGACGGCTCGACCGAGGCCGAATCCCGTCGCGCATCGTCGTCGGTATCCGATGACGCATTTTCTTCGGAGTGACTCGCTTTCGCCTTGACGTAGATCGGCTCGAGCGGCTCTTCCTGCACAATGTCGACCAGCAGCTCCTTGGCCAGTTCCAGCATGGCCAGGAAAGTCACCACGATGCCGAGTCGACCTTCGCTGATGTCGAACAGGCTCTCGAAGCGATGAAAGCTGCCGTCGTCCAACCTGCTCAACAACTCTCCCATACGTTGGCGCACGCTGAGCGCTTCTCGCTTGATCGCGTGATGGCCGAATAGTTCGGCACGGTGCATCACGTCTTTCAGCGCCAGCAGCAATTCGGTCAATTCGAGCGGCGGCGGCAGCTTGATCACGTTGCGCTCGCCGACCTCGGCATGCGCCACCGAGGTGTCGCGTTCCAGCCGGGGTAGGGCTTCGATATCTTCGGCCGCCCGCTTGAAGCGTTCGTATTCCTGCAGACGGCGCACCAGTTCCGCCCGCGGGTCCAGCTCCAGCCCTTCCTCGGCGGGCGGCCTTGGCAAGAGCAGCCGCGATTTGATTTCGGCCAGGATCGCGGCCATCAACAAATATTCGGCCGCCAATTCCAGTCGCATCACATCGCGCATCAGGTCGATATAGGCCATGTATTGCCGTGTGATCTCGGCGACCGGAATATCGAGAATGTCCAAGTTTTGCCGGCGTATCAGATACAACAGCAGGTCGAGCGGCCCCTCGAACGCTTCCAGAATCACTTCAAGAGCGTCGGGCGGAATGTACAGGTCTTGCGGCATCTGCAGCATCGGCTGGCCACGAACGATGGCCAGCGGCATCTCCTGCTGCTGCGGTATCGACGCAAAAGCGTCCGTGGGTCCGGCTACCGGGCTCTGGGGCTCGACTTGCTCAGTGGTCATCAATACATGTCGTTGGGCCGCCCAAAGCGGCAGGCGGTACGTTCATCAGGTCAGAATCATTCCGGGATCGCTAAAAACCCGAGGAAGTATCCGTGCTCGATACGAGGCGATAGAGGTGCGTCCCCGATTGCAGTGTTCAAACAAAAGTCGTCAATCACTCACGCGTTACGCGTCATCGTCACGACGGGCAAGATGAATCCACAT
>Ga0302313_10003354_pt1 | contig 10584 bp, 8 predicted proteins | sample III_Palsa_N2_2_FD_200454 | JGI IMG/M metagenome (GOLD analysis project Ga0302313, IMG submission 200454) | Peat permafrost microbial communities from Stordalen Mire near Abisko, Sweden - III_Palsa_N2_2 | ecosystem: Environmental > Terrestrial > Soil > Palsa > Peat permafrost | place: Sweden...
CGCGCGATCGAACAGCGCGCGCAACTCGTCCCGCGCCGCTTCTTTCAGGGCGTCGGAGGCCGCGCTGGGGTACTGCTTCGGATCGAACGGCGAACGCTGGCGCACCACCCACAGGCCCGGCTCCAGCTGCGGCGCGCAGGCGGCCGCGACGTTGCGGATCTGCCGCTTCACGAGCGTGCGCGTGACGGCCCGCTTGGCATGACGCTTGGGAACCACGAGGCCGAGCCAACGGTTCGGCCCGGGGGTCGGAATCGGGGTTTCCACCAGCCCGGACGGGCCCGGAACCTGCGAGTCGTCCACAACGGTCGCCAGGGTGTCCGGAGTGCCTGTGGATAACTCTGTAGACAAGCTGGCGACAACCGGTGCATGGCCTGTCGTGCTGCTCTCCAAACTCGCGCTCGAATCTTCTGCCGGCGTCTGTATACGCGCCATCGGACGCTTCAACGGCAGCGGCCTGCCGTCCAGGTGATGGACAGCAAAATGGGGGCTGCGCAAGCGCATGGGCGTCGCAAGCACGCGCACGTAGTCCACGGGCCGCACAATGCGGCCGAGCAGCGAAGAATCGAGGTCGCCTGCGGTCATGGCCGCCGGCCCGGTGTGCCGTGAAGCAGGAACTCGATGCCCGGCAACACGGCCACCCTCGAAGGGGCGGGCGCAATGACACAGGCGTGGGCGGCCAGGGCCACCCGGGAATTCCTTACCGGCGAAGCGTTCAGTCCGACGTCTGGAATCAGACGGCGAGACGCTTGCGACCCTTGGCACGACGTGCCGCGATGACGGCACGGCCGCCATTGGTCTTCATGCGAACGAGGAAGCCGTGCGTACGGGCGCGACGGACTTTGGAAGGCTGGTAGGTACGCTTCATGATGAAAAATCTCCGGGGAACCCTCGATTAGAGCAGAGAAACCCGTTAAGAGTCAACGAGTTGGCACGTACGGCCGTGCGATGCGTGGGGATTGACCTGGCTCTTCTTTCTGTGGATAACCGTTTATTTGACGTTCCGTCACGGGTAGAATCTGCCGGCTTGAGAAGAACTTGTCCACAATGTCCCTAGACCTTTGGCACCGGAGTTGCGAGCGTCTCGCAACCGAGCTGCCCGAACAGCAATTCAGCACCTGGATCCGGCCCTTGCCGCCGGCCGACTTCACCGATGTGGGTGACGGCGCGGTCGCGCTCGTGCGCGTGCCCAACCGCTTCAAGCTCGACTGGATCCGGTCGCAATACGGCTCGCGCATCGAGTCCGTGCTGACCGAGCTGGCCGGCAAGCCGGTGCGCCTGGAACTGTCGCTGGCCCCGCGCACCGAGCCCGCCGCGCCCGGTCACACCGCCGTGCCCACCGGCAGCGGCTTCATCACCACGCATTCGTCGCCGCAGCGCATCGGCGCCGTGTTCGAGCACGCCCTCGCCACGCCAGCCAATGGCCATGGCGGCATGACGGCCCCCGGGCCGGCGCGCCCCATGCACATCGCCCCGGCGATGAATTCGCACCGGCTCAACCCGGCGCTCACCTTCGACACCCTGGTGGCCGGGCGCGCCAACCAGATGGCCCGCACCGCCGCGCTGCACGTGGCCGGCGCCCCGGGCGCGATGTACAACCCGCTGTTCGTCTACGGCGGCGTCGGCCTGGGCAAGACCCACCTGGTGCATGCCGTCGGCAACCAGCTGCTCAAGGACAGGCCGGACGCACGCGTGCTCTACCTGCACGCCGAGCAGTTCATCTCCGACGTCGTCAAGAACTACCAGCGCAAGACCTTCGACGAGTTGAAGGCCAAGTACCACTCGCTCGACCTGCTGCTGATCGACGACGTGCAGTTCTTCGCCGGCAAGGAACGCACGCAGGAAGAATTCTTCAATGCGTTCGAGGCGCTGCTGTCGCGCCGCGCGCACATCATCATGACGAGCGACACCTACCCCAAGGGCCTCGCCGATATCGATGAACGCCTCACGAGCCGCTTCGACTCCGGCCTGACCGTGGCCATCGAGCCGCCCGAGCTCGAGATGCGCGTGGCCATCCTGATCCGCAAGGCGGAAGGCGAGCAGGCGCAGATGCCCGAGGACGTGGCCTTCTTCATCGCCAAGAACGTGCGCGCCAACGTGCGCGAGCTCGAGGGCGCGCTGCGCAAGGTGCTGGCCTACTCGCGCTTCTCGCAAAAGGAGATCAACATCGCGCTGGCCCGCGAGGCGCTCAAGGATCTGCTGTCGATCCAGAACCGCCAGATCTCCGTCGAGAACATCCAGAAGACCGTCGCCGACTTCTACAAGATCAAGGTGGCCGACATGTACAGCAAGAAGCGCCCGGCAAGCATTGCCCGCCCACGCCAGATCGCCATGTACCTGGCCAAGGAACTCACGCAGAAGAGCCTGCCCGAGATCGGTGAGCTGTTCGGCGGCCGCGACCACACCACAGTGCTGCACGCGGTGCGCAAGATCGGCGGCGAGCGGCAGAAGAACACCGAACTGAACCAGCAACTGCACGTGCTGGAACAGACACTCAAGGGATGATCTCGAGAATTCTTGAAGCCTCCGGCAGGGGAGGCGGGGAAACTGTCAAGCAACAACTCTGGGGACCGTTTCGGGACAACTGGACAGTCATCCACAGGCAAGGAAGCGGGACGAAAGTTGTTATCGATGAGTCCGACAGCAACCAGGGGTTCGACCCCCAGACTTGTGCGGCCTCCAAGCCCTTGATAAATCAGGCGAAAATAGAGTTCTCCACAGTGCACGACGGGCACTACCAGCTACCACCAGGTTTAAAAAAGAGGAAGACATGATTGTTCTCAAAGCGCCTCAGGAAAAACTGCTTGGCGCGTTGCAGGCGGTGTCGGGGATCGTGGAACGCCGGCACACGCTGCCCATCCTCGCCAATGTGCTGATGCGCAAGAACGGCGACTCGATCGAGTTCACCACCAGCGACCTGGAGATCCAGGTGCGCACGTCGGCGTCGCTGGGCGGTGACGAAGGCAGCCTGTCGACCACCGTCGGCTCGCGCAAGATGATCGACATCCTGAAGTCGCTTCCGGGCGACCAGATCATCTCGCTGACCTCCAGCGGCACCAAGCTGACGCTGCAGGCCGGCAAGAGCCGCTTCACGATGCAGACATTGCCTGCGGACGATTTCCCGCTCGTGAACGAGGCCGTCGACTTCGGGCCCAGCTTCGGCGTGCCGCAGAAGGTGCTCAAGAGCCTGATCGACCAGGTGCACTTCGCGATGGCCGTGCACGACATCCGCTACTACCTGAACGGCATCCTGTTCGTGGCCGAAGGCAAGACGCTGACGCTGGTGGCCACCGACGGCCACCGCCTCGGCCTGGCCCAGGCCACGCTCGAGACCGAGATCCCGAAGCAGGAGGTGATCCTGCCGCGCAAGACGGTGCTGGAGCTGTCGCGCCTGCTGGGCAACGTCGACGAGGCCATCGAGATGCGCTTCGCCGGCAACCAGGCCAAGTTCACGTTCTCGGGCCTCGAGTTCGTCACCAAGCTGGTGGAAGGCAAGTTCCCCGACTACAACCGCGTGATCCCGAAGAACCACAAGAACTCCGTGATCCTCGGTCGCCAGCCGTTCCTGTCCAGCCTGCAGCGCGCCGCCATTCTCACCAGCGACAAATTCAAGGGCGTACGCGTGAACCTCGAGCCGGGTGCGTTGCGCATCGCATCGAGCAACGCGGAGCAGGAAGAGGCCAAGGAAGAACTCGAGATCGACTACGGCGGCGACGCCATCGAGATCGGCTTCAACGTGACCTACCTGATGGACGCGCTGAACAACATCGACCACGACATGGTCAAGCTCGAACTGCAGGACGGCAACTCGAGCGCCTTGATCACGGTGCCGGATCAGCCCGGCTTCAAGTACGTCGTGATGCCGATGCGTATTTAAGGGCGCCGAGGAGGGGCTGCAAGGCGCTTCCTCGGCCTCGTCGTGCGGTGGCGCACGGGTGACCCGCCAACGCGGGCCACGAAGCTCCGGCAAGGGGCTGCCGCCGATACCCGGTTTGGATAACGACATGGCTCGCGCCGGCCACGAGGCCCGCGCATGCATCCAGGAAGTGAACTGCAATGACTGATCAGACCCCGAACGACGACACCCCGAAGGACGTTCCGACCCCGCAGCAGCCGGACGCCAGCGGCGTCGTGCCCGCGTTGCCGGAAATGCCGGCGCTGTCGGCCGCCGAGGTGAAGGCCGACAACGCCGCGAAGTCGCTCGCGGTGTCGGCGGCCTACGGCGAAGGCTCGATCCAGATCCTGGAAGGCCTGGAAGCGGTGCGCAAGCGCCCGGGCATGTACATCGGCGACACGTCCGACGGCACCGGCCTGCACCACCTGGTCTTCGAAGTGGTGGACAACTCGATCGACGAGGCGCTGGCCGGCTATTGCGACGACATCACCGTCACGATCCACACCGACAACTCGATCTCCGTCGTCGACAACGGCCGCGGCATTCCCACCGGCGTGAAGATGGACGACAAGCACGAGCCCAAGCGCTCGGCGGCCGAGATCGCGCTGACCGAGCTGCACGCCGGCGGCAAGTTCAACCAGAACAGCTACAAGGTGTCGGGCGGCCTGCACGGCGTGGGCGTGTCGTGCGTCAACGCGCTGTCGAACTGGCTGCGCCTGACGGTGCGCCGCGACGGCCAGCAGCACTACATCGAGTTCCGCAAGGGCGTCCCGCAAGATCGCATCATCGAGATCCGCGACGGCTTCGAGACGAGCCCGATGAAGATCACCGGCGAGACCGAGCGCCGCGGCACCGAGGTGCACTTCCGCCCCGATGAAGAGATCTTCAACAACATCGACTTCCACTACGACATCCTCGCCAAGCGCCTGCGCGAGCTCTCGTTCCTGAACAACGGCGTGAAGATCCGCCTGGTCGACGAGCGCAACGCCAAGGAAGACAACTTCGCCTACATCGGCGGCGTGAAGGGCTTCGTCGAGTTCATCAACAAGGGCAAATCCATCCTCAACCCGAACATCTTCCACGCCCACGGCGAGAAGATGAGCGACCAGAACACCCCGGTGTCGGTCGAGGTGGCGATGCAGTGGAACGACACGTACAACGAGTCGGTGCTGTGCTTCACCAACAACATCCCGCAGCGTGACGGCGGCACCCACCTGACCGGCCTGCGCGCCGCGATGACGCGCGTCATCAACAAGTACATCGACGACAACGACTTCGCCAAGAAGGCCAAGGTCGAGATCGCCGGCGACGACATGCGCGAAGGCCTGGCCTGCGTCGTCAGCGTGAAGGTGCCCGAACCCAAGTTCTCCAGCCAGACCAAGGACAAGCTGGTCTCCAGCGAAGTGCGCGCCCCGGTGGAAGACATCGTCAGCCGCCTGCTCACCGACTGGCTGCTCGAGAACCCGGTCGACGCCAAGATCATCTGCGGCAAGATCGTCGACGCCGCGCGTGCGCGTGACGCTGCCCGCAAAGCCCGTGAAATGACTCGCCGCAAGGGCGTGCTGGACGGCATGGGCCTGCCCGGCAAGCTGGCGGACTGCCAGGAAAAGGATCCCGCCATGTGCGAGATCTACATCGTCGAGGGCGACTCCGCCGGCGGCTCCGCCAAGCAGGGCCGCGACCGGAAGTTCCAGGCCATCCTGCCGCTGCGCGGCAAGATCCTGAACGTGGAAAAGGCGCGCTACGAGAAGCTGCTGTCCAGCGAAGCCATCCTCACGCTGATCACCGCGCTGGGCACCGGCATCGGCAAGGGCATGGGCGGCGACGACTTCAACCCGGACAAGCTGCGCTACCACCGCATCATCATCATGACGGACGCGGACGTCGACGGCGCCCACATCCGCACGCTGCTGCTCACCTTCTTCTATCGCCAGATGCCCGACCTGGTCGAGCGCGGCCACATCTACATCGCGCAACCGCCGCTGTACAAGGTCAAGCAAGGCAAGCACGAGCAGTACCTCAAGGACGGCGACGAACTCAACGCGTTCCTGCTGAAGGTCGCGCTCGACGGCGCGTCCATCGAGCCCGGCGAAGGCCGCCCAGCCCTCAGCGGCGGAACGCTGGAGGAACTCGCCCGCAAGTACCTGCTCGCCACCAGCGTCATGGATCGACTGTCCAACTGGATGGACGTCGAAGCCCTGCGCACCATCGCCGACGGTCTCACCCTGAACCTGGACGACGCCACGCAAGCCGAAGCCAGCGCCATCGCGCTCGCCGCCGCGCTGCACGACGCCGAAGTCACCGCACAGTTCGACGAACGCACCGACAAGCACATCCTGCGCATCGGCCGCCAGCACCACGGCAACACCAAGGCCAGCGTCATCACGCAGGACTTCCTGCACGGCGCCGACTACGAGGCGATGAGCAGCGCCGGCATCACCTTCAAGGGCCTCCTGAGCGGCGAAGCCGTGGTCAAGCGCGGTGAAGGTGAACGCGCCAAGGAAAGCAAGGTCGCAGACTTCCGCGCGGCGATGGCCTGGCTGATGGCGCAGGCCGAAAACGCCGTGGCACGCCAGCGCTACAAGGGGCTGGGCGAGATGAACCCCGAGCAGTTGTGGGAGACCACGATGGACCCGACCGTTCGCCGCCTGTTGAAGGTGGAGATCGAGGACGCGATCGAGGCGGACCACGTGTTCACGATGTTGATGGGCGACGAGGTGGAGCCGCGGAGGCAGTTCATTGAGCAGAATGCGTTGCGGGCGGCGAATATCGACGTTTGATTTTTGTCGGATGACACAGAAAGTGAAATCTCTGCCAGGTTAGTGACAAGGTACTGACAGAGATAGTGAAAGGATCTGCGCGAGACGCAGATGGCAAAACGCCTGGCAGTGCCAGGCGTTTTGCATAGGGGCGGTCGAATCGCCGAGGCAGTGCCGGACGGTGACAGTCAAACTTTGCTCGAAAGCTCGAAGTTGATCCGCTTGACTGATACCTGGATGCATACGTCGCCATTTTGCTGCGAGCGGCAAAGACCTAATTCCGCTCCCGCTGATACGGCCACCCCTATTTCAGGTGGTTGCGCGAAGCTCCGGGCGTCGGCCCAATGATCGGTCGCGCGCTACTTCAACGGTGAATTGCGTAGCCCGTCCACCTACAAGGTACCGAACACCGCATGTCGAACGTTCTCAAGGACATCTACAGTTTCAAGGGTAAGCTGGAAAACTACTTTGACGACAAGACGCCAGTCGATCTTTGGCGCGGCCAGAAGAGAGACCTGATCAAGAAGAAGCGTGGAGCGCTGTACCCTGAGCTTGACGGCTTCACGCGTGGCGACGGCACGTTTCGCATTCCGGACGTTGAGGTCTTCAAGCGCGAGAGCGACGGGGTCACGATGGTCCGTGGCTGCCGGTGCGTTGCGGGCGACGGGGACTACCGCGGCGTGTCCACGTTCGACGTCATGCCTGATCTGGGCAAGTCTTTTATGTACTTCCGTATCCCCGGAGGCACGGCAATCCCAGAAGCACTCGCGGTGACCAAGGACACGTTCAACCGACGCTTCGGTGGTTACCATTACACAGTCGCGCCGAAGGACGACATGCCGTTGAGCCTCTTCCTTGTCTGGTTGGGAGCGATCGAGGCGAGCCTGATGGCCGAAGGAGGCAAGTGATGACTGAACCGATCCGTTTGACCGACCAGGCCGTCATCACTGCTGCCCGCGCCTTGATCATGGAGAACAAGCGCTGTGCGGCGAAGCTCAAGGACGACTCGCTGTCCGACGAACAGGCCGAGTATTTCGGTGACTACGTCCAGTTGTTAGACGCAGCGATGGGCGAGATCGAGACGCTCTACGTCGAACGTCAGGCGACGAATCGGCACATGGGGTCGTTCGACGCGCTCTACGAGTCGGTCTCGCTCGATAAGGACTGATGCGGGTCAGCCTGTCTTGCCGCGAGCCTGATCCGGGCGGCCTGGGCTCGACAGAGGGTGCGGCGGGATATTTCACTTATCGTGTCACCCGACATTTGTCGGGTGAGATCGACGCCGGAGCTGGCTCGTCAAACCTGAGGCGAGCAAAACGGAGGCTCCCGACCCGTCGTCAAGCCGCGCGCGTCACAACGCAGGAAGGCCCACAGCCGCATCGCTCGACGTCTTCAGGCGGCGCACTTGGCGCAGCGATGGACCGGCCCGTCGTTCCAGGCCGAGCCCAGGATGAGGCTGCAGAAGTTCAGCCGTCGGTAGCTTGGATCCTTGAGTGCGAGGACGTCTGCCTTCACGTTGCCGAAGGTCGTCTGGGGCTTGCTGCGGGTGCCCTGCGAGAACGCTTCGATGATCCCTTCCTTGAAGTTCTCGCCGCGCGGGTGGGCTTCCAGCACCGCCTCACGCTGGACGACGGGAAAATCATCGTAGGCAAGCCCCAGCACGTCCATCTCGACGCCCGCGGTCACCAGCGCGACGACCGGCTTCTTGTGCTTTGGAATCCCCGGCGTCGTGTGCAGGGCGATGGCGTCCCACACCTGTTCGATGTCATCTTCCGGGATGGCATGGCGGCGCAGGAACGCTTGCGCCGCGTTCGCGCCATCGACTTCGAAGCGCTCGGATGCGCTCGCGTAGGCCTCCATCAAGCCCATGTCGTGGAACATGGCGCCGATGTACAGAAGCTCCGGGTCGTAGGCCAAGCCGCGACGTTCACCGGTCAGCGCGCCAAAGAGAAACACGCGGCGGGAGTGATGGAAGAGAAGCTCCGTCTCCGTATCCCGCACGAGATCGGTGGCTTCGCGAGCGAGTTGGCTATCGGGAATGACGATTCCGGCGATCGTGGTCATGGTTAAACTCCTGTTCGAGGCGATGACGGCCGGGTGTCGGTGACGTCTGGTGTGAATCAGTTTGGGCTTGTCGAGCCCCGATGCGCCGGGCCTGCCGCGTCGGCGTCTGCCAATCGCACGCCGTTCACCGCCAATCCGCCTGCACCGCGCCTGCGCACGCGTTTCGATCACCCTGGGAGTGCCGTGCGCCACGTCGTCATCGCGATATTCCCTGGTGTCCAGGCGCTGGACGTCTCGGGCCCGCTGGATGTGTTCAGCGAGGCCAACCTGTTCGTGCCGGATGGCGTCGGCTACTCGACCCAAGTCGCGAGCCGGGGCGGGCTGGCCGTCCGCGCGTCCAATGGCCAGCAACTGCTGGCCGATCTCGCACTCGAGGATGGTGGCGAATTCGATGTCGCCCTGGTTGCCGGCGGACCGGCTCTTCCCCAGCAGACTGTCGATCCATCGCTGGTGACATGGCTGCGCGACGTGGCGTCCAGGTCTCCCCGATTCGGCTCCATCTGCACGGGCACCTTCGCGCTGGGATCTGCGGGCTTGCTGGATGGCCGGACCGTGACGACGCACTGGCAGTGGTCCGGCCTGCTGGCCAGGCGATTCCCCGATGCACGAGTCGAGGCCGACCGGATCCATTGCCGCGATGGCGCGCTGATCACCTCTGCCGGCGTGACCGCGGGCATCGATCTGGCACTCGCGCTCGTCGCCGAGGATCATGGCGCCGAAGTCGCGCGGGCGGTTGCCAAGCGCCTGGTCGTCTTCGTGCAGCGGCAAGGAGGACAGTCGCAGTTCAGCCCGTTCCTGGCGGCCACGTCCGACGACGCGGCGGATCCGATGCATCGCGCGCAGTCGCACGTCGTCGCGAACCTGCGCGGGGACTTGTCGGTGACGGCGCTGGCCCTCGTGGCCGGAATGAGCGAACGCACGTTCGCCCGGCGCTTCCTCGAATGGGCCCAGGCCACGCCGCACGAATTCGTGGAGCGTGCCCGGGTCGACGCCGCCCGGCACTTGCTGGAGAGCACCGGCGCGCCTTTGAAGAGCATCGCCTGGGACTGTGGGTTCGCCTCGGCCGACCGGATGCGGCTGGTGTTCGCCCGCCGGTTTGGCGTCCTACCCACCGACTACCGACGCAGGTTCCGTAGTGAATGAGCGTTCTCTCCAAGACCGTCGATTCAGGAACTCGTCACTCTGCCGAGTCCATCCGTCACGCCGGCGGCGTGAGCCGCCCCTTCGCCGCCTCCAGCAACGGCCCCACGATGTCCAGCGGCAGCGGAAACACGATGGTGGAGTTCTTGTCGGCCGCGATGACCGTGAGTGTCTCGAGGTAGCGCAGTTGCAGCGCCTGCGGATGGCGGCCGAGGATCTCGGCGGCTTCGCTGAGCTTGGTGGAGGCCTGCAGCTCGCCTTCGGCGTGGATCACCTTGGCGCGCCGCTCGCGTTCGGCCTCGGCCTGGCGGGCGATGGCGCGGATCATCGTCGTGTCGATGTCGACATCCTTGATCTCGACGTTGGCGACCTTGATGCCCCAGGAGTCGGTCTGGGCGTCGAGGAGCTTCTGGACATCGAGATTGAGGCGATCGCGCTCGGACAGCAGCGCGTCGAGCTCGTGCTTGCCTAGCACGGCGCGCAGCGTGGTCTGCGCGAGCTGGCTGGTGGCCATGAGGAAATTCTCGACGCGGATCACGGCGCGTTCCGGGTCGATGACCTTGAAGTACAGCACTGCGTTGACCTTGACCGAGACGTTGTCGCGCGTGATGACGTCCTGCTTGGGGATGTCCATCACGATCAGGCGCAGGCTCACGCGCACCATCTGCTGGAGCGCCGGAATCAGCAGCACGAGGCCGGGCCCCTTGACGGCCAGGAAGCGGCCGAGCA
>Ga0302313_10003355_pt1 | contig 10584 bp, 8 predicted proteins | sample III_Palsa_N2_2_FD_200454 | JGI IMG/M metagenome (GOLD analysis project Ga0302313, IMG submission 200454) | Peat permafrost microbial communities from Stordalen Mire near Abisko, Sweden - III_Palsa_N2_2 | ecosystem: Environmental > Terrestrial > Soil > Palsa > Peat permafrost | place: Sweden...
TACGCCGGGGTCGGTGGCAAGTTTTGCGGCAACGATTTCTGTCGCGGATAATGCGACGGGTTCGCCGCAGACCGCGACGCTGAGTGGATCGGGAACGGCTCCGGTCGTGCCCGTTGCTACGCTCTCGCCGACGACGGTGAGCTTCGGCAACGTGGTCACGGGCGCAACAGCAAGCGCGCAGACCGTGACGCTGTCGAATACGGGCAACGCAGCGCTGGCGATCACGGGCATCACGATTGGCGGGACGAACGCGAGCGACTTTGCCGAGACCAATACCTGCGGCGAGACGCTGGCGGCAGGAGCTACATGCACGATCTCGGTGACGTTCACGCCGGGCTCGGTGGCGAACTTCTCGGCAACGGTTTCGGTCGCGGACAATGCTGCGGGTTCGCCACAGACTGCTTCCTTGAGCGGTGCCGGGATTGCCGCACCGGACTTCACGGTGGCCGTGACTCCAGCTACGGAGACGGTGGCCTATGGCGGGCTCGCCACGTACCAGGTCACGGTCGGCGAGATCAACGGGGACTTCAGCGGCACGGTTGCACTCGGCGCGACTGGGTTGCCGACGGGCGCGACGGCTACGTTCACGCCGGCGTCGGTCACACCGGGGGGTGAGAGCTCAGGGAGCGTGCTGACGATCCAGACGGCTTCCCTCACCGCACAGGCCCATGCGCGTAGCGGCTGGCGCTGGATGCCTGGCGTGACGTTGGCATTCTGCATACCCCTGCTGTGGTGGAGGCGCAGAGACCGCGTGTGGCGGCTGGGCTCCGGGCTGCTGTGCCTGCTGCTCAGCGTCGGTGCGGCGATGCTGACCGGTTGCGGCGGCGGGTATTACGCGCAACCTCCGGCCCAGACCTACACGATTACTGTGACCGGTACCAGCGGTTCCACTCAACATTCCACCACCGTCACGCTGACGGTTCAGTAGGAGAGACGCGATGCGATTGGATAAAACCTTTTCAGCGGTAGGTGCGGCGGCGATCAAGGGCATCGTCGCGCTGGCAGTGATCGCGCTTCCCTTCCACGGTCGAGCGCAGGCACGGCCTACGACGGTGTTTGGATTGGACCCGGGACAGACCAGCGCGGTGGACATCGGCTTGAACTATGCGTATGTGCGGGCAAACGCGGGCCCGCAAGAGTGCGGATGTTTTTCGATGAACGGCGGTGGCGGCAACCTCGTTATCAATATGTCGCACGGCCTGAGCCTGGTTGCGGACCTGCAAGCGACTCACGCGAACAACATTAATGGCACGCCGCAGAGCATCACGGTGTTCGACTATCTGTTCGGGCCGCGCTATTCGTACCGGTCGGCCAGCCGGTTTACGCCTTATGCCCAGGTGTTGGTGGGAGGATCGGAGGAGTTCTCGAACTATGGGCCTTTGGCGAACGGTACCGCGTTTGCCCTGGGCGCCGGTGGCGGTGTGAGCCGCGCGCTGAACCGGCATTTCGCCTGGAACCTTGTCGAGGTGGACTACGTCTACTCGCGCCTGCCGAACGCGGTGAACGACCACCAGAATGATCTTCGCGTGACGACGGGGTTTACCTTCCGCATCGGCCCACGCTAGCCCGGCTGCGTGGAGAGGTGACGGGAGGTCAGGATCGCGCTGTCGCCGAGCTCTTCAGGACGAGGGGTGGACGAGGTGCGGACGTTCTACGAGACCGGTCTCAGGGATGGACCGCCGCATTCGAGCGATGAGGCCTGCCGCCAGTGCAGTTACGGTATCCTGGGCGGTTACCGGAGTCTTGTGACGAAGCTCACATATCTTTGTATCTCCGCTGCCTATCAATAGAGCCACATCGAATAAGGCTGCCAGCCGCATCGGCCGGTGCCTATTCTTTGCGATTGTCCAGTAGAAGGGATGTCGCGTGATGAGGCAGTTCAAGGATTCGGGCCATCTTTTCAGGTTTGCCTTCCTGTTCGCGGTTGCGATTGTTGTGTTCCTGGTGGTGCGCCACTTCGTGGTGCCAAAGAGCTTTGGCGAGTATGGGCACTATCGCGGGGCGGCGATCACGGAGATCGCTGCGCGGCCGGTTCATTTTGCAGGACAGTCCGCGTGCGAGACCTGCCATAGCGATGTCGCGCAGATGAAGACTGCCGGTATGCATAAGGGCGTCCACTGCGAGGCCTGCCATGGTCCCCAGGCCAGGCACGCGGACGATCCTGGATCCGTGCAGCCGGCAAAACTTGATACGGCGTTGTTGTGCGTCCGCTGTCATGCAGCCAGCGCGGCCAAGCCCAAAACTTTTCCCCAGGTGGCGGCGGAGGATCACTCCGGCGGGGTTGCGTGTGAGACCTGCCATCAGCCGCACAGCCCGGCAATCAGCTCCACCCAAGCTGGAGGTGCAAAGTGAGTTTGAATCGACGCCATTTTCTCGTGATGCTTCCTGCGGCGGCGATCGCGTGGAAGTATGTGTTGGCCGGGACCCCCGAGGACTCGCCCAACTATACGAAGACGGACCACTGGTGGGGGATGCTGATTGACATCCCGAAGTGTATTGGCTGCGGCAACTGCGTGCGCGCCTGCCAGGCCGAGAACGACGTCCCGGACGGCTACTTCCGCACCTGGGTGGAACGCTACCTGGTCACGGACTGGGACATGACGAACCCGGAAGTGATCTCGCCCGACGGTGGCAAGGAGGGATTCCCTGCAGCGAAGGAAGAAGAGAACGGGAAGTATTTCTTCGTGCCGAAGATGTGCAACCACTGTGCGGACTCTCCCTGCACGCAGGTTTGCCCAGTAGGCGCAACGTTCATAACCCCGGATGGCGTGGTGCTGGTCGATCAGACCTATTGCCTGGGTTGCGCGTACTGCGTTCAGGCTTGCCCTTATGGCTGCCGCTACATTCATCCCGAGAAGAAGGTCGCAGACAAATGCACACTGTGCTACCACCGCATTACGAAGGGCTTGACGACGGCATGTTGCGAGAGCTGTCCAACAGGCGCTCGGCAACTCGTCGATCTAAAGGATCCAAAGGATCCGATCCACGCGTTCCTGAAGACTCACGCGGTTCAAGTTCTCAAGCCCCAGATGGCGACGGGAGCCAAAGCCTTCTACAACGGTCTGGATGGTTCAGTACGGTAGAAGCCGAAAGGATCGAAGCGATGAGGAGGCGTTCCGCGCAATGAACGGTGTCAATGGCTACATGTATCCGAACGAGATCAGCCTGTATTGGAGTGTGCTGATTGTTCTGTACCCGTACATCACGGGGTTGGTGGCGGGTGCTTTCATCCTGGCGTCGCTGGTGCGCATCTTCCAGGTGAAGGCGGTCGCACCGACGTATCGGCTGGCGCTGCTGACGGCGCTTGCCTTCCTGATCGTCGCGCCGCTGCCGTTGCAGCTGCACCTCGGCCACCCGGAACGATCCTTCGAGATGTACTTTACGCCGCACGCCACGTCCGCGATGGCCATGTTTGGCTACGTCTACCTGTGGTACCTGATGGCGGTGCTGGTGTTCGAGATCTGGCTGGACTATCGGCAAGACATCATTCTGATGTCGCGATCGACTACAGGAATCAGACGCTTGCTGTATCGCGTGCTCTCGCTTGGTTCGACCAATCTCAGCGAGGGGTCGCTGGCCGTCGATGACAAGGTTGGCTGGATCGTCACGCTGATTGGCATTCCTTCCGCGTTCATCCTGCACGGATATGTTGGCTTCATCTTTGGTTCGATCAAGGCGAACCCGTGGTGGAACTCGCCGCTGATGCCGGTGGTATTCATCTTTTCGGCGATGGTATCCGGCATTGCAGCCGTGATGCTGATCTATATGGCAACCACCAAGCTGCGCAAGTTGACCATCGACATGCCGTGCGTCGATACGATCGCGCAGTATCTCTTTTACATATTCATCATCGACTTCAGCCTGGAGATGCTGGACTTGATTCATCGCATTTATGAAGCCGACGAGTCGTTTCGTTCGATCAGCTTCATGGTCCATACAAAACTTTATTTCTCGCAGATTGTGTTGCAGATATTTATTGGAACCCTGGTGCCGCTGCTGTTGCTCGGGATCGTCCAGGTAACGAAACTACCCGCGTCAATCAGGAAGGTGATCTACGTGGTGTCGGGATTGCTGGTGCAGGTTGCGGTCTTGTCGATGCGCTGGAACGTGGTGATTGGCGGCCAGCTTTTTTCCAAGAGCTTTCTCGGCTACACGACCTACAAGATGGAGTTGATTACGCGCGAGGGCCTGTTGATGGCAGTGTTTCTATGCTTGCTGCCGCTGGGAATTTTGTGGGTACTGCTGAAAGTGCTGCCACCGTGGCATGACGACAGGATCGAGAAGACGTTGGAAGCTCCTGCCGCCGTAGTATAAGAGGCAGCTGCGAGTTGGCCTTCGCGCTGGGTGTATATGATCGACAATTCTGCCGAGGTGATTGCCCGACTAAGCGCGCGACTCGAGGCGCTGGAGCAGCGCGTACTCCAGTTGGAGCAACCGTCCGCGGCGAAAGCAGCGGCGCCGCTTGCGAATGCTGCGCTCGACGATGCCCTCGGGAACGGAACGCCGGGCGAGAGCCGGACGCTGCCCCCGGTGGTGACGCCTTCGGTCGCAACTGCAGGCGGAGCCTTTCCGGTGCTGGGCAAAGCTCTGCTGGGAATGGCCGGCGCGTATCTGCTGCGCGCGCTGGTGGAGGCGGGAACGCTTCCGAAGCTGGTCGTGGTGGTGGCCCTGTTGTATGCAGGCGCGTGGCTGGTGGGAGCCGCGCGGGTTCGCGGCAGCCACATGTTCGCGGGGCTTGCGTACGGGCTGACCTCGGCGTTCATTCTTGCGCCGATGTTGTCGGAAATGACGCTGCGCTTCCATGTGTTGAGCCCGACAGTGAGCGCGGCAGTGCTGGTGGCGTTTGCCATTGGCGCCCTCGCGTTGACGTGGAAGAACAACTTCGCGGCGGTGTTCTGGGTGGGCTTCGCGACCTCCTTGCTGATGGCGTTGGTGCTGATGATTGCGACCCAGGATCTGGTTCCGTTCCTGTCCGCGATCCTGGTGATTGCCTTCGCGAGCGAGGCGGCTGCGTGCGTTGGACATGCGCTGAATGGTCGAGTGCTCGCGGCGGTGGTGACTGACCTTGGCATAATCGCGCTGCTGTATATCTACTCGCTGCCGGAGGGTGCGCGCGCTGGGTATGGCAGCGTCGGCGTCGGGACCGTGGTGGTGATGGCGTCGGTTCCCTTCCTCCTTGCCTTCACGAGTGTCACGCTGCGGAGTGCGTGGAGACGACGGCGGATTGCGATTGCCGATATGATTCAGACCGTCGTGGCGTTTGGCCTGGCGGCGTTTGCTGCGATGACGTTCGGTGAGGGCGAGTACCGCGTGGCCTTCGGAATCTTTTGCGTGGGGATCGCCGCGGTGGGATATGCGATTGCCTTCGGGCGCTTTCGCGGCGAAGGCCTGGCTCGGAACTTCCGCGCGTATTCCACATGGAGTGCGGTGCTGCTGCTGCTGGGAAGCTATATCAGCCTGCCACAACTGGATTTTGCGATCACGCTGGGAATTGCGGCTGTACTGGCTACAGCTGTGGGTGCTCGGTTGCTGCAGCCTGCGCTGGAGTTTGAGGGAGCAGCGTTTCTGCTGGCAGCTGCGGCGGTCTCCGGGCTGTTCGCGTTTGATGGCGGAGCACTGATTGGGTCGCAGAGAGTGGATGCGGCTTGGATCTTCGCGGTGGTGCTGGCGTGCGCGCTGGGTTGCTATGCACTTGCAGGGCGGCTGAGGGGACCAGGATGGGAGGCGTGGATTCCGAACCTGTTGTCCGCGGCGATTGCGGCGGGAACCGCGGCGGCGTTCGTGAGCTTGCTGCTGGCAAGGATCTCTGGACGCACACTGAGCGGCTCGCCGGGCGTGGGGCTGCTGGAATTTCTGCACACGTTCACGCTATGCGCGGTTGCGCTGGCGTTGGCGTTTGGCGGGTCGCGCGCGCGCAGGCAGGAGCTTGTCTGGCTGGCCTATGCAGCGCTGGTGGTGACCGCGGCGAAGATCCTGTTGGAGGATGTTCGCCATGGTCACCTGATCGTGATTGCCGCGTCTTTCTTTCTGTATGCCGCCACGCTGATCTTGCTGCCACGGCTTGCTGGACATGGGCATCGAGAGCCGGTGGGTACGGATATCTAGCCAGGTGAAGGGCTAAAAAGCAATGGCTCCGACCTTTCGGGTCAGAGCCATCCCTGTAGCAAGTGATTGTTCTATGCGTGGGATCGCATGAGTTCCGCGAAGACTTCACGGCTGGGGCGAACGCGATCTTCGGGCAGCGTTGCGAGCGGCTCGTCGACCAGGTTGAGCCGGCTGGCGAAGTCGAGCTCTTCGGTGTTGATGTAGAAAACGCCGGTGAGGACTTCGCCCTTTTCGTGGGCTTCCAGGAGCATGTTCACGGCGCCCGTCTTGCTGGTGGGCGTGTAGTCTTCATGCAGCTTGCGGAGACGCAGGTGAGAGCCGTCGTGCAGCTCGACGTCAACCGTCGTGTCGTGATCGTAGTCAACGGAGATCTCCTCGAACTGCGAGATGAAGCCGGTTTCGTTGACCAGCTCGTCATGCTCCTTCATGTACTTGTAGCTCTTGGTCGAGCCTTCGTGATCGTTGAAGGTGACGCAGGGCGAGATCACGTCGAGCAGCACCGTCCCCTTGTGCGCAATCGCCGCCTTCAGCATCGCGGAGAGCTGCTTCTTGTCACCCGAGAACGAGCGGCCGACGAAGGTTGCGCCCAGCTGGATGGCCAGCGCGCAGACATCGATGGGAGGCATGTCGTTGACCACGCCGGTCTTCAGCTTGGAACCGATGTCGGCCGTCGCGGAAAACTGACCCTTGGTGAGGCCGTATACGCCGTTGTCCTCGATGATGTAGATGATCGGAAGGTTGCGGCGGAGAAGGTGCACGAACTGGCCAACGCCGATGGAGGCCGTGTCGCCATCACCGCTCACGCCGATGGAGCGCATGGTCTTGTTGGCGAGGATCGCGCCGGTGGCCACCGACGGCATGCGCCCGTGGACGGAGTTGAAGCTGAACGAGCGCGACATGAAGTAGGCGGGCGACTTGGAGGAACAGCCGATGCCGCTCATCTTCATGACCGTCTCGGGCTGAACGCCCATGTCGTAATAGGCTTCGAGAATGCGCTCGGAGATCGCATTGTGTCCACAGCCGGCGCAGAGGGTTGATTTGCCGCCGCGGTAGTCGAGGATCTCGAGGCCAATGAGGTTTGTCTTTGGTGTTGGGACTGCAGGTGAGGTCGCCATGATTACTTAGTTGCTCCTTGGTGTGAGGCGATGGCCTCGGTAACGGTGCGTGCGTCGAGCGGAAGGCCGCCGTAGTAGACAACGGAGTGCAGCCTGGTGGCGAGCGACGGATCGAGATCGGTCTTCATCAGGTTGAGAAGCTGGCCGTCGCGGTTCTGTTCGACCACATAGATGATCTCGTGGCTGGCGACGAAGTCTTCGACTTCGTGGGTGAGGGGGTAGGCACGGACGCGCAGGTAGTCGGTCTCAATCTTCGACTCGCGTTGCAACAGATCGCGGCTCTCGATCACGGCGACGTGACTGCTGCCGTACGCGATGATACCGACCTTGTGGTTGCCGGAAGCTTCGAGGACAGGCTTCGGAACGTAGGTCTTGGCCGTCTCGAACTTACGTGCAAGACGCTGCATGTTGTACTCGTAGTCCTCGGGGCGCTCGGTATACTTTGCGTCCACGTTCTTGCCGCTGCCGCGCGTGAAGTAGGCCGCCTTCGGATGGGGTGTGCCGGGCAGTGTGCGATACGGAATCGCGTCGCCGTCGACATCCTTGTAGCGGGCGAAGCCGCCGGCCTCTTCAAGCTGCTTGGCGTTGAGGATCTTGCCGCGCGTGATGGGCTTTTCGGGATAGTCGAAGGGCTCGGACATCCAGTTGTTCATGCCGAGGTCGAGATCGGAGAGGACGAAGACCGGGGTCTGCAGCGTCTCGGCAAGATCGAAGGCCTGCATGCCAAACTCGAAGCACTCCCGGACAGAGCCCGGGAACAACAGGACGTGCTTGGTGTCGCCGTGGGAGAGGCCGGAGATGAACGCCACGTCTCCCTGGGCGGTGCGGGTAGGCAGGCCGGTCGAAGGGCCGGTGCGCTGCACGTCAAAGATGACGCCGGGGATCTCGGCGAAGTAGCCGAGGCCGGCGAACTCTGCCATGAGCGAGATGCCCGGGCCGGAAGTTGCTGTCATCGAACGGGCGCCGGCCCATCCCGCGCCGAGCACCATGCCGATGGCGGCAAGCTCATCCTCAGCCTGGACGATGGCGAAACTGGCTTTGCCATCTTTCTCCACTCGGTAAGTCTTCATGTATTTGATGAGGTCTTCGACAATGCTGGTGGAAGGCGTGATCGGATACCAGGCAACGACCGTGACACCGGCAAACATGGCCCCCATCGCGGCGGCGGCGTTGCCGTCGATGATGATCTTGCCCTGGGTGGCGCTCATAGGTTCGACGACCATGCCGTCCTGCTTGGTGAGGGAGTTGGCAGCGTAGTCAAAGCCGAGCTGAACAGCCTTCCAGTTGAGGTCGGCGACCGCGACCTTCTTGGCAAACTGCTTGCGCACGATGCTCTCGATACCCTTGATGTCGATGGAGAGCAGCTGGGCCGCGACGCCGACGTAGACCATGTTCTTGATGAGCTTGCGGACTTTCATCTCGGCGCCTGTGGCGGCCACGAGGCTGTCGAACGGGACGGGATAGTAGACGACGTCCTCGCGGCGTTCCGTGAGGTTGAAGGCCTCGTCGAAGATAACGGCGCGGCCGGGCGCCAGCTTGCGGATGTCTTCGTGAACCGTCTCGGGGTTCATGGCGATCAGGAGGTCGTTTTCGCTCTTGCGCGCGACCCATCCGTCCTTACTGGCGCGGATGAGATACCACGTGGGCAGGCCCGCGATGTTGGACGGAAAGAGATTCTTACCGGACACCGGCACGCCCATGTTGAAGATGCTGCGGAGAAGAATACTGTTCGCCGATTGCGAGCCAGAGCCATTGACCGTTGCGACGTTGATTGCAAAGTCGTTCACCACTTTTTTGAGGGGAACGGTCGAGTCTGTAACGGGAAGACTCTGAAGTTCGAGATTACTGGTTGCCATTTAAAAATCCTTCCATCCGTGTTTGAGTCGAGGGCGTTCTGCTGAATTTCGTCGGGAATCCGTGCGTTGTTGCTGGCGTAATCGTTTGCGGCCGTTTAGCGGCCAACAAGGTTATGTCATCGGAATTGTAGACCTTCCGCATAACGACTCGCCACGGGACGAAGTGCCGACATAGTTACAAAACCCCAGTATTGAAAGCCTTTTTGCGTAGTCACGCTTTACAACCAGGTTGCATTTGCTAAGGGAAGCAGCGAGCGAAACCCCTTGTTCGACAGGGGTTTCGTTGTTGTTTGGTAACTCGAACAGCGGATAGTTCCCACAGCTTCCGATAACCACGACATTTAGTGCGATTATCATTCGGCGCTGGTTGCAGGGCTTGAGATGGGTGCCTCTTTTGGTTCCCCTGAGAGCAGAGTGTTCGGGTCTATACGGGCGGCTCCGGCGGCGCGTTCCGAGTAGACGCGCCACTCGCGATCGACGTCATCCTGCGCTTCTTCCAACAGCTTGGCGGCAACGGCCGGGTGGCTCCGGGCGAGCATGGTGTAACGCGCCTCGTTGTAGCTGTAGTCCTTGAGCGGAATCGACGGAGGGCGCGAGTCGAGCTGGAACGGATTCTTCCCCTGCTCCCGCAGCGACGGGTTGTAGCGCATCAGCGGCCAGTAGCCGGAGAGCACTGCTTTCTTCTGTTGCTCCATGCCCTGAGAGAGGTCGTAGCCGTGGGCGATGCAGTGGCTGTAGGCAATGATGAGCGCCGGGCCGTCGTAGGCCTCGGCTTCCTGGAAGGCCTTGACGGTCTGAGCGTCGTTGCCGCCCATGGCGACGCGTGCAACGTAAACCGAGCCGTAGCTGACGGCCTCCATCGCGAGATCTTTCTTGCCGGTCAACTTGCCGCCGGCGGCGAACTTGGCAACAGCGCCGCGTGGTGTGGACTTCGACATCTGGCCGCCCGTGTTGGAGTAGGTTTCGGTGTCGAGGACGAGGACTTTGACGTTTTCGCCTGAACCCAGGACATGGTCCAGGCCGCCGAAGCCGATGTCGTAGGCCCAGCCATCTCCGCCGACCAGCCAGACGCTCTTGCGGGCGAGCGAGTCAGCGACGGTAAGCAGGGTGCGGGCTTCGGGCGTGTCAACGTTGGCAAGCTTCGCCCGAACCAGCAGGATCCGCCCGCGTTGGGCCTCGATGCCAACCTCGGTAGTCTGGTCGGCGGTGAGGATCGCGGTAACGAGCTCTTCGCCCAGGGTCGCGGCGAACGGTTGCAGCAGGACTTCCGCGTACTCCTTCTGCTGGTCGAGCGCGAGGCGAATGCCCAGACCGAACTCGGCATTGTCTTCGAAGAGAGAGTTGGACCAGGTCGGACCACGGCCACTCTTGTTCACGCTGTACGGCGTCGTCGGAAGACTGCCTCCATAGATCGACGAGCAACCGGTAGCATTGGCGATGAACAGGCGATCGCCGAAGAGCTGAGTGAGGAGCTTGATGTACGGCGTCTCGCCACAGCCTGCGCAGGC
>Ga0302313_10003357_pt1 | contig 10573 bp, 10 predicted proteins | sample III_Palsa_N2_2_FD_200454 | JGI IMG/M metagenome (GOLD analysis project Ga0302313, IMG submission 200454) | Peat permafrost microbial communities from Stordalen Mire near Abisko, Sweden - III_Palsa_N2_2 | ecosystem: Environmental > Terrestrial > Soil > Palsa > Peat permafrost | place: Sweden...
CGGGAGAACAGTTCGTCCATGATGCCCGCAGATCTAGATGAAACCCACCATGCAGACCGACTTGTCGTCGCCATTACTGACACCGCCTGTCAGCAATGGATGGCACGACTCGCGGGATGATGCATGGATTTAAGACTTGCGGTGAGATCCATCGCTTAGCAAGCTCGTTATGTACGCTTTCTCCCAAGGCAGACATCCCGATCAACATCAGAGCGCTGACCAGCGCCTATCGGAATCAGCGACCAGATGCGTCGGAATCCGCGTCAATCTTGTTTTTTGGGGAAGGCCTTAAAGATGATGTGTTGTTCCCCATCTAGCACGGGATTTTTTACTACCCGGGTTTCAACGTGTTGCCCCCATTCGTGATTCATCGCACAAGCCGCGTTGACGACATACGCTTCTCTACCATTCGTGACGCGCTCGGGCAGCGTCTCGATGACCTGTGGAAACCCCCGCAGATACCCTTTCGCCCACAAAACGCGGGTGTGTACATCATCCCGGAGCTCACCTTGCGACCCGATATTGCGCCGGAGCGGGTTGGCTTTGCTGCGAATATTGCGTAGGCGTTCCGCGGACGAAGGTGGCAGAGAGAGAAGCCGGTCAGAGCTCTTTTTGCTTTCTTCCCGGCCGAGGGTTCACATCATCTGATTGAGATGAATCACGATCGATTCTTTGTCTGGATTGTTGGGACGTGAACTAAAGAGTTTTTCTTCATTCAACGCTCAGGCGAGAACCGACACGGCGTCCACGATGAAGTGCGCAATGATGTTCATCCACAGATTCCGTCGCCACAGGTACAGCAGGGAAAACGCCAGGCCACCGACGGCGACGAACAGTTCGTGACTCCAACCCCAGCTGCTTACGTGGGCGATGGTGAAGATGGCGCAGGAAACCACCACAGCGACGGTTCGGCTTCCCGATAATTCTTCGATGCGCTCCATGGCGTAGCCTCGGAACAGGACTTCCTCGGCAACGGCGGCACGTATGGTCGAGATGAATCGCCACCAGAACGGCGTAGCCATCAGTGCGTTGGCGTTGGTTGTGGAAGCCATCGAGTCATTCAGATGAAGCGCGGGCAATACAACGAAATACATCGCCCCAAGAACGGCCGTGATAAGCAGGCCAGCACATACAGCCAGGGCGATGTTCCCAATGCCTGGCATTCGAAATCCGATCGACGACAGTGGCCGTCGTTCTATCTTGCGGGTATACAACAGGATTGCGGCGACATAGATCCACCAGATGGCTTCATTGCCGACCAGGTGGCCAATTCCCGCGAATTCATGATCCCAGTCGCCGATGGGAAGGCTGGCAACGCCCAGCGCGAGCGTGAGCCCGATAAGTGTCACCAACCATTTACGCCTGCGGGTGGGTTCGAGTTCAGTGGCCAACGTGTGCATGGATCCGCCTGTGGATGTATGGATGCTCTGCGTGCCTTCATGCTTTCGATTGACTCGCAAGCGCTTCGGTGCCCATCTGGATGAAGCAATCAAGGGCTTGCGTGGTGCGTTTGCGATCGCCGCTGCTCATGAGTTCGATAAACAAGCCATCGAACACGGCCGCACATAGTGTCGCCATGGCAGGGGTGCGCAACGAGGGAGACAGTGCAGCCAGCGCAAGATCAAGCCAGCTGTCGGTGTTGCGCCCGATGTACTGCGCGTAGGTATCCGGATTTTGAATGGCGAGGATCTGCAGTTCGTACAGCAGTTTCAGATACAGATAGTTTTCGTCGGCGATGGCCCAGTTCCAAAGCAGCTTCAGTGGTGGTTTCGAAGGCCTGCCTGCCGATGGTTTGTCCAGCAACTGGACGAAGGACTGCTGCACATGCGCCTGCATCGCCTCCAGTACCTCGGTGAGCAAGCCTTCCTTCGACCCGAAGTGGTAAATCAGCAAGCGGGCGCTGGTTCCTGTTCCCGCTGCGAGCGGGCGTAATGAGAGATCGGCCAAGCCGTTTTCAAGCAGGTAGGCGATAAGCGATTCGATGAGTTCGTTTTTTCGATTTTGCATGTAACGGACGTTACATGTAACGTCCGTTACATGTCAAGGATGTCGCCTACATCCGGAAGCTTGTGATCGAATCAGCATTTCGTTCGCCGCGCCCCCATTTTTCCGGCATCGCATGCAGGGTGCAGGTGCTGGCTGCGCCATCTGCTTCTATCGTGAGATAGTGGTTCTGATCGATCAGCAGGCACGTGTCTGCTTCGCTACTGGGGAGTCCACCTGTGTCTAAGAGAGTCATCCGCTTCGTGTCTGCCTTGCCACCGATCATCACTTGCCGGCACACCCTGCTAGTCGCAGTGCTGGCGGGGTTCTGCGCTGCTACATCCGCCGTGGCGCAGACGCCGCCGCTGTCTGCGCAGACGCAGCAGTTTGTGAAATATGCGCAACCGCTGCTGGCGATCACTCATATACGGGTCATCGACGGCACAGGAACAGCCGCGAAGGAAAATCAGACAGTGCTGCTGCGTGATGGACTGATCGCGGCGGTCGGCAAGCACGTGAAGCTGCCGAAGAATGCAACCGTGATCGACGGTAGCGGGCAGACGCTGATTCCGGGTCTGGTCGGCATGCATGACCACATGTTTTATCCGGCGCCGAAGGTGAACCCGGAAGCGAAGGAGGCGATCTATCCCGAGCAGGCATCGAGCTTTCCCAAGCTGTATCTGGCCGGTGGTGTCACCACTATCCGCACCACCGGCAGTACCGAACCGTATACCGACCTGGAGCTGAAAAAGGCCATCGATGCCGGCAAGATTCCTGGCCCGAAGATGCATACCACCGGACCTTACCTGGAAGGCAAGGGCAGCTTTACCCCGCAGATGCATGAGTTGGTGGACGCGGCAGATGCGACCGCCACGGTCAATTACTGGATCGGTGAGGGTGCGACTTCGTTCAAGGCCTATATGCACATCACACGCGCCGAACTGTCGGCGGCGATTGCCGCGGCACATGCGCAGCACATCAAGGTGACCGGGCATCTATGCACGATCGGCTTTATCGAAGCGGCCGACCTGGGCATCGACGATCTGGAACACGGGCTGCCAGTGGATACTGAGTTCACCGCAGGCAAGCAGTCGGACGTCTGCCCGGACACCAAGCTTGCGGTAGCGAATCTGGCCACTATAAGCGTGGATGATCCACGCATTCAACAGTTGATCAGGCATCTGGTGGCGAAGCACGTGGCGGTCACCTCGACACTGCCGGTGTTCGAGACGTTCGTGCCCGGGCGCGCACCGGTCGACGCGCGCGTACTCGATGCGATGCTGCCGGAGACGCGTGTCGAATACCTCAAGGGGCGTGACAAGATTGCCGGCATCAAGGACTCGCCGTGGGTGAAGGTGTTCAAGTTGGAAGAGGATTTCGAGCACGCCTTTGTGCAGCAGGGCGGAACCCTGCTGGCCGGGCTCGACCCCACCGGCTTTGGCGGCGTCATCGCCGGTTACGGCGACCAGCACGAAGTGGAGCTACTGGTGGAAGCCGGCTTCACTCCGCTGCAGGCGATCCAGATTGCCACCCTCAACGGTGCGCGCTTCATGGGTGAGGAAAAGAACATCGGTTCCATCGACATCGGCAAGGCTGCTGACCTGGTGCTGATAGACGGCAATCCGGCAACCAACATCAAGGACATCGAAAACGTCGCGCTGGTGTTCAAGGACGGCGTGGGCTACGACCCGGCCAAATTGGTCAAGGCAGCGAATGGCACGGTGGGTCTGCGCTGATGGATAAAGGGAGTGCGGACGTTTGCCATCAGATAAACATCTCCGACCAATTCAACGCGTAGCTGTTGCCTGAGATGGACCTAATCCGAAACAAGCAGCGACAACCGGCGCGGTCCGCCGAATACCGATCGGATGGCCGCGGCAAGTGTTGTTAGCAGCGAGCCCTTGAACCACGTCATGTTTTTCGTTCGTGGAAACGTTATCGTAGCGACTACAACTTAATTCACCAGCATCGACAACAGGGGGGCCTCATGTTGGAGCTGGAAATACAGACTCTCTCGGAGAAACGGGAGGGGCTGCTGATGGACATCGGTCGACTGCTCGTTGCAAACGGTTTTACCTTGCAGCGGCACCGACTGGTGCAGGATCCGCATGGCGCGTTGATGACGATGGTGGTGCGCGGGCCGTCACGCAGGAAACGCGCGCTGGAATCGGCGCTGGACGAGCACGAGCGCATTATCAGTTTCAAGATCGCGCCGTTCCAGGATGGCGCGTCGACGCCGCACTTCGCGGCGTCGCGCGTGCTGCCGCGTCCGCCTGGCGTTGCGGCATCGATGCCGTCACCGGCCATCGATGCGTTGCCGGTGGTGGCAAAAGAGATCGCAGCGGAGCAGCCGAAAGCAGCAGTCTCGGTAGCCATCGTTTCCATCGAGCCGCTGACGCTGACGCTGACGCTGCCACCGGTTCCGGAGCCCGAGCCCGAGCCCGAGTTCGTCTTCATTGTTCCTCGTGTGCCCGCGCCGGCACCTGCACCGGTGGTGGTGGAGCCGTTTGTCGAGCTGATTCCGGAGGGGCCGGACGTGGAGGCAGTCGACACGATGCTGCCGAAGCTGAAAAACGACTATCCGCAGATCTTTCCACGACTGCTGAAGCTGGATGCCGCGGTGAGCGCGGTTGCGCGTGAGGCGTCGCTCATGCTGGTGGGGCAACGCCTTGGCGCCTGGGTCTCGGAATGCGATCCGACATCGCGCGAGCCATTCGCACTGCAGGAAGCGATCGAGCGCGTTGCGATACCGGCTCTTGCCGCACTGGTGGATGTCGGACAACGATACGACCAGCTGCATATTCGCCACAGCCCGCTGTGCAGCGAGGACGGCCACTCCGGTTGCGCGTTCTTCAACGGTTACCTGCAAGGATTGCTCGGTCCTGCAACCGGGTCGGATAGCCTGTCGATCTTCGCCGTTTGCTGCCGCAGCTACGGTGCCGACGCCTGCGTACTGGCGATTTCGGAATGAGCGGCATGTGATCGGCGATGTGTAGTGGTTACAGGCGCCGTTGCTGAGCGTCATCGCTTGCGGCTCAATGATGTGGTTTGATCACGCCAACCCTTCCACCTTGCCATGACCTGCAGGCCACCATGTCCCAGCCCGTTATCGAGCCCTGGCTGTATTCCGCCGCCCTCTTGCTGGGTTTGCTGATTTTAGTGAAGCTGGGCTTTGTGCTTGGCAAACGTTATGGCGTCAAGGGTGATGCCAACGCGCTGAGCGGGGCGGTGTTCGGTTTGCTGGGCCTGTTGCTCGCGTTTTCGTTTTCCGGCGCGGCAGGCCGGTTCGAGCATCGACGCGAGTTGATTACGCAGGAGGCCAACGCCATCGGCACGGCTTATCTGCGCATCGACTTGCTGCCGGCGGCGCAGCAGCCAGCGCTGCGCGAAGCGATGCGCCGGTACGTGCAACTGAGGCTGAATACTTACCAGGTTACGCCGGATTCCACCGCTGCCGCCAAGGCTTGGGCTGACAGCGTGACCTCGCAGCAGCAGATCTGGACGCAGGCCACCACTGCGGCGCAGAACTCGGGTAGCAACGCTGCACTGAGCCTGGTGGCTTCGGCGCTCAACGACATGTTCGATATCACCACCACGCGGCTGGCCGCCACGCGCGATCATCCACCGGCGGTGATCGACCTGATGCTTTTTCTGCTGGCGCTGATGTCGGCCTTGTTGGCTGGTTATGGCATGGCGGACGGTGAGCGGGTGCCCTGGCTGCAGGTGATGGTGTTTGCGGTGGCGCTGACGGTGACCGTATTCGTGATCCGCGATCTCGAGTATCCGCGTATGGGATTGATCCGGGTGGATGCCGCCGACCAGTTGCTGATCGAGACCTTGCAGGGTATGACGCCAACATCCGCGCATTCGCCATAAGCCAGCTTCTAAAAGCTAGCGGTTGCTGGAAATCTCAGAGCGGTAACGGATTGCCCACTATTGCAGAAAGTGGGTATGGTCATGCCGTAGCAGCTGGGCGGCGATGTGGACGGATTCGGTCGTGTACTTAGCGTGTGCTAAACGTAAGACGAAACATCGAGCTTCATCTTGGCAGCTATGAGTGACCGTTGTTTATTATCGATGCACACCGTACAGCCTATGTATTTGGTGGGCGCATCTGGGGCGGAAACCCGAACTTGCAAAGCGGAGCCACTCGGCACAAGGCTTCGATTGCCTCCGTAAGCTGCACCTGTTGGTCCCGACAAATTCACGGTTTGATCGTCCCTATCGGGAAGTGACCGGTAAAACCAATACGCGATGAAGATTGTCCGTGTGGACTTCGGTGGAAGATCAAACTTCTGCACGAACCGTGGTCCGATTGAGTCATCAGCTTGCGTAACGTTCAATATATGCAAAACGCAATCGAGCAAATGCTTGCTTGACCTGTTTGTGACTGTGACGGAGACGTTGTAGCCACGGGTTTTATTGTTAAATACGAAGTCGGGGGATCTGAGGTCGTCTCTAATAGCCAGCGCCAAAGGGCGTAGCTCGCGGTAGGCTTTAACGTGGGCGACGAAGGCAAAATTGACAGCGAATGCTATCGCTACGCCCACAGTAAAACAGATTGCTGCGTAAAACAGGACTTCGCCCCAGCTTTGGCCAGCGCTGATTGAAAACCCGAGCTTCTGACCGACGAAGCAAGCGCCGCGACGTTTACGACCGTGGCCCAGCCAAAGGCAGCGCTCAGCGCATCTTTAAGAGCGATACTGATCCATAGGTTGCCAAAGGTAGTTACGAAATCAATGCGCACCCAGACTTTATTTGCATCCATTGCGTGTCCCTTCCACCGAATTCGAGAACAGAGTAGATGGCGTTTAAGCCGCCGCCGCAAGCGGACGCCGCGAGTTCGTGACAGTAATCTTCAGGAACCATCGGAACCCTTGATGGGAAACGGTTGTTTCCTCCTATGTTGGCGCTTATGCCTGACTATTTCGGTTTAGCGCGGCCGTTTGTTGTGGAGACAATCTATGCAGGTGTCTAATGGACACTCCGCCAAATAAGGATCGTTATGGCCCGTACGAAGCCGCCTGGACCAAAGTCAGTGAATTTATCCGTGCAGGAGATGCAGGCAGCAATCCCTAAAATCCGTCGACGGATCGATGAGCTGGAAGCATTTGACACCAGGGTATTACTGCGACGAGATGATCCCCGGATTGAAGCACTAGAGAAAAAAGTTGATAACACCCTTTCCGATATTTTTGGGCACGACTCATACGAACTGCGCGAATACGGAGGCACGGAGTTCGATACCCTCGGATTGTCGTGGAGCGAATCAGGGCACGAAGTTTCTCGGATCCAAATAAATGTGAAAGAGGGTATTGTGCGGGCCGCAGTTCGGTTAATGACACTTACGGAGATTCTCATGGAGCGGATTGTTGATGCTCACGCTCAACCCATGGTTCCGAATGCGAAGCCAGTTCCTGCACCGCCAACGCGCAAAGTTTTCATAGTCCACGGGCACGACGAAGGTATGAAAGAAACCGTCGCGCGCTTCATCGCAAAGCTTGACCTAGATCCCATCATCCTTCACGAAAAGGCCAATGAAGGAAAAACTATCATCGAGAAGCTCGAACAACACGCATTGGTGGATTTTGCAGTTGTTCTCCTTTCTCCTGATGATGTGGGCTTTGCAAAAAGAAACCCAACGCAGTCGAGAGACAGGGCGCGGCAAAATGTTGTCTTGGAGTTAGGCTATTTCATGGGAGCGCTTAAACGCCACAAGGTTTGCGTGCTGGTTCAAGAGAACATAGAAAGACCGTCAGACTATGATGGCGTTCTCTACATTTCGTTTGATGCTACTGGGGCGTGGCGCTCTCAGCTTGCTAGAGAAATGAAGGCGAGTGGAATTGAAATTGATATGAACAAAGATGTTTAGGCTTTTCCATTCCGTGGTTGCATGAAGGGATCTTCAAGGAACCATCGGAGCCCTTGATGGGCAACTGTTATTTCCTCCTATGCTGGTTGTTTTATCCGCAATCACCGTTCAAAAGGCGCTACCAAAGCCACTTGTGTGAAAGGTCACTACAGTTGACACTCGTAATGCAAGTTGATCGGATGGATACGAAATCTTTTCATGGGACAATTTATGAGCGATGCGCAAAGCGACTTTGAGATAGCAAAAGCTGTCTCGGACCTGTTGGCTGGGAAGGATAAAGAACGCCAGCATCGCGTTCTTCGCTGGGTGGCAGAGAGCCTTGACATCGCTCTTAATTCGAACGCGACCGCACTGGTCGAAAGCCCACTTCAGCCAAGTGAAAGCCGGTCGCAGGGAGACTTTTCGATGCTCCCGAAAAGTGCGACCGACATCAAGACTTTTATGGACACCAAGCAGCCAAGGAACGACATCCAGTTTGCCACCGCAACGGCCTACTACTATCGTTTTGAAGCTTCTGCTGAGCAGCGTAGAGAGTCCATCACGGCGGAGGTTCTTCAGGACGCTGCGCGACTGGTCAAGAGACCACGATTCGCGCGCCCCGTGATGACGTTAACTAACGCGAAGAACCAGGGCTATCTTGATCCGTCGGGTAGAGGCGCTTATCGCGTTAATAGCGTGGGAGAGAATTTGGTTGCGATGACGTTGCCAAACACCAACGAGTCTCTGCAAAGCCCCAAACGATCTGCTAAGAAAAAAACTGTCCAGAAGAAAAGTGCCTCTACTAAGAACAAACCCGTCATCAAAAAACGGGCGCGGTAGGGAGGTTCAGGAACGTGACCGAATCTCCACTGGATACCATTGAGACTGCTCTTGCAGAAATTGAGGCTGCAAGAAAGAAAGTCTCGGGTGGAAAGTCGATACAAGTAACTCAGGTGGACGCCCTTCAATACTTGAAGTCCGTAGCGTTTTCGTGGTTTCGCAATCACCGACCTAAGTTAGAAAGTGTATTGCCGGCTACAAGCTTGGCCACAGTCGACAACCATCTTCAAAGAGTTCTTGAGGCGACTGCAAAGGCATCTTCCAGGACCATCTATAAAAGTTGCTTGAAGGAGGCGAAGGCTGCGCTGACAGTTCTAAGGTCGGACTCTCTCATAGTGCTTCCGACAAAAGCGTCCTATGACTCGCCACCTAGCTTCGCGACTGTTGCGGGCGACGCGGAAATGCAGAACATCCTCAATCGCCGTTGGGACGAATGCCAGAAATGCGTGGCCGCTGGGGCTGATTTGGCGGCAACGATTATGATGGGAGGTCTTTTGGAAGCGCTTTTTGTGGCGAAAGCGAATCGGCTTACGGATAAGAAGCCCCTTTTCACCTCCAAGTCCACGCCAAAGGACTTCAAGACTCAGAAGGCGCTTAAGCTCTCGGAATGGACGCTTCGCCCATACATAGAAGTAGGGCACGAGCTTGGATGGATATCTCACTCCGGTAAGGCAATAGCTGCTGTTCTGCGCGATTACCGAAACTACGTACACCCCGAGAAAGAGCGCTCCAATGGTGTGTCCCTTAACAGCCACGACTCGGCGATGTTTTGGGCCTTAACAAAGAGTTTGGCGACGCAGCTCTTAGCACCCTAAGAGTTATCACCAGCAAGCCACTTAAGGGCCGGTGATCTTCCTCTGGATAGGACTCGGCGAAACCATCAACATCAACAAATTGCATTTAACGTGTCCAAGATGAGGTAAGCCGGACTCGGGATCGTCCTCTTCCTCACCCAAAATTGCTAAGCAATGGCGAAGCGCGCAGGCCAGTGGCGCTGACCATGCCATTCCCTTAGCCCAATTCCACTCTGCATATTTTTTGTGGCCGTAGTCGAATACGTATGCAGCGTCGGCTACCAGCTCCTCGGTTTAGGTGAGCTGCATGAAGTTCGATGGTTTGTGGCGCTCTTGTTCACCGGCAGCGCGGCGGAGGTCGTTCGGGCAATACCGTCCCTCCGTGTCACGGCGTATGGGCGTACCGAGGATTACAGCGATGACTGCTCTAGTGGCGGCGGTGGCGTGGGCGATAAGCTTGTTCATGGGTTTCTCCTAGGCACATAAAGAAGCCCCGGCACCGTGAGGTACCGAGGCCGAAGTTGAGGGGTTGAGGCGAGACACGAGAGACCGAGTAGTTCCCCTTAAGAGTCTTGGTTCTCTCTCTTGGATCGTCTCCCCTAGGTTGGCGTTTTACCCCTTCCGGCACCTGGGCGGTACCCGCGGCACAGGGAATGGGCACAATCGGCCGCTCGCGGTATCCCAAGTGGCTGAATTAGGTGAGGCGCGACAAAATCATCTTTCTGGTCGGTGGTTTCTTTTGGAGTATGGGCCAGGTTTTATTCACCGGGGTGATATACGCGCTCGACGTGACCCTGTAACTCTTCTGGCCAAAAATAGACGTTACGCAGATTGCCGGTGGTGTAACGCTCGGCCTCGTCATTGAAGTGTGGCGAGTCCGGGTGACCGCTTTCGCCGCCGGCGGTGATGGCGCGGGCGTGCACTCTGGGGCCGAACTCGACTACCGCGACAAAACTGTTGCCGCTGGTGCCGTAGTAGCGCTTCGTACCGGGCCAGCGATGCGCGCCAAATGAAGCGAGCGAGCCCCAGCGCGAGGAGACGAACGGCACGGAAATGCTTGGCTTGCTGTCATTGAACGGCTGCTCGATGTCGCCGTTGAGCCGCT
>Ga0302313_10003359_pt1 | contig 10568 bp, 6 predicted proteins | sample III_Palsa_N2_2_FD_200454 | JGI IMG/M metagenome (GOLD analysis project Ga0302313, IMG submission 200454) | Peat permafrost microbial communities from Stordalen Mire near Abisko, Sweden - III_Palsa_N2_2 | ecosystem: Environmental > Terrestrial > Soil > Palsa > Peat permafrost | place: Sweden...
ATTGCCGAGGCAGGCGCTACGGCGGTGATTCAGCCGGGCGGGTCGATGCGGGATGCCGAGGTTGTGGCGGCTGCGGACAGGCTTGGAATGGCGATGGTGATGACCGGAGTACGGCATTTCCGGCACGGATGAGGGCTGGAAACGGGGGGTGGAGGCTGGCAAACGGCATCCAAACGCGATACAGTCCCGTCTAAGGTAGTAAGTGATAGGAAATTGGAAGTAGCACGGCACTCCTGTTACACATTAGGATTTGACTATGACCCTTGTTTTCCGCACGTCTCTGCTGCAGACCTGCTGTGCCGTCACCTTCGCAACACTTTTCAGCACCAGCGTTCTGCATGCGCAGAGTGCGCCTGCCAAGGCGTGGGGTGCGGCTTCTCCGCTGCCTGCTGCGGCGGTGGATGGATCGGGTGCGCCTGACCGGAGTGCGGCTTACTACCACTACGGGCTCGCCAAGATCTATGAGGATGAGGCTTCGGCGAACGGGCGGCAGGACCTGGCGTCGCAGGCCATTGAACAGTACAAGCTGGCGCTGGATGCGGACGCGAGCTCGCGTGAGCTGCAGGATGGGCTGGCGAATCTTTACTTCAAGCTGGGGCGGATTCGCGAGGCGGTTTCGGCGGCGCAGGACCAGGTGACGAAGCATCCGGAGGATGTGGACGCGCATATTCTGCTGGGGCGGGTGTATCTGAGGTCGCTGGGAGATGGTCAGGGGCCGCAATCGACCGACATGCTGCAGGCGGCGATCAAGGAGTATGAGACGATTGCGCGGCTGAAGCCGGAGGATTTGGAGACGCATCTGCTGCTGGGACAGCTTTATGGGCTGAACCATGATTCGGCGAAGGCGGAGGCGGAGTTCAGGCTGGCGCAGAAGATCGATCCGCAGTCGGAAGAGGTGGTGCTCAGCATCGCGCGGCTTTATACCGAGCAGGGTGATCTGGCGAAGGCGGCGAAGGTGATTGCGGATGTTCCGGCGGACGATCGCAGCGGGCGGATGGACTTTGCGCTGGCCGGGATCTATGACCAGTTGAAGCAGCCGAAGGATGCGGTGGTGGCGTATCGGGCGACGCTGGAGCAGGACCCAGACAATACCGATGCGAAGCGTGGGTTGGCGAATGCGCTGGTTGCCGATGGACAGACGAACGCTGCGGCGAAGGTGTTTGCGGATTTGTTGACGACGGACCCGCAGGATGCGCAGTCGCTGATTCGCGAGGCGGATTTGCAGCGGCAGCAAGGGCATTATGAGCTGGCGCTTTCGACGCTGAAGAAGGCTAGTGCGCTGGTTTCGGACAACCTGGAGCTGGAGTACAACGAGGCGCTTTGCTACGACGCGCTGGGGCAGTTTGATGACGCGATCAAGACGCTGAAGGGAATGCTGGCGGCGACGATTGCGACGGATGGAAAGTACAGCGACCAGGACCGCGGCAATCGTGCGCTGTTTTTGGGCCGGTTGGGAATTGTGCAGAATGAGGCTGGGAATACGGCTGGGGCGGTCGATGCGTACCAGCAGATGATGGCGCTGGGTGGCGATGCGCAGGCGCAGGGAGCTGATGGGCTGGTCGATACGTATCGTCAGGCGCATGATTGGGCGGCGGCCACGAAGGCGGCGAGCGATGCGGCGAAGGCGATGCCGGAGAATCATGAGGTCCAGTTGTCTTATGCGCGGCAGCTTGCGGACGCTGGCAAGGTGGATGAGGGTGTGAAGCTGGCGGAGGCGCAGTTGAAGGGGGCGACTGAGGATCGTGAGGTTTATTACACGATTGCGGATATCAATGTTCGCGCCAAGCGTTTCAAGGATGCGACGGTGGCTCTGGATAAGGTGGAGACGATGTCGTCCAAGCCGGCGGAGAAGTCGTTCTTCTATTACTACCGCGGGAGTGTGGCGGAGCAGCAGAAGATGTTCGACCAGGCTGAAGAGGACTTCAAGAAGGGGTTGGCGATCGACCCGGACAGTGCGGCGATCAATAACGACTATGGCTATATGCTGGCTGACCGCGGGATTCGGCTGGATGAGGCTGTGACGATGATCAAGAAAGCGGTGGATTTCGATCCGCAGAACGGCGCTTATCTTGATTCGCTGGCGTGGGTTTACTACAAGCAGGGGCAGTATGCGCTGGCCGAGGACTATGCGCGGAAGGCGGTGGCGCGGCTGAGCAGCGACCCCGCGGTTCATGATCATCTTGGCGAGATCTATGCCAAGAATGGCAAGCTGCCGATGGCCGTGGCGGAGTGGCAGAAGGCGACTGCGTTGTATGCGACGTCGCTGCCGCCGGAGGCTGATCCGGCGGATGTGGCGAAGGTGCAGCATAAGCTCGAAGGGGCGCGGGTGAAGTTGGCCCATTTGAATGCGGCTCCGCGGTAGTGAGGCGGGCGACGCTATACACTCATAGGCGATGAGGCAAGATTTGCACGCGTGTGGGGTATTTGGCGACGAGGAAGTACGGCTATCGCAGCGAGCCTTTCCGGCGCCGGCGAACGACGAGCGCAAGCCGTTTGAGCGGGACCGCGATCGCGTGGTTCAGGCGAGGGCGTTTCGGCGGCTTGCAGGCAAGACGCAGGTGTTTACCAGCAGGGCTTCGGACCACTTTCGCAGCCGGCTGACGCACACGATTGAAGTGGCGCAGGTGGCGCGACAAGTGGCGGGTGCGCTGGGGTTGAATGTCGATCTGGCAGAGACGCTGGCGCTGGTGCATGACATTGGGCATCCACCGTTTGGACACGCGGGCGAGAGGGCGCTGGATGAGTGCCTGAAGGCGCATGGGTTGCGGTTCGACCATAATCTTCATGCGCTGCGGATTGTGGAGCGCTTTGAACAGCGGTATGCGGGGCATCGTGGATTGAACCTGACGCTTGGGGCGCGGGAAGGGATCATCAAGCACTCGAAGGACTATAGCGAGCGGGACCATCCGGAGCTGGCGGAGTATTTTCTGGATCGACAGCCGCCGTTGGAGGCTCAGTTGATCGACTTAGCCGATGAGATTGCTTATTTGACGGCTGATCTCGATGATGGGGTTGAATCCGGGCTGCTGGATGTGCGGCATATCTGTGAGCATGTGAGCATTCTGCGGCGAAGCTATATTGCCGTGCAGGGGGCGCATCCGGAGGCGGAAGAGAAGTATGTGTTTCACGATGCACTGCAGGCGATGCAGAAGGCGCTGGTGCTGGACCTGATTCGTACGACGCGGGAGAATGTGGCCGCAGTTGGGGCTGAGTGCCTGGAAGATATTCGTGGGTGTGGGCTGAGGCTGGCGGTGTTTTCTCCGCAGGCAGAGGCGGAGCGGATGGAAGAGAAGCGGTATCTGTACGACACCTTGTACACGTGTACGGCGTTGGAGCTGGAGCACTCGAAGGCGGAAGAGGTGGTGACGGAGCTTTTTGATTACTGGGTGAATGAGCCGGAAGAGCTGCCGGAGTCGTACTTTGCGGAGATTGAAAGTGAAGGGTTGGCGCGGGTTGTGGCCGACTATATTGCGGGGATGACCGACAACTTTATTTTGTTGCAGTATGCCGATGTGCGCCGGAAGGTGCGCTCTGGGCGGGCTCCGCTGCCCACGCGGCGGTGAGCGGAGCGGTTGATTCGCATGGGACACTTGCTATTGGCCCGATGTGTTGTTAGCCTTAAGAGAGTGGGTATCGCGGTTCTCGCGATATGTGCGTCCCCGTCGTCCAGCGGTTAGGACACCGCCCTTTCACGGCGGTAACACGGGTTCGAATCCCGTCGGGGACGCCAATAATTCAACAACTTCCACGTCTAATGCGAGGAGATTTGCCTGTGGTGTATCTTCCTTCCCCAGGCTTGCCTAGTGCGGACGTTTATTCGTCCTCGTCGCCGATGGGCATGCCGGGAGGAGCTTCAACTGGTTTGGCGGGGACAAACTTTTCCGGGGCGCGCTCGAACTCTTGAATACGTTCGATCAACGCTGCGCGGTGAATTGCTTCCGCGGTGTCTTGTAGCGGCGGAGCCTCGGTCATGGACTTGAGCACGTCGGTTATGTGGGAGCGCGTGATGGCGCGGGCCTGGCTGGATGCTGCGGAGTTGACTGCGAGCGAGAGCATCGCTTCCAGCGCGCGGAACTCTACGGCGCGTTCGACTTCAGACGACATACTGTGACCTGCATTCGGTCGCTCGGCCGTTGTTTTTGAGATGCCCTCAAGGATGCCGCGCAACGAGGGTGAGGTTGGGACACGCATGTGGTATTCGATCAACCGGCTGGCGCGTGCAGGATCGAGAAGCGTTGCGAGGGTGAGATCTGCCGACGCTTCGGCTGCGGCAATCGGATCGAATGTGAGTCCAGTGTGTGATGGCAGCGACTCCTGGGTGCGGCTGAGCGCCGGGGGATGCGGCGGGAGCAGGGAGAGGATCGATTCGGGTAGCGTTAGAGTCTGAGGCTCGAGTGTCTTTAGAACGGCGGCGATGGCTTTGTTCTGCTCTTTGGGATCAACGATAGATGGGTTCATCTGAGCGTCGCCGCGCAGATTGTAACGATAGTCGAGACCGCCGATCTCTTTGGTGGCTGCTTCGGTTTGATAGCGGTGAAAGAGGTAGAGCGGCACTAACGTTTCTTCAAGCTGGGCCATGGGTGTACCAGTCTTGATGGCGTTTTCGCCGAAGCGCGCCAGGGCCGCCGTACGTATATCGAGGACGCGATTGAGCTCATCGGCTGGATCGGTGCCGTTATCCCATAGGTGGGCATGGGGATGTGCACTGCCGAGAGGGCGGGCATCTTCGTCCGTGATGAAGATGAGGCCGGTCTTTTCGGAGTTGCGCAGAATAGCTTCGAGCGCGGTTGGATCTTCAACCGGCTTGCCGCCTTTGTCGAACTCGCGATAGCCGTAGTCGATTGCCACTTTGTCCCACTGGCCGATATTGATCGCATACGCGTGCGAGATGTCAGGTACACCATCCTTGTTGAGTGTGATGTATGGGTGTGGATAGTCCATTACGCTCACAGTCTGATCTGGCGTATGGGGGAAGCTGGAGGCAGCGAAGTTGTGGGCGAGGCCGAGAGTGTGTCCGGTTTCATGCGCGGCTAACTGCCGGATGCGCGCGAGAACGAACTGCAGCATGGGGTCGTCCTCGGAATGCAGGGCATGGTCTGCGTTATAGGGGCTTAGGAGGGCTTCGGCGATCAGATAGTCCTGGCGGCCGCGAAGGCTTCCCAGGGTAACGTTGCCTTTGATGATCTCTCCGGTGCGTGGATCGGTCACGGCGTCGCCGTAGCTCCAGCCTCGTGTGTAACGGTGCACCCACTGGATGATGTTGTAGCGAATATCCATGGGGTCGGCATCGACCGGTAACGCGTCCACGCGAAAGGTGCCGGACGCCCAGCCTGCAGCCTGGAAGGCCGCATCCCACCATCGGGCGCCTTCGATGAGGGCTGAGCGGATGGGTTCGGGTGCTCCGCGATCAACGTAATACTGGATGGGAGTTACGGCGACGCAGGCATGGGTGCAGGCGGGATCGCGTTTTATAAGGCGGTGGCGGATGATGAAGTTTTGATCGAGCGGCTCACCCAGCGGAGCGTTGTAGTCGCGATACGTTGTGGGGAAGTAGCCGGCGCGGGGCGAAAATCGTCTAGGGGTAAAGCCCGGAGGTGGGAGTTCGACGAAGCTCTGGTGTTCGCGCACAGTCAGCGAGCGGGCATCAGGAGCTACATCCCTGACGAAGTTTGCATCGCTCGCGGCATCCGTGGCGAAGGTCAGCTCGGCTTCGACCTCGGTATTTTTTGGAAAGGCCTTTGTCCGGTCCAGCATGATCGTTGACCGGGTGCTGTCGACCTTATAAGTGCCTTGCTTCGCCTGGGCCAATGCTTCGGCGACGTGATGCGAGTCGTGCAGAAAGAAGTCGGTGGCATCGACGAGTACCATGCCATCCGGGGCTTCGGCTTCGATTTTGAATCCAGCGAGGACCGAGACAGGGAAGGATTGCTGAACTGCGAGTTGTTCCATCGGATCGGTTGCGGTGGTTCGAAAGGCAGAGTTTGGCTCGACCAATAGCAGCTTGGGTCCAGAGCGCTCAAAGCGAACGAGGATGTCTTCCGAAAGCTGGCCTCGATCCAGGCCGAGATCGTTGGAGCCGGTACCCCACGGCAGGGAGACGACATAAAGCAAATCCTGGGAGCGGGTGTGGGCGGGGTCGGCTGCAAGGGGTACTTCGAGATAAAGCTTGCCCGCCTGTGCGTCCCAATCCAGCGGAAGAAGTCCTGGCATGTGCTGCATCGACGCCGTGTACGCGGTGATGGCGGGTCTCCGGCCGGTGTTCGATGTGGAGTCCACTTGAGCATTAGCGGACAGCGTGCAGACAGCGAGGCAAAGGGTGATGGCGGGCTTGCAGGTCATAGTCGTTTGTAGCACGCAGCGATTGTGCTCTGGCCATAAGAGGCCAAGACGGTAAAACGTTTACGGATTGATATTGACAACAATTAGGTGGATTGATTAGAAAGGAAAGCCTCGTGAGGAAAACGTTTACCTTGCGACTCGTTCAAGGAGTTTTGCCATGAATCTTCCTTCGATCCGCGTTGGTTTGTTTGCTGTTGTGTCAACCCTTCTGATTGGCTGCTCAAGTGGTTCCACTTCGCCGTCGCCTACACCGACACCTACGCCGTCAACCCCGGATATGGGGACGATTACAACCGTTGGCGATACCAATCAGTTCACTCTGACAAATGTGAGTAGCGGGTTGGTTCTTGGGATTGCGGGACAGAGCCAGGTTGCAGGTGCGGCGCTTGCGCAGGAATCTGCCACGGGTGCTACCGACGATATGTGGCATGCGATGCCGATGGGGACCAATCAGAACGAGTACAACATCGAGAACATGCTTACCCACCAGGTGATGGGTATTTCGAATGCGTCGACAGCGGCTGGGATGATGGCTTTGCAGTGGGCCGACAATGGGACGAATGATCATTTGTGGGAGTTTTATAAGCTTACGGATGGGAATTATCTGCTGAAAAACGTGAATAGTGGGCTTTATCTTGAGGATGCTAACTCGGGAACTACCTCGTCTGCGGTGATCGATCAGAACGCCAGAGCGACTACTGGCACGGGCTGTACTTGCCAGGAGTGGGCGGTTACGCAGACTTCTACGGCGGCTTATCCTGCGCCGCGGGCTGTGAGTGGAACGGGGATTTATGTGCATGATCCCTACATGCTGCGGGATACGAATGGGACTTATTGGCTCTATGGGACGCATCAGACGCTGGCGTATTCTACTGATTTGACTACGTTTACCTACACGACTGCGAGTTCAGCGTATGGCGCCTGCACTACTACGCAGGGAGGGGCGTGGCTTACGCTGGACAATCACTGCCCGATTGTTGGGCCTGATTTTGCGTCGTGGACGGGGCTACAGACGCCTCCGGCGGACAATAATGGGGCGAATGTGGATGTGTGGGCGCCTAGCCTGATGTATGTGAATGGTACGTATTATCAGTACTATTCGATCCCTGTGGAGCCGGATACTGCTGGTGGGGAGGCGATTATTGGGTTGGCGACCAGTACGAGTCCGTCTGGGCCCTGGACGGATAAGGGGTGGATTGTGAGGTCGTGGAGTAATAGCACTGGTGTAACTGTTGCAGGGTTTGGGTTTGTGAGTGGAAGTACGTTCAATGCTATTGATCCGGCGCCTTTTGTTGATCCTGTTACGGGGAACTGGTGGTTGTCGTTTGGGTCGTTCTTTGATGGGATCCATATCATTCAACTCAACCCGGCGACTGGGTTGCCAATGTCTTCAGATACAACGACTTACTCGATTATTTCGAGTCGGATTGGGGGCGAAGAGGGGTCGTTTATTTATCCGTGGGTGGTGAATGGGACGCAGTATTACTACTTCTTTGCGCCGGTGAATGTGTGCTGTAGCCCGACTAGTCCTTATCGGACGATTGTGGGGCGTTCTACTAGTCCGAATGGGCCTTTTGTGGATCGGGGAGGGTTGGCTTTGACGAATAGTGGGGGGACTATCTTGTTGAGTACACACGCTAATATCGTTGGGCCGGGGGGTGGGAGCGTGTTTACGGACATGGTGGGAGGTGTGCCTACGCCTACGTTTATTTACCACTACTACGACGGAAATAACGGCGGGACGCCTACGGTGGGGATCAACCGGCTCGGGTTTACGGTGGACGGTTGGCCTTATGTGGAATAGGGCCTAAAGAGCCTTATTCCACGGTGTTTTGCACGGTATGCCCGGACCGGATCAACGGTGGCACGGTGCGCTTTTACGGTGGTTTTACGGTGGCCTTTTTGACCAGCAACCTTTACATCTGAGCCTGACGGGTGGGACGCTGCTTCCTGGTCGAGCGGGGAGCTATTCTTGGCAGATGATGAGGCGGGCGGACCGGGAGTGGATTGAGGGTCGGGCGTTGGCTGCTGGGTTTGACCTGGCGGGCGTTGCGGATGTGCCGGAGGCGGCGAGTGGCGAGGCGGGGGAGATTGACCGGCGGTACTCGGAGTGGGTGGATGCGGGTAGGGCTGGGGAGATGGAGTATCTGAAGCGGGCGGATGAGGCGGGGGAGTTGCTGCGTGGGGATTTGCTGAGGGCGATGCCGTGGGCGCGGTCGGTGATTGTGTGTGCGGTGAACTATAACGCGGAGGCGCCGCGGTCTATCGATGAGGCTCCGATGGGGAGTGGGTGGATTGCGCGGTATGCGTGGAGTGGGCGCGGTGAGGGTGAGGGTGGGAGCGACTATCACGATGTGTTGCTGCCTAGGCTGCGGGTGGTTGAGCGGGAGTTGAAGGAGCGGTTTGGGGAGGGGTGTGAGACGCGGTGCTATGTGGACACGGGGCCGATTGTGGAGCGGGGGTATGCGGCGCGGGCGGGGGTGGGTTGGATTGGGAAGAATACTTGTGTGCTGAATCAGGGGCAGGGGTCTTGGTTGCTGCTGGGGGTGATTGTGACGTCGCTGGAGTTGGAGCGTGAGGCTTTGGCGGTTGCGGCGGCGGACCGGTGTGGGACGTGTACGCGGTGTATTGATGCGTGTCCAACGGATGCGCTGATTGCGCCGCGGCAGATGGATGCTTCGCGGTGCATTGCTTATCTGACGATAGAGAAGAAGGGAAGCATCGACGAGGAGTTGCGCGAGGGGATGGGGCGGCAGGTGTTTGGGTGCGATATCTGCCAGGATGTTTGTCCGTGGAATAGGAAGGCGCCGGTGGGGCGGTCGGGTGCGCTGCCGGCGCGGGGGGAGTTGGTTAATCCGGCGCTGGAGTGGCTGGCGGGGATGGATGGGAGTACGTTCAACCGGTGGTTTCGGGGGTCTCCGCTGGAGCGGACGCGGCGGAAGCGGATACGACGGAATGTGGCGATTGCTATGGGGAACAGCGGGGAGCGGGGATATCTGCCGCAGTTGGAGCAGTGGGCTAGCGAAGACGATGTGGTGTTGGCGGAGGCTGCGGGGTGGGCGGTGCGGCGGCTGGAGGATGGGGCGAAGTAGACTGGGTGTATGCCTGATGACGAGCCTGGTGTAGATCCGCAGAAGGTGGCTGGCGTCGCTCCGAGTGCGGGGGACGAGAAGATTGGGACGAACCTTGCGGCGCATCCGTCGCGACGAGTTGCTGAGAGCGCGACGTGGGAGCAGGTGAAGGCGCTCGGTCTTTATATGACGAAGACCGAGGTCCACACGTATGCGTTCAGCGTGGCGGCGCAGGTGATTCTGTCGTTGTTTCCGTTTATTGTGCTGCTGCTGACGCTGTCGCAGAAGGTGTTTCACTCGGCGAAGATGGCGGATGTGGTGGGCGAGATGATGACGAACTTTCTGCCGAATCACCAGGTGTTCGTGATGCGGAATATGCGGGTGCTGGCTGAGTCGCATGCGAAGGTGAAGATTTTTTCGGTGGTGATGCTGTTGATTACAACTACGGGTGTGTTTCTGCCGCTGGAGGTGGCGCTGAATAGCGTGTGGGGCGTGCGGAAGAACAGGTCGTATCTGCAGAATCAGATTGTGTCGATCTGTTTGGCGGCGGGGGTTGGGGTGCTGGCGATGGCGTCGGTGGCGCTGACGGCAGGGCAGCGCACGGTGATGACCTGGGTGTTCTTTGGGCATACCGACAATCGGGTGTTCGCGTTTGTCGCGAATGGTTTTTTGCAGATTTGTGCGTTGGGCGCGAGTATTGGGTTGTTCTTTTTGATCTATTGGGGGTTGCCGAATCGGAAGGTGCCGGTGAAGGCGGTGTTGCCTACGGCGATGGTGATGGGGGTGCTTTGGACGCTGGCGAAGTATCTCTATATTCTTGCGCTGCCGCATCTGGATTTTGGGTCGGTGTATGGGCCGTTCGATGTGTCGGTTAGCTTGATGGTGTGGGCGTTTTTGTCGGGGTTGCTGTTGCTGGCGGGGGCTTATGTTTCGGCGACGCGGCAGGGGTTGCGGGAGACTCGGGAGAGTGAGTTGGCGGAGGCGGGCAGACAGTAGATAGGCTTCCAAGGGTTGCGGTTGGGTTGGCGAAGAACGGGGGAGTGCAAGTGCCAATACGGAGATTCTTCGCTGCGCTCAGAATGACGGTTCGTAAGGGGGTTGGCTAGGGGATGTGGTGGTGGGGTTTTGTGGGGCTCGGTTGGGTTTGTGGTTGGGTTG
>Ga0302313_10003362_pt1 | contig 10566 bp, 11 predicted proteins | sample III_Palsa_N2_2_FD_200454 | JGI IMG/M metagenome (GOLD analysis project Ga0302313, IMG submission 200454) | Peat permafrost microbial communities from Stordalen Mire near Abisko, Sweden - III_Palsa_N2_2 | ecosystem: Environmental > Terrestrial > Soil > Palsa > Peat permafrost | place: Sweden...
TACATCGAAGTCCACACCCGACGCCCGCAGCGGCGGCCCGGTCACGCCCAGTGCAATCGCATCCGCAGCCGAGAGATACCCTACACCCTTCAGCCGCGAGATCCAGATCGGATTATTCTGCAGCAGGCCTTCGTACTCCTCGATCTTCGACGGAAAGCTCTTCAGGAACGCCCGAATCTTTCCATAAAGATCAGCCGGCGGCTCCAGCGATACACCACCCACGCGCACGTAGCTGGTCATCATCCGCTGCCCACTCACAGCCTCAAAGATCCTCAGCAGCTCCTCACGCTCGCGGAAGCAGTACAAAAACACCGTGAGCGCGCCGATATCCATCGCATGCGTGCCCAGCCAAACCAGGTGCGACTGAATCCGTGTCAGCTCATTGAACAGCACCCGCAGATACTGCGCCCGCTCCGGAATCTCAAGCTGCAACAGCTTCTCTACAGCAAGCGCGTAAGCGGTATTGTTCGTCATCGGACACAGGTAGTCGATACGGTCCGTCAGCGGCACCACCTGCTGATAAAACTTCGCCTCGCATGTCTTCTCGATGCCCGTATGCAGATACCCAATATCCGGCGCCAGCGACACAATCGTCTCGCCGTCCACCTCGATCACCAGCCTCAGCACGCCATGCGTCGACGGATGTTGCGGGCCCATGTTGAGGATCATCGTCTGGTCGGAAACCGGATCGGAGCCATGCGGCTTGTGTCCGCCAACCGACTCCTCCACGACATCCTCAACGCCGGGGATCAACATATCCTCAGCCGTCTGCGATCCCACCTTCGACGGAACCAGATCCTCAGCCGGCCGGAACCCCGCCAGCGTCGTCCCGGTCGTATCTCTCACACCGGCGCCATGCGTCATCGGCGTATTGATCTTCGTTACAGCCTCTTCTTCAATAAACGATGTCTCGCTCATTAGCGGTACCCCTCCACCGGATAATCCTTGCGGAGCGGATGGCCGTTCCAGTTGTCGGGCATCATGATGCGCGTCAGCCGCGGATGACCGGTAAACGTCACGCCAAACAGATCGAACACCTCGCGCTCGTAAAAATTCGCTGCCGGCCAAACGCCGGTAATCGAAGCAATCGTCTGTCCCTCGCTCACACGAGCCACTACCCGCAGCCGCTGCTTGAACGTATGCGAGAGCAGGGAATAGGTGATCTGAAAGCGAGGCTCCGTCGGATACCAATCCACCGCCGTCACATCTTCCATAAAGTTGTACCCGGCAGCCTTCGCGGCCTCGCACGCGGCGACAATCGTCTCCGGCGCCACGGTCAGCGTCAGCTCCTGGCGGTCCCACTTCGCGTCGGTAATAAAGTCCGCAAGCCCGACAATGGCGACGTGATCGGCCATGGCTGCGGTAACGGCATCCTTGCCGAAGATTGCTTCTGGTGTTGCCGGGTTCGTGATTGGATCAGCCATGAGTGTCCTGAAAAGTGTTACAGATCGGCCTTGTCGTTGGACCAGTTGAGGATGCCCTTCTTGGTCACATAGAAGAGCCCGACGGCGACGAAGCCGATGTAGACGAACATCTCCCAGAAACCAAAGAAGCGATTGCCGGTAATGCCCGGAAGGCGGCGATAGATCACCGCCCAGGGAAGCATGAAGACGGCTTCCACATCGAACAGGATGAAGAGCATGGCGACCATGTAGAAGCGCACCGAAAAGCGTCCGCGCGCGTCGCCCACCGGATCCATGCCGCACTCGTAGGCGCTCAGCTTGGTACGCGAGCGCTTGTGCTTGCCGATAAAGAACGACGCCCCGACCATGCCCGCTGCCAGACCGACAGCGACCAGAATCTGGAGCACGAGAGGAAGGTATTGCCAGATGTATGGGTAACTCTGCATGGGCATTTTTAAGTGTAGGAGCGTGTCGGTCAAGGGTCAAGTAAAGCGATGAATATCGAACACATAGACACTCTTTCAGTTTTACTTTTCCACTCCGCAGCGCAGCGGAGGAATCTGCAGTTGCGTTTGCTGTTGCCTGTTCTTCCAGAAGCTCCCACTGCCCCAACTCCGGGTGCCCTATCCTTTCGCGCACTTTGCGAAAGGGTGGGGTATCGCGAAGCGACCGCTCTCTTCCAACTCACCACAAACCGTCATTTCGACCGGAGCGAAGCGCAGTGGAGAAACCCCCGTATTTGTCGTTGCTGTTGTTCTTGCCCTCGCTTAGCGCCAGCGGCGCGGCCATATCCCAGCCCAGGGCGAAGCCCTGGGTTAGGACCGTCCCACAATTTAGAGGGCTGTAAGAAGCTGCTGAAAAACTCCACCCTCGAAGGGGCATGGCTTCAGCCATGCCATAAAACCCAGTAAAAGCAAGGGGCTTTAGCCCCTGAGGTATGCTTGGTCACTTTCTGGGGACTTTGTCAGCACCCTCTGTAAGCCCGACCCATAGCCCTACAACAACGACCCATACCAGGCAATCAACGGCCCCCCAAACACTGCCGCAAACAACCCCCCAATCGCCAAAAACGTCCCCAAAGGCAACCGAGTCAAACTATGCGCCTTCTTTCGGGCGATTAGCGTCACGGCATACACCGAACAAAGAATGATCCCAACAAACAGCGCCAACATCGCCGGCCAGAATCCAAGAAACGCGGCAATCATCGCCAGCAGCTTAACATCCCCCAGCCCCAGCCCCTCCTGATGTCGCACGGCTTTGTAGATCCCCCGAACAGCCAGCAACAAAAGCGCCGCACCCACAATCGCAGCAAGACGCCCAAAGACCAGGTGCTCCGGGCCTGTAAGGAAGACGTTGCCCTTGGCGGCAAACGAACCGGGGCTCGACATGCGCAGGTCGTTGCGAGGGTTCAGGTGGATGTCGTCTTCACCCGGCGTGAGAAAGATAGCCTGCGTGCAAACGAGGAGGAAGCCGACCAACATGCCGGGAAACGTAAAGGCATCGGGCAGCTTGTGTGTCTGCCAATCCATCACGAGGAGGCCAATTAGAAAGAAGCCGAGGATAGCGCCGGCCACCATATTGAAGATGGCATTGTCAGCAGTGCTCGACGCCATGGGGCCGTTTCTTGGGTCCCAGGCCCCGATTGTGGAAAATACCCGAATGATTCGAACGAGCAACAGCGTGTTGAGCGTGAACCAGGCTGCGACCGTCAACTCAACCGCCGGATACCGCCAAGAAATCGCGGCCCCGCACCCCCGACACTTACCCCGCAGCAAAACCCAGCTAAGCAGCGGGACATTGTCATACCACGCAATCGTCTTCTTGCAGGTAGGGCAGTGCGAACGCGGCTTGCTGATGCTCCGGTGCTCCGGCAGCCGCGAGATGCAAACATTCAAAAAACTGCCAAAGAGCAGTCCAAAAAGGAATGCAGGAAGCTCGAAAACTAGTGGCGACGGCATAGCTAAAGTATAGGGCGGCAGAGGCAACTTATTGGAAGGGTTGCGCATACGGGCGTGTCGCCGCCCCAGAGCAACATTGCACACAGAGTTGGGTTCTAACTAACTGAGCGGTGCCGCAATGATGCGGCCAGTTCAAGGGCCCTTTGTACGGTGGGCCGCTAGAAAGGTCTATATGCGATTTCTGCGGTACTTCGCGTTAGCTATTGGAATTCTCCTGGTGCCGGCGGTCGCGTCGCACGCACAGGTTTCGGTCGGAATTGGTGTTGGCGGCTACGCCCCCGGTTATGCGTACGGCCCGCCCGCCTGCACTTATGGCTACTACGACTACGCGCCCTATGCCTGCGCCCCTTACGGCTACTATGGCCCCTCATGGTTTAACGGTGGCCTCTTCATCGGCGCCGGTCCCTGGTTCCGCGGTGGTTACGGCTACGGACGTGGCTATGGCTATGCTGGTTATGGACGTGGCTACGGTGGTTATGGCCGTGGTGGCTATGCCTCCTATGGACGTGGCGGCTACGGCGGCGGCGGTTATGCCCGCGGCAGCTATCGCGGTGGTGGCGGCAGTGGATACCGCGGCGGTGGTGGAGGCGGAGGCTTCCATGGCGGCGGCGGTGGTGGCTCCCACGGCGGCGGTGGTGGTGGACGCCGGTAACAGCTTCTCCCCAAAGCAAGACAAAACGGTTGCCTCAATGGCAACCGTTTTGCTTTGCTTTTCGGAATTTTCCACAATGCTCGTCATTCTGAGCGCAGTGAAGAATCTCAGTATTGGCATTCTCCCGTTCTTCGCTAGCATCACCACAACTCTAGGACCCGGGTATCGAACAAGTTCGACCGCTCTTATGCCGCCTTACGAGCCAACCGCTCCCGCTCAACGCCATCCAGCGCCGTCCAAAGCGCCTTAGCCGCACGCTCACCAGACTCCAGAGCTGCTTCTTCAGCCGCCGGATCACCCGCCAACTGCTTGGCAATCAGTCTGCGCCAAACACCAGCATGGGCCACATCGGCCGTCTGGTGCACGGTAAAGTAACGAGCCGTAGCCGCATCAGCCGAGTAGTGCTTCTCCAACCCCTCAGCCTTGGTCACAGCAATCGCCGGAACCTTCGACTCATACGCATACAGAGCAGCCAGCGCCGCAGCCGGTGTGGGCTCCTGCATCGCCGAGCGGAACGAGGCCATCAGCGCAGTCATCTCAGGCAGCACAGCGCGGCCTTCCACAGCCTCACGAGTCGCTCCCATACCCGCAGCAAAGTCCATCCAAAGGTCAGAGTGAGGACGCGTCGAAGCCGAATCCGTGCCTTCTTCCTCGGACAGGTTGCGAAGCACCTCGCGGCGCAGCTCAGAGTCCGGCAGGCGGCTATGCAGCGCGCTCAGATAGGTTGGGAAGGCCGAAACATGATGCCAGTATTCAGCGGCATACTCACGAAGATCTTCCTGCGTCAGCTCGCCCTGCGACCAGGCCTGATAAAAGGGGTGCGAGAGCAGGTTATAGGGCGCAACGCGCTCCTCGAAACGGGTCCAGAAGGTTTGGGTCGTGCTCATGGTGAAGTCTCCTCTTGAGTCGCCCGCAGGGCGATGAGTCGAGTCTACCGCCTGACCCTGTGATTTGTTCCCGCGACAGCAGAAATTGACCAAGCCCCTGGGGTCTGCTCTCTCCAACCCCGCCCCAAACGCCCGTCATTCTGAGCGCAGCGAAGAATCTCAGTATTGGCACTCTCCCGTTCTTCGCCAGCATCACCCCAACTCTGGGTGCCCCGGGTCCGGATTCTCGGACCCGGGCATCGCGCAAAGCGCGACCGCTCCCGCCCATCTCTCAGGCCCACCCCTCGCGTAAAGTGGAGCTATGAAGTTCCTCCGCCAGCTCATGCACGCCTACCTCAAATTTGAGCCCATCGGCGGCAAACTCTTCCCCTGGATCGGCGCCGTCCTTCTGCTCCTGGCCGCCGCCTTCGGCCTTCCCCAATGGCGATTCGCCCACTCCGGAGTACGCGTCCCGGCGACCATCGTAGAAAACGTCCCCAACTTCATAAAGGGTGGCGGAATCGACTACTACCCCCGCTTCCGCTTTCGCGACGCGCAGGGAAATCTCATCCAGGTCCTCTCTCCCAAAGGCAGCGACGACCCCGAGTTCATCCCCGGCGACACCATCCCAGCGATCTACCCGCAAGGAAATCCACAGGGCGCGATCATCGTCTCCACCTGGCGCACCTACCACGTCGCCATCCTGCTCGGCATCTTTGGAATCGCCGTCTTCGACCTTGGACTGGTCCTCGGCAGGCTGAGACTTCAGCGAGCCTCCTGACCGTTCAACCGTCACGGTGAAAATTCACCGTAATCACCGTCCGTGCGACCGTAAAATCGCTCCGTGTGAACCGTTCTCCTCACCGTCAAAACCTGCGTCTTTACAGGCGATTTCGTCTCTCAGAAATCCACGTGCGTCCGTACCGAAAAAACCGCCACCGGACCGCGGTCCTGGTTGTACCCCGGATGCGCAATCAACTGCGCATCGAACGACGTAAATAGCCCCCGCCAGTTATGCGCTGTGTAGTAAGTCTCGAGAATATCCTCCCGCGCATAATTCAAATTCCCATCTCCCAGTAGGAACCCTAACCCACCTAGTTTCAAGTAGTTCTGATGATCCTTCTTGATGGCATTCGACACCCCCACCACCCCAAACTTATCGTTCTTCCGCCCCCAGCCACCCCCTGCATAGTCCCCACCCACCTCAAACGTCTGATCGACCTCGGTATAGGCATAGCTCTCATGCTGCCCCTCGTTCCAACCAAACCGCCCAAACACCCGAAAATCCTTAGTAATCTCCTGCTCAAAGTTCACCCCAACCCCATATTTAACAGTAACTTGCGCCGAATGATCCGTAATCACAGGCACCACATTCGGCGACCCATGCGCCCGCGCAAAAAGCGCCTCATTGATCTGCGTCCGATAGTCCCCCATATTGGCATGATTCACAAACCCCAACAGCCTCACAGTACCCTTGCGATCCTTGTTCAGAAACCGCGCCAGCGGCGTCTTTCGATACTCCAACTCCATATTCTGACCACTCGCAAGCCGCAGATTCCATTGGAGATCGATGCCATTAGCAACCGTAGGCATTAGCGCAATCGCATAACGCCCGGACCAGTCCACATCGTCATATTCCGCGATAAAAGCATAGGTGTATCCCCGCGTATCGGCCGCATAATCCCACGCCCCATTGTTATCCACCGTCCAGTTCAGAAACTGCAGATGCGAATCCGATCCAGGCCCATTAGAATCATAGATATCCGGCAAACCGAGCTTCCCAAATCGTAAATCAATCCTTCGCTCGGGAACCTTGGTAGCCAGAGAAAACTGTGTCCGCTCCGCATCGACCAGCTTGCTCGTAAGCCCAATGGTTTGATGAAGTTCCACGCGCGCCATATAAGGAATAGGCCCAAGATTTGGGTTACGCACAACATCAAGGTTCGTAAACCCAGCTAAACCAAGAGCTTCCGAGTCCCCCCGCCCCCCAGCCGACTCCTCGTCATAAATGGCATCAAGCTCATATTTAGGGTTCGCGATCACCTTATAACCCATAAAAAGCGTCCCAACTAGCGAGGTTTTATACTCCCCACGAGCAAGAAACGAGTTGGTCCCCTCATAAGGCGAATGGAACCCCGGATGCCCCTGAAAGATAATGTTCGCCTGCCCGGAGAGCAGGTAACGAGAGGCGTCATTGTGCGGGAAGATGTTGAGATTATCTTGTGCCGTAGTGGGCGCGGCGGAGTCGGCTGAAGGTGTTTGCTGCGCAGAGAGCGGTGCCGCCAACAGGCAGAGGATCAGTGCGACTCGAGCGGATTTGGAGAGGGCGTGGAGCATCATTTGGCTGAAAAGGTAGTCAGATAGAACTTTAGCGAAGGATTGTGACTAGAGGATGAGATGCCCGCCATGGAAGAAGCGTCCGCATGACGGGCTGTGCTATTTCAGGTTCGTCGAGTGCTTGGTCGCCAGCGGGAATGCGCGACCAGATGCCGGCAATCGGGCAGCGCTCGTCGCCGGTCTCTACAAACGCGCGATGGAGAGAGATTGGCCGTGTGCGCTGAGTTGATACTGCTACGGACTCCGATTTACGGCGGAGGATTGAGAAGAGGGTGGTCATAGGATGCTCCTTTCTGCGCCGTGGCGCTGAATGTAGTATTGGTAGTATACCCCGGTAGGGTATAAGATTTCCGTAAAGGACGTTGAAAAGAATCGGGGTTGCATGGAACGCGAACGTCTAAAGTTGCTGAATCGGGTGAAGCGGATCCGCGGTCAGATTGACGCGGTGGAACGAGCGCTCTCGGCTGAGGATGAGTGTCCGGATGTGCTGATGCAGCTTGCAGCGGTGCGTGGGGGCATCAATAGCTTGATGGCCGAGGTGATGGAAGACCACATCCGGCTGCATTTGGTGGGTAAAGGCAAAGAGGCGATAGCGCCAGATATTGCGGAGGATTTGATCGACCTGGTGCGGGCGTATTTGAAATAAAGCGAGGCTGGCTGGTTGCTTGACTGTGCGTTAACCAAGTAGTAATTTGGTTCTCAACACGGGAAAGGAGGATGGTCCAAGCCTATGAAAATTGATTGTTCCAGTTATTGCTTTACAACACGTGAGGTGACTGAGGCTTAGAGCATTCGTTGCTCTAGACCTGGAGTTGCAGGCAAACACAGCAATCCTCCGAGGCCCATCCGAGAACGGATGCCTCAAGTCAATCCCACCAGATCACCGCATAACGGCTCGTCCCATCATGGGGCGGGCCGTTTGTGTTTGGAAGTGCAGGGATTAGGATTAAGACTATGGCTGATGATCTGGTAATTGCGGGGCGACGGTTTACGTCGCGTTTGATTGTGGGGACAGGGAAGTACAAGGATGGCGCGGAAACCAGGGCGGCCATTGAGGCCTCCGGCGCGGAGATGGTGACCGTTGCAGTGAGGCGGGTGGAATTGGATCGCTCGAAGGAGTCGCTGCTGGATTTTATCGATCCGAAGAAGTATTTTCTGCTTCCAAATACCGCCGGATGTTTTACGGCCGAAGAGGCGATTCGGGCGGCGCGGTTGGGGCGTGAGGTGGGGCTTTCGGACTGGGTGAAGATTGAGGTGATTGGGGATACGGCGACGCTATACCCGGATGTTCAAGCCACGGTTGAAGCTACCCGCGTGCTGGTCAAGGAAGGGTTTACGGTACTGCCCTATACGACTGATGACATTGTGTTTGCGAAGCGTCTGATCGACGTTGGAGCGGCCGCTGTGATGCCGCTGGGTGCTCCGATTGGGACGGGTTTGGGGATTGCGAACACGTACACGTTACGGATGATGCGGGAGCTGATCACCGAAGTTCCGCTGATTGTGGATGCCGGCCTGGGCACGGCTTCGGATGCGGCGTTGGCGATGGAGATGGGCTTCGATGCGGTGCTGCTGAATACGGCGATGGCAGCGTCGAAAGACCCTGTGCTGATGTCTTCTGCGATGAAGAAGGGCGTTGAAGCGGGGCGCGAGGCGTTTTTGGCAGGCCGGATGGGAAAGAAGCTGTATGCGACGGCCAGCTCGCCGTTGGAGGGGATCTCGCGCTAGTTCATGGTGGAATATTTTTGCCTGCTGGGCAAGTTAGAGATGCATAATGTTCCGATGCCCCGACGCGATAACTGGTTGATCTTCTTGAAAGCCTTGATGTGGCTTGGACTTGTTCAAGGAATAATCTGGGCGCTACTTACACTGTCGTTTGCCACTCACACGCTTATTTATATTGGGCGATCTGTTACAACCACTGGCACAGTTGTCGAACTCCATGAGAATCATGACGATGATGTCGGTGTGACGTATGCTCCAGTTTTTACTTTCGTGCTGAAAAATGGGAGCACCCAGACCATCACTTCAAACGCGGGGACGAATCCGCCGGCATTTGAAGTTGGAGATAAAATCTCTGTCCGCTATGAGCCGGGCGATCCCTCTGATGCTGCAATCAATAGCATTTGGCAAACTTGGGCGTTTTCCGTTGGGTTCGGAATTGCGAGCGTCGTAATGACCCTGTTCGGATTATTCTTTCGCTGGTGCGTTGCGAGGCGTAAGGCACGCCCTCGCAAGCTCCAGAAGATTCAATCGCTCGAGCAAATATGAAGACGGCTTGGCTAGTCGAGGGTGTACATGGCCAGTCCAGAAAGCAGTTTGGGGTAGAAGTCGGTGGACTTCTGGGGCATGACTTCTAGATTGAGGGAGATGTCCTTCATCTGGTCCAGTGTTACGGGCTTGATGAGGAAAGCTACATCGGCTTTGCCGGAGCGGACTTCGGCGAGCGCGTCGGAGGCTTCGCGGAGGTAGCTGACGTTGGTGCCGGCGCGGACGGTGGCTTCGTCCAGGTTTAGAACCTTTTCGAGGATTACTTTGTGAAGCTGTGTGACATCGAGCTGCTGCTGGCGCTCGCTCAGGCCAGCCAGCAGGGGCTTGATGGCTTCCGGCTTGGGTGTGAGGAGGAAGTCGGCGTCTTTGGTGGCGGCGATGAAGGCGATGCCGTCTGTGGAGTTGAGTTTCTTGAGGAGTTCGGTTTCGGTGGGCTTGCCGAGGATGGGCTCGACGGTGAAGTACGCTTCGGCTTTCTTTGCGAAATCTTCGGCGGTGAAGTTGGGGAGATTGAAGGCTACGCGGTGGGTGGGGAGGATTGTGATTCCGGGGGCTTCGATGTTGACGAAGGTCATCATCATGGCGGCCTCGGGGAATGCTGGGGTGGGCAGACCGGTTGTGGTTGCGGCAGGAGCTTTGGGGTCCAGGCCTAGCTCGGCGGCGCGCTCCTGCATGTAGGTGGTGGAGGTTTCGTAGCGGTGGTGGCCGTCGGCGATGAGGAGCCATTTGTCGTCCATGGCGGCGAGGACGCGGGTGATGAGCTCGGGGTTGGTAAGCTTCCAAACGCGGTGGAGGACGTTGTACTCGTCGACGATCTCCAACTCTGGAGCTGCGCCGGACTCGAAGATGGCTTGTTCGGCGGTAAAGGTTGGGTCGGAGTAGAGCATGTAGATCTGCTCGCAGTAGGCGCGTGTGGCCTTGAAGAGGGCGAGGCGGTCGGACTTGTGCTTGGGGAAGGTCTGCTCGTGGCGGTAGACGACGCGATCGGCGTAATCGTAGAGATGGCCAAGACCGATAAAGCCACGGCGCTCGCGGACCTCTTCGGTTCCAGGAACGGTGTAGGTCTGCGAGTAGCCGAA
>Ga0302313_10003365_pt1 | contig 10559 bp, 13 predicted proteins | sample III_Palsa_N2_2_FD_200454 | JGI IMG/M metagenome (GOLD analysis project Ga0302313, IMG submission 200454) | Peat permafrost microbial communities from Stordalen Mire near Abisko, Sweden - III_Palsa_N2_2 | ecosystem: Environmental > Terrestrial > Soil > Palsa > Peat permafrost | place: Sweden...
GACCGCATCCTGGAGGTCCCGAGCGCGTGAACGTCCGCTCTGGCTGAAGACTAGGGTCGGTCGGAAGGGACGATGGCAGGGTCGGCGGCGCCCTGGGCGAGAGCGCTGGCAACCTGTTTGATGGTCCGGTTCATGATCACCTGCCAGAACCACCCCGTGCCAAAGTACTTTGGTCTGAACCGCGAGCGCCAAAGGATAAGGGTGCCTCCGCTGGGCGTCGGTTCAAGGTCGACGTCGGCGTGGTAGTCGAGCATCGGCAGGCCCCGGACAAGTTCGTAGCTCAGGCGCCGGTTCGGAATGAGCTCAATGATCTTCTCGTGCGCTTCGGAGTACCTTGTCCTGAACACCCGGATGCTGCCCACGCCCGTGAGTTCCTCGTCGCCCGGACGCTCGATTTCGTGGGAATCGAAAATGGTCCACTTCGGCCAGGTCGAGCCGTCCTTGAGCAGGGCGTAGACCCGCGACGGGTCGGCGGTGCTGGTTGCCTCGGCTTGCACCTCGATCAACCGCATTCGATTTCTCCGTCTCGCAGGCTATTGCCTCTACAATCATGTTCCAGGTCGCTGTAGATGCCGATCATTTCCGCCGAGCTTGTATTGGTTGTGTGGGTGTTGTCAGACTAAATCGACCTGGTCGACTTCCACCTTCCGCTGCCTTGGTTTTCGGGCAGCGGCCATCGCTCTTCCTTGAAACATGAGGGAGATCGCGGGCACCAGGTGCGTTCAGTATGCGACCGCGCGGCTAAGAAATGTGAAATTCGACACCGGGTGCATTTGGTCTGACAACACCGGACATTGACGTATTCCGACCCCGCGGGCGATCACTGACGGCCAAGCGACGACCGAACTTCACCGCGCACATTTCGCCGTAAGAGATCATGAAGCTGCTTCTCACATCCGCCGGTATCAAGAACCCGAGCATCGAGAACGCGCTAGTCGGCCTGCTGGGCAAGCCGATCGCCGAGTGCAACGCCCTCTGCATTCCCACGGCGGGATATGGGCACCCCCAGGGCAGTCCTGGCGGGGCTTACCGGTTCATCACCGGCAGGTCCACCACACCCATGTGCGAGTTGGGCTGGAAGTCCCTTGGCGTGCTGGAGTTAACCGCCCTGCCCAGCATCGGCGAAGACCGTTGGGTCCCCTGGGTCCGGCAGACAGACGTCCTGCTCGTCAACGGCGGCGACGCGCTATACCTGAACCATTGGATGCGGCAGTCGGGGCTAGCGGACGTATTGCCGTCGTTGCCCAACCTGGTCTGGGCGGGACTGAGCGCCGGCAGCATGGTGATGAGCCCGCGCATCGGCGAGGACTTCGTTGGCTGGGAGCCGCCGGGCGTTGGCGACAGCGCACTGGGATGGGTCGATTTTTCGATCTTTCCGCACCTGGATCACCCGGCCCTGCCGGAGAACACCATGGCCGACGCGGAACGATGGGCGGCCGGGCTCGCCAATCCGGCCTATGCGATCTGTGACGACACCGCCATCAAGGTGGTGGACGGCGCCGCCGAAGTCATCTCCGAGGGCCACTGGAAGTTGTTCGCCGCCTGATGCCGCTGGCCGCTGGGATGGCGGGGGCGCCCAACGCGGCTCTGGTTGCCCGGCAGCTAGCCGCGCACACGGCCTCTTTCGGTCGAAAGCGGACGCTGGCGTGCAGCAGGAAACGGACGCTCACCGATTTCGTCGTAACTCCCAATATGCGGCGGCCGGGATGTTCTAGTCAGGTTGTGGAGTCGAGTTCGAATTTGGGTCCGTGTCGAAAAAATATATATAAATCAGCTACTTGGCGTGGCGGTGCTGACAGTCTAACGCTAACTTATCTCCGGTTGGCCGGCCTGCGATGGCCAGGGCCGAGGAGAGACCATGAATCCGATATCCTTCAAGCGCCACCGGTTTCCGCCGGACGTGATCCGCTATGCGGTTTGGCCCTATTTCCGGTTCACCCTCAGCGTCCGGGACGTGGAGGAGCTGCTGGCCGAGCGAGGGATAGAGGTCAGCAGGGAGGCGATCCGTTGCTGGACGATCAAGTTCGGTCCGCTCTTCGCCGCCAACCTGCGCCGGCGCCGGTGCGCGCCGACTGGCCGCTGGCATCTGGATGAGATTGTGGTGGAGATCGGCGGAAGACGAATGTGGCTGTGGCGCGCGGTCGACGATGAAGGCGAGGTGCTGGACATGCTCGTCCAGAAGCGCCGCAACAAGCATGCGGCGCTGAAGCTTCTGAGGAAATTGTTGAAGAACCAAGGGATCCATCCGGAGACGATCACCACGGATAAGCTTGCATCCTACCGCGCCGCGGCCTGGGATCTCGGTCTGACCGATCGGCACCGAGCCGGCGGCATGCGGGGCCAACAACCGCGCTGAGAACAGCCACCTCACCATCCGACGACGAGAGCGAAAGCAGCAGAAGTTCAAATCGCAGGGCTCAGCCCAGAGGTTCCTCGCCACCCACGCCGCCGTCTACAACACCTTCAATACTCAGCCTCACCTGATCCGCCGACCCGTCCTGCGCCAGTTCCGAGCCGCGGCCCATCAGGCATGGGCGGAAGCAACGGTCGCCGCCTGATCACTGGGAGGGGATGGGGTTTTTGTGGCCTCAGGCGGTTAAGTTGTCAGTTCCCCTCGGTGACCGTCGTGGCGATCAGGTGGTTGTGTTTCTGAATTTCTGGCACACATTGGCGTTTTCAGCGGTCATGAAGCGGCTTTATGACCGCCGTAACAGACATGAACGGTCACTATGAGCTTGCGTCCGCGGTCCTATTCCCGACCCACCCTGGAAGCCTTGCGGCTCCTGGGCGCTCAGGTGCGCCTGGCGCGAAAGCAACGCAGGATGACAGAGACCGAACTGGCGGAGCGGGTGGGCGTCGCTCGAAGCACATTGCAACTCATCGAGAAGGGTGACCCCAAGGTCGAGATCGGCCTGGCGTTCGAAGCGGCGACCCTGGTCGGGGTCGGCCTGTTCGAGCCTGAAGCCTCGACGCTCGCCCCGCGGATCGAGCGGCTGATGGACAAGATCGCCCTCTTGCCCCATTCCATCCGGCGCTCACCCGTGGCGGTCAAGGATGACTTCTGATCTCTCGCCGCCGCCAGGCGAAGCGTTCGTCTGGATCTGGCTGCCGGGGGCGACCGAGCCGGTCGTTGCTGGCCGGATTGCGCGGGCGGGGCCGATCTACCTGTTCAACTACGGCTAGTCCTATCTTCAGTTGAAGGGCGCGATCCCGATCTATCTCCCGGAGCTTCCGCTACGGCGGGGCGTGATCGCACCCGAGTCGCCGCTGACCGTAGCCAGCTGCCTGCGCGACAGAGCGCCGGACGCGTGGGGGCGGCGGGTCATCATCGCTAGGAGTAGTTCGAACAGAGTATTTATGTTCTTGTTATGTTCTGGTATGCTCCGCGCGTGGAAGCCGAATCCTGGGTCTACATTCTCGCCACCCGGCGGAACGGGACGCTCTACACGGGCGTCACGACCGACTTGATACGCCGCGTCTGGGAGCACCGAGACGGTGTCACTCCGGGCTTCACCAGCAGATACGGCGTCAAACGCCTCGTCTGGCACGAGGTCCATGGCGACGTGCGTGTCGCCATCGCCCGCGAGAAGGCCATCAAGCGTTGGCGGCGCGCCTGGAAGCTGGCGCTGATCGAAGCCGATAATCCTCAATGGCTCGATCTCTATAAAACCATGAACGGCGGCCCGGTCGTGCTTGCTCCGACCAATTGGATCATCCCCAAACACGTCATCCCGGACGAAGGTCAGCGGAGCTGACCGAAGATCCGGGACCTAGGGGATCAAGCGCCGGCGAACGGAGCGTCCGTCTCGCAGCGTCCACAATCGTGACGTGCGCCCCCTGGGTCCCGGACAGCCGGCCCCGCCGTCTTCCGGGATGACGCGATGTTGGTAGCGATCGTTCCAATCAACGCGCGCCGACCCGACCCGCCGTGACGACCCAGTCCGCGCCTTGCCGGAAGAAGGCCTTGCGCCGTTCGCCGAGCTCGGCCAGCGCCAAGGTCGCGGCGAACACCAGGCCAACGGCGAGGAGGCCCTCGGCCGGATGTTTGCGAACGCCGGGGAAGCATGCCTCGGTCGCCGCCAGCAGCGGCAGGTGCGCCAGGTAAAGTGTGAAGCTTCCGCCCGCCAGCCAGCGCAGCGCCTTCGCGAACCCAGGCTTCCAGATCGATCGGTCGCCGGTGGCCAGGTCGAAGCCGATGATGCTGGCCGCCACCAGAACGCCCACCGCGGAGAAGTAAGCCGCGCCGCAGGCGAGGTCGGCCATCGACTGGGGGGCGAACATCGGCGCCCGGTCGCGGCCCAGGAGGATGTATTTCAGGACGAGGTAACCCGCGAGACTTGCCGCGACGACGAGGCCGCCCGCCCAGGGCCGCGCCGCAGGCTTTGTGGCGGCTCGGCGGCGAATGACGTCATAGGTCGCCACACCGAGCAGCCAGAGCGGCAGGTAGGCGAGAATTTTGGGGCCGGCAACGAAGGCCCAGAGCAGCATCCAGACGTATTTCAATGGCCCCCGGATGTACATCGCCAGCCCGAACGCCAGGTAGTAGAGCGCCTCGAATCCCAAGGACCAGTAGGGCTCATCCGATCCGACGATGGCGTGGCGCAGCCAGATCTCGTTGGTGAAGGTCAGATAGGCGACAAACTCCGAGAAGCCGGTTGTCGGATTGAAAAACAGCTGACCGCGATAGACGCTCGGATCGGCCCGGGTCCCAATCCAGTCGGCCGCCAGGGTCACGGCGATGGCCACCAGGGCGACCGAATAGAGCCGCGCCATGCGAGCAGAGGCGTAGGCGCGCCAATCGGCCTCCTTGGTTTCGGAGACGTACCGGATAACGAAGCCGGAGATAACAAAGAATATCGCTACGCACTCGGCGCCATTGTCAATCAACGGACGAGGAAGCCAGGGCAGTAGGAACTTTTGAGCATGAAAAACGAATACCCCGACCGCGGCCAAGAACCGGATCAGATCGAGATAGACTGAAAGGTTGGTCTTCATCGGCCCTGCTGAGAGATTTGGCTTAGGTTATGCTGACGAAGTGCCTCACCTATATCCCTCCGGGCCAGACCATCGTTTGAGATAGAATACCGGTAGGAAGCGATGCTTCATGGCGACGTAGCCTCAAGGGCTCGTCGCGTTGTTCATTCGATCGGCGCACCCTCGCCGGAAAGCCGGTGAGTAGTTGGGACAAGCGCCCGACCCCTCACCCTTATGGTGATCCGCCCAAACTTCGCCCGCCGCCGCCTCGTCGTCGGCGAGATCTTGATCTCCCGCATCGTCGACAGTCAGGGCGGGACGGTGCGTCTCGCCGCTAACGATTGCCCGCGCCGCCTGCGCGCCAGGGGCCTCGGTCCTATGCACCATACGAATGATGACCACCGCCATGGCCAGGAGACAGGCCACGATGGTCAGCCAGCGGGCCAGAACAACCCTGCGGGCAGGCGTCACCCCAAGACTGCTCTGGAACTCCGTCTCAATCGAAAGCCACCCTTAGGCCCGTGCACTGTGTGTAGGCCTAGGGTGGCGTCGATCTGAGTCCGCCTACTTGTGGCAGACCTTGTCCATGGCGATGCAGGATTTGCCGCAGGGCTTGCCCTTCTTGCAGTGAGGCGCGCCGCCGGTCGCAGCGGCCATCGGTGAGGTCGTGGTCTTGTGACCGAAGAGGCCGCCAGCTGGCGCCGCTGGGATCGCAGCGACCGATGCGCACTTGGCAAAGTGACCGTGCTTATCCCTACAGGTTCCAGGTCCGGCCTTGTTGGACGCCGGTGTCATCGGTGCGGCGGCAGGCGCCGGGCATTTGGTGAAATGGCCCTTATCGTCCTTGCACGCCTTCGCCTCAGCGACCGACGTGAACGCCATGGCCGCGATCGCGGCCAGAATCAGAGTTTTGCGCATAGGAAGCCCTTCCCAATGAATGACGGACCTTCGCGCAACCCGAACGGACGCGCAAGGTGGTCGCCAAACCGTGAGTTGCGGCATCCGCAAAGCTTCCGTACCTTCGAAAGTCCTGGGGAGTCTCCCTCCATTTATGAACGCATGGGGTTCTCTCTGGTGCTGCTCTTAATGGAGCGGACACTTGGCCCGGCTTCGGCCGGGCCGTTTCTTTTTTGGGAGCGCGCACCCGTGCGCCCGCTCATGCGATGCATCGAGGACCGTTCACGTCGGCTCAGATCACCGACCGCTTGCTTGAGCGCGTCAGCTTCGCACCGATGACCCCACGCGCATTGTAAACCGCCAACGCATCGGAGCGGCGCTGATCTCCCTGCGCTCCTAGAAGGATCGCCCGGGACGGAAGAGTGCGGCGAGGATGGGCTTAAGGGGCGGTCGAGGGCTTAGACAGCGCGACGGTTTGCCACGCCCGTAGGAGCCCTGTGCGACAATATTTCCATTGTGAAATGTTCTGTGACCGAACTAGGGTTGATTCATCTGATCCGGCGGAAACCGCGCTCGGGTCAGAAGGTTTCTTGGTCAGAGCCTTACCCAGGGCGGCCCGGCTTCGGTCGGGCCGTTTCCTTTTGGGTCACAGAAGCGCCGGGAGTCCCTAAATGCTGGCGCTCATCGAAGACGCTTACCCCTGTGAGACGCACCGCATGGGTAGTTGGATGCCCTAAGGCGCCCTCTGTCGAGCCCGGAACGGCTTTTCAACGTAGCGGAAGGAGAGCGCGGCCAGGCCGATAGAGGCGGCGATGGTGAGCCAGGGGGAGCCGGGCAGTTTCATCAGCAGACGCCACATCGGGATGTGCCAGAGATACATGCCGTAGGAAATCAGGCCGAGAGCGACCAGCGGTTTCCAGGCGAGGAACGCCGGCGGCGTGGCGATGACCAGCGCCGCGCCGATTTCCGCAACGGGGATTTCCCACGCGCTCGCAGCGATGCTGCCGTGGATCACCGGCGGCCCCGCACGAACGAGGAAGGTCACAGCGATCAGCCCCAGACCGAGCCATCCGGCCAAGGCGGGGACCTTGATAGGACGCAAGGCCATCGCCGAGCCCAGCAGCAGCCCTGAGGCGTGCAGCGGCGAAAAGTAGGGCAGGTCGAAATCGCCCGACAAGAAGAGCGCCGCGCGAAGGATGTTCAGAACCGCCCAGCCGGCGACCATCCAGGCTGCGGCTCGCGCTTGGCCTGCGCGGACCGCGGCTATCATCACGAACGGCCAGACGAGGTAGAACTGTTCCTCAATGGCCAGGGACCAGGTGTGCGACAGCGGGCCGACGGTCGAGCCAGCCGCCTGTTGGAAGTCCGTAGTGTAGCTCGCCGCAAAGCCCATCCCGGGCGATACGGGCGCCATCCCGTGCGCCAAGTTTACCGTGACCATCACGAGGAGCAGGAAGAGGAGCGCCGGCGTGAGCCGGCGTAACCGGCGCAGCCAGAAGGCTCCGCGGTCAATCGAGCCCGTGGCGCCCACTTCGCGCGCCAGTATTCCTGTGATCAACCATCCTGAGAGGACAAAGAACACGTCGACGCCCGCACTGCCGCCCGGTGTTAGTTCTGTATGAAAGAGCAAGACAGCTGTGACCGCGACAGCGCGCAGACCGTCGAGGCGGGGGTCGTAAGAAGTCGAAAGCTGGCCCCCGGGCCCGCTCACCGTTTGCTCGCCGCCTCAACGCGTCGTGACGTATTGGCGCCGATGCCGGAGAGGGCGGCGTGTTCGCCCTTGGCCTGAATCAGACTGACGTGTGCGGTCATCGACTCGGATGTGTAGCATGGGTAGGCGCGGAGGCGGCGCAGACGAACAATCGTACTCCCATGCGCACGCCTCGTTCTCGCCATCCCGTAGACGCGCGATGCGACCTCTAGAACTGGCGACCCGCCATCCCTCGCGCTCAGAGGAGGATGGCAACATTCGATCTCAGCGGGTGCGAGGGGGCGCATTACAATTCCCGCGGCGCCGTTGTCGGCTCGCATGATAGCCGGCGCGCTCGCCTCTGGTCCCGCTGGGGACCAACCACTAGACGTCTAAGACCGGCGCAGGAACGGAGCGGGCGTGAGCCACCCAACTTGCCAGAACCGCATAGCGACCAACGACCTCCAAATTGGGGTCAAGTGTCATACCGCGATCTCGCGCAGGTGGTTTGGCGCACGATCAACGCCCACGCGCCTACGCAGGCTCTCGCGTCCAGCGGAAGTCACTGTCTGTCACCCACATTTTGTGAAGGATCACCGCGAGCCGCCGTGCGGTCGCGATCAGGGCTTTCATATATCCTCGGCGCGCACAGATCTGCTCGGCCCATTGCTTGAGCCAGGACGCTTTCGTGTGCCGTCTCAGCAGGGTTCTCGCCGCCAGGACAAGGGCGGTGCGTGCGGCGGCGTCCCCACGTTTTGAGATGCGACCTTTGCGATCCCGCTTCCCCGACTGCTTAGCTTCGGGTGTCAGGCCAAGGTGAGCCGCCACGTCGCTTGACCGGCGAAATCGCAGCGGCTCGTCCAGCGCCGAGCGATAGGTGAGCGCGATGATGGGTCCAACACCCGGCGCGGTCATCAAACGTCGGCATACGGGGTCGTCGTTCGCCAGCGCCTTGACCCGCTGTTCGAGAGATTCGATCTCGCTAACCAGCAGTTTCCAGACCGAGAACAGCGACTCCACGCAACCAGCCAGAAAGGCGTCTGCGCTCAGGAGTTTTCTCAGGCGTCGCTCGAACGTCGCGCGCGAGCCGGACGCCTGCTTATAGCCGAACACGAGGAGCGTCCCGCCGATCGCGTTTTCCACCGCAACGAGCTGATTGCGAAGAAGCTTCCGGACCGTGAGCAAAGATCGGACCTGTTGGGCGTGCACCGTCTTTATGTGAACGGTCTTATAGATGCGCGCGCGCATGACTTCGGCGATCCCTCGTGCGTCGTTCCGGTCGGTTTTGTTTGACCTCGCCGCCTTTAGGACGGCGCTAGAGTGCCGGGTCTCGATGCAGATGATGGGCAAGCCCGCACGGGCGAGGCCGGCGTAAAGCCACGGCGCGAGGGACCAGGATTCCATCCCCACCCTGGCATAGCGCCGGCCCTCGCCGCGCAGGAACCCAACGATAGCCTTGGGATCGCTCTCGACGACACCCTCCTTGAGGATCGTCCGCGTCTCGTCGATGACGCAAATGTTCGTGGTGCGCTTGGAAGCATCTAGTCCGACATAGCAAGGCATGTTTCCTCTCCCTTGATAGTCGGTTCGAAATCGAACCGGGAAAGGAGATAGCGCTGCGCGGCCGGCGATATTAGTCCTGCGCCAGCGACGAGGAAGAGGCTAGCTGAACCATGAGTGTGATCAGATCCTGGCTCATCGGCGCATCACTGTTGGGGCTCGCCTGCGCACCCGCTCGTGCGTTGGCGTGGGATTCCGAGGGTCACCGCATCATCGCCCATCTCGCCTATGAGCGCCTGACGCCTGTCGTCCGGGCTGCTGTCGACGCCCTCATCTCCCACGCATCCGAAGAGGGGACGCCAAGCTGCCCGGTGGGGTCGCTGGAGGACGCTTCGACCTGGCCCGACTGCATCCGGCCGCTGCATGACCGGTTCAGCTATCTGGCGGTCATGCACTATGAGGATGTCCCGCTCTGCGGCGCCGCGCCCAAGACGTCATATTGCCCCGACGGCAAGTGCGTCACCGATGAGACGCGCCGCGCGATCGCCATCCTCAAGGATCGCCACCGGTCCACGGTCGAGCGCCTACAGGCCTTGGAGGAGGTCGCACACTTCATCGGCGACATCCATCAGCCCCTGCACGCTGCCGACAACAACGATCGGGGCGGCAACGAGGTCCGCGTCGAGGTCGAAGGCCACGAGAGCAACCTGCATCACGTCTGGGACACCGAAGTGCTCGAAAACGCGGTCGGGACGGATGAGACACACGCCGAGGCCGCCCTCCGCCCGCTGATCGCCGCCAAAGCGTCGACTTGGCGCGCTGGCGAAGTCGACAGCTGGCTCGCCGAGAGCCACCACATTGCGGTGACCTATGTCTATCCAAGGCTCGCCCAGCCGCCAAAGTGCGGCGCGCCCGCGCCCGCCCAGACGATCAGCCAAGCCTATCTCGATGACGCCGCGCCGATCGTGCGGGTGCAGTTAGCGCGAGCCGCGGTCAGATTGGCGCGCGTGCTCAATGAGGCGCTCAGCTAGCGCATCGGAGCCCCTAGAGTCCCCGTGTATGCCGCGGCCATTGCAGCGGCGACGAGGCGCACGAAGTTGCGGATCGCAACTTTGTCGTTGACACGACCAGTCATTGATTGCATTATGTAATCATTCACGGGGCCTGAGCAGCGGATCTGGCCCGCCCCAATAAATCTGAGATTGCAAAATAGGAGAGTCCACATGCCCGAGCACACCCACCCCGACCGAGATCCGTCCAACGCCCTAACGGTGAGGCTCGGGCGATGGTTTGAGGCGCGCGCCAGCGGCTGGGGCGTTTTGGCCATTCCGTTATTGGCGGTCGCGCTTCTAGTGGCCGCGGCCGCGCATGTCTTGCCGGTCTAGGAGAGGTTGCGCTCGAAAAGCAGGTCCTCGACGTTGCGCAGCGACAGCGGGAACTTCACGTACATATTCACCACCAGGCGGATGATCTCGGACGAGGAGTTGAAGTAGCAGAA
>Ga0302313_10003366_pt1 | contig 10559 bp, 17 predicted proteins | sample III_Palsa_N2_2_FD_200454 | JGI IMG/M metagenome (GOLD analysis project Ga0302313, IMG submission 200454) | Peat permafrost microbial communities from Stordalen Mire near Abisko, Sweden - III_Palsa_N2_2 | ecosystem: Environmental > Terrestrial > Soil > Palsa > Peat permafrost | place: Sweden...
ACCCTCGCGGTTGTCCAGATTTGGCCGAGTAGCTCAGTTGGTAGAGCAGGGGATTGAAAATCCCCGTGTCGGCGGTTCGATTCCGTCCTCGGCCACCATGCGTAAACGATTGCCCCGCCTAGGTTTTAGCCTTGCGGGGCTTTTTATTTGCGGCCCTATCAAAAAGTTCGGGGTAGCACCGGGGTAGCAGCTAGCGCTCTTTGAGCCGTGTTCGAGGCTGGTTCTGACTAGATCGAGTCGGCTGCATACTGCGGTCTTCGAATTAACCTCCGGTACCGTCCATGAGCATTCCCGCATGCCCCGCATCCGTTGATCTAACTGCCTGGGGCTCGCTCGTGATCGCACTGTGTGCCTTGGTGCTATCCGTTCAACAGGGAATGGCCTCGCGCAAACACGCCCGGATGTCAGTTCGGCCTAAGCTGGATTGGACGGCCATGCAGTTTTTCGGTAAACCCGTCGGCCTTAACCTCAAAAACAACGGGCTAGGTCCTGCCGTGATTACCGCAATGACAGTCACGTTTCATGGAAAGGAATATCCCGTAGATGAAGACGGTACGACGCCCGGACTCCACGCTGCGCTGACAAAGACGGGTTGCCACATAGAAGTGCATTTCGCGGGGACTGATTCGAGCGTGTCCGCCGGCCAAGAGATTGACCTATTCCTATTTCACCGCTCCACCGTAAGCGTAGCGGACCACAACGCAGCAGTCACGGCGATGCAGCACATAGGCTTTCGCTGCCAGTACAAGTCGATGTATGGCGACAGCTTCGAGATAAGGCGTCGTGAAGGTCTCGGAGTGGAAGGCGCAGATGTTTGAATGACCATCCGGCGTGGCTCGAAGGTCACGCCTACTCGATAAGGGAGTGCCGTGTGGGCCGACCAGCCAAACAGTTTTTCTCGGTCATCGTTCGACCCACCTGCAACGACTTCTTCGCTGCGCCATTGAGCGTGCGCTTTGGCTTGATGTCTGCGATCGCTCTCAACCATCTGTCGACTATGTCGCCATGGAAGACTACTTAGGGGCACGCACGCGCAAAGCAATGAACGAGCGTTTAGACGAAGTGCGTGGTGCCATCCGGATGAAATGTGCTGCTGTTGAGACCGTCCGCGACATTGCGGATGTAACGAAGCATTCGATGCTTGCCGTTCCACCCAACAGGGAACGCTCGATCCTCAGCGTAGAAAAGGTCACTCGCACTCCCGGCCTCTTTGACGCGCCGTGGGGCCATGGCTACACCTACGAAGCCCAGTCCCTGTATTTCGAGAACGTAGACGGAACGAAGGTCTCGGTGATGCATCCAATTCGCACCGTATTCGACATGTGGGAAGCTGAACTTTTCGGTCCGCAATCCAGCTAGTTAGACGTGCATGCGCTCGCCGGCTTTGTCGCGGGCGTCACCGTGGGCCTGTTCCGGAAATTTTTCCGGAACTGACCGACCAGCGTTATTGTTCTGCGACGCCAGTTGCCTAGCCTTGGCCTGCGCCTTTTCATACGCCAGAAACCCAGCCGCAATCAGCGAGCGCTGCGACTGGTTGAGGCTGCGGTGAACGCAAAAAAAACCCCGCCGAAGCGGGGTTCTATTTTGGCTCACGCCAGTTGTTTAAGAGGCTAAGGCCGCACCACTCGCGCGCTCCAACATCCCTGCGAGGTGCGCATTGATGATGTCCATTTCGTCACAAGCCAGTTGCAGCAGCATGATCACATCCTGACGGGACTGCGGCGCGCCTAGCGACTTCAGCTGTATGCCCATGTCGATGATGTTCATGATCTTCTCCTTTACTCCCTCTTGGTTAGTACTGTCTCTGACTACTGAGCTTACGGATGCAACTCTCGTACTCTTCTTGATCACTATTCTTCAGCGAAGCATGTGTACGCTCGATGAGGTGAACGCTTTGCCTACAATTGATGAGAAGGTTGTTGCCTTCCTCTCTATCGAGATACGGGCTGTCAATCACCAAATCAAGGATCGTTAACACAGCTTTCGCCTGCGCAACGATTACATCAATACTTGGATCTGCATACCCAAGTGGCCGTTGAGGCTTTCCATCTGACGTTGAAACAAGCTGGGTGCCGCCGAGCGTTCGATCGAGAGTGGCACAGAGCTGTCGATGATCTGGCCGCGCCTTTGGGCCTGACAAAACTCGCTAGCGCAGACACTCGCCAAAGTCCCTCGCGCAAGCACGTAAGCGAAGTAGCTGTTCATGGCGCTAACTCGACCCTCACATGTGTTCGATGGGCATGACGCGGCGACGCGTGCGCTCACGTAATGAGCACTCACGCATGGTATCCGCCAGCCCTTCCAGGCCCGGTATCCCATACAGATTGACCGAAGCCATCCCCTCATCGGACGAGTGCATGTGCACCTGGCATAGGCCAAGCACCCGCATACCAAACGGCTTCAGCAGGTCAAAGTGATCGACACGGAACAGTTCAAGATTGTCCTGCGTCTTGGAGAAAATCCCGCGCTCAAAGCGCACACGTTGTGTGGTGATCGTGAACGTGGTGGACAGACTACGCAGCCAGTAGACAACCAACGCGATGCCAAGCGTGATGATCACAAAGAAGTACTGGCTAAAGGTGTAGATCACTTTGGGGTGACCCGAGAAAAGCGTCTTTTCGACCGCAGTTTCCTTGGATGCCACATAAGCATCCAGATCCGTACCGCAGTATCGGCATTTGTGGGCAGCGGCCTGGATCACCTCACCGCATGCGGGACACACCTTCATTCCCTCTTCCATCGTTTCCGCCTGTTTTAACCCTGGTGTGCGCAGACTACCTCTTCGTGCCTCGGCCACCATGTTCATGGGTAGATCCAAAGATGTAGTCCGCTGATCGATTTCTCGATCAGCGGGCTATTCGCTTCCGGTCGTGAGCTCGATTGCGGCTAACGCTGCACCCTGATCCATTCAAGACAAGTCACAGGGTGTCCAATCCGGGAACTCGCGCCAGCGATCCTCAGTGGTGTCTGTCGTCGCCACCACTTACATGGCCGCGCCCATCACGCATTTCATTTCCCCTGAAATTCGCAATCCGGCCGGGGCGCTGTGTCGCCGTGGGTCTTTCGCCACGATTCGGCATGCGGCCTCTATAGCCGCGCTGCGCATCAAAACGGTTATCTACGTGACCGCGAAAATCGTGACGCCCGCGAAACCATGGACCCGCGCCAATGAAGACGCCTCCCGTAAACCATTCCGGGCCATAGTAACCGTAGGGAGCGCAGGGATACGGACTGTAGTCGTAGTAACCATAAGGGCACTCGGGAGCGACACCGATGCCGACGACGACTTGAGCCTCCACTTTGGGAGCGGTTGCGGCAAAACAGGCTCCAGCAACAACAGCCAGGGCAAGACATTGAAATCTGTTCATGACATCTCCTTACGATCATTACAGGCCAGTGGTCATCGTCCACCTGATCACGTCAATTCGCCGTGACCCAATGGATCGCCCTTAGTCGCAGTTCAATCACACACTGAGAGCGCAAATGTTCGTCGCTCGTGATTTTCTTATTCGGTCGACGCGCAACCAGCGCGACGTCGCACTAATGCAGTTATCTCGATCCCGTTGGTGTCGGCTACCGGCAACAAGCCATCACGGGATACTTATCCTTTCTGCCCTATGGTCCGGTGACTTTCATTGGGAACCGATCATGAAATCTCTACTAATTGCTGACTTCGTTACTCAATTTGCAGCGATGGCCTGCGCGAACAAACTCATGTCCTGCGGGCTGGAGCGCGAACATGTTGTTGTTCAAGTGAATGGGAACGTCGGAAAGTCGGCTTCCGGCGCAAGCACCTCTACCAATGTCATCTCGAATGTGAGTGGCCGGAACCATCAAGGGAAGGACGATTCATCCAGGTCAGGCTATTCGGATCATCTTCCGCACCCCGCACAGTTCGGAGAGGCACAGGTGACCGTGGCACTGGATGACGGCCTGTCTACCGATGATGTTCGATTCATTCTGGAGATTGCCGGGGCACAATCCATCCGATGCGTAGACAAGGAATTTGTGCACGAGGATTCCAGGGTTTGGCCTGCTGGCCGCCAGGGAAGCAGCACTGATGTGAGGCGAGCCATCCTGGCCGCTCGCGCCGGTGAATCGTTGCCGTTGCCCTGGTCGAAATGAATTCGATTGACACGCGATGCAGCCAAGTTTTTCATGGCCGAGCAGACATCAGGTGTGGCGATAACGCGCCTTGGCAAACTGGAACAGTCCGTATGCCATCAAACCGAGTGCCAGTATCCCAAGCAACCACGATCCGTAAGCTTGCCGTCTCACTGCATACAATGCGGAGACGAGACCTTGCGCCCTTCCTGCATGGAAGCGCCATGCGGTGTAATCCAACAGGGCACCGATCAGCACAAACACAACACCGCGCGTCAGCACTCCGAACACACTGACAGTGAAGATCAAGCGGTGCCGCTCGCTCAAGCCGATGCGCATGCCAATGTCAGCGGTGGCGGCGCGGTAAATCTGAAAAAAACCGAATACAGCGATGCCGACGCCAACGATTGCCACTGCCCAGCGTCCGAGCGGTTGCTCCATCGCCCACGTTATCCATTGCGCCGTCGTGAGCCCCCGATCCGGGGTGCCACGCGCTGCGAACAGGTGCCATGCCGCGCCGCCAATCAATACGCTCTGAATCAGAGCGCTACCCAAGTAGCCCAGACGTGCCAGTAATCGATTGACGCAATGCCGCGTGCTTCTGTATTCCGGATCAAACGTAGCCTCGATCAATTTCCATGCAACAAACGCTGCAAGGCCTGCCAGCAATGCGACCAGCATGAAGCCACCCAAGGGCAGCTCGGCGAGTCGATCCATCGCACCGAGATAGCCTTGCGGCCGTTGCCGCGAAAAAAAGGCAGCGATCAACGCGAAGCCGCCGAGCAGCAGATACATGGCACCTTCGGCAACGAAGCCACAGCGAGCCGTCCAGCGCATCCATAGCGACACTTTCCGATCGGCAGACATGTCGTCCATGCACGGCCCCTTGGCTACAAATGGCATCAAGGGGATTGGATTCGGCATTGCCACCGTCGCGATGAATGAACGGGCAAGTCAGCTTTTGCCCAGTTCATGCCGGCTCTTTTCGGTGAGCTTGACGCCGTACTTCTTCGCTGCCGCCTGGATGCGCTTCCATGCCTCATCTTTTTCCTCGGCGCTAGCGCCTTCGACCTGGTTGAAGCGCGCGACGGCATTGCGTACATGCGCGGCGTCTTCAAGAGGTTCCTTGCGTTGCCTGGGGAACGCGAAGTGACTCTTTGTCAGGTCATCGCGTTTTTCGGTGTCGAGTTTTGTCATATCGTCTCTCCCGTCGTGCTGATTGTCGGAGTTCCGCAGTGGAACTGGGCTTTTCACCATCAAAGTCACGCCCATGGGCGACCGTGACCAAGAAAGGCACTGTGACCCTTTGGCATGCATTTCATGCGTGAAATGTCCGCTGCGCTGCCGACAACGACCTCCAGCGAGGCCCGATGCAGAGGTGGCCTCAAGCTGGAAAATTCTCAGGCCGTTCACGTGGGCGAAAGCATCGTGCGGATGAACATGAGGAGACCTTGCATGCTGCAGCTCAATCCACCGTTGCCCATGAACACACCCAAGGGCGAAGGCTTCGCCCATATCCTGATCGACTATGGCCCGGAATCCGATCTCTACTGGACCGTCTTGATCACGGCGACGGGCGAGATATGGACGTTTGCCAATCGCCATGTGCGCGCATCCAAGAACATCACGCTGGGACGAACAGATCCCGCCATGCCTCAGGCGTATGGCTCCGAACCTGTTCCGATGCGTCCCCGTGGCGTAGAGAACCAGGAACGATCATGAGCCTTCAGACCGTGATGCCTTTCATCATGCATCCGACATGACGAGATTGAAGCGCTGCCCACAGGCCTGACACGTGCCCTCCTCCGGTTCGCACAAGGTGGTCTATGTTGCCCTCGTCGGCAATCTGATGATCGCCATCGCCAAGTTCGTGGCGGCGGCGATATCCGGCAGTTCGGCGATGCTCAGCGAAGGTGTGCATTCGCTGGTCGATACCGTCAACGAGCTATTGCTTCTGTACGGCATGCATCGCGCGCAGATGCCAGCCGATCGCACGCATCCATTCGGTCACGGGCGGGAATTGTATTTCTGGAGTTTCATCGTCGCCTTGCTGGTGCTGGCGATGGGTGCAGGTGTATCGCTCTACGAAGGAGTGATGCACGTACGCCAGCCCGAGCCAATCACTCACCCATTGCTGAATTACGGCGTGCTTGCGATATCGCTGCTTTTCGACGGAAGTTCCTGGTATGTAGCCCTGCGCGAGTTCCGCGTGCACAAGGGTCGGCTGGGTTACTTCGAAGCGTTTCGCCGGAGCAAGGATCCCAGTACGTTCACCGTATTGCTGGAAGACAGCGCGGCACTGCTCGGCCTGACGGTTGCCCTGGTTGGCTTGGCCGGCGCGCAACTGTTCAACCTGCCCATGCTCGACGGCGTGGCATCGATCGGCATCGCATGCGTGCTCGCCGTTTCCGCCTCGTTGCTGGCACGTGAGACCAAGGGATTGCTGATCGGCGAGACCGCGCATCCGGTGGTCGCCGACTCCATCCTTGCGATTGCCGCGGGCGATGCCGGCGTGCGCTGTGCCAATGGCGTATTGACGGTGCAAATGGGGCCGAGTCAGGTCGTGGCTGCACTCAGTGCCGAGTTCGAGGACGCACTGACCACGCCAGAGATCGAGGATTGCATCAATCGCATCGAGAGCCAGGCCAAAGCCGAACATCCGGAAATCATCTCCCTCTTCGTCAAGCCCCAGACAGCGCAAACCTGGCGTGCGCGGCGCCAGGTGATTGAGCACAACTCAGACAATCCAGAACCCTAGATTTTCTGACGCTAGTCCACGTCCACGTTTCATCGGCCCGCGACGCCCCTTTCCCTAGTCTCGACTCCCACCAGTCAGCTGCAAGGACAAATGGATCATGGACAAGAAGGGCTCGAAAAAATCCAAATCGCTCACCGCATTCGGAATGAACTGCACGCTCAAGCAAGGGCCGGAAGAATCCTCCACCCAGAAATTGCTGGATCAGGTTCTACGCGCATTGACTCCATATGGCGTGGAGGTTTCCCATGCCCGCGTTGCCGATCATGTCGTCAAACCTGGCGTCAAGGCTGACGAGGGCGACGGCGATGAGTGGCCCGCTCTGCGCAGCAAGGTGCTCGATGCGAACATTCTTGTCCTCGCCTCACCGATCTGGATGGGTCAACCTTCCAGCGTGGCCAAGCGCGTGCTGGAGCGGATGGACGCCTTTCTCGACGAGATCGACAAGCAGGGTCGCTATCCCACGTTCGGCTGTGTTGCCATCGTCGCCGTCGTTGGCAATGAGGACGGTGCCCACCATGTCACGGCTGAACTCTATCAGGCACTCGCGGATGTCGGCTTTACCATCCCGGGCGGCAGCTCGGCTTACTGGGTCGGAGAAGCGATGGGCAGCGTCAACTACAAGGATCTGACTCGCACGCCACCGAAGCTCGCAAGTACGATCAAGACCCTGGCATGCAATGCGGCGCATCTCGCGGCGCTACTGAAAAAGAATCCCTACCCGGCGCCTGGTTGATCGCAGTGCGACGATCAGTCAAAGCTTTGCGGTCCAACGCCGCGCGCTTGCAAACGTGAGCAGCGGTCAAAAACGAAACAACAAGTGCACGTTTCGGTTCCGACCGCCTTTAAGCTCAGGCTTTAAACATCAGGCGTAGTAACCACGCACTTCCTCAACGAAGGCGGGGTCGGCAAAGTTCGGCCAATGATCCTTGTCAAAGCCCGGCGCGTTGCTGAGCCGATCCTTGCTGGCATTCAGGACGAGACTCTTGTTCTTCCCATCGACGGTCAACGCGTCCCATGGCACAGCGAATAACTTCTCGCCCATGCCGAGGACGCCGCCAAACGAAAGCACCCCATAGGCCACCTTGCCGGACAAGGTATCGATCATGATGTCCTTCAGATCGCCGAGCGCGTCGCCTTGCGGGGTTTTGACAATGTCGCCGGTAAGTGTGGATGCGGACAGAAACTGTGGTGCGGAATGGGTCATGGGGAATCTCCAGGTTCACGGGGGAAGCAGCGCCGTGAGGCGTGACCACTCATAGACAACGATGCTCAGTTGATGATGTCGCCTGCACGGTGAAGGTACGGTGCTATTGACGCGCGTAAAATGCGACGGCTGTTTAACAATGCCCTCATTCCAGCCCATGCGTAGGTTCTTCTGCAGTTCGTGCATCTGCGAGAGCAGTACACGTGCACGTGCCATGGCAGCCCGTGCTGATGACGCACATGGAAGCATTCGGACGTGCGTAAACGGTCAACACTGGCGAGACTGGAAAGACGACTAACAGAGTCGCAAGAGCGTCGAACTACAGGGCCATTGCATGCGTGGAAGTTTTCCCGAGCGCGTCGATGATGGCACCGGCAAAGGCCGGAATGTCGCCGGGTTTGCGACTGGTGATCAATTGACCATCGCGCACGACCTCGCTGTCCTCCCATAGCGCACCGGCGTTTTCCAGGTCCTTGCGCAAGGACGGCCACGACGTGACCTTGCGTCCCTTGACCAGGTCGGCATCGATCAACGTCCATGGCCCATGGCAGATCGCGGCGATGGGCTTGCCCGCTTCACCGAATGATCGTATCAAGGCGATTGCAGCTGGCTCAAGCCTCAGCAAGTCGGGATTCATCACGCCGCCAGGCAAGACCAGCGCGTCATAGTTTCCGCACTTCGCATCTTCCAGCGCCACGTCCACTTTCACCGTGTCGCCCCAGTCCTTCTTGCTCCAGCCCTTGATCTGCTTCGCGCCACCGGGTGAGATCACGTCGACCTTTGCACCTGCCTCTTCAAGCAGGCGTTTGGGTTCGGTCAGTTCGGATTGCTCGAAACCGTTGGTGGCGAGTACTGCGATCCTGCGGCCATTCAGTCTGGACTGGGTCATTGCTATCTCCTTGGTAATGAACTCGCAGCATCGACGATGGCCCATACATGTCAGGTCATTTCCCCGTGAGCACCCCGTGATCAGGCCAGCAAGGTTTGCATTGACAGTCCGTGCACCGTCGACTCGTTAACCTGCATGCGTCGCGTGTAGGCCCGAAATTCTGCGCGAAGATTCATCCATTGCGGACCTTGCCTAGGGCTCATCGCACCTGACGACAAGGACACCGCCATGTCTCTTTCATTGCTGTTGATCATCCTGCTCGTGCTGCTGTTGATCGGTGCTCTACCGACTTGGGGCTATAGCCGTTCGTGGGGCTATCGGCCGACAGGCGGCCTTGGTGTCATCCTGATCGTCGTGATCGTGCTTTTGGTGCTCGGCGTTATCTGAAACATATGTTGATGCCTCAGAAGCACAGTCGATGGGCCGCACGCATCTCTCACTCATTTAAACCAATTTGGGAATGACGATATGCCCAAGACCAACAATGCCAGCCGGGACCGGAAGCAAGAGCCGGGTAGCAAGTTCAGTCAACCAAGCGACGCGCTGGTCAAGGAAAACACCAGGCACGTGCAGGAAGTCGCGGACTCACGCGATCATGACAGGCAGTCTGGAAAAGGCGGCAACCAAAAAAAGCCAGTGGTGCCGCCAAAATGAAGTTTGGCGAGTCCTGGCGATTTGGTTAGCGTTACGCAGCGTTGTGTATATTTCGATACGTCGCCCACGGAAGAACGCACATTTGTCGAGGCTGCTACTGAGCGGTTGATCCAGGATCACGAAGATGGCTTGGGCGCCAAAGGCGCGGCGGTCGCGGTATTTATCGACCCACAGCCCACCAGAGCTTATGGCCGCGCGGAACACTGGTAGACGCACGATCCATGGGCGGAAGGAACGACGCAACAGGGATATCGGCGAAAGCTCATCCCTGGCGCGTTATATCAAACGGCCGTTACCTAGCGAACGACAAAACGTTCACCGTATTTTTCATCGTGCGCAAGCAGATAGGCGTCAAAAAAATCCTGATCCGTTTCGACCTTGCCGCTAATCCCATCTGCTAGCGTCTCATCCATTTGGCTACGGACTTCTTCCATGTCAAATGTCTGATCATTGTAAGTAATCTTGCTCATTTCATTTCTCCTTTAATCGCTGACTATTCATCATACGGTGGGGCGTCCTTCACAGCCTGTCGAGTCAGATCGACTGTGACGGTATGGTCAAGCCAACTCACTTCCTGGATCGATGACGGCTCGATGAGCACCTGGTGATCGCTCCACCAGTTGCTGGTCTGCACGATCATGTATCGAATGGCCCAGCTTTCCTCATCGACGAGCATGCCATGCACGTGGCCAATGTCACCATCCCGTGCGTCAATGTGATAGTTCATCACCGCCTTGCAGCTGCGCAAGTCGGGATCGTCATGCTGGCCCGACCCGGATTCAAGCAATCGTCGCTTGTTGTACTCGGTCTCGAAGCCGGCGGGACCCGCGTCCGGCAACATCATGCCCGGACTGGCGCCCGGACCCCAAAGGCCGGCACCGCCCCAGTAGTACGGATAACCGTAATATCCCAGATACCCGATTTCATGCTGTCGCGAGATCGGCCTATCG
>Ga0302313_10003370_pt1 | contig 10552 bp, 10 predicted proteins | sample III_Palsa_N2_2_FD_200454 | JGI IMG/M metagenome (GOLD analysis project Ga0302313, IMG submission 200454) | Peat permafrost microbial communities from Stordalen Mire near Abisko, Sweden - III_Palsa_N2_2 | ecosystem: Environmental > Terrestrial > Soil > Palsa > Peat permafrost | place: Sweden...
TGACGTTGTCCACCAGCTTTCTGAATGGTGCGTCGTCCTTTCGGAGCATGCAGCCGTAAGCTTCCCGGGTGAACGGCTTGGCCACGACCACCCAGTCCTGGGGCGACCTTGCCTTTGCGCGCTCGGCGTACAGGATTGCGTCATCGTCCATGTAGCCGGCCGCGCGCCCCGATTCCAGCATCAGGAATGCCTCGCCAACGTCTTTGGCACCGATGATGTTCATTCCCAGCTTTTCCTTGTCGTTCATGTCCCGCAGCAGGCGCTCACCGGTCGATCCCGCTGCCGCAACCACGTTGTGGCCCTTCAGGTCCGACCACTCCTTGATTCCACTGTCTGTTTTGACAAGAAGGCGAGTACCGATGATGAAGATGGTGGTTGAAAATCCCACCTGTTTTTCGCGCTCCAGGTTGTTGGTCGTCGTACCGCACTCGAGATCAATTGTGCCGTTCATCAGCAACGGGATACGGTTCTGTGAAGTGACGCTCAGCTCCTTCACCTGCAATGTCGGCATATTCAGTTGCTGCTTAACGGCATCGACGATCCTCGTGCTGATGTCATAGGAATACCCAGCCTGTTGATTGCCACCGAGGTTGTAGTTGAACGGAGGCGAGTCATATCTCACGCCAAGCGAAATGATCCCCGTGTCCTTGATTTTCTGCAGGGTGGGGCCCAGATCGTCAGCCATGGCACTGCAAGCGATGGCCAGCAAAGCGATCCCTGAGAACAGCCTGAAGCTCTTAAGCATGGTTAATACTCCTCTTTACATTGGTCTCGGTTTGAAAATCTTGTTCTGACATGAGCGGGAAGAAAGGCGCACAAGCCGCAACGCGATTCATGGACACCTGGGGTTCACACCTAGGAAGCCGTCAGGTGCAGTTCTTCACTTCTCAAGATGGATCGTTAGAGGTAGTCTATGGCGAAAAATAAAGCACCGAAAACGATATGTTTTTGCCCATGTGAACATTTTTTTTGATGAGTCGCGATGCTTCGGGAACTTCAGACCTTCTTGGCCGTGGTGCGCTACGGCTCGTTCGCAAGCGCCGGCGCCAATATCGGGCTCACCCAATCGGCCGTCAGTGCGCAAATCCATAGGCTTGAGGAAGAGCTGGGCCTCTCGCTGTTCGACCGGAGCGGCCGGCACGCCGTGCTTAACTCGGCGGGCTACGAGGCGCTTGCCGTAGCGGACGAAATCATGGCGGCCTATTCAAAGCTGGGACGTGGCGCGGCCAGCTCCCGTGCCGGGCTGATCCGGGTCGGCGCCATCTCCTCGGCGCAGGCATCGTTCCTCGCGGACGCACTTGCCATCTTCCGGACGGAGAATCCGGAATGCCGTGTGCGGCTGGTTCCGGGGGTTTCCCTGAATCTGCTAGGGCAGGTGGACTCCGGAGAGGTGGACATGGCGGTGATCATCAAACCCCGCTTCACGCTTCCCGCAGATCTACAGTGGAGAGTGTTGCTATCGGAGCCGTTTTTCCTGCTGGCACCCGAGACGCATCAACGCTCCACGTGGCGTGAGCTGCTGGAGACGGAGCCGTTCATCCGCTATGATCGGAACGCTTTCGATGGCAGGCTGGTGGATCAGTTTCTGCGTCGCTCAAAAATCTCCGTGAAGGAGGCAATCGAGCTTGATGAACTTCAGGGAATTGTTCAACTCGTTCGGCGTGGTGCGGGAGTAGCGCTGCTTCCCTCTACAGCTGCGTTGTCGCTTCCGGAGGGCGTGGTTGCCTTGGGTCTTGGGGACGCCACCTTCTTCAGGGAAGTTGGGCTGGTCGAGCGTCCTGCCCATAGCCGCCAGCCGGCCGCCAACCTGTTGGCGTTGCGGATACTTGAAGCGGCGCAGGCGCAGGCCGACAGCTAGGCTGCAGCGCCTCGCAAATCCCCAATATGCTGATAGACGGTCGCGCGTCCCATGCCAAGAATGTTGGCAACGTAGTTGGCCGCGCGCCGCGAAGTAGTGGGTGGCATCGCAATAGGAGCGAGCGTATGGATTTCGATGTGATCGTGCTGGGAGCCGGGATGGCTAGCGTGTCGAGCGCGCTGCATCTGCGGGACCGGGGACGCCGCGTGACACTCCTTGGCGTTACAAAACCTCAAAATTGTTGGTTTGAGGCCGAGTTGCCTTTCGCTTGATTACATGACGAACCTGGCCCGGAAGTGCATCGCGATAGTTGGCAACGCTAACCAACCCAGGAACCCACGAGGGCATTGAACGTCTTAGCGTTACGGCGATGGAAAAGATGACCCTCTCCAGCCACAGCGTCGAGCGCAAGTCCAGTTTCCCGCCAGTAGTGATCGATACGGGCGGTTTGCAGCACTTTATCGCCCTGCGGCGAAACGACCCGGATGCGGGCTTTGTCGTTTGTGCTCAGGCCTGCAAGTGTGGGGCGGTGGTCGAACACGCGGCCAATAATGGCAAGACGTACTGCCGCGGGAGTGAACAGATTGAACCCCGTGACACCTTGTACCTGTGCCTCACCTAGCGCCGCTCGCGATAGCTGGTCCTGGTGGCACAACTCGACGAAGCCGGTCAGTCCTGCCGCAATGTCAGCATGACTGTTGAGTTCCCCCGTGTAGGGATTGAGAGGTGTCGTTTTCAACAGCGTCGTGATAGCGGCAGCGCTAAACACGGTATCGGCGCCTCCATCCGCATTCCCCGGCGCCAAAACGACGGGAGAGGTTGCCAGCAGGACGGCTTTACCGATGCCGGCCAGTCCACCTCGTAAGGCAATATAGTCTTGCAGCACGGTTCCGCCGTACGACCAGCCAATCACCATTGGCGAGCTCAAGCCCAGGCCGTCGATTACCGCATGCAGATCGTCCGCAGCCGGCGCAGCCGCGTTCCCAGGCTGCCCGTCGCCTCGTGCTGCATCGATCTGCACATCGGATTGGGCACTTACACCGTCCGCTACCGCGTAAGAACCCTGCGACGTCCCGTGGCCACGCAGATCGAAAGCCACCATCCTGTACTTCGCGCGCAGCGAGGGGGCGGTCAACTGGGCGATCCACGACATCCACGACTGCGAGATGCCGTGGATGAACACAATGGCTGGCCCGCGCGGGTTTCCGCTCTGAACCACATTCAACCGAACATTGTCGTTCGTTAGTACGCTGGTGAATTCAAACATTGGAATTACTCCGTGCATTTCGCAGACTGCTGTAGCAACTGGTTAGGGGGATGGCGAAAGGCAGGCAAACGAACCATCATGTTCACGTCAAGCGGGGCCGAGCCGCTCAGGCCGCTTGCGCCCGCCTGATGCGGTGGAAACTCCGGTCGAAATAGATCAGTCCGTCTCCGTCGTCACGCACGCAAATCCGCGTGGCCTCAACGAACATGACCGAGTGCGAACCGACCTCTTTCAGTTCGACAATCCTTCCCTGGATGCTTGTGAGCGCGTCGCGCAACACCGGCACACCCGCCAGGCCGTCGTCCCAGATCGGCCAGCCGAAGCGTTCTTCCATCGGCACCTGCGTTTGACCTGCAAAGTGCTTGGCGAGCATTTCATGCTCACCTGGCAGCACGTTGACGCAGACATTGCCATTGCCTTCGAAAGTCGCATGCATCGCGCTCGAACGGTTCAGGCAAACGAGCAGTGTAGGCGGCGTATCGGTCACGGAGCACACGGCGCTCGCCGTAATGCCGCAACGTCCGAGCGCGCCAGCTGTTGTAATTACATTGACGGCCGCGCTTAGGTGGGCCATGGCCTGACGAAACCGTTTGCGGGCGTCGGCGTCCTGGTTTGGCAAATCGGTTTGCAGCATGAGCGGCCTTGGTGCGAGCGGATTGAAACGGAGTGGACCCGTGCGAACTGTGTGGGTCAACTGATCGTCGGTGCAACAAGCGTACGTGATGCACGAACGGAAAAAAATGCGTGAGAGTGACATCCCGCTCGCTGTCTTCCCTGGGTGTTCTAAAGCTTTTCCCAGGTGGCAATATGCGGTGCAGCGGATAAGCTTGTGCGACGCACAACCGGAACACAGGGCACAAGGAAACCCACGAATACTTTGTCATGCGCTTTTTTCGCTGGTTATCATTGAGGAGCGTCAAACGTGGCGCGAGTGCGTTTCTACTGTTCTGCTTTTCCTTCCAACCGTTGAGCTAGCCAATGACTTCGCCGACCCCAATCGTGTACATCGTCGATGACGACAACGGTATGCGCACATCGCTGTCCTGGCTTCTGGAGTCGGTCGGTATCCGCTCTGTCGGCTTTGCCAATCCTGCCGAGTTTCTGCGTGACTTCGATTCGCGAGTGGCCGCCTGTCTGGTGCTCGATGTACGCATGCCGCAGGCGAGCGGCTTTGATGTGCAGGCAGAACTGCAGCGGCAGGGCGCAACGCTGCCCATCATTTTTGTCAGTGGGCACGGCGACATTCCGATGTCAGTGCGCGCGCTGCAAAACGGAGCAATCGATTTTGTCGAGAAGCCGTACAACTCCCAGCAAATGCTCGACCGTGTGCAGCGTGCATTGAAGCTCGCGTCACAGCGTCACGATGCAAGCCAGAAACACCGCGAGTTACGTCGACGGATCGAGTCGCTGACTGCTCGTGAGAAGGAGGTGTTGCGTGGCGTAGTCGAAGGGAAGGGCAGCAAGCGCATTGCCGCCGATCTTTCGATTAGCGTAAAAACCGTCGACGTGCACCGCGCAAGCATCAAGGATAAGGTCGGCGCACCGTCGATCGCCCAACTGGTACGCGATGTCATGGCCGTGTGGGACCAGGACGCGCCAACCGACGATAAGCACCGCTGAGCGTGCACGTCGGCGTTTTATCGCCCCGCCCCGCCACACCGAACGGTATGTCTACCGCATGAACAGGCCGCCGTTCACATCCCAGCATGCGCCGTTGGCGAAGTACGCGTTTTCGGCCGCAAGCAGCACTGCGATATCGGCGACGTAATCCGCCGATCCCAGCTTGCCCACCGGAATATTCCCGATCACGGCGGCCAGTTTGTCGGCAGGTACGCTCTGGTGCACGATGGGCAGGTCCATCGGGCCGGGCGAGATCGCGTTGACGGTAACGCCGGCTGCGGCGAGGTCACGTGCGAAGACCTTGGTGAGCGTCAGCACGCCGCCCTTGGCCGCAGCATAGTGGGCGCCGGTGGCCGAGCCGCCATTCTGTCCGGCGAGCGAAGCGACATTCACGATACGTCCCGCGCCGGCGCTGGCGAAGTGTGCGCCGAACACCTGGCAGCCGAACAGCACACTACGCAGATTCACGTTGATAACCTGATCGAACTGCTCGGCGCTGATGTCCATCACAGCAACGACCTTCGAGGCGCCCGCGTTGTTCACGAGCACGTCGATGCGTCCCCAGCGGTCTATCAAGGCATCGCGGGTCGCCTCGAACGCCGCTTTCGACGTCACGTCCAGCTCGAGTGCACAGGCGCTCGATCCGTCGGCGCTGAGGTCGCGCGCGATGGCCTGAGCAGCGTCGTGTGCGATGTCGCCGATCGCAACGCGATAGCCCGCGGCATGAAAGCGCGCGGCGATGACGGCACCGAGACCGCCGGCCGCGCCGGTGACAAGGGCTACTCTGGTCGACATTTTTCCAGCTCCAGGGAAAGGCGATGCGCATCGCACGAGACGCGTGCACGTTGACCGCAGCTACGATGCCGCTTCATCGCATAGGCCATGGCTTACGGGGTAGCCACGGCGACGGGCGGCACTGCCAGCGCACGTCCAACCCGCGCCTCGATCTTGCCGTAGCGCCACAGGTTGTATTCACCGACTGGCGTCGTGCGGTACAGGTTGCATACCGCGACGGCAGTATCGAAGTCCGCGACGTCGGCCATGATGTAGAAGGTCCACGGCGCGTTCTCCGCGTTGCCGACAACCAGGCGATCGTCATCCATGATGCCGAGCACCGTGACGCCTTCCATCGCTTCGACAGCGGCCAGCATTTTTCCGTAGGCCTGCCAGACCTCGCCGATTTTTTCGCGCGGTAGATCGAAGAAATTTTGTGTGACGCCGCAACAAAAAAGCACGCGTAGCGACAGCGATTGACTGTCCGACATAGGGTTTATCCTCGCTTGAGATGAAATGATCGAAACATGGCGCATGATGCACAGGTGGTGCGGGAACCGCTCACAGATAGCCAGGAATCGGCGGCACGCCGACGAACACCGCACCTGCGCCGTCGAAGTTGCCCTCGCCTAAAAACGCGTGTTGCGTGACCACCATGGAATCGCGCAATAGCCGTTGCAAAGGATGGGTGCGATAGATGGCAGCCGTTCCGCCGAGGCGATAGGCGCGATGCACGACGTCTGCCCCCTCACGAGCGATTTGCGTGGCTGACAGGCGCAGCAGACTCACTTGCTCGGCGGTAACGGGGTTGCCGGCGAGGATCGACTGCCACACTTCGTCGGTCGTGTCGTAGAAGAACGCACGGGCCGAGCGCAACTGTGCTTCCGCCTTTGCCAGCTCGATCCGGTAGTAAGCGCGATCTGCCAGTTGCGGTGCACCGGTGGTCGTCTTGCGGCCGCCCGACATCAGGTTGGCGACGTCAAGCGCCGCGCGCGCAAGGCCCAGATTCACCACGGCCAGCACTTGCGCCGCATAGGCGATCGTCGGGTAGCGGTAGAGCGGTTCGTCGACGGTGGGCTCGCCCCCGCGTACGAAGGTCCATGCTTGCGGCACGAACTGGTCGGTGACGCGCAGGTCGTGACTGCCCGTAGCCTGCATCCCGACCACGTTCCAGTTCTCGACGATTTCGACCTGGTGCGGCCGGAACACGGCCGTGCGCGGCTTGCCTCCAGCGGCGCCGCCAACGCCGATGCCCACACCGAGCCAGTCCGCTCCCTTGCAGCCGCTCGCGAACTTCCAGGTGCCATTCACGCGCCAGCCGCCTTCGACTGGCTGCCCTGGTTGCACCGGAAACAGACCGCCAGCGAACACCTGATCGGGACCGTCGGCATAGATTTGCGCCTGGGTTTCGAGCGGCAGTGCTGCCAGATACACATTGGCGGAGCCGAAGCTTGCCACCCACGCCGTCGAGCCATCCGCTACCGCGATGCGCTCAATGATCTGCAGGAAAGCGCTGGGAGCCAGCGCATCGCCGCCAAACCTCCGCGGCGTGCCGGCGCGATACACGCCGGCACGTTTGAGCAGTGCGATCACTTCGCGCGGGACATGCGACAGGCGTTCGAACTCCTCGCGATGGGCGGCAATCTCGGCGATCACCTGGTCGAGCGGCAATGAGGCGGTGGCGTTCGTGCGCCTATCGTCTTTCGGGGGCAACGGGTATGCGGCAGGGGGACTCGGGGCCACAGCGTCGGAGAGGGCGCTATCGATGGCTGACATGAGGGGTTCCTTGGGTCGCGGATGACAAAAATTCGGCTGAAAAACAGGGCTAAAAAAACAGCGTGCAGATCGGGCGGAATGCACCGTGCCAGCCTGGACAAAGTCTAGGAAAGTAAAATGCACGCTTCAATTGGGGCTCAGTACATCCATTTAGGTAGCGTCCCCGTGCGCCCTAAAGAAATCTTCAGAAGGTGCCGGGACGAGGAAATGTTATGGTTCACGGCATACGCCTACCGCGCCGCTGTGCGCCCCGTGGATCATGACCTTTCCTGCCGAAGAAGACTTCCGTAGCCTGCTGGAGGCGCTCACACTGTGCGTGCTGCTGCACGACGCGAGGACGAAGGCGATTGTCTGGGCCAATCGCGCCGCCTGCGATGCGCTCGGCTTTACGGTTGACGAACTGCTGCCGCTGAAGGCGCCCGACATGACGCGGCCTGCGCCGCAATACCGCAGGGAAATCGGTGTCGGCGCAATGGATCGCTCGATTGCCAACGGCCCGCAGGTCTACGAGTGGTGTTACCGCTCGCGAGCCGGCGTCGATATGCTGTCGGAAGCGATCGCGACGTACGTGCCGCTGCGCGAGCGCGACGTCGTGATGGTGCAGTTTCGCGATATCAGCGCCGAAGAGGCGCTGCGCCAGAAGCTGCGCCGCTATGAATCGCGGTTGCGTGAATTCATGCAGGATCTCGGCGAAGGCGTCGCCGTGCTCACGCTGCAGGGTCAGGTGGAATTCATCAGCGAATCGGGGTGCCGCGTGCTCGGCCTGGAAGAACAGTCTGCGATGGGGGACGTGCTCGACTATTGCAGCGAACAGGACCGCGACCGTCTGATCGCGCAGCTCGACAATGCACCCCGCCTGCGGCCATCGGAGCCACAGCGTTATCGCATTACGCGTCGGGATGGCGCGAGTCGCTGGTTGCGCATTACGTGCCGGCGCATCGAGATCGAAGACGATTTCGATGGCCGCCTGATTCACTTTCGCGACATTACCGACGATGTCGAGATCGAGGAGGTACGCCGCACGGAGGCCCGCATGCTCGAATACGCGGGCCGCTATAACGCCTTGGGTGAAATGGCGACGGCAATTGCTCACGAACTGAGCCAGCCGCTGGCGGCGATACGCAATTTCATTGAAGGCGCGATTCGCCGTCTCGCGCAGCCGGGTCCGCCCGACGACGCAATCTGGGGATTGCGCAGCGCCGACCGGCAAGCCGAGCACGCCGCACTGATCATCAAGAGCGTGCGCGAATATATCGTCAAACGTGAACCGATCGAATCGCATGCGGACCTGCGCGACGTGTTGGCCGATGTCGCGTACTTCATCGAGCTGCGCGCGAAAGACGCCAACGTCGCGGTCTCCATCGAGCAGGCGGGCGAACCGTTGCCGGTGTTTTGCGAGCGAATCCTGATCGGGCAAGTGATCCTCAACCTTGCGTTTAACGCCATCGATGCGCTCGCGCACATGCCGTTGCCGCGCCGCCAATTGCATCTGGCGACCCTGCAGGAAGGCACCCAGGCGCTCGTGCAGGTGATCGACCGCGGGCCTGGCGTACCCGCCGATGCTCACGGGCGCCTGTTCGACGGCTTTTCTTCGTCGAAGGTGGGTGGCAACGGTATCGGCTTGACGTTGTGCAAGAACATCGTGACGCGGCATGGTGGCCAGATATGGGCGAAACCGGTCGCGCAAGGCGGTCTCGAATGCTGCTTCTCGCTGCCGCTTGCATAGGCGAGCGTCGTCGCGTTACAACAGAAAGCTAATTGCGCTGAGACTCAAAGGTCGAGCACCAGTACGGCCGACTTCGAGCGCGATACGCAGCAGCAGATCACTTTGCCGCTTGCGCGTTCCGCCTTGCTCAGGCAATGGTCGCGATGCTCCGGCTCGCCGCTCGCGACGTCGACCATGCAGGTGCCGCAGATGCCTTCACCGCACGACGTCTCCACTTCAATACCGATGTCCGCCAACGCGTCGACGATCGATCTGGTTGCATCGACACGCACGGTGGCGCCGCTGCTTGCAATCCTGACTTCGAACGTGTCGAGGCCGGCTTCGATATTGCCGGCGGCCACAGGCGCCGCGAAGCGTTCCAGATGAAGCGCCCCGTCGCTCAGGCGGGTTGAGCCGATCTCGACTACGCGGTCCATGAACGGCGCCGGGCCGCAAGTGTAGAGATGCGTGCCCTCGCGGGCATCGGCGATACACGATCTCAACACCGCATCCAGCCGGTCACGTTCGACGCCGAAGTGAAATTGCACTCGACCGGCAAACGGTGCGCGCGACAGGAGGGATAGGAACGCAGCGTGTTGCTCGCTACGCGCGAAGTAGTGCAGCACGAACGGAGCATGCTGCCGGACGAGCTGATACGCCATGCTGAGCAAAGGGGTGATGCCGATGCCCGCCGCGATCAACACATGGTCGCTGGCGTCGGGACATAACTGGAACAGATTGCGCGGAGCACCGATCGTCAGCTCGCTACCCACCTGGACGTCGTCGTGCAGCGAACGGGACCCCCCTCGCGACTGCGTCTCGCGCTTGACCGCGAAGGTATGCACATCGTGTCGCGCCGGGTCGCCGCACAGCGAGTACTGGCGCGTGACGCCGGCAGGGCTCGTCACATCGACATGCGCGCCCGGTTCATAACGATCGAACGGCAGGCCGTCGATACGCGAGACGCTAAACGAGCGGATCTCGCTTGCTTCATCGTGAACGGCATCGACCCGAACGCTGAGTGTGGTTGTTTCCATGGTCTTGCTGGGCGCTTGAGGCGAGAAGTAAACAGGCCGCACGTAACGCTGCATGCGGTAGTTCGGCAAGCGTAGGACTATCCGGTGAATCAGGCAAATCGATTAAAAATTGGTTGTTAAATAAGTGTGATGGATATTACGCGATAGAGCGGGGCACGCAACACCCCCGCGCACCTGATATCGGCCGGCCTAATATCTTGAAATATTTTCGATCGATTTGACCGGTATTTGCGATGCCTCCACACTGAGCGCACCTTGAATCTAAGGCGATGCCGCGATGTTGTCCGTGAGCGGAGCCAGATAGACAGGTCGGCAGATCAGGCTTCTACCTTATTAATAAGGATAGCTGATTGTACTAGAGGAGTCTGCCGAAAACTCCCGCCTCGAAGTGCCAGTTTCGAGGCGGGAGTCCCCATGTAGCGCCGCGCTCTAAAAAATCTAAAGACGGTCCTCACTGAAGGCCGACATACTTGAAGGTGGAGAATTTTTCGATGAAGAAACTGCTTCTTGGCGCA